>Ga0209919_1000021_pt1 | contig 104608 bp, 89 predicted proteins | sample SalPon2A_C_D2_MG_FD_185721 | JGI IMG/M metagenome (GOLD analysis project Ga0209919, IMG submission 185721) | Soil microbial communities from South San Francisco under conditions of wetland restoration - Salt Pond MetaG R2A_C_D2_MG (SPAdes)... | ecosystem: Environmental > Terrestrial > Soil >... | reverse complement strand
TTCCAGTGGTTTAAAACATATTATTCCCACAGATTTTTTGGGAATAACACAAATAACTAAAAAAAAGAAGTGCAAAAGATGTTGTTATTTAATAAGTTAGAATTAAAAGCGACAAAAATGGGTGTGTTAACTACGCATATTTTACGGTATTTCGTACAAATATTATTCTTAACCAGTTCAGTATAAGTAATAGTTATACCGTTAACTAAAGAGATAAGGTATGAAGAAAATATTCGCTCTAATTTTCTTATTAAACGTTTTGATGTCTGCTCAAGTTCAATTTTCAAAAGTAACTTTTAATGAAGCTGAAGCATTAGCAAAGAGTGAAAATAAAAAAATATTAATAGATTTCTACACGGATTGGTGTGTCCCTTGCAAAGAATTGGATAAATATATTTTTGAAGATTCGACAATTGGTAAATATATAAATACAAACTATATCTCTTTACAATTAAATGCTGAGTCAGATTATGGTAGAAATGTTGGTAAAAAGCTCGATCTTCAAGAAGCATATCCTACTGTAATATTCATAACCTCAGATGGAAAAGAAATAGACAGAATTGTTGGTTTAATTTCTTCCAATGAATACTTCCAGAAAATTAGAGATTACACTAAAAACATAAACACTTTTGCCGAGTTGCTGAAAAAAGAAAAGAATGATAATAGTGATTCATTGAAATACAAAATTGCCATAAAATTTTTTGAAAGAGGAAAGTTCAAAAAAGCAATCGATTATTATCAATCATTAGTGAAATCTAAAAATTTCAATTTGGATGGCTCTATTTATTATAGAATAGGTTATTGTTATTCATTGTTAGGGAATACAGAATACGCAAAAAGATATATTAAAAAGGCAATAAATAAAAATCCTTCTCAAAAATACTATAAAGAGTTTTTAGAAAAATTCGATATAAAATAAAAAACGGTATAACAAACGCCTCAACACCGACCGCATAATCGGCTTGGCATAATTTCAGTTTTTGGTGTTTGTGTTTTCCCCGCCGTTGGCGGGGCAGGCTGTTCGGCATTTTGTTCGACGGAGTTTAAGTAAATAACATTCTTGCAAACTGTACTTACAAAGAAAGCTAAGCCCAGTTTGCCAAACTATCGGTAGTTTCGTTCTAACTTAGTTTCTTGTTTTGGGCGGCGGGTTAGGCGCAACGTCGTTATTTTTACAAAATAAAAGCATATCAATGAAAAAATATTATACAATCCTATTAACCATATTTTCTATTTCTGGGATTTACGATCAGAGCAATTATACTGCTATTAAATATACAGATCCTTATAGCAGTTATGACCAATTCAATAATTATAATCCTAAATCCATAGATTTTAGTAAAGAATTTTATAAACAAAGTGTTTGGGTTTTGTTAAATGAAGAAAAAGCTTAATTTATTCATACCTCAATGGCAAGGTTCTGGATATACAAAAGAATTATATTACGGTGCAATAGCTCTAAAAAATTATATTGAAAAGAAAAATATATTTTTTACCAGCATTAATGTTTCACAATTAACTAAATTAAAAGAAAAAAATAACATCATAGGATATGATGTAATATGTGAGCAACTAGGATTAATTAGGGCTACATTAGATGAAGAAAAACCGGACAAAATATTTACGATAGGAGGGGGTTGTGGAATAGAAATACCAATAATCTCTTACCTGTCAGAACAGATAAATGATCTGAAGATAATTTGGTTTGATGCACATGGAGATATTAACTCACCAGAAAACTCCAAAAGCAAATATTTTCATGGAATGCCGTTAAGATTTTTACTAGAAGATATAGACAGGAATATAATTTCGGAGGGGGCAAAAAGAATATCCAAAGCAAACTTACTATTGTTGGGAACTAGAGATCTTGATAAGGAAGAAGAAAATTACATTCAAAATAATGGCATTAATATGATAAGTGTAGTTGAATACAGAATGAACGATAAGGAAATAATGAATTTAACTGAAGAAAAAATATATTTACATATTGATTTAGATGTTATTGATCCGGGAACCTATCAAAACGTAAAATGTCCAGCCAAGGAAGGTTTTAAAATAGAAGAGATTGTGGAAATAGTAAAGATGATAAAAGGAAAAAATGAGCTTATTGGAATAAGCATATTAGAGAATACAGAAAAAAATAATGAAGAAATAGAGAAGCTAAAAGAAATAACTGAATATGGCATAGAATTGTAAACATAACTTGCAAATCAATCGGGCGCCGCTTATCGGCAACGCCGTCAAATTGTATAGGAAAAAAAGTGGAAAATTTAATTATCGTTTTCGGTGTACTATTCCTGGCTGCCGGAGTTAGTTTTTTTGTAAAGCCGGACTATATCTTCGAATTCTTAAGAAAAGAAGCCAATAATATCAATCTCCAGATTTTAGCAATCACTGTAAGGCTGCTCCTCGGATTTCTTTTAATTTATTTTGCCGATTCCTCACGGTATCCAAACACAATTGCCGCTATTGGCTGGTTTATTATTTTGGCTGCAATCGTATTATTGTTAATGGGAAGGAAAAGCTTTCAAAGACTTATTGCATGGGCTTTGAACTTTTTTAAACCTTACAGAATGGTTGGCGGGCTTGTAGCCATTCTATTTGGTATGTTTCTTATCTACGCATTTATATAACCTTTAATAAGAATTTTCTAAAGATGATATTACTAATCTTTTTTCTCCTTTCGGGTATATTATTCGGTCAAGACTTGAAATTAAACTGGGATGAAAATGTAAATTTTTCTGATTTATATTAACATTATGAATATTTTCATAAATAAGACAAAGTAATTGGAATAGTAATTTTTATTCTATCATTGATTTTTATATTATTTACATTCAGGAAAAATAAACCAGAATAGATAGTTCTTATCTAATAGACAATAATTTTCTGTAATTGATCAGTCATTCTGAATTAATATAATTCAAAATTACTATTTAAAAATTAATATTGTTGAAATAATGAACAGTTTGAGAAGTCATATTAAATATTTCGGCTTTATTTATTCTAAAATTTTTGTATTTCTTGACATTAGTTAATTTAATCCATTAAGTTGTATTTACAATATACCAACTATTGATTACTGGACCTTATTGGGGGCAACTGGTTTAGTATCTTTTTTATAATGTCCTATCTCTTTCTTTCCCTTTAAGGCGCAGCAATAAATAAAAGCTGTGCGGATTATTAATGTCTTCCATAAGATTTAATCATTTTTCAAACTTACCGCGGGGGTAGTATGAAAAAATCAATTTATTTTTTATTTATTATTCTAGCATTTTCATTTGCATTTTTATATCAGGGTTGCGGTAATGATGACAATCCTGTTAGTGGCGGTGTCGGTTCAACTACTGTAACCGGTACATTGACAATACCCGCTGCCGCACCAGGTAAAACGGTCATTGTTATTATTGATAGTGATAGAGACGGTGATAATGGGTTTCTGTATTCAGCAACCGGTACTGTAGGTTCCGGCACATCAGGTACATACACTTTCAACAATATAGCAAATGGAACTTATTATATTTACGCTGTTGTTTTTATAGTAGGCAATACAAATACAGGTCCTCAAAGTGGAGATTATCTCGGGTTTTATGGAGGTACAATAAATAATCCACCTAATAGTGCAAACGCTACTGTACCTTCATCAGGAAGTGTTACGTTCAATATAAATCTTCAGGTTATGACTTAATTTATTTTGTGTCATAGAATATAAAAGTATTATCAAAATAAATTGAATTCATAGATTCAGTCATAAATAACCGGTAATTTGAAGATTAAGGCCATTTAGCAATTAAATTATTACCCACAGGAAATGGATTGTGGGTAAGTATGTTATAATAGACAGGCTATATAACAGCAAAAATCACTATTATTTTAAAGAAATTTAAATAAATCTTGCGTTGAATAAAGCGACTTCTTATATTCACTAGCCAAACAAAATCAATTCAATTTTAGTAGCCGTAGTTTAACTATCATTAAATAAATCAGGAGTTCGTTATGAAAAAGCTTTTTCAAATGCTTTTTGTCGTTCTGTTGTGTACTATGATGTTCGGTAATTTATCTGCACAGGATATGTCTGATAAAATGGACGACATGTCACAATCATCGCTTGCAAAATTGGTCTCTGGCGATTTAATGGGGACTTCCAAAAAAGTAATGGACCTGGCAGACGCAATGCCGGCTGAAGATTTCAACTGGAGGCCGGAAGAGGGAGTCAGGTCAGTCAGTGAGGTTTATGTACACATTGCAGCCAGTAATTATTTTATACTTTCATTCCTTGGTGCAAAAATGCCGGATAATCTTAAACCAGATTCCGAAAATGAAGATCTTGAAAAAACAATGACCGGCAAAAAGGAAGTTATGGATTTTTTGCATAAATCATTTGCAGATGCTGAAAAATTCCTGGCCGGTTACAGTGACACCGACTTCGATACAGAAGTTAAATTACCTTTTGGAAAATTTACAAAAGGTCAGTTGCTAATGCTTGCGGCAACACATGTCCATGAGCATTTAGGGCAGGCAATTGCATACGCAAGAACAAATCATATTACTCCGCCCTGGTCAAGAAAATCAGGCAATTAATCCTTTTTTGAAATAATCCCGGCTCCGGCCGGGATTATTTTATTAATTCAAAATGGCATATTAATCTAATATTCTCGTCTAGATATGAAAATTTTTTTTTGAGAAAGCAGCTCGTGGCCAAAAAAAATCTAATAATTTTATACAAAGGGAAATATGAAAGTTAAAAATTTAATATTACTACTAATAATTCTGATCAGTTCAAATAATTTAATTGCTCAGGATATAGAAGGCAGTAAAGATCATCCTTTGATAACCCGTTATCCAAATTCAAATATTCTTTACTACGATGAACAGGATTATAATATGTATTCCATTGCAACGGGCCCGGTAACCGGATATAGAACTATAAGCGACTGGCTTGATGTTGAAGGAAAGTTTACAAGAATTTATTACGAGCTCGAAGACAATACAACGATAACTCAAATTTTCGCTAATTATCAGAAGGCTCTGGAGAAGGTTGGATTTGAAATCCTTGCAAAAGGTTTGAACAAAGATAGAAATGTTGGTAAAAATGTCGGGGGAGCTTCCTGGTTAGGAGTTTTTTATGCAAAAAATTCATATCCTACTAGTTCAAATATTTTAATGGGTTCGGGGTCTTCAACCGTCGGCGGAAGCTGTTTTATTGCCGGAAAATTAACTAAAGGGGGAGGAACTGCTTACGTTATAATTGGAGGAAGAGAATACAGCGATCAAAAGAAAATATACATGATAGACATCGTTGAAGAAACAAAAATGGATGATGATCTCATTACAATTAATGCTGATGAAATGCTGAAAGGATTAAGGAACGACGGGAAAATAGCACTTTACGGAATTTATTTCGATTTTGATAAAGCAGAAGTTAAACCGGAATCAGAATCAACGTTAATTGAAATCGCTCAATTATTAAAGAAAAATCCATCGATAAATCTTTATGTGGTAGGCCATACGGATATGAAAGGGTCACTTGAATATAATATCAATCTTTCTAAAAATCGTGCAAATTCTGTCGTTAGTGAATTAGTAAAAAAATATGGAATTACTCAAAACCGTCTAAGCGGTCATGGAGTTGGGCCTCTTTCGCCCATCTCTACTAATAGTACTGAAGATGGAAGGAAACTTAACAGGAGAGTTGAGTTGATATTAAAATAAATTCTCGTTACAGAATATTTGGATAAAATAGTTTTTCGAAAATTATTGGTTGATGATTTATGAATGTATTAATAAAACCCACTAGTTTATTACTGTATCTGTTGGGAATTTTTAATTTCTTTTTCATAGGAGCATTATTTGCTAAGTTAGTTGGATCTGGTGAAGGACAGGGATTGGCTTCAGGAGCAATTGTTGTAGGCTATGGTTTATTATTTGCTTTTTTGGCTCTAATTGGGTCAATTCTTTTTGTTTATTTTGCAAAACACAGCGCGGTTGTTCTTATTAATAAAATTTTGCTTGTTGTTTTTATAATTGCAGCTGTAATTTTAACTATTAGAATTATAAATCTTAATCAGAAACAAGAAATACAAAAAAAAGAAAATCGCCAAAAAATAACTTCTCCTCCTGCAATTTTAATTTATAATTAGTTTGAATTTTAGAAGCTAAAAAATTGTTATGGAATTTTTCCTTTCATCAACCCGATTATTATTCAGAAAATGGGGGATTGATGACTTGTATTTTGCTGAAAAACTGTGGGGGAATAAAGAAGTAACAAAATATATCTCGGCTAATGGAAAATTCAGTTTTGAAGAAATATCAAATCGTTTAAAAAATGAAATTGATACACAGGATAAATTTGGAATGCAGTACTGGCCGGTTTTTTTGAAAAGTAAAAACGAATTTATAGGCTGCTGCGGATTAAGACCTTATAATTCAGACAAAAATATTCTTGAATTAGGCGTTCACATTCTTCCAGAATTCTGGAGAAAAGGTTACGCTTCTGAAGCTCTGAAAGTTGTTATTTCATATGCTTTTAATTTTTTGAAAGTAAGTGGACTTTTTGCAGGCCATAATCCTGAAAATGAAATATCCGGAAAACTTCTGATAAAAAATGGATTCGATTATACACACAATGAATTTTACGAGCCTACTGGATTGAATCACCCTTCTTATTTATTAACAAAGGAAAAATTTATCAATCTAAATCGCTGTGAATCTCAGGAATAATTAAGTGCAGTGCAAATAAGAAATATTAATGAGAGCTCATTCAACCTAGAAAGGGGCATCAGTTTATGAATTAGGTAATAGATAATTAAATATTAGTTGAATAAATGGCAAAAAATGCTGAAATTATCAAAATAGAGGACTTTTTCAAATAAATATTGCAAATATTGGCTTTTGGATTTAGCTTATATTTGTTAAATTTACTCCGATTATTAGTAACAATTGGAGTTAGTCATTTATGGCAAAGAATTTTGTCTCTAATAAAGACGAAACTGTCAGAATGTTTGAAAGTGATTTCTTTGAGGCATTGTCAAAAGTCCATTTTACAGTGCCATTGTATATTTATGTTCCCGTAATAGCATATTTCCTTTACAGAACCATTGCAATTTACGAGATGTCATTTGTTACAATAATTTCAATGATTTTTGTAGGAATTTTTATATGGACAATTACTGAATACACGTTGCATAGATTTATATTCCACTTTCCTGCAAAAACTAAATTTGGTAAAAAAATTCATTTCATATTTCATGGGGTGCATCACGACTACCCCAGCGATTCTAAAAGATTAGTTATGCCACCATCGGTAAGCATTCCGTTGGCGCTTATGTTCTATTTTCTGTTTGAAGCGATTTTCGGAGTTGTTTATGTAGCGCCGTTCTTTGTCGGATTTATAGCAGGATATCTGTTTTATGACTTAACTCATTATGCTATTCATCATTTTAATATGCATAGTAAGTTCTGGCTTGCTATAAAAAAGCACCACATAAAGCATCATTTTGAAAATTCTGAAAAGGGCTTTGGTGTGAGTTCTCCATTGTGGGACGAGATTGTTGGAACTAATTTTCCAAAAAAATAGTCTATTTATATTTTATCAGGATAAGATTTTATGCATACTTTTGAGGAAAAAGGATCTCAAGAAGTCAGGAAAAAAATTCTTCTTATTGAAGATAATAATGATACCCAGCTTATATTTAAGGTTTATTTAAGAAGTCAATATGACATTGAAATTGCTGATACGGCGGAAAAGGGAATTGAGCTATTGAATAAAAATAAATATGATCTTCTGATACTGGATATAAACCTTCCGGGTAAACTGGATGGAAATGATGTTCTTAATGAGATTAATAAACAAAAAAACATTATTACTTGTCCGGTTCTTGTTGTAACAGCTTATACAATGAACAATGATAAAGAAAATTTTCTATCACGAGGAGCTGATGGTTTCCTTTCCAAGCCTGTACTAAAATCCGATTTCCTCAACGAGGTAAATTCTTGCACCGCAATGGTCAGCTAATATTTTCTCTTCAACATAATCCTTAAAATTATTTATATTAATTATCAAAACGCTTCTTTTATGAAGGAGCTAACAATATTTTAAATTATTATCCCAGTTTATGAAATCATTGTCTAAATACCTGATTATTCTGATTATTGCAACAATATCTTTTGTCTGCGAAAGTAGAAAAGAAAGGCCAGTATTTATCCGGGTAAATGAACTTGGATTTTTACCCGGTGATTTAAAAACCGGTGTTATTTTTTCGGAATCCCCAATTGATAATAAAGAATTTGTAATAAAAGATATTGATAGTAATAAGGATGTATTTCAAAATAATTTTATTAATACTTTTTATCAATACGATAAGTTTAAATATTGTTATACTATAGATTTCTCAAAGCTAAAAACCATAGGTAGATACCAGATTGAGTCGGGCGGTGTAAAATCAATTCAATTTAAAATCGGGGCTGATGTATATAATGGACTTGTTGATTCACTGCTCCTGTTTTTTAAAGCACAAAGATGTGGCCCGACTAATCCTATTCTGCATGCTCCCTGTCATCTCTCAGATGTTGTTCGGGTAGTGGGAGATGAAAAAGCAGGCCCTGTAGATTTAACAGGGGGATGGCACGATGCTGGTGACTATGTAAAATTTTTATCAACAACTGCCTATGCAACTTATATGATGATTTTTTCTTATGAGTTTGATCGAGATAAATTTGACTTTGACGATAATAAAAACGGAACACCTGATATATTAGAGGAAGCAAAAATTGGACTTGATTGGCTTCTTAGAGCAAACTATTCTAAATATAAATTAATTACACAGGTGCAAGATGTTAGTGATCACAATACGGGCTGGCGTCTTCCTGAATATGATACACTTAGATATAATCGTCCCGGGTTTGTAGGAATAGGAAAAAATCAAGTAGGTATTTATTCTGCTGTAATGGCTCTGGGAGCCAGAGTATGGAAGGAAAGGTTTCATTCAGTTGAATTTTCTCAAAAGTGTATCTCTGCCGCTGAAAATATTTATTCCCTTAGGAATAGTGTACCTAATTTGGATAAAAGTGAGTCCGGGTTCTACCAGGATTCAAAGTTTTGGGGAAAATTGGCACTCGGTGCAATTGAAATGTTTATTACTACAAAAGATTCAACTTATTTAAGAGAAGCAATTTCATATGGAGATAGCGCAGGTTCAGATTATTGGTGGAGTTGGGGAGATTTAAACTCCCTGGCAGATTATAGAATTGCTAGATATTTACCGCGTTTTGGTAATTATATTTTTAATAATCTCTATGATTTCAATAATCATAAAGATAAATCTGTTTTCAAAGAAGGAATGGCATTTACATGGGGAACAACAAATTCATTCCTTGGTGTTGCATTACAGCAGATACTTTACAAGAAGTTAACAAGTGATGATAGCTTTGATTCACTGGCAATTTATCAGAGAGATTATGTTTTGGGAAGAAATCCATGGGGGATATCTTTTATTTATAATATCGGTTCAAAATTTCCACAACATCTTCATTCACAAATAGCATTTTTTAATAACGGTTATATACCCGGCGCTGTAACTGCTGGTCCTGCCCCTGATGAAGTTTTAAATAATTATGAAATAAAAAGGGAAAATTTTCAGTACGATCTCTTTAATTCGAGAAATGCTAAATATTTTGATGATGCTTCTGATTATATTACAAATGAGCCTACAATAGTAGGTAACGCAACTGCAATATTTGTCTTTGGAAATTTTGCACACTAGTTGTTCCAATTAACAAATATTAATAAAATTAATGGATTTTAGATATAAAGTAGTTTTTATCCAATCTTTGTAAATTCTTATAAATTATAGGGTTTTAATCCTGTAACATTATAATACAACTGCGAAATTTGTTGTCTCTGTTTAATGCACAGAAATTTCCAAATTATTTGATTTTCGATAAAATCAGTAGGAAATCCGATTCGGCACAGTATTAGCATTAATACAAGAAAAATAATAATGTGCTTTATGAACAAAAAAATTCAACTCTTGCAATCTGGTATCCCGTTAGTAGACAATGCCTGGGGCGGTCTCTACAGAGGAGGTACATACCTATTGATCGGGGCACGTAAATCCGGCAAGACATTAATAGGCTTACAGTATGCTATGGAATGTGCAAGGCAGAAAGAAATTTGCCTTTATTTTACAAGTATGCGCCCAAAAGATTTAATGATACAGGCTGCTTCAATAGATTTTGATTTACAGCATTATATGAATCAAAACCTGATAATTGTTGTAAGAGTTGCTCCTCCATCCGACCTTTATGAAGTTAGCAATCCGGATGAATTTTTGGCAGAATATATGAATGATATTATAACAGTTGTTAAACAATATCAGCCAAATAAAATAGTATTTGATGAACTAACTCCATTTATCGGATTCAATAATATTCAGCTGCTTCAGTCTTCATTTACTAAAACAAGTGAAGAGATCGAAGACTCCGGTATAACAAGTTTGTTTATCCTGGGTGATCCGGCAACACCAGCTGCCCGGTCCATAGTTGATTCGCTTACATCATTTTCAACCGGCATAATTTATCTGAATAAATTTGAAGAAACCATCAGGGGGAAAAATGGAGAAATAGTTATTACCCCTAATATCGGACATACTGAAGGACAGTTTAAATCCAAATATCAAATAGAACCTTACAAAGGAGTAACAATAGATTTCACAGGTTCAACGGGATTTCATTCTGTAGGTAAAATCGAAAAAAAAAATGATGAGCAATTGATCAAAAATGTCCCCCAAAATTATAAATCACTCGCAGATATGGATACACCGAATGGGGATATTATCCCCTTAAGCTATTATCCATTAGATGATTTTAAACTTATTCTAAATAATCAGATAGCCTTATACAAAAGTACGGGCCAGGTCTTTACCATATTATCTTTCCATTTTGATCAAACTGCTGAAGAGAAAGGTCTGCTGACTCTAATACAATTGCAGAATGCAATAAGGCTTTCTACAGAGAAAAAGGATAAGATTTGCCTGTTAAGCAATAAAGTAATTGTGTTGTTGGTAAAAGAAGAAAGGGAGAATATCCTTAGTTTAATTTCAAAAATTAAATCAAATCTACCTAGTCAGGATAAAGATTATATAAAAGAAACTGTAAAATATATCTCAGTATGTGCAGTAAAAGTTGATGAGACAGTGCAAAATGCAGATGATATCTTTGAACAATTAATAACTGATAATCCGGCTGAGAAAAATAGACTTTATTTTCAATATTAACTTGCTACTTATGAAAAATAAATTAATTTTATCGGTAATCTTTTTGTTTATTCTTTCTACCTGTCAGCAAATAAGCGCCCAGATAAATTCCAAAGATTTAAAAATTGAAGCTATTGGTCAAATGCGTGTTGGTCGTTACGGTGAAGCGATTGATTTGTTAAATAGATTTATTTCGGCAGAACCACAAAATCCTGTTGGATATAATCTTCGGGGTCTTTGCTACGAAAAGCGATCAGATTATGAAAATTCGACCTATGATTATAAATCTGCATTAAAATTAGAGCCCTCAAATGATGAATACCAAAAAAACTTGGCTCGGTCTTCAGATGCATGGCATTCACTTCTTTATAATATTATTGAAGGCCACAAAAGAGAGATTGCAATAAATCCCAATATTCCAGTAAATTATCTTGAAATTGGAAAAGCCTATAAACGTTTAGGAGACTGGGAAACAGCGGAAGAATGGTACGATAAGTATTTAGGAAGAGAGGAAGCTTCTGCTGATGAAATAATCAGGTATTCAGAAATATTGGCAAAAAATGGTCACATTGCAAAAGGAGAACCAATATTAAGAAAATATACTGAAAAATATCCTGATGACCACAGACTATGGTCCAGGTATGCTTATTTTACTTTATGGCTTGGCAAACGTAAAACTTCAATTGACGCATTTGAGCATTCACTTGCATTAAAACCTTTCTTTAAAGAAGCCTTAGACGGCCTTGATCGTGCTAAAGGAAAGCCTTATATCTATACTATAAATGACACGACCGTTAAATCAAATTATGTAAAACAAGCTTTACCAACTTTTGAATATCCGATTGATAGATATTATCGGCTTCTAAAAAGGGATCCACAAGATCAGGAAATGAGATTTAAACTTGTTAAGTCTTTAGTAATAGCAAATAGATACCAGGAAGCAAAAGATCAGCTGAAAATATTATTAAGAGATACTTCAAAAGCTCAATTATATAATGAATATCTTTCTAATGTTCAGTCGATCATGGACAGCGTTTATAATGTTAATATAGCAAAACTTAAAAGCCAGCTAGAGAAAGATCCTGACAATGTAAAAATAAAATTAAAATTAGCAGATTATTATACAAGTATTGAACAATATGATAATGCAATACCATTGTATGAAGATTATATCAGAGCATTTCCAAATAATGATCAGGTTAGATTTAAATATGCACAGGTCTTAAGCTGGAATCAGCTGTTTGATCAATCATCGGTACAAATTGATGAATTACTAATATATGACCCCGACAATGTAAAATATCAATTGCTCCGTGCGCAAATTGCAGTATGGGTGAGAAAAGATTCCGCACTAGCACAAAATTATCTCGATAATATTTTAAGTAAACAACCTGAAAATGTAGATGCTCTTGTTGCTTTTTCTTCTCTATATATGCAAAAAAACGATTTTGAAAAAGCACAGAATATAATAGACTATATTAAAACTCTTGATCCCGGGAATGAAAATATTATTGTTCTCCAAAATGATCTGGAATTGCAAAAGTCGCGCTATGAGCAGGAACAGCTTTTTGCCATATTATATAAGGCAAGAGACCTTTCCTATCAGAATAAATGTGAGGAGGCTCTTCCATTGTACAAAGAGTATATGACTAAAGCACAACCGAATATTTTAATCACAAGGGAATATGCAGATGTAAATGTTTGTGCCGGACATTATGAAAAGGCTATATCTTTATATAATAGATTGCTCGCACAAAATTATGACTATGATCTGGCGGTTCAAAGAGCTAAAACTTATTATTTTATGGGTGATTCTATTAATTCCCTTTTGTCATTTCAAAAACTTCAAAAAGAAACTCCCAATGATTTCGTAGTTAACATGTATCTTGGCGATTCATTTGTAAAGATGCAAGAATATGGTGAAGCAAGAGATATTTATAATAATATTTTAGATAATCTAAACCCTGATTCAAGCCAGACAGAGCTTATTGTGCAGAGAAAGGAATGGTTGCCGGTTACAGGATTCAGTGGAATTCCTAATTATACTTCAGTTTCACCATATGCAAGTTATTATTCTGATAATTTTGGATTCGGATACTTCACTTCAGGTTTAAGAATTGATTTTGGGTTAACGCAATATTTGTCTGTGGGCGTTGAAGGATTTAGAAACTCATTAGAGAGCAACTCCATTAATGCGAATTACAATAATATCAGGTGGAACCTGGGATTAAAACTATCTGATTATGTCTCACTCGGTGTTGGATTAGGAAGCTCGTTCTATAGTAATTCAGAAACTAAAACAATTGTTAATGGATTTTTTAGAATTTCAGATCCTGAAGTTTATTCTGTAAGGCTTGGCTATTCAAAAACTGATGCAGCACTTGTTGTATTTTCTCCTTCACTTGTTGGTACAAGAGAAAATGCAAACACATTTACTCTAAATGCCTATTACTTGCATAAATCGGGTATAAGAATCAATACAGACGTAACATACTTAACTGTACCTTTAGATAACAGCGGATTGAATGCAGAATTAAGAATTGGAAAGTACTTATTTGATAATTTTATTCTTGGGTATAATTTTTCATCATCTAATTTTGCCAGACAGGTGTCAGAATATTATTCTCCCTCAGGATTTGCATCACATTCTTTATTCGCAGACTGGGATATTTTAAAGGACTTGACTTCTACAGTTACAATAGGCGGAAGAATTGGAATGATTTCCAAAACAGGAATTATTATACGAGAAATTTATGCTGCTTCTACACTATCACTTGCAAGATCATTTACGTTACAAGGAAGTTTAAGACTAAGCAGTACTGCTCAAAATAATTTCGGTTATAATTCATTATCTAGTTATTTATCAGCTTACTGGGCACTGTAATTAAATATTCCTATAAATACCCTCAAAATTAATCAGAATTTATCCTGCGGAATAGATTCTGCATCCAGTCCCTAAACTCTTATAATTTAAGCAGTTGTGATTATTTCACAGGTGTATGAAAATGATACAGGGCAAAGGTATCATCTTAAAGTGCAACAAATTCTTTAGCGGAAAAGTTGAATTTCAGCTGCAAAATAGAAGAATCTAGTGGCATTATAATTGACCTTTATGCAATAATAATAGTAAAAATATAGTTTGATGAGAAAAGAGCAACAAATATTAAAATCCAAAATAACTATACCTCTACCGGAATCTTCAGTTGAAAAAGAAAACGAGGAGAAAAAATATTTAAGGAGAATTCTGGTTTCAGGTACAATATCTTTAATATTGATTGCAATTATCCTGTATGTTACACCAAAGACAATTTTAAATACTACCTCTTTAATAGAATATGCGACAATCGTTGCTCTTGTAATATTTCTTTTCATTTTGCTGCTAAGATACTTCGCTATTCTTTTATTGGCATATTTATATATTAATGAATATACCTACAAACCGGTTAATGGATTTTATCCTTTTGTTTCTATTATAGTTCCTGCTTATAATGAAGAAAGTGTAATTGCTGAGTCAGTAAAATCCTTGCTCAACCTTGATTATTCTAATTATGAAATAATTATTGTCAATGACGGATCAACCGATAAAACTAATGAAGTTGCAGAATCATTAGTTGGTTATCACGAGGGAAGAAATAACGAAATAAAAGTCTCATTAATAAATAAACCAAATGGCGGAAAAGCACAGGCTTTGAATGCCGGAATTAAGCAATCAAAAGCTGAAATAGTGCTTTGTATGGATGGAGACAGCCAGCTTTCGCCAGAATCAATAAAAGTTGCGGTAAGGCACTTTACTAATCCTGAAATTGGTGCAGTTGCCGGTAATGTAAAAGTAATGAACAGAGGGAAATTATTTACAGATCTCCAGGCCTTGGAATATATAGAAGGTCTGAACATGGCGCGAAGTGCACAGAGCTTTATTAGATTGGTGAACATTATTCCGGGTCCTATTGGTCTTTTTAGAAAAAAAGCAATTGAAGGTGCAGGTTATTATTCAAGTGATACATTTGCCGAGGATGCAGACCTTACACTAAAGGTTCTGGCAAACGGATGGAAAATATACTATGAGCCAAATTCTATTTCATATACAGAGGCACCGGAAAAACTACAGCAATTACTGAAACAACGATATAGATGGACACGTGGTATTATCCAGTCGATCAGGAAGCATAAAAAATTAATGTTTAATCCAACAATAAACTTTGGTGATACATTTATACTCTGGACTATGTTTTACGAAGCCTTAATTTGGCCGGCTATGAATATTGCTGCAAATTTGTTTTTTATACTTGCAGCAATGTTTTTCGGATTTACAGAATTTATATTTTTCTGGTGGGCAGGATTAGCCTTGCTGGATTTGGTAACGGCGCTGTATTGTGTAGCGGTTGAAAAGGAAGAATTTAGGTTAGTAGGCTATTCACTTATATATAGAATGTTTTTCATTCTCATAATTGATGTTAGTAAACTAATGTCAACAATAGAAGAATTTTTAGGAATAAGAATGACTTGGGGGAAACTGGAAAGAGTAGGAACTAAAAAAGTATAATAAATGAAAATTAAATAACTAAGAGGGCAAAAATGGAACTAATTCCGATACTTTCAACTATTATTCTTGTAGCTACAATAAGCACTTTTATTTTAGCTATAGGAGCATACATTCTCTATAAAACCAGAGAAAGCAAGGGACAGCAGGTTATTGCATCCCAGCCAAAGTCTGTTGAGGCTGAATTATATACTCCTGTCATAGAACGAAAAGTGCAAGGGAAACCCGCACCTGATTATGTGCAAACTCCATTCTCCACCGGTTATAAAAGCAGAGAACCTATATTTGCACAGGAGCGTAGTCAAGTGCAAACAAAAGCCACACCGCAATTCCAACGATATAGTGGAGAAAAAAAGACGGAACCAGTTAATTTGCGTGAAAAAACATATAAGGGACAGGTAGCTCCTATTGAAAAAGAAAAAAAATTAAAAGATTCAAAATTCCTTAAGTATACTTCAGAAGGTTATGTAGATCCAAAAACAGATAAAAGTACCGGAGCTTTAAAGTGGCGATAGAAAAATCCAGAAAGCGTGGAATAAACCAACCACTTATTCTTGTGAGTGGCGTAATCTTTTTATTGGGCGCAATACTTACGTATTTATTTATTCTGCGTGGTGTTTATGGAAAATTTAATGCTGCTGATTTGGCACCAGACTTATCGATCATTAAAAGTGCAATTTCTACTGAAAAGCCAACGATAGCTATTCTATATTCCAAATATACTGAGAATATGTTGCCCGATGGCAACACATGGCTTAATGATAATATTATTACCTGGAAGAAATTCCTTGATGACGCAAATAAAAATTATGAAATCATTGCAGATTCTACGATTGAACTAGGCCTTGCGAAAAATTATGACCTCTTAGTTTTGCCTGGTTCAAAATCGCTAAGTGATAAAGAAATCATGGAAATCAAGAAGTATCTTGAGAATGGCGGCAGTGTATTTGCAACAAGCGGTATTGCATCCTATTCTGATGATGGAAAATGGAGAGGATGGGATTTCTTTTCTGAGATATTTGGATTGAAATTCACTAAAGAAATTAAAAATGATTCTTTTACGAAAATTCATACACTTAGAGGCGGTCTTCCTTTAACAGCTGGCATACCAACAGGATTTCCATTAAATGTTGCTACCTGGGATCTTCCAATTGCTGTAGAGGTAATGGATCCAAGAACTACCCAGGCTAGTTTCTGGTATAATTATAAACTTGAAGATGGTCTTGTAAGGGAAAACATAAAAAAAACGGCGGGTATAGTTTACGGAAATTATGGGAAAGGTAGATTTGTATGGATGGGTTTCGAGATAAATTCAATAATCGGAGCACAAGAAGACTATATATATTTTGATAAATTATTTACAAATAGTATCAAATGGTTAATTTATCGCCCAATTGCATTTGTTAAAGAATGGCCTGCCGGCTACGATGCTGCTGCTATGCTGGCTCCAACTATAAATAAAAACCCTCATAATATTGAGAATCTTGAAAACATTTTGGAATCGGAAAATGTAAAAGCAAGTTTTTTTGTTTCTACCAAGGTAGCTAATGAAAATAAAAATTTAATTAAATCATTAACCAATTATGGTAATATTGCTCCGCTTGTTGATATCGGTTATCTAAATTCTATCAATGATACTGTTAATATCTTAAATGATTATAATACTCAATCTCAGCAATTTTTAACTGCTAAAAAGAATCTGGAAAACTTAACTGGCACACAATTATTCGGTTCATATCCTCTTTATGGACTTTATGACCAAAATACTCTAAAAGCTTTAATCAAAAATGGATATAAATATGTTGTCACAGATTCTCTTACTAATAGCTCGGTGCCCCAAAGTGTCGTTCTGGGTGATAGCCAAATTCTTTCGATGACCAAAACTGCTCGTGATGATTATGAAGTAATAAGAGATTTTGGATTAAAGGATTTGCCGTTTCAGTTTTATACATATCAGGAAGATATTGATAGAATACTATTTGAAGGGGGGATGTATTTATTCAAAATGCATACAGAGTACCAATGTACCAAAGAAAATATAAGTGTTGTTAAAGATATAATTAAGGAACTTAAAAGGAAAAATTTCTGGATTGCAACGGGGAACGACATTGCTAAATGGTATGCAATGAAAGGCAAGGTAGAAATCAAAACGGATAAAAGGGGGCCAAACAGAATTACCCTTACAATTTCAAATCCGGGTAAAGAAATTGTTAATAATATGGTTATTCAGCTAAATCTAAATAACCGGGCAAAAGGCATTTCATTAAGCACAGAAATTATTGGAACTAAAAAAGCAACATACGATTTTGATAAAAAGGGTCATATAGTTTATGTTTATATAAATGACCTTAGACCTGGTGAATCGAGAACCTATTATGTTGATTATCAGGCATCTAATTCCTGAATTTACGAGTCAAAAGTCATAGTCCTGTTGCAAGTGGAACAATAGCTAGTAGTGAGAATATAGTACCTTGTACCTGAATTGATTAGAATAAAATTTATTGTGTAAAATATTATTCCATCTTTTTTCTGAACAGAATTTGGTGATATACAATTTTACACTGCTAAACAAGACTAATTCCATTGTTTTCAGGTTAATCGTTACTAATTTTGTGTCAAAATCAAAGTAAGTTTAACCTGGCTTGAATTTATTAAATTGTTTGAGGAATATTTGGATTCGCAAAATAAATCAAATAGTAATTTATTTGAAGCATTGAGCCAGCATATTAAAGACCCCCTTATTGTGATGGATCTTAATTGGAATATTTTGTTCTTTAATAATACTGCATCAGAATTTCTTAATTTAACTGAGAAAAATGAAAATTTCCTAAAATTTTTGGATGCAGAGAACGGGGAACAAATAAAAAATCAGGTTGAAAAAACAGCACCCTCTTCACTTCCAATAAGTCTTAATACAACTCTAATTACTAAATCTGGAGAAGAAACTGAGATAAACTTATCCATAAATTCTTACCAGGAAAATGGCGATAAATATATATTCTGCAGGATAAAAATAGATGATAATAAGATAATCCTTGGGGGTAAAACAGAAATTGTTGTTGGTAAGAATGAATTAAAAGATAGAATTAAGGATGAAGAAATCTTAAATATTATCGATGAAATAAAATCTCAATATCCATTCTCCCTGATTGGGAAGGAAAAAATTCGGAAGTTAATAGATAATCTAAATTGCCTGTTTTGGATAGAAGATGCCTATGGTAAATATCAATTGATAAATAATAAAATGGCAGAAAACCTGGGATATGAAACATCAAAAATTGAAGGAAAAAATGTTGTTTCTTTCCTCCCTTCACATCTTTCAGATTTTTATAATTCTGTTGTTGCATTCATTAAGAAATCACTTAAATATATTATTATTGAAGGAATGCCGGTAGTTAATCATAAATCAGAGTTAAATTACCAAACTATAGAAATCCCATTAAGTGATGTTGACAAAAATGTAATAGCAATTATCGGATTTACTCAGGAAGTGAATTCTCAAATTACAGAGTTAGGTATTTCTGAATTTATGAATGCTAAAAAAAATTTGCTTCATTTCCTGCCTTTACCGGTTGCATTGATAGGTAATGATGGAAATTTTAAGCAAACAACTGAAGAATTTCGTAAATTATTTGAAACAGAATTTCCGGATTTAAGAGGACTAAATTACAAACGTATTTTGTCCGAAGAAATTGTAACAAAAATTGATGGATTTTTAATTTCAGAATTGGATAATCTTGAATTTAATGTAAATAAGCAGCCCAAATTCAAGGAAAGTTTTTCAAGCGAATTAAATGTTAATCTTCAAAAAATTTTAAACGATAATTATGCGACAGAAGGATTTTCAATAATAATTATTAAAAAAGAAGAGAAAAGCGATCTTGATAAATTAATTACCGGAAGAGGCAAAATGTTTGATATTTTAATCGAAAATAATCCAGAACCGATTTTCATTTACGATAAGGAAAATTTGAAATTCTTGGAGGCAAATAATGCTGCTTTACAATTATACGGTTACAACAAGGATGAATTTCTTCAATTGGATCTAACCGATCTATATTCACCCGAGGATATTCAAACTTTAATCGATAGTTCAAAAGAAAGCGGCGAGAAGGGGGAATTTAGCGGTCCGATCAGGCATAAAAGAAAAGACGGCTCTACCGTATTTGTTGAAGTAAGCAGAATCGATTTAAAATATGAAGAGAAAGATGCACTTTTTAACATAGTTAGAAATGTTTCTGAAAAGCTGGAACTGGAAAACAAAAATAAAACACTTGAATCTGTATTTCAGATAACGAATGACATGGTATTTCTAACAGATTCTGCAGGATTCATTACTTATGTAAATAAATCGGCTATTGAAACTCTTGGTTTTGAGGCCGATGATTTTGACCATAGTTCCTTTGCTTCTTTTGTAAAAGATGATTTAAGAGGCTCTATAAATTCAAATATTTTTGCAAAACGCGGAGAAGACATAATAAAAATGGATCTTGAGTTAAAAAGATCTGATGGTAGTTTAATAAATTCAAAAATTTCAGCCTCACCTGTAATTAATCACCTTGAAGAAATTGAATCATTCACTATTATTGGCAGGGAAATAATTCCCGCCGAGGTGCAGACAAAAGAAGTTGTTAAAGAGGTCGTAAAAGAAGTTGTTGTTGAAAAACCTGTTTATAAAGAAACCGAAATACCTGCGAATAATAATCCAGCATTTTTATCAAATTTTTTCCACGAAATTTTAACCCCTATAAACGTAATTTTGGGTTTTGTACAGGAACTAAAAGAAGGAATATCTGATCCAACTCCTGAACAAAATGAATCGATTGATATTATCAGTCAGAATCGAGAACGACTATTAAATTCGATGAATTCCATTATCGAATACTCAAATATTGAGAGAAATAAAATTGAAATAACCAAAAGGCAAATTCCAATTACAGAAATAATAGATCATTTACAGACTAATATTAATGAAATTACGGGATCTAATAAAACTGAATTTGAATACGGTAAGATATCCTCTTCCTTAAAATTTACTTCTGATAAATCCAAATTTCAACATTTGGTGGGACTTCTATTAAAAATAAGTTCATTATCGACAAAAGAAAAAAAAATATATTTCTCTGCATATCCACAATCTGATAAGGAGATGGTTTTATCATTTAAGGATAATTTTTCATTTATTTCAGATTATATGCTTAGAGTATTAAAAAGTATATTTTTATTCAATGAGGAGGAAGATTCAAAGGATTTTGGAATTTCTAAACTTACGCTGCGTCTAGCTAAATCTTTGCTCAAACTGCTTAGAGGGAAATTTGAAGTCTTTGAGGAAGGTGGAAATAAAGCAGATTATGGTTTTATTTTTCCAATGGAACTATCAATATCTGATCAGGAAAAAACAGAAGAATCTATTGAAGCAAAAGAATTACCTGAATTAGAAGAAAAAGAAACAGTTGATGATGAGAATGTAAAGATTAAGGAAAAAGAAGAAAATAAACTAGATACAGTTGAGAAGATTACCGATGAAGAAATAATAACCGAACAAGATACAACGGAGGAAGATGTTAAAGCGCAGGAAGAAACTATATTACCTGATGAGGTTAATGAATATGAGGAAGAACCGGATACTTATGAAAGTGATTTAAATTCGTCCGGTAAATTAGAACTTTCCCGATTGAGATGTCTCTACATTGAAGATCAGGTTGATTCTCAAATTTTGTTCAAAGTACAATTGAAAGAATTAAAAGAGATTAGATTTGCAGTAAGTTTTGAAGAAGCTTTGCCAATGCTGGATTCTGAAGATTTTGATTTTATAGTAATGGATATTAATCTGCAGGGCGAATATAATGGAATAGATGCTTTGAAAATAATTCAAAAAATGCCCGGCTATGAAAACACTCCAATAATAGCAGCAACCGCTTACGTTTTACCTGGAGATAAAGAAAAATTTATAGCTACCGGATTTAGTGACTTTATTAATAAACCAATTTTCAGGGAAAAGATGGTTATGTCTCTGGAAAAGATTTTTTCTATGCACGTTTAATCAGCCCGGAGGCCAGTTCATTTGTCTGCCACCAAGCAAATGCATATGTAGATGGTTTACCTCTTGTCCTCCGTAATTTCCACAATTAAATACTAATCTGAACCCATCTTTTTCAATTCCCATTTTCTTTGCTATTTTGTTAGCAGCATCAAACATTTCACCAAGCATACCTGCATGCTCAAATCTTTTAAGATCTGTGACTTTATCAATTTCAGTCTTTGGGATTATTAAAATATGTACAGGGGCTTGTGGTTTTATATCTTTGAATGCTAACAACATCTCGGACTCATAAACTATATCTGCCGGAATTTCTTTACTGATTATTTTTGAGAATATTGTACTGCTCATTTTATTCTCCCTTTTCTATTTCATATTTCTTCATTTTATTATAAAGATGACTTCTTTGAATTTCAAGAGCTTCTGCAGTCTTACTGATGTTCCAGTCATTTGACTTTAACTGTTTGAGAATAAAGGCTTTTTCAGCTCTTTCCTTAAATTCCTGGAAAGAATTACTTTCAGCAATAATATCTCCAACGGAAGATTTTCCGGAACTAAACAAAAACTCGATATCCTTTTTTGATATTTCTCTTTTGTCAACAATAATAATAATTCTCTCAATTATATTCCGGAGTTCTCTTACATTTCCACTCCACTGTTGTGCCTGCAATAGCCTGATTGCACCTTCATCAAACCTTAGCTGCAACTTTCTGTGTTTTGCTGCTATGTCTTTAACAAAATGTTCAACAAGGATTGGAATATCATCAACTCTTTCATTAAGCGGAGGAATTTGGATTGGAATAACATTCAGTCTGTGGAAAAGGTCTTCTCTAAAATTTCCTTTTTCAATCTCAGCCTTAAGATCTTTGTTTGTTGCAGAAAGAATCCTAACATCTATTACAATTTTTTTACCACTACCAACCCTTTCAATTTTACCATCTTCAATTGCCCGCAATACCTTTGCTTGGGCTTGCAAACTCATATCGCCAATTTCATCAAGAAAAATTGTCCCTTTGTCAGCAAGCTCAAATTTGCCGATTCTTTGTTGTGCTGCTCCGGTAAATGAACCTTTCTCATGTCCAAATAATTCAGATTCAATCAATTCATTTGGTATTGCTGCACAATTTACATCAACAAATGGTTTGTTTTTTCTTTCACTTTTCTCATGAAGCGCACGAGCGACCAGTTCTTTGCCGGTTCCATTTTCACCGCTAATCAGAACTCTTGTATCCAGAGGGCCTACCTTTTCAATTGTTGCTAAAATATTTTGAATTGCTTTGCTTTTCCCCAAGATATTTCCATCACCCAAAAGCGACTTTTTAATTTCCTTATTTTCTTGTAATAAGTTGGTCTGATCAACTGCGTTCCTAGTACTTATCAGTAATTTTTCACGATCTATAGGTTTTTCTACAAAATCGAAAGCCCCGAGTTTTGTTGCTTTGATTGCATTTTCAAGACTGCTGTGCGCTGAAATTATAACAACCGAAAGAGTTGGGTTTTTCGCTTTAACTTTTTGAAGAACTTCAAAACCGTTCATCTCAGGCATTTGAATATCCAGAAGCAAAGCTGCATAATTACTTTCATATGCTTTTGTTAAGCCCTCATTTGCAGTTGTAGAAAAGTCAACTTTGTATCCTTCATACTCAAGGATCATCATTATGCTTTCGCAAATTTCCTTTTCATCGTCTATAATTAATACTGAGTTCATGGTGTGAAAGTCAAATATTTTAAAGTGTGTAATAAAAAAACTTCGGATGGAAGGATTTCATGGTTAGTTTTCAGCAGCCTTCCGAACAAATTTCCCAATTTGTTAGTCATCATATCCCTGGGATCAGCTGACGACTGGATTTTAAATTTTTCTTCAAAAACCTCTATAAAATAACCAATTAGATTACCTAAATCAAAGATATTGGAGCTGTAGGAAACATAAGCACTTCCGAAAAAATGGGCTAATTTATCTTTATCACCAAAGTTATTAGTTGGTGAATCAATAAATAATGTTTTAGGAAGATTTTCATTTTTTTTGTCGAAAATCTGTTTCGATGCTGAAGTAAGGGGATAGTCAATTATAATATTTAGTAGAGGAATTCTTATTGGTATTTTTCTATAGGGGACAAGTGCAAAAGTTAAAGTTAATAGGGCTTCAGAATAATCTCCATTTTTAAATTCAACTGCTCTAACAAAAATTGAATCCACAAGAGCCAGATCATCGTTGGATAATTGAAGTTTTTTGAAATAATCAGATGCAACAAATTCAGAAATGTAATTTACGCCTTTAGAAAGTTTACTTTGTTGGGAAAATGTGATCTGAGCGGATAAAAGTAATATCGTACAAACAATCAGTAATATAGTACGAAATTTCATTTTGTTGATTACAATTATGTTTGTATAATGCCGGGATTAAATCTCGGGATATCAGGATTATTATTTGCAACTTCAATAGCCATCGAAACATATTCCCGGGTAAGAGCTGGGTCAATTATTTCGTCAACCCACAATCTTGCTGCAGCATAAAGTGTGCTGCTTGCGTCATCATAAGATTTTTTTATTTCATCAAGTAATTTATTTTTATCTTCTTCTGAAAATTCCTTACCACTTTTTTGTGCCTGTTTTAATTTTATATCCAATAAAACACTGGATGCTTGTGATCCACCCATTACAGAAATTTTTGCATTTGGATAGGCGAATATAAATCTTGGATCGTAAGCTTTCCCACACATAGCATAATTGCCCGCACCAAAACTATTTCCTACAATAATTGTAATCTTTGGTACAGTGGAATTAGCAACTGCATTTACCATTTTAGCACCATCTTTTATAATTCCTCCGTGTTCAGCGCGACTGCCGACCATAAATCCTGTAACATCCTGCAAAAATAAAAGTGGAATTTTCTTCTGATTACAATTCATTATAAAACGTGTTGCTTTATCTGCACTGTCAGAATAAATTACACCACCTACCTGCATTTCACCTTTTTCAGTTTTTACAACACTTCGTTGATTAGCAACAATTCCAACCGCCCAGCCGTCAATTCTTGCATAACCAGTTATAATGGTCTTACCATATCCTGCTTTGTATTCATCGAGAGATGAATCATCAATAATTCTAGCTATAACATCATACATATCATAAGGCTTTATTGGATCTTCTGGCAATATGCTATAAATTTCTTTTGATGAAAAAAGTGAAGGATTACTTGCAAGCCTACTAAAACCAGCATTGCTTTTTTCTCCGGTTTTACCAACGAGGTTTCTGATCTGTGCAATACATTCATCATCATTTTTCATTATGTAATCTGTAACACCTGAAATATTAGATTGAACTTTAGCTCCGCCTAAGCTTTCATTATCAATTACTTCTCCTATTGCTGCTCTGACAAGGTGTGAACCTGCAAGAAAGACCGACCCTTCACCTTCAACTATTAAAGCTTCATCGCTCATAATAGGAAGATAAGCTCCTCCTGCAACGCAAGGACCCATTATTGCAGCTATCTGAGGAATTCCCATTGAAGACATTATAGCATTGTTTCTGAAAATTCTACCGAAATGTTCCTTGTCAGGGAATATTTCTTCCTGAAGGGGTAGAAATACTCCTGCACTGTCAACTAAATATATAATTGGTAATTTATTATCAATTGCTATTTCCTGAGCACGCAAATTTTTCTTTGCTGTGATAGGAAACCAAGCTCCGGCCTTAACTGTTGCGTCATTTGCTACAATAACGTGATATTTATCATGAATTTTTCCAATTCCATAAACAGTTCCGGATGATGGGGCACCGCCATATTCTTCATACATTCCATAGGCAGCAAATGTACTAAGTTCATAAAATTCTTTTTCATTATCTATTAATTTATTTATTCTTTCTCTGGCAGTTAGTTTACCTTTAGCTTTATGTTTTTCAATTGATTTAGTCCCTCCACCAAGTTTTACCTTCTCTTTTTCACCATTCAATTTTCTCAAGAGATTTTTATAATAATCTTCCCTTTTTAAAATGTTTTCATTCTCTTTTAATTTATTACCAATTTTTTTCATTTTCAGATTTCTGTTTTATAATTCAATAAAATTAGGTTCTAATCTTTTAATAAATCTCTTGCAATTACAATTCTTTGAATCTCTGAGGTTCCTTCTCCAATAGTTAATAATTTGACATCGCGATAAAACTTTTCAACAGGGTAATCCTTAATAAACCCGTACCCACCAAATATCTGCACTGCTTCATTTGCGGCTTTTTCAGCAATTTCACTTGCAAATAACTTAGCAGCCGCAGCTTCTTTAGTATTTGGTATTCCGTTGTCTTTCATTACTGCTGCACGGTAATTTAATAATCTGGCAGCTTCAACATTTGTAGACATGTCAGCCAATTTAAATTGTATGGCCTGGAATTCAGAGAGATTTTTTCCAAATTGCTTTCTTTCATTTGAGTATTTAACTGCTGCATCCAGTGCACCTTGTGCTAGGCCAATACTCAAAGCGGCAATGGATATTCTTCCACCTTCAAGTATTTTCATCGCCTGGATAAAACCCTCACCTTCTTCACCTAATAGGTTATCTGCAGGCACTTTACAATTTTCAAATGTTAGCTGTGTTGTATCACTTGCACGCATTCCAAGTTTATTTTCTTTTTTGCCGACAATAAATCCTTCAAATCCTTTTTCCAATATGAAAGCCGATATACCCTTTTTGCCTTTTGTTTTGTCGGTAATTGCCATTATTACAGCGGTTTCTCCTACTGTTCCGTGAGTGATAAATGTTTTACTTCCATTTAGAACGTAATGGTCACCTTTTTTTTCTGCGTAGGATTTTAAACCACCTGCATCACTGCCTGAAACGGACTCTGTTAAACCCCAGGCGGCAATTTTTTTTCCGCTGGTCAAATCGGGTAAATATTTTTTCTTTTGTGCTTCATTCCCAAATCGATTTATGTGGTTTGATCCCAAACCATTATGCGCAGCAACAGAAAGTGAAATGGACGGATCAACTTTACCTAATTCTTCAATAATTGTTGCAAATTCTACATACCCAAGTCCGGCTCCTCCATACTCTTCAGGTATAAGAATTCCAAGAAATCCAAGTTCGCCAAGCTGGCGCATAATTTCCATAGGAAATTCCTGTGTTTCATCGAATTCCATTACTTTTGGTTTTATCACCTTTTCGGCAAAATCTTTAATCGTATCTCTAATAATTGTCTGGTTTTCGTTTAATTCCGGTATAAAATTGTTTCCCATTACTTCTCCTCTGGTTCTATTTCAATTAATAAATTGGAATATAACTAAAGTTGATTCTTGAAATTCTCAAGAATTTCTTCAGCTATATGATATGGTGAATAATTCCCCGTGATTACTTTTTCTAATGACAAATTTAATGAATTTTCCCGTCCTTCACTCCATAATTCCTTACTTAATTTTTCTTCGACTATTTCTTTGATCCTGACCTTCATCCTTTTTTCACGATTAATTATGAATTTATTTGATTTTTTCAAATACTCATAATGTCTGTTGATTTCATCATTGATTTCAGGAATTCCCTTATTTTCTGAAGCTACAGATTTAATTATATTTGGCATCCAGGAATTTTCATCATGATCGCGCATGGAGAGAATTGTCTTTAAAGCAGCAGCAGCTTGTTGAGAGCCTGGTCTGTCACTTTTGTTAAGGACGAAAAAATCTGCTATTTCCATCAAACCTGCTTTCATTGCTTGTACGGCATCACCTGACTCAGGTACAAGAACAACAATAGTTGTATCAGCTGCCTGTGCAATGTCCAATTCTGATTGACCAACTCCGACAGTTTCCAACATTATAAAATCATATCCTGCAGCATCAAGAACATCTGCTGCATCAATTGCCTTCTTACTTAAACCACCCAAGCTTCCTCTTGTTGCCATGCTTCTTATAAAAACCCCTTTATCCTGTCCTATATCTGACATTCTTACACGGTCTCCAAGAAGAGCCCCGCCGGTAAACGGACTGGTAGGATCAACAGCAATAATTCCTACAGTTTTGTTCATATCTCGGAAAAATTTTGTAAGCTGGTTTGTAATTGTACTTTTTCCAGCTCCGGGAGGTCCTGTTATCCCAATGCGATATGCATTCCCAACGTTTGGAAAAATTTGTTTTAAGAGTTCAGCCGAATCCTGATTATTTTTTTCTACAATTGAAATAGATCTAGCAACTGATCTTCTATCATTATTAATTAATTTATCAAATAAAGTATTATCAAAAATCATTCTTTTTTTAAAAATTTTTATTTTTTCTGTTTAAAAAAATCTACTGTTTTTGCTAACCCGGTTACTAATTTTATCTCAGGTTTCCATCCAAATCTTTTAAATAATTTTTCAGATGTAATAACACTGCGCATTTGCTCACCTGGAGCTGCAGGACCATGTTTCTCTGTTTGCCCATTTTTTATGATATTATTTAGCTCAGTATATAATTGATTCACATTAGTTTCTACTCCTGTACCAACATTATAAATATCACTATTTTGATCATTCAGCGCTAAAAGGTTTGCCTTAACAACATCTTCAACAAATACGTAATCTCTGGTTTGTTCCCCTGTTCCATTAATAATTGGCTGTTCACCATTTAATAATTTTGAAGTAAATATTGCAACGACGCCAGCTTCTCCAAATGGATTTTGACGGGGGCCGTAAATATTTGCATAACGTAGAATGGAATAATTTAATCTGTACTGTGCATTGTAAAAAAACAGATATTTCTCAACTGCTAATTTAGAAATACCGTAGGGTGACAACGGGGAAGTAGGGTGTTTTTCATCCGCAGGGAAATAATCTTGCTCACCGTATACAGCGCCACCGGTTGAAGCGAACATAAATTTTTTAACACCTGTTTTTATACAATTTTGTAAAAGATTTATTGTCCCGATTATATTTGTGTTTGCATCAAAGGCAGGATCTGCAACAGATCTACGGACATCCATTTGCGCTGCATGGTGATTTATGACATCAAATTTTTCTTTTTCAAAAAGTGATGAAAGTGATTTATCAGTAATATCAGTCTTTATAAAATTAGCTTTTGGATTAATATTTTGTTCAAACCCGGTTGAAAGATTATCAAAAATAAAGACTTCGTGACCATCGTTGATAAAAGCATCAGAAATATGGGAGGCAATAAATCCAGCTCCCCCGGTGACCAGTATTTTCATAAATTATTATTCTATTATTTATACAAATTAAAGTTATAAATATATTCCTTTACTTTTACAGGGACAAGAAAATCAATCATAAGATCATTCTTAACTCTTTGTCTTATTTGTGTGGCATTTATTTCAATTGAAGGAGTATCTACTAAAATTGCTTTTTCAAAATATTTGTTTTTCTTTTTAGGGGCTTCATCAATTTTTCTTTTCATAACAATAAGTTTAGCTATTTCAAGAATCCTATCAGGCTCTTTCCACATATCAAATTTGACGAGGTTATCAAAACCAATAATTAATTCCAGCTTTGGATATATTTTTTTAAAATATTTCAATGTCTCAATTGTATATGATATCCCACCATTTTTTAGTTCAAAATCTGAGACCTCAAATCCTTTTAATTCTTGTATTGCTGATTTTATCATTTCAAGACGGTGATTGTTTGCCAGGTTTTTAACATCTTTTTTGTGAGGAGAAATATGGCAGGGAACCAGGATAATTTTTTCTAGTTTCCTTATTTCTTTAACAACCTGCGCTGTAATCAGATGACCATAGTGAATCGGGTCGAACGTTCCGCCTAAGATACCTACTGCACTCATTTCAGTAATTCCTTATACTCAATAAATAAATGGGTAAATCTCTCATGCATTTCCTGCCCGCAGTATTCCCAACTTTCCTTTTTTGAAAGTTCATCGTAAAGTATTCTAAAATCTTTATGATTACTAATGAGAAAAGAATTATTTAAAACATTTAAATAAACATCGTAATTATTTACAGACTGAGTTAAATTATCAAAACTCAGATCATTCCAGTGAATGTCACTGATCAAAATGTTATTTAAAAAATTAAATCCGACGAAAGAAATTTTGTTTCTAATAGTTTTACCAATAACTAATGAGTCCGAATCATTTCCTAAAAGGGTGAAATACTTGCTGATATTTTTTGTTGAGATACCTATTGAATTAGAAAATAAAATTATATTCCTGGAAAATGTATTGAATAATTTATCTACAATATCTTCAACATTTTGATGTGGAGTATTTTTATCCATGAAGTATTTTTGTATATCTGATGATTTAAATTCATCCGGTAAATGGTCACTGTCTTTTTCGTTGAAGCAATAAATAATTGTGCAATTATCGGAAATCTTATCAAGATTATCTTTATGATTTAATACTAGTGTTGAATATAACTGAATTGAATGTTCATTATTCAAATTTGAGAACTTTCGTATTACCTTATTATTAAAAACCGGTTGTAATGATAAAAGATACAAACAGGAATTTGATTTATCCATTTCCCTTCACCTTCTTTTCCTGTAATAGCAGGTTTGAAATAAAATTCCTGTAATATTCGATATCACGTTCGTAAAATTGCCTGCTAACCCCCTTGGATTTCTTGAATTCCATTTTTCTGAAAGCAAGAGTAATTGCTGCTTTTATATATAATTTTCGAATACTTTCATTAATCCATCCCGGCCTGTTTCTTAGTGTAGAAATCAAAATAAACAAATGATCTTCGGGAATAAGTCCTGAACCTGATTCTTCCTGCAGTTCTCGAAATATAATTTTTCTCTCTCCTGCGACGGAAAATGAATATACAACTATAAATATTATTATTGTAAAAATCATGAAAAGAAATCCAAGAAATGCAGTTGTTTCAAAGCTTACACTAAAATTCCATGCAAAATGAATAAACATTGCAATTAATATTCCGACTAAAGTTAAGATAATTTTTACTGGGCTGTCTTTAAATTTTGAATATCCCAGAAAGGCTCCAAATGTTGCCGTTGAAACGCAATGCATTACTCCTGAAAAAAGTGTACGAATTACAACAATTGAAATCCATTCTGAAATAGTACTACCGTAAGCTACAAAGTAAAGGAAATTTTCAGTCATACCAAATCCTAATCCAATAGCGCCTCCATAAACAATACCGTCAGTCATGTTATCAAATTTTATGCTTTTGACAGTGATTAATAAGAAAAATCCTTTGGTAATTTCTTCAACAAAAGGTGCTATAAATATTGTTTCAGTCTTATCCATCACATCTTTTGAATGTATAAATACTGAAAAAAAACCCGATAATAATCCTGATCCGATTAAAGCTAGAATTATTGCTCCAAGGGCCCCCCATAAATAGTTTTTAAGTAGCAATCCGATTGGTTCTCTATCATACCTGTCAAATCGCCAAATAATTGTAAGGTACACGAGCATAGGTATGACTGCAGCCAAAGCGGATGCAAAAATCAGCATATTTTTTACTATAATTGTTAAAAAATAATAATTATTTTTCTTTTACCCATCTATAAAGTTCGCGTAAAGATGGACGCTTACCATATGATAATATTCCTATCCTGAATATTTTAGATGAAATAATAATCATAATAAGAATAGATAAAATGAGTATAGATAGTGTAATAATTATTTCTGAAATTGGGACAGTAGATGCATTTAACCTTAATAGCATAATCGAAGGTGTTGTCAATGGAAAATATGAAAGTATGTGCACAAAGTTAGAATTAGGCTCCTGTATTGTAGTTATTGCAAATACAATCGGTAAAATTAAAATCATACTCATATAGCTTGTAATTTGTTGCGCTTCCTGCTCGGTTGATACTATAGAACCTACACCTACAAAAATGGCTGTATAGAAAACATATCCAAGTATAAAATAAATAAGTAATAAAGGAATGTTCTCGAAAGTCTCCAGTGTAACAGCAGAAGATCCTACTAATACAATGCCCATTAATGCCCAAATAGCTATCTGGAATAATCCCAGCGCACTTAAACCAAGAATCTTGCCACCCAGTAATTGTGATGGTGTGCAACTTGAAACAAGGATCTCAATTAATCTGTTGGATTTCTCTTCGAGCAGGCTTCGAATTAGCATTCCTCCGGATGAAAGAATCATCAGCATTAGCAGGATAATAAATATAAAAGATGAAAAGAAAACTATAAGAAAATCCGACTCCGTAGCTTTGCCTTCCTTATTAATTTTAATGGCTTTAAGATTGACATTTGAATTTATCATTCTCATTAAAGATGTATCGATCCCTTTTTTCTTTAGCTGGAGATTAATTCTCGTTTCGTTAAAAGCCTGTTCAAAATTCTTAACATCTTTGAAGTTAGCTGTACTCTTACTTCTCAATTCAATTTTCACTGAATCAGTTCCACCGTTCTTTATAAGCAGGTAGCTTGCAATTTTACTTCTTAAAACTTCCCGATCAGCTCGTTTTTCCAGGCTGTCTAAATTTCGGTCCTTAGTAAGATTTACCAACAAGTAAGCAGGAATATTGTTACTTAATTTAAATTGTGAAACTCTGTTATTAATTCCTTTGAAATAGATGTTTGAAGGATCGAGAACCCCAACAAGTTTCGTCCCAGATTCCTGACTGTCACTTAAAATAGTTGGTAGAAGAGCGTAAGTAATAATTATTATCGGAGTAATAATCATGGAAATTAAGAACGCTTTTGTCTTAATCTTTTCCATAAATTCCCATTTTGCAATTGCAAATGTTTTATTCATTTAGTGCTTTTAATTACATCAAGAAAAATTGTATTTAATGTTGGTTCTATTACTGAAAAATGGCTTATCAATAGTCTATCGGAGATTTTTCTTAAAAATTCTGCCGGCTTTATATTTTGTACTAGATGTATCTCAGCATAAGTGCTGTAAACATCAATTGATTTTACATCATCCAACTCATTTAAAAAGGATGCATCACCATCAAATTCAATTTTAATATTATTAGTACCAAATTCTTTTTTTATTTTGGCCAGGTTTCCTTTGCAGACCTCTTTGCCATTATTCAGAAGCAATATATCGGAACATAATTTCTCCGCAGTATCCATTTGGTGAGTTGAAAGGACTATAATCTTTCCTGAACTTGCAAAATTTAAAATTTGTTCTTTAATTAATTGCTGATTTATCGGATCAAATCCGGAAAATGGCTCATCAAGAATAAGGATTTTAGGATCATGTAAAACTGCGGTTATAAATTGTATTTTCTGCTGATTGCCTTTTGACAATTCTTCTATTTTCTTATACTTATATTCTTCAATATTAAGTTCGCTTAACCAGTATGATACTCTCTTTAATGCTTCTTTTTTATCAATGCTTTTTAATGAGGAAAAGTATAGAATTACGTCAATAACTTTACTTTTTTTGTAGAGACCTCTGTCTTCCGGCAGGTACCCAATCAAATTGTAAAAATCCTCAGTAATTGAATTCCCATCAAGTGTTATTAATCCGGAAGTTGGCTTTATAATATTAAGAATTGTACGAATTGTGGTGGTCTTTCCAGCCCCATTCGGACCAAGCAAACCAAAAATTTTACCGGGCTCAATATTAAAAGAAATATCATTTACTGCGGTAACATTTTTGTATTCTTTTACCAGGTTTCTTATTTCTAACATTCTTTTCCCGGATGTCTGAAGTTAATTAGATTATTAAATTAAACTCTTTAATTTAAGGCTAAATTCCGAAATTTAATAATTAAGGAAAGTAAAAGAAAAAATCTAATTCCTGGCAAATAATTCAAGACCTATCCTAAGAATATGTTTACAGGCTAGAATTTAAATCTGAACTCCTTAACATTCTAACTATTTAACTTCAGGCGAATTAAGTACCATTCCAGATAATTGCTTGGCTTAATTGTTGATTATCTTGCTAAGTATTTCTATATTTAAGCTTGTTTTAGCTTATTTTTACCTTAAGCATCACTTTGTAAGAGATTTCCCGATGATTATTAAAATTGCTAATCTCAGTGAAGGTAATCACGAGATAAGATTCGATGAAAGTATTGAAAATTTGGGTGTTGAAGAACCTTTCCACGGAAATTGTAAAGTTGATGTAGAGTTGTCAAAAGCAAACAATCAGATAATTTTAAAAGCAGATCTATCATTAAATGCAAATTTTGAGTGCGATAGATGTGGTATTGAGTTTGGATCCCCTGTAAATTCAAAATACCAGATGGTTTACTTATTTGGTAATAGGCCAGATGGTGCTGAGGATGCAAATCTAACTTATCTTTTTCCTGATGCTGATAAGATAGATATTTCAAATGATGTAAGAGATTATGCCTTACTGGCTATTCCAATGAAAAAATTATGTAAAGAAGATTGTAAGGGATTATGTCCAAAGTGCGGCAAGAATTTGAATGAAGGAAATTGCAATTGCAGTAATGATGAAACTGATCCGCGCTGGAAACCTTTAATGGAATTAAAAAATAAATTAAATTAAATATTAAAATAGAGAACTAAATATTATGGCACATCCAAAACGAAAAATATCCAAGACCAGAAGGGACAAACGTAGAACACATTATAAAGCCACAGCACCTGCATTAGGTACATGCTCTAATTGTGGTGAGATGAAATTAAACCATCATGCCTGCCCAGCATGCGGTTATTATAATGATCGCTCAATGTTTTTACCTAAAAGCTGATTTATAAATTAAATTCCTTTAATGAACAATTCTCATTCCAATAATACTAGATGTAGAATTATTGTTGATGCAATGGGGGGCGATTTCGCCCCTCAAAATTCTGTAATTGGTGCTATTGAGGCGTACAATGAAAAAAAATGCTTCGACCTTTTTCTTGTTGGTAAAGAAAACGAAATCCTGAATGTCATTTCAAAAAATAATCTTACCTTTGATAAAAAATTCATAATTAACACTGAAGAAGTAATTGAAATGGGAGAAACTCCGACAATCGCTTTAAAGAAAAAACCGAATTCTTCATTATCAATAGGTGCAGTCTGGGTAAGAGATAAAAAGGCCGATGCATTTGTCAGTGCTGGAAATACAGGTGCTATGATGGCAGCTTCTACTTTAATTATTGGTAGAATCCCCGGAGTTGGTAGGCCTACAATTGGCGCTGAAATTCCAAATGTAAATGGAATTTGTTATTTATATGATGTTGGTGCCGGTAAAGATGCCAAACCTAATCATCTTTTTGAATATTCAGTGATGGCAAGTATATATGCGCGCGAAATGGGGGGAATTGAAAATCCAACCATTGGTATTTTAAGCATGGGGGAAGAAGAAGGAAAGGGCAATGAGGTTTCAGAAGAAGCTGCCAAATTATTACGCGCATCTAAACTTAATTTTATTGGAAATGTAGAGGGTAGGGATATTTTAACAGGTAAGGTCAATATAATTATTTGTGATGGTTTTGTCGGAAATATCATTCTTAAATTTGGTGAATCAGTACCAAAATTATTGAAACATTTATTAGGACAAGTTGCGGAGAAAAGTTTCCTGGATAAATTAAAAATAGGTCTTACAAAAGGGACTCTTAAAAAGGCTCTTAAAAACCTTGACTATCAGGAGCATGGCGGCGTTCCCTTGCTTGGTGTTAATGGAATTAGTATTATTGGTCACGGATCCAGCTCATCTAAGGCCATAAAAAATATGGTTTTCAAAGCCTATGAAATGTATGAGAGAGATCTTATACAAAAAATTAGAAATTCTATTCAAAAATATTCTTTATAAAATTTATTGAGAGATAAATGGATAAAAATTGGAAAAAATATAATGCTTTAATTACAGGGGTTGGCTACTATGTCCCGGATAAAATATTTGATAACGCGTATTTTGAAAAAATTGTAGATACAAATGATGAATGGATAAAAACAAGAACAGGTATAATTGAAAGAAGAATATTGGAAAAAGGTGCTACTAGCGATCTGGCTGCAAAAGCTGCGGAGGATTTGCTAAAATCAATGAATATGTCTGCGGAAGAGTTAGATGTAATAATTGTAGCTACTGTTACTCCTGATATGTTTTTTCCTGCAACTGCCTGCTTAGTTCAGGATAAAATAGGAGCAAAAAATGCCTGGGGATTTGATCTGTCAGCTGCTTGTTCAGGATTTTTATTTGCATATCAAACTGCATGCTCTTTAGTTGAGTCAGGTGCGTATAAAAAGGTTATGGTTATAGGTGCAGATAAAATGAGCTCAATTGTAGATTACACTGATCGGAATAACTGTATACTTTTTGGTGATGCAGCAGCTGCGGTTTTAATTGAGCCTACAGAGGATAAAAGTCTGGGATTGCAAGATTCCTTGCTTAAAGTTGACGGATCAGGAAAGGATGCTTTGAATATGAAAGGCGGAGGAAGTTTAAATCCCCCTACACACGAATCTATTGACAACAAAATGCATTATCTATACCAGGATGGCAAAGCTGTATTTAAGGTAGCCGTAAAAGGTATGGCCGATATTTCTTATGAAATAATGCAAAAAAATAATCTAAAATCTGATGATATAGCATATCTTGTACCTCATCAGGCAAATTTAAGAATTATCGATGCAACAGCTCAGAGAATGGGATTATCCAAAGATAAGGTAATGATAAATATTGATAAGTATGGAAACACAACTGCTGCGACCATTCCGTTGTGTCTGGTTGAATATTATAGAAATGGGAAATTGAAAAAGGGAGATAAAATAATTCTTTCTGCATTTGGAGCTGGGTTCACATGGGGTGCCGCTTATACCGTTTGGGGGATATGATTTTAATAAATTAATGATTTGTAATAATGGGTAAAATAGCTTTTTTATTTCCGGGTCAAGGCTCCCAGTATGTTGGAATGGGAAAAGACCTTTTTGAAAATTCAGTCGAAGCAAAGGAAATGGTTAAAACGGCTGATGAAGCACTGGGTGTGAATCTTTCCCATATAATGTTTAATGGCACAGAAGAAGAATTAAAACAGACAGAATATACTCAACCCGCTATATTTTTGCATAGTGTTTTACTTGCGAGCATAATAAGAACACTAGAGCCTGACGCTGCAGCAGGTCATTCACTTGGCGAGTATTCGGCATTAGTTTCGGCTCGGGCTATTCAATTTTTTGAGGCTGTAAAACTAGTTAGGGAGAGAGGAAAAGCCATGCAGAAAGCAGGAACTGAAAATCCCGGCACTATGGCAGCCGTACTTGGTCTTGAGCCTCAAGTTGTTGATGAATGTTGTAAAGAAGCTTCTTCTGTTGGAATTGTTCAATCTGCTAATTTTAATTCACCCGGGCAGATAGTTATTTCCGGTTCTATTGACGGTGTAAAAAAAGGAATGGAAATTTGTAAAGCCAAAGGCGCCAGGCTTGTTAAAGAATTGGTTGTCAGCGGTGCATTTCACTCACCATTAATGCAATCAGCTAAAGAAAAATTGAAAACTGTTCTTGAAAAAATACCAATTTATGATGCCAGGTTTCCGGTTTATGCAAATGTAACAGCTAAACCAGTTACTGATAAGATTGAAATTAAAAATTTACTCTTTGAGCAGGTGACTTCTCCTGTAAGATGGGAGGAGACAATTAGAAATATGATCTCGGATGGTTTTGATGAATTTTATGAAATAGGACCAGGAAAAGTTTTACAAGGTCTTACAAAAAGAATAAATCCTGACATAAAAGTATATGGAATTGATAAATATTCTGATATGGAGAAATATATTTAATGGCACAAAAATTCAAAAAAGAAATCAATGGCATAATGATTGACCCGATAATTTTTACCTTTCAATTTAGCTGTAAGTGCAATGGTGAATGTTGTTATTATGGTGTATATGTTGATTCTGAAGAAAGTGAAAGGGCACTCGAGCTAAAAGATCAGATTATTCCTTTCATGGATGAGACTCAATGTAAAGATACTGGCAAATGGTTTGAGCCCCCTGAAGAAGATGAAGATTTTGATTCTGGAATTGCTGTAGGCACGGAAGTGATTAACGGTAAGTGTACATTTTTAGATAAAAACGGGCTTTGTGTACTTCAAAGATTGGCAATGCATAAGGGAGAATACAAGTGGAAATATAAACCGCTTTATTGTATATTATTTCCTTTAGTTATTTATGAAGGGGCTCTTACTATTGATGATGAGCATATTGACAGGTTAAAAACCTGTAATGTTAATCCTTCGCCGGATACTTCCATTTTTGAAGCTTGCAGAGAAGAGTTAATACATTTTTTTGGCGAAGTAAAATTCAAAGAGTTAGAGGATTATAAGAAGGAATACCTTAGTTCACAAGATTCTAAAGAAGTAGCGTGAGAAATTTACAAGATAAAAAGGCAATTGTAACTGGAGGTACCCGGGGCATCGGGAAGGCAATAGTTCTGGAATTTGCTTCTCAAGGATGTGATGTTGTCTTCACTTTTAATAATTCTTTTGAAGCAGCAAAAGTGATTGAAGCTAAATCATCTGAATTTGGTGTTAAATTGAAAGGAATCCAGGCTGATGCTTCTTTATTTTCAGATGCTGAAAAAACTATCAATTTTTCATTGGAAAAGTTAGGCGGTTTAGATATTTTAGTGAATAATGCTGGGATCACTAGAGACGGTTTATTGCTAAGAATGAAGGAAGAAGATTTTGACTCCGTAATTACTTCCAATCTTAAAAGTGTTTTTAATTATTGTAAGCTAGCAGTTAAACCAATGATGAGCAAAAAATATGGAAAAATAATTAATATTTCCTCAGTTGTTGCTCTTATAGGTAATGCGGGACAATCAAATTATGTGGCCTCTAAGGCAGGAGTAATAGGATTTACAAAATCTCTTGCAAGAGAGTTTGCTTCCAGAAATATTAATGTCAATGCCATAGCCCCTGGCTATGTTGCAACAGATATGACCGGGAAACTGAATGATAAGCAGAAGGAAGCTGTTATTTCTCAAATACCATTAAATAGGATTGCTACTGCTGAAGATATAGCAAAAACCGCATCTTTCCTCGCTTCGCCTGATGCTGATTATATAACCGGCCAGGTAATTGCAGTTGATGGCGGATTAACAATGTAATTTGTGTTTATTTAATAAATTCAAACAGTCATAACAAAACAAACTAACAAATAGGAGAGTACTCATGGACGTTGAAGCTAAAGTAAAAGAGATTATAATGGATAAATTAGGGGTTGAAGAATCTCAAATTACACCTGAAGCTTCTTTTACCAACGATTTAGGAGCTGATTCATTGGACATCGTTGAATTAGTAATGGGTTTTGAAAGCGCATTCTCTGTATCGATTCCTGATGAAGATGCAGAAAAAATTGGGACAGTTGGAGATGCGATGAAATACCTGCAAGAAAAATTAAGTAATTAATAAAAAAATTGCCGGAGAGGATATCTCTCCGGCTTTTGCATATATTCCGGAATATTATTTTTATTAGTGATTTCCAATTTTCCCCCCGGCGCTGCAACCGTTAACTCAGTTTTTACTTTTTGTGAATGTTATGTGGTTTTCATTTCTTATTATTAAATTTGTAAAAAAGGGATTTAATAAATTCTGTTTTTAAAATTATCCGGTAAAATTTTGAAGAATATTTCAGAAAGAATTTTAGGGATTTTTAAAAGATCCAAAACTTTTAAAACAAGGGGCGAACTTAAAAAGTTACTGACTGCTGAAAAAGTTAGAAAACTAGAGATCCTTATCGGTTGCAAAATCAAAAATGAACAATTTTTTATAAGGGCATTAGTCCATAGATCATTTCTAGAGAATAATTCCGATTACGAATATTCAAACGAAAGACTGGAATTCTTGGGGGATGCTGTGCTTAGTGTTGTTGTAGCAAAGTATTTATATCAGAAATTTCCTTCTGAAAATGAGGGATTTTTGACAAAGGTGCGTTCAAAATATGTAAATAAGATAGCTCTTGCTGAAGCAGCCGAATCAATAAACCTTGCAAATTTTCTTTTGCTTGGTAAAAATTTACCGAGTCATTTTGTGCAAAATTCTAAAACAATAATTGCTGATGCATTTGAAGCATTAATTGGTGCGATTTATCTTGATAATGGACTTAGCTCAGCTAGTAATTTTATTACCAGCGTGCTAATTGAACCATTTACCAGAGCAGGAATCCATTTAATTGATGAAAATTTTAAAAGCCAGTTACTGGAATTTACTCAGGCAAAAAAAATGGATACGCCTCAATATACAGTAATAAAGGAAGAAGGTCCTCATCACGATAAATTGTTCACTGTTAAAGTGAATATTGGAAAAGATGAATATGGAATAGGGAAAGGGAAAAGTAAAAAAAATGCCGAGCAAAACGCTGCTGAAATTGCATTCCAAAAACTTTCTGCTGAGGATTCTCAATCAATAACCGAAGATGGGAATCATTAATTACCTACATTTTTATTCCTGTTGTTTAACTCCTTTTAATTAATAATTGTTTAAATTTCTTGTATGAAATTTATTATTTAGTTTAAAACTAAAATATTTAACTTATTAGAAACCTAAATCAGAGAGCAAATAGGAAATGAAAAATCTCGCACATCCCGATCAATTTAGAGACAGACATATAGGTCCGCGTGAGGACGAAATAAATAATATGCTTCAGGAAGTTGGTGTTGATTCTTTAAATACTTTAATTAGTGAAACAGTTCCTGATAACATTCTATTGAAAAAGGAATTGAATCTTGACGAGGCTGTATCCGAACAAGATTACATTAAGAATCTTAAGGAAATAGCAGCAAAAAATAAGATTTATAAAACGTATATAGGAATGGGGTATTATCCAACTATAACACCTTCGGTTATACTAAGGAATATTTTGGAAAATCCCGGATGGTACACACAATATACTCCATATCAGGCAGAAATAGCACAAGGCAGGCTGGAAGCACTATTGAATTTCCAGACTGCCGTAATTGATTTAACAGGGATGCCAATAGCAAATGCATCTCTTTTAGATGAAGGTACTGCTGCCGCTGAAGCTATGTCATTATTTTATTCCTTGAGAAAAAATAAAGACACAAATGTATTTTTTGTTTCAAAAGAATGTTTTCCCCAGACAATTGATGTTTTAAAAGCCAGAGCTATACCGCTTAATATAGAACTAAGGATTGGGGACCACAGTAAAATGGAATTTACAGATGATATTTTTGGAATGTTTGTTCAGTATCCATCAGGCAATGGAGAAATTTATGATTACAAGGAAATATTCAATTCCGCAAAAGAAAAAAACATTTTAAAAGTTGTCGCTACAGATTTAATGAGCCTTGCGCTATTAACACCTCCGGGGAAATTTGGTGCTGATGTTGTTGTCGGAAGCTCACAAAGATTTGGTGTCCCTATGGGGTACGGTGGACCACATGCTGCTTTTTTTGCGACCAAAGAAGAATTTAAAAGGCATATTCCTGGAAGAATAATAGGTGTGTCAATAGATTCAAACGGTAATAATGCTTTCAGAATGGCCCTGCAAACAAGGGAACAGCATATAAGACGTGAAAAAGCTACAAGTAATATTTGTACCGCGCAGGTATTGCTTGCAGTTATGGCTGGTATGTATGCTGTTTATCATGGTCCGCAGGGAATTCGAAAAATAGCCGAGAGAATAAATAAATTAACTAATTTATTAAATGAAAGTCTTAAAAGTTTAGGTTATAAACAAACCAATAAAAATTTCTTTGATACACTAAATATTTTGTCTGAAAAAGAAATTATTAACAAAATAAGAGATGTTGCACTTAACAATAAAATTAACTTCAGGTATTCTGATGATAATTCAATAGGAATGTCAATTTCTGAAACAAATGATATCAATGATATCAATGAAATCATTTCTGTCTTTGCAAAAGCCGCAGGGAAGGAAAATGATTCAACATTGTTTAAATCCTTAAGTGAAGGAATAAAAATAAATTTTCCTGCTCATTTAACTCGAACAACCGATTACCTTCAGCACCCTGTATTTAATCTTCATCATTCTGAAACGGAAATGCTAAGATATTTAAAAAGACTCGAAAATAAAGATCTGTCATTAGTTCATTCTATGATACCTCTTGGTTCCTGCACTATGAAATTAAATGCAACGTCTGAGATGATTGGAGTTACCTGGCCGGAGTTCGCAAATTTGCACCCATTTGCACCGAAAGATCAGGCAGAAGGATACAAGGAAATATTTTCTCAACTGGAAAATGATCTTTCCGAATTAACAGGACTTTCTGCAACCTCTGTCCAGCCAAATTCCGGGGCACAGGGAGAATTTACGGGATTACTTGTGATTCGACAGTATCATATTAGTAAAGGTGAAGGGCACAGAAATATTGTTCTGATTCCGTCTTCTGCACATGGTACAAATCCTGCAAGTGCAGTTATGGCTGGAATGAAAGTAATTGTTGTTGCCTGTGATGCAAATGGCAATATTGATTTAAATGACCTTAGGAAAAAAGCAGAAGAAAATAAAGAAAACCTCTCTGCATTGATGGTGACTTACCCATCAACACATGGTGTTTTTGAAACAGAAATACAAAAAATCTGCAAAATTATTCACGATAATGGCGGGCAGGTTTATATGGATGGTGCGAATATGAATGCCCAGGTTGGATTAACCAGTCCTGCAATTATTGGAGCTGATGTATGCCATTTAAACCTTCATAAAACATTCTGCATACCTCATGGAGGAGGAGGACCCGGAGTGGGCCCAATTTCTGTTGCCAAGCATTTAGTCCCGTTTTTGCCATCACATTCGGTAGTTGATATTAATAATAAAAATGGAATTCATGCAGTTTCATCAGCGCCCTGGGGAAGTGCAGGAATACTTTTGATCTCTCATGCATATATAAAAATGATGGGTAGTTCAGGGCTTAAATCAGCGACTGAAATTGCAATTCTTAATGCCAATTATATAAAATCAAAACTGGAAAAACATTACAAGGTACTATATAAAGGCCGAAAAGGCAGGGTTGCGCACGAACTGATTTTTGATACACGTCCATTTAAAATATTTGATATCGAAGTAGAAGATATAGCCAAAAGATTAATGGATTACGGATATCATGCTCCAACTGTATCGTTCCCTGTAGCCGGTACATTAATGATTGAGCCTACGGAAAGTGAATCAAAAAATGAACTTGATCGTTTTTGCGACGCATTAATCTCAATCAGAGAAGAGATTAGGGAAATTGAAGAAGGAAAAGCTGACAGGAAAGACAATGTATTAAAAAATGCACCCCACACAATTGTTTCAATTATAGCTGGTGAATGGAACCATAGTTATTCAAGAGAAAAAGCGGCCTTTCCTGTTGAATGGACGAAGCTAAATAAATTCTGGCCAAGCGTTGGAAGAGTAAATAATGCATATGGCGACAGGAACCTTGTTTGCAGTTGCAACCCTATCTCTGATTACGCAGAAGAATCAGTATTATAAAATAGTTATATTTTAAGAGGTACATGTAATTTATGTACCTCTTTTTTTATCCTTTCAGAAATTTATTCAGAGTTAATGCATAAAAAAATATTCTGGCCATTTCTAATATTTATTATTCAAACATTGGCTGGCTATGCCCAGACAGCTGATTCAGTTAAGGCATCTGAAATTTATAATTTTAAGGTTGATTCAATTAAAATATCGGGAAATAACACTACAAAAGATTTTGTGATAGAAAGAGAAATTACTTTTAAAGAAGGGGACACTGTTAATTCAAAAGTTTTGGAATTTAACAAAGAACGAATTTACAGTCTTGGTATATTTTCAAAGGTAGAGTTGGAGTTAAAGGAAGTAGGTAATAAAAATTTTATTTTTATAGAAGTAAAAGAGATTTGGTATATCTACCCAATTCCATTTTTGACAATAAAAGATAATGATTGGAACAAAGTATCATATGGATTAAATATATTTCTACAGAATTTCAGGGGAAGGAATGAAAAAATAAGAGCGCACGCTGCTTTTGGTTTTGATCCAAATTATGCTTTTTCCTATTACAATCCATATTTGAATTATGAAAATGAAATTTCAATTATTGCAGGTGTTTCATACAGCAAAGTGCAAAATAAGAGCAATATTGCTAAATATTTATATGGAGGCGATTTCGATCAAAAAGTTTATGGTATGGATCTGACACTAGGGAAAAGATTAAATCTGTATCAGAATGTATTTCTTAATCTTGGATACAAAGTGATTGAAACACCATTTTACAAAAGTGGAATTTCAGCCTCGGATAATAGAATTGATCATTTGCCTTCAGTGGGATTTACTTACATTTATGATACAAGGGATTTAAGACAATTTGCCCGGTCAGGCTTTTATTTTTCAGCAGATTATAGTTTTAAAGGGCTTGGAGTAAATGATATAAAATATGAAGTCTTAAACCTGGATTTTAGAAAATACCAAATGCTTTTTGGCGAGTTAAGTGGCAAGTTAAGAGCTAACGGCAGATTTACATTTGGAGGATTAGTCCCTTACTATGATTATTCATATTTCGGGTACGGTGAAAGAATTAGAGGCTATTATAAAACAGAACTGGAAGGCAGAAACAGCTATTTGTTATCTGCAGAATTAGACTATCCTTTAGTAGATTATTTCAATGTTGATTTAACTTTTATTCCGGTATTGCCTAAAGAAATGCTTACTTATAGAGTTGGTATTTACGCAGAATTATTTGCAGATGCGGGTACAACGCAATTAAAGGATCAGCCCTTAGGTATTAAAAGTTTTTATTCCGGATATGGTGGGGGAGTAACATTCTTAATTCTTCCTTATTCGGTATTTAGAGTTGAATATGCAATAAATGATCTTGGAAAAAAGCAATGGATATTTGGAATTGGAACATCTTTCTAATATAGAACTTTATTATTCTGAGCCTGCTAACTTCATCAGTACAAAATGCAGAATATCAGGGGATGACGTACATCATATCCGAAATGTAATGCGGCATAAAACAGGGGATATAATTTATATTACTAATGGGGAAGGTAAAATTTATAAAAGTTGTATCGCTGCTTTTAATATAAACGATATTGAAGTTAGGTTAGAAAAAGAATCTAAATTTATTAATGATTACAAAAACATTACTTTTTGTATCCCTCGTTTAAAAAGTTCAGATCGTTTTGAATTTGCGATTGAAAAATCCGTTGAACTTGGGATAACTAATTTTGTAGTTTTTAATTCCAAAAGAACTGTTGTAAAGGGATCTAAAAAGGATAGATGGGAAAAGATTGCAGTCTCCGCAATGAAGCAGTCATTGAGAAGCTTCCTTCCGAATATTAGTGAGATAAAAACTTTTTCTGATTTACTAAGTTTAGAGGGTAAAAAAATATTGTTCGAGCAAAATTCTGAAAAGCGAATAGAGAAATTAAAACTCTCAGCAAATGAAAATTATTTATTTATTTTTGGGCCCGAGGGAGGGCTGGATAATTTAGAATTAGTTGGGGTTGATTCAAAGAATATTTATTGTCTTTCTGATAACAGGCTTAGGACCGAAACGGCAGTAGTAAAAGCTGCTTCAATGCTCACTTCAATTATATAACTATCTTTTTCGTTTTAAAATAAAAAACCCGATCCAGTTGGACCGGGTTTTTGCAAATCTGAAATAAATCAGATTAGAATGAGTACCTTACACCCAACTGCATCTGCCAGCGTGATGAGAAGTTGCTTGCAGTAAATGGCGTATTGTTGGATGGAGCAGAAAAGCTGTAAACATTTCTTCCCTGATTCGGGCCGGCTGCTGTTACAGTTCCTTTTTTGCTTACGATTGTGTAAGTACTGAAGATACTGCTGTTCCATCCCCAGTCTGAATTAATAAGATTCATCAAATTAAGTATATCATAATTTATGGTGAATCTATGACCTGATATTATCGGAATATCCTGTGAAATGTGAATGTCCACATAATTAACCCACGGATTTGTTGCTGCATTACGTTCAGCTATCTGGCCTTTGTGTGAACTCAGATAGTCGTTATTATCTACGAAACTATTAAATGCAGTGTACATGTTCGGATCTGGTGTATAAACACCACCACTTACACTTCCTAACAATATTTCACTATTGTCTTTAGGTATGTAAAACAGATCATTCTGGTCGAAACCATCATTATTAACATCACCGTAATAAATGAACGAATATGGTGCTCCATTTTCACCGTTATAAAATACGGATATAGTTGTCGGTGCATTCTCAAAAAATTCTTCAGTATAAGTAACTGAAGCAAAAATACGATTACGTATTTCATATAATGAAGTTGCAAGAACAGGATTATTCGGATTACCCGCAACCGGGCTGTATCTCATTTGAGAACGGGCCTGAGAAGAAGCAACACTATTCAGGTCTTTTGCTCTTCCCAAAGTATAGCCGGCATTTATTGATATTCCTCTGGCAACATTTCTTTGTGCCTGGAAACTAAGGTTATAAGAATAACCTTCATTTGTATTTTTCAACCACAGAACATCATAGAAATTACCATTTTTGCCGTCAGTACCACCAAAATATGGTCTTCCGTCTTCCATTATGGTGCTTGTTTGAGGATTAAGATTTAATTTTTCGTAAACAAAATCATTTACAGCTTTTGTATACTGGAATTCAACTGTTCCGATAAAGCCGAGTGGCAATTGATGATCAACACCCAGGTCGAATCTTAAAACCTGGGGCATTTTTAGATTTGGATCACTCAAATCAATTTCAGCAGTTCTAGATCCAGGAGTTGTTCCAGGATCACCAAAACCGGGCTGGTTGTTTGCATCAGGAGAGAATTGTAGTAAAGTTCCTTGCCCGGAAGCTCCTCTAACCTCAGCCTGTGTATTACCTGAGTTTCCATACTGGTTTGATATCCAGACATAAGCCGGTCTTCCTGTGAAAATACCAACTCCGCCTCTTACCTGTGTAGTTTTGTCGCCATTTACATCCCAGTTGAAACCTACGCGGGGTGCCCAGAGTAAATTACCGCTTGGTGCCGATGCAGTAGTTATACCCGGGAAATAGGCACTTACTGAATCATTAGCAAGTGGTTTATCCGGGAATACAGGAATATCTACCCTTACTCCAAATGATAATCTGAAATTAGGCATTACCTGCCATTCGTCCTGTGCATAAAATCCGAATTGATTTACTTTAAATTCTGCTGATCCATCTCCAACCAAAGGAACTACTCTGGAATAATACCCGGGATTCCCTTGTCTTAGATCATCAACACTGTAATATTCCCAGAAACCCGCAAAATTTCTTAAGAATAAATTCTTAAAAGAAAAGAATTCGTTATGAGTTCCGACTGTAAATGTGTGGTCTCCGGCATAATAAGTAAAATTATCAGTTATTTCAAAGATATCCTGGTCAAGTGAGTTAGCGGATGAGTATTGATCAGTACCCGCATAATAACGAAATCCACCAGCTTCATCAATTTGAAGCGCAGGTAATAAAGTTCCTTCCGGTCCTCTTTTGTCTCTGATTGTTGTATAACCAGCAATAAATTCGTTTGCCATACTATTTCCGAAGGTTGAGTTTAACTGGACAACGAAATTATTTGTTATGTTATGGAACTGGTAATTATATGAATCAAAACTAAATCTGTTTGATGCTGACCTGTTACCCAATACATCCTGCTTAGCATTTACATAATTGTAATGAACGTTCAATTTTTGGTTTTCAGAAAGGTTAAAATCCATTCTTGCAAATAATTTACCACTTGGCTGCTTGGTTGTAAATGGTGCATATCCGCCCGTAGCAAATCCTCTTCCTGCTAAAATTGATCTAATTGCATCAGCACTATCAGCAACGCCTGCAGTGCTCAAAGATAGATTTGTGATAGGCTCGTTACGACCTGTAATTTCACCATTAACAAAGAAGAAGACTTTATCTTTTATGATAGGTCCGCCCAAACGAACACCATACTGCCACTCTTTGAATTCATTTACAGGTTGATCCATACCTTCGTATTTTTTACCAACCAGGTCATTGTTTCTTCCAAATCCATATACAGAACCGTGAAATTCGTTGGTACCACTTCTGGTAATAGCATTTAATCCACCAGCTGTGAATCCGCCTAATCTTACATCATAAGGTGCAATTACAACCTGGAATTCCTGCAGAGCATCCAAACTAATAGGATTTGTTCCAGCCTGGCCACCGGGAGTACCAGATGAGGTTAAACCAAACAAATCGTTGTACTGAGTACCATCTATTTGAATGTTATTGTACCTGTTGCTTCTTCCAGCTGCCTGGTAACCGAGGCCGGAAAACATTGGGGACATTTTTGCAAAGCTTGCAAAACTTCTGTTAATGGTTGGCAGTTCCTCGATTTGTTTTGTAGACACGTTTTGTGCAGAACCTGTTCGATTTTCATTAATAACTGCGCCCCTGTTCCCGGAAACTACTACGTTAGAAAGTTCAATTGTAGTTTCGGTAAGTTGTATATCAAGAGAATAATTCTGTCCAAGATTGAGTTTGTCGATATCTTGCGTTTGCTTTTGATAACCAACATAAGAGAAAGTCACCTGGTAAGGGCCGCCGACTCTCATTCCCTGGATATTATATTTTCCATCCTGACGGGAAGATGTTCCATATTGAGTACCGGAAGGTACGTGTACTGCAATAACTGTTGCACCTGGTAGTGGTGAACCATTATTGTCTGTGATAGTACCGTTAATACTGGCCGTTGTAGCTGTTTGTGCAGATATTGAAATCTGGACTAACAACAACAGGGCTGCAACAAGTAGATACGGTAACTTGGTAATGATTCTTTTCATAGAAGTTCCCTTTTATAAGTTGTTAATTAGTGATTTAATTATAAATAATAATTCCCAAATGTTATTGAACCATTATTCACAATAAAAAATAATGGTAATTATTTATTTGAAAATATTATTAGATATCAGAAAATAATTTTTTCATTATTTGCGATTTTCTGAAAAGTTACTTTGTATCCAATTTTACTATTACACTAACCTGTACAAATCTTTATAGGACAAAAATATTCCTTGAACTAGAATTAACATTTATGAAAGATTTGTAGGTGGATAAAAGTGAGAGATGAAAGGCATCACCGTGAAAGGATTGAACAATCAAGAAACCAGACTCATTGAACAAACCGGGAAATTCAAAAACTGACTTTGATAAGCAATTTTTTTTTGTCACTGAGCCTTTATCCTCCGCTTGGGATTGCTAAATAGTAAATAATTAGATATCTAATTTTAAACAAATACATGGATATCATGCAACAATTATTTTAATCTTAACTATTATTTAAAAAGCAAGCCTTTTATCAAATTTAATATCTGAAATTGGCTCCTAGTTTATTTCTTTCATTTTGGCTAATAATTCTAAATTTTGGTAATTAAGTCTTTTGTTATTTTAGCCATTTGTGATTCCTGATAATGAACATATTTCTTAAAAAATGGTAAATAGGGTTTCTTTAAAAAAGAAAAACCCGGCCCTGAAAAGGGACCGGGTTTTATTTAACCTGAGATTATTTCAGATTAAAAAGAGTATCTTACACCCAACTGCATTTGCCAGCGTGATGAGAAGTTGCTTGGAGTAAAAGGAGTATTATTAGAAGGTGCAGAAAAACTATAGACATTTTTTCCCAGGTCAGGGCCTGCTGCAGTTACTGTACCAACTTTATTAGCTACTCTATATGTACTGAATACACTGCTGTTCCATCCCCAGTCGCTATTAAGAAGATTCATTAAATTCAATATATCATAATTGATGGTAAGTGTGTGTCCTTTAATAATCGGTATATCCTGCGCGATGTGAATATCAACATAATTCACCCAGGGATTTGAATCTGCATTTCTTTCTGCAATTTGTCCTTTATGTGAAGCCAAATAAGGATTATTACTTACAAAGTTGTTAAATGCAGTGTACATACTTGAATTTGACACGAATGCTCCTCCCGTAAGACTACCAAGTAATATGTCACTATTATCTTTTGGGATATAGAATAAATCGTTTTGATCAAATCCGTCGTTATTTATATCGCTGCCATAGATATATGAAAAAGGAGCACCTGATTCTCCGTTATAGAATAATGAAATTGTAGTAGGTGCATTTTCAATGAATTCCTCTGTATAAGATAAGGAAACAAAAACTCTTCCTCTTATTTCATACTGAGATGTAGCCAATACAGGACTGTTTGGATCTCCTGCAATTGGGTTATATCTCATCTGTGAGTTTGCCTGAGAAGAGTTTACACTATTTAGATCCTTAGCTCTACCGTAAGTATAACCTGTATTGATTGAAATACCTCTTTGTACATTTCTCTGCAACTGGAATGAAATGTTATAAGAGTAACCTTCGTTTGTATTCTTTAGGTACATAACATCTGTAAAATTGTTGTTCTTACTGTCAGTACCTCCGTAATAAGGTCTGCCGTCCTGCAATAATGCAGTTGGGCTATCGTGGTTTATGATATTTAATTTGTTATATACAAAGTCATTAGTACTTTTTGAATACTGGAATTCAACAGTTCCGATAAAACCCATCGGTAACTGATGGTCTATACCAATATCATATCTTAAAACCTGAGGCATTTTTAGTTTTGGATCTGCAAGATCGATTTCAGATCTAAAGCTTGCAGCACCTGTTCCAGGATCACCAACATCAGGTAAATTTTTGCCATCCGGTGAGAAGAACAAGTTTGTACCACTTCCGTTTACTTCATAAGCAGAAACACCTGTGTTGCCGTACTGATTTGAAATCCAAACGTAAGCAGGTCGACCGGTGAATATTCCTATGCCGCCTCTAACCTGTGTTGTTTTATCACTAAATACATCCCAGTTAAATCCAACTCTTGGAGCCCATAGTAAATTACCGCTAGGGGCAGTATTTGTTGAGTAGCCTGAGAAGTAAGTAGAAACAGAATCATTTTGATATGGTTTATCCGGGAATGTTGGGATATCAACTCTTAAACCAAATGACACCTTGAAGTTTGGTTTAACCTGCCAGTCATCCTGGGCATAAAAACCATATTGCCTTACAGGAAAATTAGCAGCTGGATCTTTACCGGCTCTTGCTGCTACTCTCTGGTAAAAACTTACATTTCCATTCTGTAGATCTGCCAGGGTATTATATTGATAATAACCTGCAAATGATCTTAGGAACAAGTTTGTAAATGAGAAAAATTCATTATGTGTACCAACGGTAAAAGTGTGGTCCCCAAAGAAATATGAAAAGTTATCAGTTATTTCAAATACATTTTGGTCTAATTTATTGGCTGATGAAAACCTGTCAGTACCCATTTCGTAAGTTATACCTGGTTGTCTTACCTGTACTTCAGGAGTCAGCGTTCCTTCAGGTCCGCGTTTATCACGAATTGTCGTATAGCCAATAATTAATTCGTTTGCCATATTATTGCCGAATGTACTGTTCAATTGAGCAACAATATTGTTTGTAATGTCCTTAATCTGGTATAAATATGTATCAAAACTGAATGATGAAGATGATGATCTGCTATTTAGAATATCCTGGGTAGCATTTACATAATTATAATGAAGACTTAATTTATGATTGTCAGCCAGGTTGAAATCTAATCTTGCGAATAATTTGCCTGAAGGCTGTTTGGTCGTAAATGGTGCGTAACCACCTGTATTAAATCCACGGCCAGCTAAAATAGTCTGGATTGTTTTTGCATCAGTTTCAGTATTTGTGGGCCCTGTACTAAGTGAAAGGTTGGCAGTTGGTTCATTTCTTCCTGTTATTTCACCATTTATAAAGAAGAATAATTTATCCTTCATAATTGGGCCGCCTAAACGGACACCATATTGCCATTCCTTAAAGTCACTGACCGGATTATCTATATTGTTGTAATATTTTCCAACCAGTTTCTGGTTTCTGCCATATGCAAAAGCAGAACCGTGCAATTCGTTGGTACCACTTCTTGTAATGGCATTAATACCACCTCCGGTAAATCCACCCAATCTTACATCATAAGGTGCGATTACAACCTGAAATTCCTGGATAGCATCCAAGCTGATTGGATTTGTTCCTGTTTGTCCTCCTGGAGTTCCTGTAGATCCTAATCCAAATAAATCATTATACTGTGTACCGTCTATTTGAATATTATTATACCTGTTGCTTCTGCCTGCAGCCTGAAGATTTTGCCCAGAAAATAATGGAGAAAGTTTAGCAAAAGTTTGGAATGATCGGCCAATAGTCGGTAATTCTTCAAGCTGTTTTGTAGAAACGTTTTGAGAGGAACCAGTTCTGGCATCACTAATAATTGCATTTCTGTCTGCAGTTACTGTAACACCGGAAATTTCAACAGCAGTTTCAGTCATAGTAGCATCCAAAGCAAAACTCTGTCCTAATTCAAGTTTTGAAATTGTTTGGGTTTGCTTCTGATAGCCGACATATGAAATTGTTATTTCATATGGACCGCCTACTTTTAGTCCAATAAGATTGTATTTACCATCAGTTCTGGAAGTAGTTCCATATTGAGTTCCAGTGGGAACATGCACAGCTATAATAGAAGCTGCTGGTAATGCATTCCCATTCTGATCAGTGATTGTTCCGCTAATGCTTGCAGTTGTTGCTACCTGCGCAAAGCCTAGACTTTGCAAGGACAAAAACAATGCTGCGATCAGTAGAAACGAGATTTTGGTAAGTGTTTTTTTCATACACCATCCCTCATGTTAGGTTATTATATAGTTAATTTATTAGAACAGCCTGTTAAGCGCAGTTCTACTTGCCCTAAAAAATTAAGTTTGTTTCTGGATAAATTTTGTTGTAGGTATTATTTTATTCAGAGTGAAGTTTCAAAACTTCTGGATAATAATAATATCCGTTTAATTCCGGTTTAACCTATAAGCTAGATTTGAATAAAATAATATTTAAAGAAAATTGAATTATTAAGCCCATTAAGTATCTGAGTCTGGGGTCAACTCAAAATATACTTATCCGTTTTACAGCGGATCTGTAAAATGAATATCTGAAAATAACTAAACTTTTTTATCCCGGCAAGAAAAATATTATAAATTTCTATATTCTAAAGATATCACAAAAAATGAACTATTTGATCGTGCCCTTCAATAAAAATATACTAGTTATTAAGTTTAGCTTAGCATTATAATATTAAAAGAAATAATCTTGCTAAAATAAATTTTTGACATAAAGCCCTGCAATACAAGTTAATACCATGCTTTATTGGATAAGGTGAAAGTTTTACAAACAAAATAATTATTTCTGCAGTTTTGGATTTCCCTGTTTCTTTGCTTTTATATACACCTCTCTTTATATTTAAAGATAAATTTTTAAGAAATATTGTCGTAAATGCAGAAAATATCTATAAAAGACCTTTCAGAATACGTTGGAAAGGAAGTCTCGCTAAGCGGATGGCTTTATAATAAAAGATCAAGCGGGAAAGTAAAATTTATTGTTTTAAGAGATGGTACCGGTTATTTGCAGTGTGTATATTTTAAAGGTAATGTCTCTGAGGAAGTATTTGATCTTGCTGATAAATTAGGGCAGGAATCTTCTATCATAGTTACAGGAAAAGTTAAAGAAGAAAAAAGAGCTCCCGGAGGTTACGAACTTGATGGTACAAACCTGGAAATAATTTCTGAAGCCAAAGACTTCCCTATAACTCCGAAAGAACATGGTGTAGAATTCTTAATGGATAACCGCCACCTCTGGCTAAGATCTTCAAAACAAGTTGCTATTTTAAAAATCAGGCATAGAATTGTAAAAGCAATTAGAGATTTTTTTGATGAAAGGGGATTCACTTTAATGGATCCGCCGATTATCACTCCGGCTGCGTGTGAAGGAACTTCCACTCTTTTTGAAACTGATTATTTTGATCTTGGTAAAGCATATCTTACACAGTCAGGACAATTGTATGCTGAAGCAGGCGCAATGGCGCTTGGAAAAGTATATACATTTGGACCTACATTCAGAGCAGAGAAATCAAAAACCAGGAGACATCTTACTGAATTTTGGATGGTTGAGCCGGAAGTTGCTTTTAATGATCTGAATGATAATATGGACCTTGCAGAAGAGTTTCTTGAATATATAGTCCAGACTATTTTGAAAGATATGGATGAAGAATTAAAAGTTCTTGAAAGAGAAACTGCAATGTTAAAAAATGTAAAACGACCTCTTCCAAGAATTAGTTATGATCAAGCAGTTGAAATATTAAAGAAAAACAGAATTGAATTTGAATACGGAAATGATCTTGGTGCAACTGATGAAACTATAATTTCAAACCAGTTCGACAGACCGGTTATGGTACACAGGTATCCGGCAGAAGTAAAAGCTTTTTATATGAAAAGAGATCCCGAAAATTCTAAATTTGCACTTGCTTTGGATGTTTTAGCGCCCGAAGGATACGGGGAAATTATTGGTGGAAGCCAGAGAGAAGATAATCTGGATAATTTATTGAGTAGGATTAAAGAACATAATCTGCCGATGGAAGCGTTTGAATGGTACCTTGATCTGAGAAGGTTTGGATCAGTTCCACATTCCGGCTTTGGGCTTGGACTTGAAAGAACCGTTGGATGGATTTGCGGATTGGATCATGTCAGGGAAACAATTCCTTTCCCGAGAATGATCTACAGAAATACTCCTTAAATATTGGTTATAAACTGTAATAACAGTTTATTTATAAAAAATAAATTGGCTACAAAATGTCTCTAGAAACTATACTTTTCATTCTCTTCGCTGCTGTTGGAAGTATTTCAGCAGTTTTAATGATTACAAGAAGAAGCGCTGTAATTAGTGCGCTATTTCTCATCCTGAATTTTGCAGCACTCGCGGGGCTATATCTCTTATTAAATGCTCAGTTTATTGCAGTTGTACAGGTAATAGTTTATGCCGGAGCAATTATGGTTTTATTCCTTTTTGTAATTATGCTTCTGCGTCCGGAAAACGAGCGGAAGTTTCTGCGGGCAAATCCTAAAGTGAAAATATTTGCTTTGGCAATCGCCGGAATAATTTTTATTCAGCTCGGTTATTTAATCTTCTTTTCGCATCCGTCGGGAAATCCTTCAGGCACTGTTGCTGCCAGTATAAAAGCTGGTACAATAGAAGAAATTGGAAGACAACTATTTACAAATTACATTTTGCCTTTTGAAGCTGCAGGTTTTCTTTTACTTGCTGCAACAATTGGAGCTTTAATATTAGCTAAAAAGAAATTCGAATAAAATTATGCAAGTACCAATAGAATATTATTTAATACTCAGTGCCTTTATGTTTATAGTCGGTGTTGCAGGAGTTTTAACAAGAAGAAATGCAATCGTTGTTTTTATGTCTGTAGAATTAATGTTAAACTCGGCTAACCTGACAATGGTTGCCTTTGCGTCCTTTATGGGAAGTGCTGTCGGGCAATTATTTGTATTTTTTGTAATGACCGTTGCGGCTGCGGAAGCAGCTGTTGGACTTGCAATTATTATTGCAATGTTCAGAAATAAATTAACTGTAAATATTGATGAGATCAGCATTCTGAAATGGTGATCTTTTTTGATTAGTCAAAATCGAGTTTCATTTTTATGATTCAACTAATTTACTTAACTGTTCTGTTTCCTTTGATTGGTTTTTTAATAAACGGATTATTCGGGAGTAAAATTAAAAATGAAAAAGTTATTGGAATTATTGGCAGCGGGGTAATCGGACTTTCATTTTTAGTTTCGGTCGGTGCCTTTATTGAAACCATTGGTCTTCCTGTAGAACAGAGGAAAAATATTGTTGATCTTTTTACCTGGTTAAGTGTTGGTGGACTTAACATTCATTTTGCTTACCAGGTAGATCAGCTCTCCTTAATTATGGCTCTGATTGTAACCGGAGTTGGATTTGTTATCCATGTTTATTCAATCGGCTACATGCACGGAGATAAATCTTTCTGGAGATTTTTTACCTACCTGAATCTTTTCATTTTCACAATGATGAACCTGATTTTAGCAGATAATTTTCTGCTCCTTTTCCTTGGCTGGGAGGGAGTTGGATTATGTTCCTATTTATTAATTGGATTCTGGTACGATCGTAAATTTGAAAAAATGACAACGAGTGATGCTGGCAAGAAAGCATTTGTTGTTAACAGGATAGGGGACTTTGGATTTCTACTTGGAATGTTTCTTATATATATGACATTTGGTAGTCTTAATTTTGGTGAAGTTTTCGGAAGAGTTGGGGCATTTAATGTTGACCAGAGTGTATTTAATTTTATAGCAATATTCTTGTTTATCGGTGCAACAGGTAAATCTGCGCAAATTCCTTTGTTTGTATGGTTACCTGATGCTATGGCAGGTCCGACACCTGTATCAGCTCTTATTCACGCTGCTACAATGGTGACAGCCGGTGTTTATATGGTTGCAAGATGTTCGCTTATTTTTGCTTCCGCTCCCGCTATTCTTACAGTAATTGCAATAGTTGGAGCTGTTACTGCTTTGTTTGCAGCTACTATTGGTCTTGTTCAAAATGATATTAAAAAAGTTTTAGCTTATTCAACTGTAAGTCAGCTTGGTTATATGTTTTTGGCTCTCGGAGTTGGAGCATTCTCTGCCGGAATTTTTCACGTTATGACCCATGCATTTTTCAAAGCACTTTTATTCCTTGGTGCAGGTTCAGTTATTCATTCAATGCACGAAGATCAGGATATTCAAAATTACGGCGGACTTAGAAAAAAAATGCCGGCTACTGCCTTAACTTTTCTGGTTGCTTCTCTTGCGATTTCAGGAATTCCACCTTTGTCTGGATTTTTCAGCAAGGATGAAATTCTCTGGAAATCATTTGCAAACGGAAATGTTGTTTACTGGGCAATAGGAGCATTCACTGCTTTACTTACAGCATTTTATATGTTCAGGTTGTACTTCCTTACTTTTGAAGGCAATTCAAGATGGGGAAAAGACAAACGTCCTCACGAATCACCCAAGGTTATGACTGTTCCATTAATGATTCTCGCGGTTCTTTCTGCAATTGGAGGATTTATTGGAATTCCTGCCTTGTTCAGCGGGGAAGGTGGTAACGTTTTTGAACACTGGCTGGAACCAATTTTCAAAAATGCTGATGCAAGGCTTGCTCTTTATTCTGCACATACTCATACAGATGAAATAATATTAATGGTAGTTTCGATCATACTTGCTGTCGGCGGAATTATGATTGCAAGACAGATTTATATGAAGAAACCGAACATTGCAACTTCTGCTGCAAAGAAATTCAAAGGAATACATAAACTTTTGTGGAATAAATATTTTGTTGATGAAATTTATGATGCAACTGTAGTTACTCCAATTGTTAAAACTTCAGAATCATTTTTATGGAAAATTACAGATGCGAAAATTATTGATGGTGTTGTGAATGGAGTTGCATCTTTAGTTGGAAGTATTTCAAAGAATATTAGAAAAATTCAAACAGGCGTTGCCCAGGTTTATGCTTTGGTTATGACACTTGGAATAGCAATTGCTCTATTATGGATAATACTGAGTTTATAATTTTATGGAAAATAATTACCTGTTAACATATTTATTGCTTACCCCGATGATCGGCGGATTACTCCTTCTCTTTATTAATAAATCAAAGGAAGATTTAATCCGTTATTTTGGATTGGGAATTTCAGTAGTTGCATTCATTATTTCTCTGATTCTTTATTCTGGATTTGATGCAGGCAGCGGGGATTTCCAATTCGGTTTTAGATTTTTATGGATTTCCAATATCAATGTAAGTTACCACGTTGGAATTGATGGAATTTCTTTACTTCTGATTTTGCTTACAACATTTATAACTCCATTAACTTTAATTTCCAGCTGGTCAAGCATAAAGAAAAATGTAAAAGAATTTACATTCTTTATGTTGATGCTTGAAGTTGGAATGCTTGGTGTTTTTGTATCTCTTGACCTTTTCTTATTCTATGTTTTCTGGGAAGTAATGCTGATACCGATGTATTTTATTATAGGAATCTGGGGCGGGGACAGAAGAATTTATGCTTCAGTAAAGTTTTTTATTTATACAATGTTTGGCAGTCTCTTAATGCTTGTTGCAATTATCTGGCTTGCTGTTTATGCTTCCGGCCCGCTGGGACATTTTTCAACTGACCTTATTGAATTATATAAAGTTGGTCCGACAGTTCCGAAAACAATTCAACTTTATATGTTCCTGGCATTCACTTTAAGTTTTGCAATCAAAGTTCCGTTGTTTCCGCTTCATACCTGGTTGCCGGATGCTCACGTTCAGGCACCAACGGCTGGTAGTGTTATTCTTGCTGCAGTTCTTTTGAAAATGGGGACATACGGTTTAATCAGATTTTGTTTACCGCTTTTCCCGCAGGCAGCAATTTATTTTGCCCCGGCAATTTCTGTGCTTGCAGTAATTGGAATTATTTACGGAGCACTTGTGGCAATGGTACAAACCGATATGAAAAAGCTTGTTGCTTATTCTTCGGTTGCTCACCTTGGATTTGTAGTACTCGGTATTTTTGCAATGACATTTGAATCAATGCAGGGAGCTGTTATTCAAATGGTAAACCACGGATTATCAACAGGCGCATTATTCCTTTTGGTTGGAGTTCTTTATGAGAGAACACATACAAGGGTAATTGCGGAGTATGGCGGTATTGCAAAGCTTGTTCCTTTGTATGCCGTTGCTTTAATGATTGCATCTTTATCTTCAATAGGATTGCCCGGACTGAACGGATTTGTTGGGGAATTTTTAATTCTTTTAGGCTCATTTAAATCACCTGTTTTAAATAGCTGGTGGTTTACGGTATTTGCCGCATCGGGAGTAATTTTTGCTGCTGTCTATTTACTCTGGATGTATCAAAGAGTTGTTTTTGGTGAAGTAAAAAATCCGAAACTTAATACACTTAAAGATATGAACATGCGGGAAATTTTTGTTATGATCCCGATATTCATTTTTATTATTTGGATTGGAATTTATCCGAGCACTTTTTTAAATGTGTCTGCAAAGTCAGCTAATAAGGTTATTGAGCAGGTCTATACTCCTCAAAATGTAACTTTAAAGTAGGCTTTGTGTATGCTGAAGAAGTTAAAATATTCTTTTATTGCGTTTGCTATACTATTGTTCTTTGGAAGTATGAAATTATTTGCGGCTGCTGCGGCTGTTTCAGATACGCTGGGAACTACAGCAAAACCTGAACATGCAGGAACGCTTCCGGAAGTTTATATGGTATTACCGTTTGTTATTCTCTTATTAATGATAGCAACCGGACCTTTATTTTATAAACATTTCTGGGAAAAACATTATCCGAAAGTTTCTATTGTTCTTGGTGTAGTTGTAGTTGTTTATTACCTGGCGGTTTTAAATGATGAACACAGCCTGATGCATACATTTGCTGAATATATTTCATTTATAGCTTTGCTGAGTTCTTTATTTGTTGCTTCGGGTGGAATATTAATAAAGGTTGATAAAGAATCTACTCCAATGCTTAATGTATTATTCCTTTTGTTTGGAGCAGTGATTGCAAATGTGATAGGAACAACCGGCGCATCAATGCTTTTGATAAGACCGTTTATAAAGATGAATCGTGAAAGATTAAAACCTTATCATATTATCTTTTTTATTTTTGTCATTAGTAATGTTGGTGGTGCTCTTACTCCGATTGGAGATCCGCCATTGTTCCTTGGATTTTTAAGCGGCGTTCCTTTTTTCTGGGTAATCGATAATGTTTGGTTTATCTGGATTCCCGCTTTGCTTATGATTCTTTTAGTCTTTTATGTCTTTGATAAGATGAACAAAACTGAATATGAAAAAATTGAATATTCAGGAAAAATTCAGTTTAAAGGATTTAAGAATCTTGGTTACCTGTTGATTATTATTATCTCGGTTTTTATAGATCCTGCAGTAATACCGGGAGTTCCGAGTCTTGCACCGCTTCCTTTTGGAATAAGGGAGATAATAATGTTTGCAGTTGTTTATTTTTCATATAAAGGTGCAGATACCGAAATTTTAAAGGCAAACGAATTTGATTTTGAGCCGATAAAAGAAGTTGCCTATTTGTTCATTGGAATTTTTGCTACAATGATTCCTGCTTTGCAATTAATTGCTAACGAAGCGCATGCACTTGGTCACAAATTGAATGCAGGTGTATTTTATTGGGCAACAGGTGGTCTCTCAGCGGTACTTGATAATACACCTACATATATGAATTTTTTAAGTGCAGCAATAGGTAAATATTCAGCAGATATTGGGACAACATTGACTGTAACTAATAAAATGCATGTTATGCAATTTGTTGCTGCTGACCAAATTTATCTTCAAGCAATTTCCGTAGCGTCAGTCTTTTTTGGTGCAATAACGTACATTGGTAACGGTCCTAACTTTATGGTAAAATCAATTAGTGAAAGAGCAGGTATTCAGATGCCGAGTTTCTTTGCTTATATGGTAAAATACTCAATTGTAATATTAGTGCCGATTTATGCAGTTATCTGGCTTTTGTTTTTTTATGGTAAAGGATGATTATGAATACAATTGAAAATGCTTTAAACAAAAATTTAAATGGACTTTGTTATGGAAATAGAATTATACTTCCGTTTAATTGTACATTTTTGAAAGTAATAATTGAAGATGATATAATTACTGATTTTTCTCCGGCTTCCAAAGGAATTTATGTCAGGGAGAAAGATGATTTTACAGAACTTTATTTTTTAGAAATAAATAATGTAAAAGAGACTGTCTCTAAATATGAAAACATAAAACTTGTTGCCGTAGAAAAGGGTGATAACCTTTTTGATTTGAAGAATCATAAAAAAATTGCTCTTTACATTGAAGAAAAACATAATGTAAAAATTGAAAAAACTGAAGACGACATTTTATTTATTGAATAATTAAGCCTGCTTACAGGCAGGCTAGCCACAGGCTTTAAATATGCTGAATAACATACAAGAATTTAATAACATTTTACCATTAGTAATTTTAGGCGGAGGAATAGTCCTCTCGCTTTTAATTGAAATGTATTCCGACAAAAGTGAAAAAGTACTGCCATGGTTTTCCGTAGTGCTTTTGCTTGCTGCCGGATTTTATTCTTTAATATCGGTTAATGATATATCGGTGGTTTTCAAAGATATGTTAAGAACCGGTGGAAACGTAAATATTTTTTACTTCATATTTACTTTTGGTGCTGCTCTAGTATGTTTATTATCAATAGATTACCTTAAAAAATATGGAGCTTACTATGGTGAGTTTTATATCCTTGTGCAATCTTCTGTGCTTGGAATGATGTTTATGGCAGGAGCTGAAGACATTTTTATGATCTTCTTAGGTCTTGAGCTGATGTCAATTTCATTTTATGTTTTAGCCGGCATCAACAGGAAAAAATTAAATGCTAATGAAGCTTCTCTAAAATATTTCTTACTTGGCGCATTTGCTACAGGGTTTATAGTTTATGGAATTGCACTTATTTACGGATCTGCACAAACAACTTCAATTGACATAATTGCTCAGAAATTTCCTGAGTTATCAACAAATATACTTTTTATTACCGGCGTTCTTCTTTTCCTTATTGGATTTTCATTTAAAGTAGCTGCTTTTCCTTTTCATATGTGGGTACCGGATGTTTATGAAGGATCAGCAACAACTGTTGCGGGATTATTCTCTACCGGTGGTAAAGCCGCTGCATTTGCTGCAATTATAGTAACTCTTGGTTCAGTGTTTAACGGAATTGATCACAACATTTTTGAGCCTTACCTGGCTGTTATAGCCGTCCTCTCTATGCTTTTCGGCAGCATTGTGGCAATATCACAGGATAATATTAAAAGAATGCTTGCATACTCTTCTATAGCTCACGCAGGCTATATGCTAATTGGGCTTGCAGCCGGAAATTACGATGGACAGGCTGGTATTATTTTTTATCTTGCAGCATATACATTTATGAATCTTGGAGCATTTGGAATTGTTGCAATTATTGAAGGAAAGGAAGAAGCGAATTTGAATTTGAGTTCATATTCAGGACTCGCTTCTCGTCAACCAATGCTTGCAGCTCTTTTATCACTATTTATGTTTTCTCTTGCCGGAATTCCTCCATTCGCAGGATTCTTCGGTAAATATTATGTCTTTATTGCAGCAATTAAAGCACACTTAACCTGGCTCGCAATAGTGGGAGTAATTTCAAGTGTAATTAGTGTTTACTTCTATTTAAGAGTTGTTGTTCTGATGTACTTTAAAGAACAAGAAACAGAAGTATCCGTTGAAAATACAAATTCAGGACTACTTGCAGTTATGATATCTGTTTTACTGGTAATTGTAATAGGAATTGCTCCTGGTTCTCTCATCGATTTAATTTCCTCATTCTTGAAATAGTTTACAATTATTTGTATTCATAAATAATTGATTTATAGCTATTTTAAATAAGAATTAAACCTCCGAAATAAAGGTGGAATTATGATACCGCTTTTTTCAAACCAGCAAATTCGCGAAATGGATGAATTTGCAATTAATAAACTTAAGTACCCTAGCATCGTTCTAATGGAGAATGCTGCCCGGAGCATATTTGAGATTTTAAATAATAAAATTCTCTTAGCAAAAAAAATAAAGATGGTAGGGGCAGTTTGCGGAAAAGGGAATAACGGTGGAGATGGATTTGCAGTTCTAAGGCATATTGCAAATGCAGGGTATAAAGTTAACGTTGTTTATGTTGGTGATCCAAAAGAAATGTCCCCTGATTGCCTTACTAATTTTAAAATATTGAGGGAACTAGGAAATCACAATAAAAATATTTTATTACAAAAATATTATTCATTAAAAGATATTAATTTGCTTGCCCGTTGTGATATAATAATCGATGCTATGCTTGGAAGCGGAACAACAGGTGATTTAAGAAAACCTTATGATGAAATTGTTAATACACTGAATAAATTAAAAACTACAAAGATTGCAATCGACATTCCCACTGGTCTTGATTCAGATACAGGTTATGGCAAAATAATTTTCAACTCAGATTTAACTATTACGCTTAGTGAATTTAAGAAAGGACTTTTCTTTAATGATGGTTATACAAATTGCGGTAAAGTTATTAAAGGCAGTATTGGGCTGGATGAAAATTTTTATGATAACCTTGACATAAAGGATTTTTTAGTTGAACCAGAAGATGCTTTAGAGTTTTTACCAAAGAAAAAGAAGTCAGTTCATAAATATTCGGCGGGTAAAGTGCTAACAATTGCCGGTTCGGGCTCATTCCCCGGGGCAGCTGCACTTACTGCCAGGTCTGCATTAAAGATAGGAGCAGGTTCGTCAATCCTGGTAGTACCAAAATCCATTAGAAAGTTTATTTATAAAAAAGTTAATGAAGTTGTCCTTCATCCTTATGAAGATGAAGGTAGTGAATTTTTATCTACGAGTAATATTAAGGAACTCAGGGAAAAAATAAAGTGGGCTGATGCAGTTGCAATAGGGCCCGGATTGGGAAGGGAAGAAGAAACTATTGAGGCTGTTCTAAAAATATTAAAAGAAAGATTATGTCCCCGTTTTGTAATTGATGCTGATGCGATATTTGCTTTGAGTAACGGAAAATTTAAAGATATTGACCTTCACGATTTTATGCTTACGCCACACTACGGAGAATTTGCTAATCTTATTGATGTCGAGCTTAGCGAGCTTAAAAAAAATATTTTACAATTTGGTACAAACTTTTCAACAACTACCGGTTCTTACTTAGTATTGAAAGGGGCGCCAACAATTATATTTTCTCCTGATGGTGAAAAATTTATAAACTGTGCTGGAAATCCAGGTATGGCAAAGTTTGGAACTGGTGATGTTTTGACAGGTGTCCTTGCCGGGTTAATTGCTCAATCTGAAGAACTTGAAAATGCAATAGTTTCTGGAGTATATTTACATAGTCTTTCGGCTGACTTGTTATTAAAATATTTTACGGAATATTCATTTACAGCCGAAGATATTATTAAAAATTTACCCAAAGCTATTACATTTCTGAGGAAATCCTTTGCTTAATTTTTTTGAAAAGAATAAAATATCCCTTGTTTATCTGCCTCTGGCACTTTATTGGGCGGTATTAATTACACTAACTTCTTTGCCGGGAAGAGATCTGCCAAATATTAAAGTCAGTGATAAAATCGAACATATTATTGCCTTTTGCGGATTAGCAATTCTCTTAAAAATGACGTTGATGGTGCAAAACAAATTTGAAAATTTTAAAAGGAATTCATCTTTATTTACACTCATTATAATTGGGATATATGCCGGTTTGGATGAATTGCACCAACTTTTTATTCCCGGAAGAAGTTGTGATATCTTAGACTGGCTGGCGGATATGACAGGGGCGTTTATTGCTGCTTTTTTAATCGGTTTTATTCTTAAAAAATTTTCCTTAAATTCTTAATAGGTTGCTATTTCATTCAATTAAATAAATTAAAATTGGAACAGACGGCCAGTTTTGTAGTAAAATAAATAAAGAAGTAATTGACAAAAAATCGGGTATTTGTTAACTTAATGGACAGTTTTAAGTCTAACAGGAGGTGCGGTAATAATGGCTCTTAAAAAAAATCCTAAGGCCGAGCTAAGGGGAAAATATCAGAAATATTTTGAAGTAAGTCTGATTGTTTCTCTCGCTGTGTTGATCGTAGCATTTAAATTTTTCCCACATTTAAAGGAAGCTGAAAAAATTGCAACGGACACACAGGAATTATTCAATGTTGAAGATGTGCAACAGACCAAACAGGAGAACAGACCTCCACCTCCTCCAAAACCACCAATTCCGATAGAGGCACCTTCAGATGATGTATTGGAGGATATTGAAATTAGTTCAACAGAATTAAATGTGAACGAAGAGGTAAAAGCTCCACCACCACCTCCTGAAAAGAAGGTTGAAGAAGAACCAACTTATTTTGTTGCAGTTGAAGATATGCCTGAGCCTATTGGGGGAATTGCTGCAATTCAAAGTAAAATAGTTTATCCGGAAATTGCAAAAAGAGCAGGCGTTGAAGGTAGAGTTTTTATTACCGCATTTGTTAATGAACAGGGAGTAGTTACAAAAGCGGTTGTACTTAAAGGTATAGGTGCTGGATGTGATGAAGCTGCACTTGAAGCTGTAAAAGCTACAAAGTTTAAGCCAGGTAGGCAAAGAGGTCAACCTGTAAAAGTACAAGTCTCTGTTCCTGTTGTATTTAGATTAAATAATTAAAAAATTGATTATTTGTTGTTTTTATAGGCACTCTTCGAGTGCCTATTTTATTTTAAATTCCCTCTACCTTTTGAAATCATTATGTTGCAGAGTTTTTACAATTTGAGTAATTTTAATATTATTTTTATTACTTAATTGTACCTAAATGAAAGTTCTTACCAAATTTAAGTGTCTCATTAATACCGGAATTTACTCTTAAATGCTACGTGCAAATAGAGATATTAAGTCTAAAAGATTAATTACTTCAGCAATAATTATGGTAATTATTCTGGATCTTATATCCCTATATTTTTTTAAATATAAAAATCAGCACTTATCTATTTCAAATTTTGACTTATCAAATAAAGGTAACCTATTTAACTTGATTTTCAGTCTCATTCTCATTGTAGAAATTTTTCTATACTTACATTACAAAAAGACTAAATATCAAACTGGGATATTGCTTGGTTTCACCCTTTCTATGACGCTTATATTAATATTAGCACAATTGTTCGTTGTTATAAAAATTCCTTTGCCTAATTACTATATTTTGGACCATTCATTGAGGGATTTTATTAAGGTTATTTTATTCTCAAGTTTTCAATTTGTACAATTTCTTTTCATTTCCTATTTAGGGCTTTCTTTATTAAGGACAAAGGAATTGTTATTTACCAGATCCATAGTAAATTCTATAGCGATATCAATTTTATTATTAATTTATGCTTTCATAAATCTTTACGGTTCAAAAGTAGCTGATTTAAATGAAATCAAAAATAAGAAAAATAATTACGTTGGAGTTGTTCTTGGTGCCGCAGTCTGGCCGAAAAATATGCCTAGCCCAAGTCTGGCCTCACGAACGGATAAAGCTTATGAATTATTAAAGAAAGGTATTATAAAAAAGATTCAACTAACAGGAGGGCACGCGCCTGGAGAAATGAGTGAATCCGAGGTCGCTTATAAATATTTAATAAATAAGGGGATTAAGCCGGATGATATCTGGATTGAAAAGAGAACAGCTTCAACTAATGAACAAATAAGATTTATTAAAAGTAATTTAGTAGAAAATAAAAACATCAGGAATATTATTGTCATTTCAGATTCTTATCATTTAAAACGAATTCAGGAGATTTGTAATTTTTTCAATATTCAAATAAAGGTAGTTGCATCTGATCTTAGTGTTGGCAGTGAAAATAGAATATACCATAAGACTAAAGAAAGCATTGCTTTAGCAGTTTTTTGGTTTTTTGCATTATAAATCAATTATATAGGTGAAAAGTATGATCAATTTTGAAACACTCGAAAATTACGGGCACGAACAGGTTGTCTACTGTTATAATAAGGAAGCAGGATTAAAAGCAATTATTGCAATACATAATACAACACTGGGGCCTGCTTTAGGCGGAACAAGAATGTGGAATTACAAAAGTGATGAAGATGCGTTAAAGGATGTATTAAGGTTATCGAGAGGCATGACTTATAAGGCAGCGGTTTCCGGTTTAAATTTGGGCGGAGGAAAAGCAGTAATAATTGGCGATTCTGCAACTCAGAAAAATGAATTATTATTCAGAACATTTGGGAAATTTATTGAAGGATTGGCTGGTAGATATATTACTGCTGAAGATGTTGGTACTTCCGTTAAAGATATGGAATTCGTGAGGATGCAAACAAAATATGTCACAGGAATTTCAAAAGCACTTGGCGGATCCGGTGACCCATCTCCAGTTACAGCTTATGGTGTTTATGTTGGAATGAAAGCTTGTGCAAAATTTAAATGGGGTAATGATTCATTAAAAGGTAAAAAAATTGCTGTTCAAGGTGCAGGAAATGTAGCCAGTTATTTGTGTGAACATTTATATAAAGAAGGCGCAGAGATTTATGTAGCTGATATTAATGAAAATAAAGTTAAGGCTCTATTGGAATCAGTTAAAGCTACAAAAGTTAAAGAAAATGAGATATATGATGTAGATGCTGATATTTTTTCCCCAAATGCACTTGGAGCAATAATTAATGATAATACATTAAATAGACTTAAAGCAGAAATAATAGCAGGTGGAGCAAATAATCAACTTGCAGATGAAAAAGTGCACGGCCCAAAATTAATTAAAAAAGGGATTGTATTTGCTCCGGATTATGTTATAAATGCCGGAGGTTTGATAAATGTAGCAAATGAATTGGAAGGCTACAGGCAGGATAGAGCGCTTAAGCAGGCCGATGAGATTTATGAAGTTATATTAAAAATTCTGAAAACTTCAGAAGAAAAAAATATTCCAACATATGAAGCTTCAAATAAAATTGCTGAAGAGAGATTGGCAAGTGTTGGTAAAATAAGTAATATTTATACCGGTAATTCATCATTCTCGGGGAGGTTAAATGAATTATTTAAAAGGTAATCATTTTATAAAGTTCTTTCAAAATAGTTAGTTGAAACTATGGCTCAAATGTCTAAAAGACGAATAGTAAGAGAAAAAGTTCTTCAGATTCTTTATGCAAATGAAATGAATCCTGATTCTCTTCAGGCAAATGTTGATGGAATGTTGTCTGATGTTTCGGATCAAGCTGATAAACAGTTTGCAAAAGATCTTGTAAATAGAGTTATCATTAATAATGATGTTCTTGACGACAAGATAAAAATGCGGGTTGCAAACTGGGAAATGAACAGGATAGCTCTTATTGATAAACTGCTGCTGAGAATGGGTATTTGTGAATTGATTTATTTCCCGGATATTCCACCAAAGGTTTCAATTAATGAAGCAATTGAAATCGCAAAATTATTTAGCACTTCAGGCAGTGGCAAATTTATTAATGGAATTCTTGATGCGATTTTGTCTCAACTTAAAGATTCAGGTGATTTAAATAAAACCGGCAGGGGATTAGTAGAGGAATCTATTTCAAAAAATTCTCCTAAGAAAAATTGATGAAAGATAAAGGAAGAATCTTAAGCTGGGCTTTTTTTGATTTTGCAAATACAGCCTTTTCGGTAATTATCGTTACAGTAATTTATTCAAAGTATTTTACTAATTATGTAGCGGGCGGTCATAAATGGATATGGGGTTTAGCCGTCAGTATTTCAATGGTTCTGGCAGCGCTTTTAAGCCCTCCGATGGGAGCAATTGCTGATGTTTCAAGAAACAGGAAAAGGTTCCTTTTGCTTTTTACGCTTGTTTCAGTTATTTGCACTTCTCTAATGTTTTTCGTAGAAAAAGGCGACATTATTTTAGGACTTATTTTATTCGTCTTTGCAAATATTGGATTTGAAGCTGGACTTGTTTTTTATGATGCCTTTCTTCCCAATATAACTTCAAAGAAAAATTATGGCAGGGTATCAGGATATGGTTTTGCTATGGGTTATGTCGGTGCGCTGGTAGTTTTGTTAATTGTGATGTTTCTTCTCCCTTCTTCAAACTCACCAACATATTATTTTTATATCAGGTTGTCATTTGTAATTGCCGCTATGTTCTTTTTAACATTTTCTATCCCGCTATTTGTGTTCGTTAGTGAACCCGGATTAAAAAATCCTGTTAAGAAAGATTTGCTGAAAAAAGGGATAGATAAAAGTTTTGAAACTCTGAAATCAATATTTGTTAAAAGTGAATACCCATCTATTAAAAGATTTCTCATTGCATTTTTCCTTTATAATGATGCCATTATCACAATTATTGCTTTTGCCTCAATTTTTGCAACAAATATTTTGCATATGACAGATGAAGAAATCATTTATTTCTTTGTTATAGTGCAGAGCACAGCTGTAGCAGGTTCATTTATTTTCGGAATAATTTCAGACCACATTGGACCGAAAAAGACCATCACAATTACGCTTATCATTTGGATAGGGGTTATAATCGGTGCTTATTTTGTTGGTTCAGTTATTGAGTTTTATATTGTAGGTTTGCTGGCAGGCTTTTCAATTGGTTCTTCACAATCGTGCAGCAGAAGTTTAATGGCTTTATTAATTCCCAAAGAAAGAGAAGCAGAATTTTTTGGATTTTATGATGGTTTATTTGGCAAATCCTCCGCTGTTGTAGGTCCGCTTTTTTATGGTATAATATCAGATATATCAAATGAAAGGGTAGCTGCTTTAGCGATTGGTTTGTTTTTTATTTTGGGACTGGTAATACTTCAAAAAGTTAATGAGCCGAAATTAATAAATGAAATGAATTAAATATTATTTAGAATTTCCGAAGCCTTCATTAGAACTTCATCATTTTTAGCAAAGCATACCCTAATTATTTTCTTCTCCTTGTCAATAGTACAAAATGGTGAAATTGGAATAACTGCAACACCCTTTTCTTTTGCAAGATAAATAGCAAATTCCATGTCGTTTTTGTCAGATATATTTGAATAATCCAATAACTGAAAATAAGTCCCTTTGGTTGGAGAAAACTTAAATCGGGATTTTGTAAGGGAATCAATCAGAATATCCCTTTTCCTCTGGTAAAATGGACTCAGATTTTGATAATGTTTTTCTTCATTCATGTATTCTGCATAAGCCAATTGAATGGGTGTGTTTACTGCAAAGACGATAAACTGATGAATCTTTCTGAATTCTTCAGTTAAGTGTTCTGGAGCTGCACAGTAGCCGATTTTCCAGCCGGTTGTGTGGTATGTTTTTCCGAATGAAGAAATTACAAATGCTTTAGCCGATAATTCTTCTGATTCACTAATACTAATATGTTTTTGTCCATCAAATATTATATGCTCATAAACTTCATCACTTAGAATAAGAATTTTAGTGTCCCTGGTAATTTCTTCTAAAATCTTTATATCAGAATGAGTAATTATACTACCTGTTGGATTGTGAGGTGAATTGATAATTATCATTCTCGTTTTATCAGTTATCGCATCTTTAATTTTATTCCAATCTAATGTAAAGTCATTTTTATTTAGAGGCACATAAACCGGATTTCCACCATTTAGTATTACAACAGGGGAATAGGAATCGTAAGCAGGTTCAGGGATAATTACTTCATCATCTTTTTTAATTGAACAAGAAATAGCTGTATAGAGAGCCTGAGTTGCACCGGATGTTATAGTAATTTCACTTTCAAAATTATATTTTTTACTATATAATTTTTTAATTTTCTTTGAGATTTTTTGTCTTAATTCAAATACTCCCGGCATTGGGGCATACTGGTTAAATCCTTTCTTTTGATATTTATTAACAAGCTCTATTAATTCATCTGAGCAATTAAAATCCGGGAATCCCTGTGATAAATTTATCGCTTTATTTTCTTGTGCTAATTTTGTCATTTTGGCAAAAATACTTAGTCCAAATCCCGGTAATTTTGAATTGATATAATTTGGTGCTTTTTTACTCATAATTTGTATGATATCTAAATCTGAGATGAGCTTGCGAGAATTCATTTAACATTCGGGAGAGTAAAAATAAACTTGCTTCCCTTGTTAAGTTTACTTTCTACCCAAATATTACCACCATGTTTAGCGACCATTTCTTTGCAGAGTATTAATCCCAAGCCACTACCTTTTTCATCCTGAGTCCCTGGTTTTGAGTGTTCAGCTTTTTTAGAAAATATATTATCTCTGGCCTGGTCTGTCATTCCTATTCCATTGTCAGCTACGGTGATGGTAACAAAATCAATATTCTTATTTACTTTAGCTTCGAGCATAATTTCCATATTTTCGAAAGAAAATTTAATAGCATTTGAAACAAGGTTTTGAATAATTGATCTAAGAAAATTTCTATCTGCAAATACAAATATATCTTTATTGACTAAATTATTAAATGATATTTTCTTCTTAATTGCATTTTCTGATAGTATATTAGTCACTTCAAAAATTGTTTCATATAAATTTATCTTTTTTTGCTGAAATCTTATTGAGTTACTTTGTAATCTTGCCCACTCCAACAAATCTTCTAATAAAGTGTATTGTCCTTTCAACAGCTCAAAAATTTCATTAGTATAATTTTTAATTTCTTCTTTTGTTAAAGTGTCTGATTCTGTAGCTAGAATTTTTGCTAATCCAAGCAAAGGATGAAATGGACTTCTTAAGTCATGCGAAATAATAGAAAGGAATCTGTCCTTGTTTTTGTTTAGAATTTCCAGTTCTTTAGAATATTTTTTAATAGAATCATTTGATTTTTTCCTTTCAATTGCCGTAGCAACATGCTGGGAAACAAAAGCTAATAGTTCTTTGTCCTTTTCAGTATATCTTATTTTTTCCGTATAACTTTGAATTACCAATACACCAATAGTCTTATCCAGAGTTTTTAGAGGCACACCAAGCCAATCTATACTTGGTGCACCGATATCATCAATTTCTTTACTGGAGATTAATTTTTTCACAACTTTGGGTGGCGCCAATAATGATTCTCCATTTTTAAGAACATATTCACTTAACCCTTTTCCCGGTCTTTTGGGCTCCGGGGGGCTATCTACCTCATCAATAAAATATGGAAATGTTAAATTTCCAGTCGTTTCATCAATAAGTGCGATATAAAAATTATCTGCATACATCATTTCTTTAATAATGTTATGCATAGATTTATAAAAATCATTTATATCATCTGTGGTATTTGTTATTTCAGCAATTGAGTAGAGTGAGTTCTGAATTGTTTCAGATTCAATCCTTTCAGTAATATCTCGGGCTATTGCTATTGCCACATTTTGTCCTAAAAACTGACCTCTATTTAGAACTACATCTTTTGGGAATACTTCTCCATTTTTTCTTATCCCCCACCATTGGAATCTTTGCACTTCTCCATTTAATGCTTTTGCTATATAATAATTTATCAATTCAATTTTATTTTTACCAGGAGCAGATATAAATTCCGGTGTTTGATTTATGAAATCCTTTCTTTCATAGCCATACATATTTAAAGCGCCTTCGTTTATATCCAGAAACTTCCCGGATGAATCCTGAATAAAAATTGCATCACTTACAGAGTTAACGATGTCCCTGTAACTTTTCTCTTTTTCCCGGAATTTTTTTTCGGTTAGTTTATGAAGGTCAGCTGATTGATTTAATTTTTCAATTTTTAATTTTAATCTTTTTATTTCATCCAAAAGCTCAGTATTTGAATTATCAATAATATCCATAAAGTCTTTTGATTTTCCCTTTTAACAAGAAATGAAATAAAAACATAACAAGGGTTTTAGTTCCCTTAAACCAACCAAAAAATACTAAATTTTTTTAAAAATTGATACTTAATTTTCGTCAAAATTTGGTGGTCTAATTTCGTCATACATTCGCTTCAATTCACTGTACGCGTACCTGTTACCGCGTTGTGCTGCCATTCTGTAATATTTTACAGCGTCGGGTTTGTTTTCTAAAATACTGATTCCATTTTCGTAGCAATAAGCTAATGCAACCTGTGATAAAACAGATCCATATTTCTCATATTCAAATAGCATTTTAACTTCATCACTCAATTCATCATTTTTATTTCCTCCAAAAACTTGTGCGGCGGCTAGCCTTATTTCAGCTTCCAAACTGCCATAATTTTTAGCTACCCTCCATATTTCTATGCCCCTTTGTTTGTCCTTATTTACAATTTTACCTGTATAAAAATCTGTACCTAGTTCAACCATAGCAGGGAGGTAATTAAGATTAGCAGCTTTTTGAATTAGATCTATTGCATCTCTATCAGTGAATTGATGATCAAAATTTAAAACGTACAAACCGTACCATATGTACATTGCTTCCGGATTGTTTATATCTACCATTTGTTTTAGCTTTTTGAAGTAATCTTTGTTTTGAATTATATTCCATAAAAGTGGGGGAGCTATTGGTGAATCGAATCGTGTTGCTCTTATATAAAAAAGTGAAGCAGTAAATATGTCCTTTTTAAAGTAAATTCCTTTTTCATAAAGTCTCCCTAGTAAAACCAGAGCTTCTGGATTACCTGCTTCAGAGCATTGTTCAAGATAAGTTAGGCCGCTTTTCTTAATTTTTGTTAGTTCAAGGCTGTCTTCAACTAAACCCAGAGTATCTGCCAGATTTTGATTACTGTTGCGCCATAAGGTTTCTAGTACCTGCTTATCAGTTATTATCGGGATAGAATCAGATTCAGTATTAAAATCTATAAAAACCAAGCCCAGGTTTGTTGCTAACGATTCATTACCCTCAGACTTTGAGTTTATGCTTTTATCCAAACTATCTTTATTTATTGTATTGGTTGAATCCAAAAGTGCAGGAGATACTTTTTTCTTTAGTTGTTTTAATACGTCTTTTGCAGGATCATAACCGGATTTAGCAGCTTTATTAATCCATAGATAAGCAAGGTCCCAATTTTTATTTGCAATAAGATCATTTGTATTTAATATTCCAAAAATATACTCTGCCTGAGTCATTCCTGCCTTTGCTGCTTCTTTAAAATATTTGTAGGCTTTAAATGGATCCCAATCAACGCCCCAACCGTTGTTTAAAAGAATTCCGTAATTATACTCCGCAGCAGTTAATTTTTTATCTGCTGCTTTACCTATCCATTTAGCACCTTTTATAGTATCCGCAGGAAAACCGTCTCCAAGCAAATATCTCAATCCTAATTCGTGCATTGCCAGTGGATCTCCGGTATGAGCCTCTTGAAGTAGTTTAAACTGTTGCCATATCTGATATGAAAGATCAGGCTGGTAAAAAAAAGTCCTTCTTCTTTCAGGCTTGTTGTTTTTAAAAGCCAGACTGGATGTAGTATCCTGCCCAAAAAATTCAGTAATAGGAATTACAATAAATATAATAGTTGTGAATACAAAAAGGCTGCGGATTTTCAATCTATTTTTATTTAATAAGGTTATAAATTTTAATTTTGTTTTATACTCTGACCTATAAATTTAATAATAAATACAATTAAATTGGCTAAAAAGGTATTTAACTAGTATCCTTTTTGTCAGATTGTCACAATTTTATTAAAAATGCATAATATTATTAAGTCAATAACCAGTTAAATAAATTTACCAGAAAAGGCACCATAAATTATGATCAAAATAAGATAAATCAGAATTTGATATGTTATAAATTAATGATTTTCTACAGTACATAAGATTGAAGTTTGGAGAAAAGAAGCCCGGGATATTTTATTTAGAAGAAGCTAAAAATTGTTGGAGGTTATTGTGTCACAAACATTTGAAGGATGTGGAGTATTTGCTTTTTAATTTGTAGTACTTAATGGGTTCTGAAGGAATCAATGGCTAACAATTTATTGGCATTCAGTTTGAGTATCTGAGTAGTGTGCAAAAGATCTAATAGCTTATTTATTTTTTCCTATTAATAATAGTAAAATCTCAGATTTTATAACTGAAAATTAAATTTATTTATACATTTCTCATTTTTTAAGGCTTCCAAAATTGTATTTAGAATTTATTTGATCTATATTTAAACACAAAAACAAAAAACATGGCCGCCAGGAAAAAAGTAAAATTCATATTCGTTACGGGTGGTGTCGTTTCCTCTCTGGGAAAAGGAATTACTGCCTCCTCACTTGGACTACTTCTTAAACAACGTGGTTTTAAAGTTACAATTCAAAAATTTGATCCATATATAAATGTTGATCCCGGAACAATGAGCCCTTTTCAGCATGGTGAAGTATATGTAACTGATGATGGTGCTGAAACCGACCTTGATCTTGGACATTATGAAAGGTTTCTTGACGTAAATATGACGAGATCAAACAACACAACCACAGGACAGATTTATTATGATGTAATTACTAAAGAAAGAAGGGGAGATTATTTGGGTGCCACAGTTCAGGTCATTCCGCATATTACTGATGAAATTAAACAAAAAATGACAAAATTGAGTGAATTAGGTGAATATGATATTATTATAACTGAAATAGGCGGGACAGTTGGTGATATTGAGAGTCTTCCTTTTATTGAAGCAATGCGCCAGATAATGCTTGAGTATGGTAGAAAGAATGCCATTAGTATTCACGTTACACTTGTTCCCTATATTCCATCTGCCGGAGAAGTAAAAACAAAGCCAACACAACATAGTGTTAAAAACCTGTTGGAACTTGGAATTCAACCTGATGTTTTGGTATGTAGATCTGAAAAAAAATTGTCAAAAGATCTTAGGGATAAAATTGCTCTATTTTGTAATGTTGATACTAAATCAGTTATTTCAGCATATGATTGCAGTTCAATTTATGAAGTTCCGATTGTTTTGTTTAAAGAAAAGGTAGATCAGATAGCTACTAAAAGATTACATCTGCCCGAAAGAAAAATTAAGCTGGATAACTGGGAAAATTTTGTGGATAGTGTGAAAAATCCTGAGAAAACTATTGAAATTGCTTTATGCGGTAAATATGTTGAGCATCTGGATGCCTATAAAAGTATTATGGAATCCTTTGTTCATGCAGGTGCTGAAAATAAAGCCAAAGTAGTAGTAAGAGCAATTAGCGCTGAACAATTAGAGGAAGATGATCCAGCCAATTTCTTTAAGGGTGTAAGCGGTATTTTGGTCCCAGGTGGATTTGGTGAAAGAGGCATCGAAGGGAAAATTAAAACTGTAAATTATGCCAGGATAAATAATATTCCTTTCTTTGGAATTTGTCTTGGCATGCAATGTGCTGTTATCGAATTTGCAAGAAATGTTTGTAATATTAAAAAAGCAAATAGTTCTGAATTCAAAAAAAATAAATTCAATGTGATTGATTTAATGGAAAACCAAAAAAGCATTAAAAATATGGGTGCTACTATGAGACTAGGAGCCTATCCGTGTATTCTTAGTGAGGGTTCTTATGCAGCGAAAGCATATAAAAGTGATTTTATTTCGGAACGCCATAGGCATAGATTTGAATTTAATAACAAATTCAGAAATAAACTTGCAGATAAGGGAATGTTGCTTAGCGGATTATCTCCTGATAAAGAATTAGTTGAAATTATTGAAATACCTTCACATCCCTGGTTTTTGGGATGTCAGTTTCATCCTGAGTTAAAATCACGTGCTACAAAAGCTCACCCTTTGTTCAGGGATTTTATAAAAGCAGCAATAAAATATTCTGATAAAATGGATGAAGAAAAATAAGAGAGCAGTATATTTCTGTATCTTCTGGCAAGTAAAAGTTCTTAGAGAAAATGAAACCTAGAAAAATTACTTTTTTTACAACGGTTGCAATTCTTTTATCATTTCAGGTAATTTATCCCCAATCTGAAATAAAAAACAATGTTTTAAAAGGTCTCAATTATTATTACAATTTTAATTGGACACAAGCCGAATCCATTTTTCAGAAAATAATTGACAAATATCCCGATGATCCCAGGGGTTATTATTATGGATCAAGTATTTATTTTTGGTATTATTTCAGCAATAAAGACAAAGATGACCTTAAAAAGTTTTTTGAATATTCAGAGATGGCAATTGATAAAGCTGTTGCCCTTATAGACAGCCTGAATGATGATCCTGCATTGCTTTATATTTTGGGTGCCAATTACAGCTACAGGGCTATGACGTTCGCTCAAGTGGGGAAATTTCTCGATGCAGTTTGGGCTACAAAAAAATCCGAGACTTTTTTAAATAAAGTTATATCAATAGATCCAAACTATTATGATGCCTACCTTGGACTTGGCCTTTACAATTTTGCTATGGGGCAGATCCCTAAAGCTTTTCAATGGGCATTAAGTCTGGCAGGTATGAAAGGTGACAAGGAAAAAGGTCTAACCTATATAAAAACTGCTGTTGATCATGGTACATTTTCGAAAGTAGAAGCGAAATTTTATTACTCTCAAATTCTTTCCGATTTTTTTGCGGATAATAATACAGCTATAAGCTATATGAATAGTTTAATTGCAAAATATCCAAATAATTTATTATTTAAATACTCGCTTGCAATTTTTTATACTAAGGAAAGAAAACTTGACCATGCCGATAGGATATTAAAAAAAATTGTTTCCACTAGCAGCAAAAAATTTAATCAACTTATAGCATACTCTAATTTTTTGATTGGTGATAATTTTTTCAAAAAAAATGACTTTGACTCGGCCATCGTATACTATAATAGGTTTATACTTTCTACGAATGATAATGATTACACAGGAATTGCTAATTTTAGACTTGGTGTATGTTACAAATTCTTAAATCAGGACGATGTTGCACAGACTTATTTTAAAATGGCTGATCGGGGTAATTTGGGTATTGATGACGATATATATGCAAAAAGAAGAGGAAGCCTTTTTAGTAGTGCAAAATTTACTGACGATGATTTAAAAATGGTTCTTTTTAAACATTATGTTGAAGCAGGAAAATATAATAGTGCAATTGATAGTCTTTCGGAGTTAGTCGCAAGAACCAAGTCTAATGATGTAAAAGCTGAGGCTTTGCTGTATTTAAGTGATGCTTTATATTCAATAGGACAGTATAAAGCATCGATAGATACTGCTAAAAGTATAATAGATATTGATGTGGCAAATGAGGACTGGGTTAAACCCTATGCTTGTTATTTTTCTGCTAGGAGTGAGCAAATCCTGGGAAACAAGGAGGAAACAATGAAATATTTGGAAAAAGCAGATGATTATTCCAACTATGATTATCAGAATAAATTAAAAAACTTGTTGTTTGCTATGAAGAGCCAAGAAAAAAAGTAGAAAATCTATTATAAAAAACTACTTTAATTGACAATTTTTTATTATTTAGGTAATTTTAACAACTTTTTAAGGCATTTTATATTGAAAATAGCTGTTTTTGTTTCTGGCAGAGGATCCAATCTGCAGGCTATTTTAGAATCTCGATTAACAAAAGAATCAATTGAAGTTATTGCAGTAATTAGTAACAAAAAACAATGCGCGGCATTTGAAATTGCTGAACTGAATTCAATTCCAACCTTTACTGTCGGCAATGAACCTGAAAGTAAAAGTTATTCGCAACTAGTTTCAATATTGACTGAACTAAAAGTTGAGTTAATAGTACTTGCAGGCTATTTGAAATTAATCCCTTTAGATTTTATAAAAAATTTCAAGGAAAAAATAATAAATATCCATCCAGCATTGTTGCCATTGTATGGCGGGAAAGGGATGTACGGGTTGAATGTTCATAAGGCTGTTTTTAATTCCGGTGATAAATTCTCTGGTCCAACAATTCATTTTGTTAACGAACGATACGATTCAGGTACAATAATAGCACAGGAAAAAATTGATATCTCCGGAGCCAAATCTCCTGATGATATATCTGATATGGTTCTGAAAAAAGAACATGAATTACTCCCTTTTGTAATAAATAAATTTGCAGAAGGAAAAGTGATAATAGAAAGTAATAGGGTTAAAATCCTATAGTAATTTTTGAAAAAAGAAATTTTAGGTTTGTAATTTGAAAAATTTAGCACTAGTGAGCGTTTCCGATAAGACAAAAATAATGGAATTTGTAAAAGGCCTGGTAAAAAATAATTTTGGAATTATTGCTACTGGAAATACCGCAAAAAAATTAAAAGAAGGGGGCATAGAGGTTACAGAAATTAGCGATATTACTGCCTTCCCGGAAATTTTTGATGGACGGGTAAAAACGCTACATCCTAAAATATTCGGGGGCATTCTCTTTCGACGTGAAAATAAATCAGACCAGAAACAGGCAGATGAGAATGAAATTACTCCAATTAATGTGGTCTGCGTTAATCTTTATCCATTTGTAAAAACAGTTGAGAACCCTGATTCAACTAGAGAACAAATCATTGAAAATATCGATATTGGAGGACCGAGTCTTATAAGAGCTTCTGCAAAAAATTATAATTATGTGTCTGTGTTAACCAGTCCGGATCAATATGATGATTTTCTTGACGAATTGGATACAGGAAATATAAGTGATGAGACCAGGCAAAAATTAGCAGCTGATGCTTTTTCTCACACAGCTTTTTATGATACTTATATTGCAAATTACCTGGAAAAGGAATTTAAATTGTCCCAAACACATATTAGAATAAATTACCCAAAGGAAAAAGAACTACGCTATGGGGAAAATCCTCATCAGAAAGCTGCTATTTACGGGAATTTTCAGAAATATTTTGAACCCTTTCACGGTAAAGAACTTTCTTATAATAATATACTGGATTTAGTTGCAGCAGTTGAACTTGTTGAGGATCTGGGGGAAACTTCCTGTGCAATTATTAAGCATAATAATCCTGCTGGTGCCTCTACTAGAAATACTTTATTAGAAGCTTATTTAAATGCATTAAAGGGAGACCCAGTTTCAGCATTCGGGGGAATCGTAACTTTTACTTCAACTATTGATGTAGAAGTTGCAGAAAAGTTAAATGAAATTTTTCTGGAAATTGTATGTGCACCCTCATTTACAGATGAAGCTATAAAAATCTTAATGAAGAAAAGAGATCGAAGATTATTAAAACAATTGAGACCTTTAAAAGGAAATCGTTCTATTTTGAAAAATATTCCGGGTGGAATTATTGCACAGGATGTTGATGATATTACAGTAATAAACAATAAACTGAAAATTGTATCGCAGAAGAAACCAGCAAATGATGAAATGGAAGATCTTTTATTTGCTTGGAAAATTGCTAAGCACACCAGGTCGAATGCAATTGTATTTGCTAAAGATAAAGCAGCACTCGGTGTAGGGGCAGGTCAAATGTCGAGATTGGATTCATCCAAACTTGCAAAAATGAAAGCTGAAGAGCATGGACTTGATTTGACAAATTCAGTTGCAGCTTCGGATGCATTCTTCCCATTTGCAGATGGGTTAGAAGAAATAATTAAATGCGGGGCAACAGCTGTAATTCAACCAGGCGGTTCAGTTAGGGACGCTGAAGTAATTGATGCAGCAAATAAACATAATATTTCCATGGTTTTCACCGGTATCAGACATTTTAAACATTAAGAGGCAATATGGGAATTTTTGATTTTTTTTCCGCTGATATAGCTATAGATCTGGGGACAGCCAATACCTTGATTTATGTAAAAGGGAAAGGTATTGTTTTGAATGAACCTTCAATTGTAGCCTTCGATAGAAATACGAAAAAAATTATTGCTCTTGGTAATAAGGCTAAAGAGATGCAGGGAAGAGAACACAAAGAAATTAGAGTAACTCGCCCGATGCGTGACGGAGTTATTGCTGATTTCGAAATAGCTGAAGGAATGATAAGAGCATTTATCAAACAGGTTAGAGCAGGTGCATTGTCAAGCAGGAGGGTAATTGTTGCGGTTCCAAGCGGAGTAACTGAAGTTGAAAAAAGAGCGGTGCGTGATAGTGCAGAGCATGCCGGTGCAAAAGAAGTACATTTAATTGCAGAACCAATGTCTGCTGCTATAGGAATTGGAATTGACGTTGAAGCCCCTGTTGGAAATATAATCATAGATATTGGTGGCGGCACAACTGAGATTGCAGTAATTGCGCTATCAGGAATTGTAAATGAGGAGTCAATTCGTATTGCGGGAGATGAAATGAATTATGCGATAATGCAATACTTTAAAAAGAATCATAATATTTTAATCGGTGAAAGAACCAGCGAAGCAATTAAATGTGAAGTTGGGTCAGCAGTCCCGCTTAAAGAAGAAATTACAATTCAGGTAAAAGGAAGAGATCTCGTTGGTGGAGTGCCAAAAACTACTGAAGTAAGTTCAGTGGAGATCAGGGAAGCCTTGAATGAATCAATTTCACAAATAGTTGATGCCGTAAAGCAATCACTTGAACGAACACCACCCGAATTATCTGCTGATATACTTGACCGTGGTGTAATGTTAACTGGAGGCGGAGCTTTATTAAAGGGATTTGACGAGAGAATTAGAATGGAAACTAATTTACCGGTGCACGTTGCTGAAGATCCGCTTACAGCTGTTGTAAGGGGGGCTGGAAAAGTAATCGATAATCTAAATCATTATTCGAAAGTTTTAATTCGAAATAGAAGATATTAATGGTAAGATTTTTCTTACGAATTTGGGAAAATTTTAAAGAGTATATTATTCTCGTTATACTCCTAATTACAAGTCTTTTTACAATCTCGTTTAACAAATCACCTGCTGTAAGAAATGTCAGAGCTACTGCTTTTGGAAGTTTTGCCGTTGTTACATCTTTAGTTTCTGATCTCACCAGTATTGCAAAGATTAAAAGTGAAAATAGAAGATTAAGAGAAATTAACGCTGAATTAATGATGCAGGTTAACAGGCTGCGTGAATTTGGAATCCAAAATGCGGAATTGAAAAATTTGCTTGTTTTAAAGGATTCCAGTGGTTACCCATTAATTCCTGCAAGTGTAGTCTCAAAATCCATAAGTGCGTCTCAAAGCACAATTACCTTGAATGCAGGAAAAAATGAGGGTGTTAGGCCAGGAATGCCCGTAATTAATGATCTTGGATTAATAGGTATTGTATTCAATACGTCAGATGATTTTTCAATAGTAAGAACATTGAAAAATATAGATGTAAAGATTGCTGTTAAAGATGAAAGAACCCGGATTGACGGGATTATGAAATGGAATGGTGATGAACTTGTTATTATTAATGTGCCCAAAACTTATGATGTGCAGCCCGGAGACAGAATAATAACTTCTGAAATAAGTTCCATAATTCCTGTACCATTGCCTGTTGGAATTGCAACAGGAATTACAAAGGTATCAACAGGAATTTTTAACGAAGTAAGGGTTAGGCCTTTTGTTGATTTCAATAGGGTAGAACATGTCTTTATATTAAAGCTGGTTGAAAGTGTTGAAAAAAATAATTTAGAATTAAATTTTTATAATCGGAAATAAATGAGAGCAAAATATTACATCCCGATACTCTTATTTTTCCCTGTTCTTGTCATCCAAATTACTGTTATACCTTTAATTGCAATTAATGGTATAATCCCGGATTTGATTATAATTTTACTTGTATTCTACACGATGCGGAACAATCAGATATACGGAACTGTATTGGGATTTATTTTTGGTTTTCTTTTTGATCTTCTCACTGGTACTTTGTTGGGGAGTTCTATGCTGGCAAAGACAACCTCTGGATTTATTGCAGGTTATTTTTCCAATGAAAATAAAAGAGAAAATTATTTTAAGTCCTATAATTTTGCTCTAATAGTTTTATTGTGTTCAGTATTGAATTCTGTAATAATTTCCTTTTTCAGCAGTGTTGACGTAAATACGAACTTGGTGGCTATGATATTTCAGTTAGGCCTGTTACCTGGTTTTTATACTTCAATAATTAGTTTAATTATAATAATTTTTTATCCTCGCAGGAGTTTTTCTTGAGGTCTGAAAATTTTGCTTCTCTCAAAAGACGATCTACTCTTTATTTTATTATAATTGGAGTTTTCTCTTTACTGATCTTCAGGCTATTCCAAATGCAGATTCTTCAATATACAAGTTATGATGAAAAATCTGCTAATAACAGCATCAAGAGTATTGAACAAATACCACTCCGTGGAATATTCTATGATAGAAATATGAATGTTATTGTTAGTAATATTCCAGCTTATACAGTAAGAATAACACCATCTGAATATGATAGAAAATTAAATCACCTTCTTGAAACCGTTTTGGATGTTGATTCTGGCTATATAGATAAAATATTGAAGGATAACCGAATCTATTCGAGATATAACCCTATAAGAATTAAGAGAGGAGTTGATTTTAAGGTTATTTCATGGCTGGAAGAAAATTCTGAAAATTTGCCGGGTGTTGATTACATAGTTGAGATGCAAAGGGGATATCCTAGTGATATTCGGGGTTCTCAAATGTTCGGATATACAAAGGAAATATCACCTCAAACACTACAGAAGGATACATCAGGATATTATAAGCCGGGAGATTATGTCGGCAATAACGGAATTGAAAAATCTTACGAAGATTTCCTTCGGGGTGAAAAAGGATACAATTATATCCTTGTTGATTCAAAGAGGCGCGAACTTGGCAAATTTAAAGACGGTGAAATTGATAAGCCTTCAGTAAAGGGAAATGATCTTGTTTTAACAATCGATGAGTTTGTTCAGCAGGTTGCAGAGGAAAGTTTAAAGGGAAAACGAGGGGCGGTGGTTGCTATTGAACCTAAGACGGGTGAAATACTTGCTCTTGCCAGTGCACCTGATTTTAATCTAAAAGAATTTTCATATGTAACATCTAAGGACTATTTAAATGAACTATATAATGATCCAGCCAAACCATTTTTTAATCGTGCAACAATGTCTGCAAAACCTCCAGGTTCTACATTTAAACCGCTGGAAGCATTAGCTGCCCTTGATATGGATATCATAAGTACCACAACAACTTATAATTGCACTGGTGGACAAACATTTTTCGGCAGGTACTTTAAATGTGATGATGTGCATGGCAAATTGAATGTAGTGCATGCAATAGAAAAATCCTGTAATGTATATTTCTATAATCTTATTTATAAAATAGGTATGGTAAAGTGGCATGAGTATGCCAATAAATTTGGTTTTGGAAGTGAAACACATCTTGATATTGGAAATGAAGTTGCAGGATTGTTACCTGATGCAAATTATTACGAAAAATTATATGGAAAAGAGTGGCCTAAAAGTATAATGGCAAGTCTTGGAATAGGACAAGGTGAAGTAAATGTAACTCCGATTCAACTAGCACAATATACAGCCCTTCTTGCAAATAATGGAATATCCTTTACACCTCATCTTGTAAAAGGATATATTGATAACCAAAGCAAAAAACTAGTTCCTATTAAAAACGCAAAAAAAATTAATGTTCACATTGATAAAAAAGCTTTCGATATTGTTAAGGAAGGTATGTTCCTCGTTGTAAATGGTTCCGGTACTGCGGCAGCAAGTCGAATAAAAGATATTCAGATGGCGGGTAAAACAGGCACAGCACAAAACCCACATGGCAAAGATCATGCTCTTTTTATCGGATTTGCTCCTTTTAATGATCCCCAAATAGCAGTTGCTGTAGTCGTGGAAAATGTTGGATTTGGGGCAACCTGGGCAGCTCCTATTGCAAAAAAAATTGTTGAGGCTTATCTGAAGAGAGATGAGTATAAAAATGATCTTCTCTCAGATGATAAAATTGCTTTAGGAAATAGCAGTCAGAATTCGGGGGCAAAATTTGAGAATTGATTACAAACTGCAAGATAAATTTGACCTTGGATTGTTCATTCCGTTGATATTACTTTATTGCCTTGGACTTGCTGCAATTTTTAGCTCAACTATTAATAATCCTCTGGCAAATGGAAATTTTGAAAAACAGTTAATATTTGGAATAGGTGCCTTAATAGTATTTTTTATTACTTACTCACTACCGACAAATACATTCAGATTTATAGCAGTACCCACTTATTTACTTTCATTGTTATTTCTGCTTATTGTTATTCTTATAGGCCGTAGAATTGCCGGTCAGAAAAGTTGGTTGCATTTCGGACTTATTGGGTTCCAACCTTCTGAACTTGCTAAAATTGGTATGATAATGGGCGTATCCTATTTTTTGAGCAAAAGAAATACTGATATTGATACTTTTAAAGATATTCTTCTGTCACTAGCCATTGGGTTTATACCGGTTGCATTAATATTATTAGAACCGGATATGGGAACTGTTATAGTTTTTATAGGGACAATCTTAATCCTACTTTTTTGGAAGGGGATAAGTTTGTTTGGAATGTTTGTTGTGCTTTCCCCAGGTGTTGTTGCATTTGCTTCGATATTTGGGAAAGTTTATTTTGTGGTTGCTCTGGTAGTAGTTGCAATTGGATTATTTCTCTTTAAAAAAGACCTGTTCTTCAGCGGATCTATTTTTGCAGTAAACCTTGGTGCAGGATTTTTTGCTGATTACGTATTTAAAGCTTTAAGTCCTCATCAACAATTACGTATTCAATCATTCCTAAATCCCTCTGCTGATCCTCTAGGAGCTGGATACAATTCAATACAAGCAAAAGTTGCAATTGGATCCGGGGGGTTTTGGGGAAAGGGTTTTTTAAATGGGCATCAAACACAGTTACAATTTATACCTGAACAATGGACTGATTTTATTTATTGTGTAATTGGTGAAGAGTTCGGTTTCATTGGAAGCATATTTGTTCTTGTTTTGTTCTTAATATTATTGATGAGGATCTTTAAAATTGCAGCGACAACTAAGGATGAATTTTTAAGCCTTATTATCATAGGTATTTTTTCAATATTTTTTATTCACCTAATTGTAAATATTGGAATGACAGTGGGGATTATGCCTGTAATTGGCATACCATTACCATTTGTTAGTTATGGAGGAAGTTCCTTGCTCGTAAATATGTTTATGCTTGGTATTGTTGCAAATGTATACAGAACTAGAAGAAACTATACATAAGAAGAAATATTGATCCTATCAGATACAAAGTTCTTGAAGAAATGAAACGGGAAACGATAATAATTGAACCTTTTAGAAGGAAAAATCTTGGGACAAATAGTTACGATGTCCATTTAGGCAAATAGCTTACAGTTTATGAAAATGAAATTCTTGATGCAAAATTCATAACAAAGTTAAAAAATTTGAAATATCAGATGAAGGAATAATCCTTTTGCCTTCAAAATTATATCTGGGTGTAACGGAAGAATATACGGAAACAAGAAACTTTGTTCCTTTTGTTGACAGAAAATCTAGTACCCGGGATATTAGGAATTGATATTTATGCAACTGCGGGAAAGGGTGATGCAGGTTTTTGCAATTATTGGACTCTTGAAATTTCTGTTAAGGTTCCTGTGAAAAATTATAAAGGAATGCCAATAGATCAGATAATTTATTTTGAAATGAAGAACGGAATATTAACAACATACGATAAAAAGAAAAGCACTAAATATAATCAAAGGACAGAATATCCTGTCGAATCCATGATGTTCAAAAATTTTAATCCTTAATGACTGCATTAGAAAAGCTGAAACTAAAAAATGAGCGGAATAAATTTATCTGTGTTGGTCTTGATACCGATATAAATAAAATCCCGGAACATTTAAAAAATTTTTCTAATCCAATTTTAGAATTCAACAAATCTATAATTGAAGCCACCACTGATTATGCGGCAGCTTATAAAATAAATTTTGCTTTCTATGAAAAAGATGGCGAAAAAGGTTTTGATAATATCCTGAAAACTATTGAACTTATTCCTAATGATGTTTTAATCATCGCGGATGCAAAAAGGGGAGATATTGGAAATACATCCCAGATGTATGCAGATGCAATTTATGATTACTTCAAATGTGATAGCCTGACTCTTCACCCATATATGGGGCGCGATTCTGTTATTCCGTTTTTAGCAAGAAATGACAAACTTAATTTTATTCTTGCTTTAACATCAAATCCCGGATCAGCTGATTTTGAAAAATTAGAATTAGAGGATGGAACATTTCTTTTTCAAAAAGTTATTTCAAAAGTTAAAGAATGGAATGTAAATGAAAATTGTGGAATTGTATTCGGTGCTACAAAAAGTAGTGATTTAAATAACAACATGGGGTTGATTTCAAATCTGCCGGTTCTTTTGCCTGGTGTAGGCGCGCAGGGAGGAAGCCTTGAGGATGTAGTGAGTGTATTCAAATCAAAATCCAGGAAAAATTATATAATTAACAGCAGCAGGGGAATTATATATAAAGGCAGTGGTAAAGATTTTGCATTTGTTGCCAGGACTGAAATTATTGCGTTAAATGAACGGGTTAAAGAAATTCTGAATAAATAAATGTTAAATATGAGTTAAAATCTTCATTAACAATAATTTACATAAATAATAGATCTCGCTTTAAAGATCAGCATATTACTAAAAATCTGGTCAAATCTATGAAAAATTCTGCTTAATTCATTAAATTAAAAAAAATCGGCTGAAATTAATGCCATCATTATTTCTAATTCAGTGATTATTAAAAAAATTGTATAGCAGTGGGGACAACAAAAAAAATACAGGAAAGATTCTTATACAAAATCTGGAAAGAACAACTTCAGAATATTCCAATAAAGTCGCAAGATGAAAAAATTGTTGAAGTTATTGATCCGGGTGCAGAAAACCACGATAAGGAAGGACCGGATTTTGTAAATGCCAGGGTTCAGATAGGAAATATAAAATACCAGGGCGACATTGAGATTGACAATTACCATTCAGACTGGAAACTTCACGGACACAACTTCAATAAAAACTACAACAAAGTTATTCTTCACGTAATCTTTAGCCGGGATTCAAATCAAAAATTCGTATTCTCGAGAGATGGGAGGAAAATTCCCAATATAACAATTGGTGATTTTATTAAAGCTGATTTAAAAGAATCTATACAAAAATCTATTTTGCAGGAAAGAGAAGCGAGATTACGTCGCATACCATGTTTCGAAGTTTCAAACAAGGTGGAAGAGGAATACAAAACGGCTTTTGTTAAAAAACTTGGTAAGGAAAGGTTTATAAATAGATGCCAAAGAATGCTAAACAGGTTGAAAGAACTTGTATATCTAAATGAATTAAATCTTAAAGAACCAGTAGTCAGATATGACCTTGATAAAAAATTTGTTAATAGAAAATTCTCTTATGAGGACTTTTCAAACCCACAACTTTGGGAACAGCTATTTTATGAATCAATTTTTGAAGCTCTTGGGTATACAAGAAATAAAGATATAATGAGAAAACTTGCTCGTTCAGTGGATCTTAATTGGCTAAAAGAATTTAGTAAGAATGAAAATAGTTTATTACAATTGGAATCAATATTTTTTAACATTTCTGGATTGATACCGTCAAGTAATAAGTTTGAGGATGAAGAAACTTCCGTTTATGTACGCAAATTAATTGAAGAGTGGGATAATTTAAAACCTAATTATGACGGGAAATTGCTATATAAAACCCACTGGCATTTTGCAAAACTTCGTCCTCCAAACTTCCCAGTAATAAGAATTTCCGGAGGAATTAGAATATTATTAAAAATTATTAATGAAAAGCTGGTTAAAAATATATTTGATAAATTTGAGAAAGATACGGATAAAGAGCATCTGGCATCCTTTTTAAGAGATAGTTTCATTATAAAAAGCGATGGATTCTGGAGCCATCATTTTGTATTTGAGAAACAAGGAAAAGGTAAAATAAAATATTTTGTAGGACTTTCCAGGGCTGATGACATAATAATTAATATTGTATTTCCAATAGTTTCAATTTATTTTGAAATTTTTGGTCGAAAAAATCTTTCTGAAAAAGTATTTAGTTTTTATTCAACTTACACACAAAAAGGTGAAAACCATATTGTTACAAACATGATTAATTCATTGAGTCTGCAAAGCAGTGAAAGCTACAGTCTAATGCATCAGGGGTTAATAAATTTATACAGAAACTATTGTTCTAAAGACCAGTGCCTGACGTGTGAGATAGGAAAAGAAGTTTTTAATTAATTATTGTTTGTTAGTCTTTGAATATCATCCCTTAATCTTGCAGCACGCTCATATTCTTCAGATTCAATTGCCTCCCTTAGTTTTGATTGTAATGCTGCTATTTTTGCTTCTTTGCTGTTAGCAATTGGTTGCTCGTCTTCTCTTTGACTTGGTGTATAATCTTCTTTTCCGGGCTCTTCGGATGGAATAAATGCCGCAGCATCCATTACATTTTCTGCAACATAAATAGGAGCTTGAGATCTAACTGCTAAGGCTATTGCATCACTAGGTCTAGCATCTATTTCGTTTGTTAAAGTGGATACTTCCAATATTATTTTTGCGTAAAAAGTATTTTCCCTTAATTCATCGATCACAACTTCTAAGACCAAGGCTCCGATGTTATCAACAATACTTTTAAGAAGATCATGAGTTAAAGGGCGAGGAGGTTTAATACCCTCAATTTCTAATGCTATAGCCTGTGCTTCAAATGCTCCAATAATAATCGGCAACCTCCTGCTCCCATTAACTTCTTTCAAAAGTATAGCATAAGCCCCTCCAGTAGATGGACTTGAAGATAATCCGAGTATTTCACATTGAATCTTATTCAAAAAATATTACCTAATCCTTTATGATTTAAGCTTTTTAATCTCTTCAGTTAATGCAGGTAATACTTCAAAAACATCGCCGGCAATCCCGTAATCAGCTACTCCAAAAATTGGAGCATCCTTATCTTTATTGATTGCAACTATGTATTTTGATGAAGACATCCCTGCCAGGTGCTGAATTGCTCCTGATATTCCACAAGCTATATAAAGTGAAGGTGTAACGGTTTTTCCTGTTTGACCTACTTGCTCCCTGTGAGGTCTCCAACCTGCATCAACTGCTGCTCTAGAAGCACCAACTGCTGCACCAAGTGCATCTGCAAGGTCTTCAACCAGTTTGAAATTTTCAGGTGCTTTTAATCCTCGTCCTCCTGACACAATAATGTCAGCTTCTGCTACATCAAGTTTGCCCTCAGATTTTTTAAATTCAACCACTTTTGTTGAAAGGTCAGGTGAATCAATATTTTTAACTTGAATATTTGCTTCTCCCGGTGATTGTGATTCTTCAGCAGGAAATACATTTGTACGTAATGTAATAACCTTTACTTCACTTTTAGGCTTTACGTCCATTAAAGCTTTTCCCGCATAAATTGGGCGAGTTGCAACAACACTACCATCTTTTGCTTCAAGATTTATACAATCAACTAGGCAGCCTGCATTTAGTTTTACTGCTACTCTTGGGGAGAGGTCTTTTCCAAGAGCTGTATTTGAAAAAATTAAATATTCGGCAGAAACTTCTTTTGCCAGATCTGCAATTCCATTAGTGTATGCATTTGGTGAATAATTTTCAAGATCCGCATTCTTTAGGTGAGAAATTTTCGAAACACCATATTTTGAAATCTCATTTAATCCGTCAATTTCATTTCCTACTACAACAGTTTGCACGTCCAACCCAAGGTCTTTACCAAGCTTGGCTGCTGTTGATGTTACTTCGAATGATGATTTTTTTAACTTACCTTCTCTCTGCTCTAATATTGCTAATATTGTGTTTGCCATTTTTAAATTCCTTTTTAGATAACTTTTGCTTCTTCTCTTAATAATTTTACTAATTCAGGAACTACACTTTTATCAGTTCCAAGTATTCTGCCTGGCTGTTTTGGTGCAGGTTTTTTAAGACTTACCAATTCAGTCAGGTTTTCAAAAGATGCTGCCGGTTTTTCTTCAATAGTTTTCTTTTTGGCAGCCATTATACCTTTAAGAGAAGCATATCTCGGTTCATTTAGTCCTTTTTGTGCTGTAATTACAGCCGGCAATTTTGATTCAACTATTTCTTTACCACCTTCAATTTCTCTTTCAGCGGTAATCTTATCACCTTCAAGTTTGAAATCTACAACAACTGAAACACAGCCGTAATCAAGCATAGTTGCAGTAAGTTGACCGGTAATTGAGTTATCAAAATCGACAGATTGTTTTCCAAAAAATACTAATTCACATCCCTGTGCTTTTATTTCTTCAGAAAGGGCTTTTGCTATTCCAAAGGAATCTCGTGGATTCTCATCTTTCAGCAAAATTCCCCTATCAACACCCATTGCGAGGGCTTTTTTAATAGTTTCTTTACTGCTGTCACCGCCAACACTAATTGCAACTACTTCACTATCTTCACCAATTTTTTCCTTAGTTTTTAAGGCTTCTTCTACAGCAAATTCATCGTATGGATTGATTATATAAGTTACCCCATTTTGATCAATTGCTTTTTCACTTGAATCTATTTTAATCTTTGTGGCAGTGTCAGGAACATGGCTGACACATACTGCTATTTTCATTTAACCTCCGAAAAATCTTTAATTTTGTTCAAAAAAATAACCATAAATAGCTATAAATTCAATTAAGCTATTTTGAACCATACTGTAATAAGAGTAATTTTTGGTGAAAAGATTTTTTCTTTTTATGTTTATTCAAATTTTTTAATTTAATAATATGATTGAAGAAGAAAAGACAAAGCCCGGCGAACCGGGATTAGAAATTCTTGAAGAAACTACAACAACAACCGGTCTTCTAAGCAGGGTTGTGCTGTTTAATGACGACTGGCATACATTTGATGAGGTAATCGTACAGCTAATTAAAGCTATACACTGCAGTTTTGAAAAAGCCAGGGCTCATGCTTTTGAAGTGCATATTAAAGGAAAATCCATAGTTTATAAAGGAGAAATGAAGGAATGCCTGAGAGTTTCCTCGATACTCGAAGAAATATTACTCAAAACAGAAATAATTACATAAGTAATTGTATATTCTCTCTTTCTCCATAATTATCCTGCCTTAAATTCATTGTTTGTACCCCGCTTTCTAAGTATATTTGGGATTCAAATTTAATATTAAAAGGACTTTGTGTGAAAAATTTCAGGACAGATATTAGGAATATTGCGATTATAGCTCACGTTGATCATGGAAAAACCACTCTTGTTGATCATATGCTTAAGCAAACTGGTGTATTCAGGGAAAACCAGCAGGTTGAAACCAGGATTATGGATTCAAATGCACTTGAAAAAGAGAGAGGAATTACGATTCTTGCCAAAAATTTAAGTGTTACCTACGAAGGAGTGAAAGTTAATATTGTTGATACACCCGGTCACGCGGATTTTGGTGGGGAAGTTGAAAGAACCTTAAGAATGGTTGACGGAGTGCTTTTATTGGTTGATGCAGCAGAAGGTCCTTTGCCTCAAACAAAATTTGTTCTGAAAAAATCACTTGATCTTGGATTAAAACCGATTGTTGTAATAAATAAAATTGATAGAAAAGATGCACGACCCGATGAAGTCTTAAATGAAGTATTCGATTTATTTGTTTCACTTGGCGCATCAGAAGAGCAATTGGACTTTCCGTATGTCTGGGCAATTGCAAAACAGGGAATAGCAAAGATTAACTTAGAAGATGAAGGAAAAAATCTATTCCCATTGTTTGATGTAATTTTAAAATCAGTTCCTTCTCCGGAAAATGAACTCGATAAGCCTTTCCAGATGCTAATTTCAGCAATCGATTATAACGATTATCTTGGAAGAATTGGTATTGGAAGAATAAATAGTGGCAAATTAATAATGGGTGATAATGTAGTTCTCATTAACCGGGAAGGGGAGAAAACAAATGCAAAAATTACAAAGCTTTATTCTTACCGTGATTTTCATCGTGTTGAAATAGATGAACTCTCCGCAGGTGACATTGGTGCAATTGCCGGATTGGAAGATGTGAATATTGGGGAAACAATTGCCAGTCCACAAAAACCTGAAGGGCTCCCATTTGTTGCAATTGATGAGCCGACAATTACAATGAATTTTATTGTAAATAATTCTCCATTTGCCGGACAGGAAGGAAAATATGTAACAACAAGAAATATTAGCGAAAGACTTTCCAAAGAATTAAAATCAAATGTTAGCTTAAATGTTGAAATGACGGATTCTCCTGATAGCTTTAAAGTAAGCGGAAGAGGGGAATTACATCTTGCGATATTAGTCGAAAATATGCGACGAGAAGGATACGAGTTTCAGTTAAGTAAGCCACAAGTTATTCAAAAAAGAATTGCTGATGTTTTATGCGAGCCGGTTGAACACGTTATTATTGATGTTCCTGAAGAATTTGTTGGTATTGTAATTGAAAAACTTGGTAAGAGAAAAGGCGAGATGAAAAACATGCTCACTTTTAATGAAAATACAAGAATTGAATTTATAATTCCTTCACGAGGACTTATTGGTTACCGCGCTGAATTTATGACTGATACGAAAGGAACCGGAATTCTTCATCATAATTTTCATGCTTATGAACCATATAAAGGAGAAATTCAGCAAAGGCAGCGTGGTGCACTTGTAGCAATGGAAAACGGAATTGCTTCGGATTATGCAATGTTTAAATTGCAGGAAAGAGCAGTGTTTTTTATTGCAGGCGGTACAAAAGTTTATGAAGGAATGGTGGTTGGTGAGAACTCGCGCGAAAATGATATGCGGGTTAATGTTACTAAAACAAAGCAGCTTTCTAATATGCGCTCTTCTGGAGCGGATGAAGCAATAAGGCTTGAGCCACCGATCATAATGACTTTGGAACAGGCTATTGAATGGATTACTGATGATGAATACGTTGAAGTAACACCGGAAAGTATTCGTATCAGGAAAAAATTCTTAACAGAAATGGATAAGAAAAATGCTAGGTTAGCGGCAAAACAAAAATCAGAAGAAGCTATTGCTCAATAATTTATTGAGGGGAAAATAAATAAAAACAAGAGGTGAAATTATGTCTGATTCAGCTATTAAAGGTTTGAAACCGGAAATTTTATGGAAGAGATTTTATGAAATCAGCCAGGTTCCCAGGCCTTCAAAAAAAGAAGAAAAAATATTAGATCATTTAAAAAAACTTGCAGCAGAACTTGGACTTGAATATAAACAGGATAAAGTCGGCAATATTGTATTTAAGGTACCTGCCACAAAAGGTTATGAGAAATCACCAACTGTTATAATCCAGGGACACGTTGATATGGTTTGTGAAAAAAATAAATCAAAAAAACATGATTTTGAAAATGAACCGATAACTTTGCTAAAAGAAGATGGATGGATTACTGCGGACGGAACAACTCTTGGTAGCGACAATGGAATTGGTGTTGCTGCAGGATTAGCAGTTGTAACTGATAAAGATGTCGTTCACGGACCACTTGAATTACTGATGACAGTTGATGAAGAAACCGGGCTTACTGGAGCAACGAATCTTAAAAAAGGAATGATTGAGGGTAAAATATTATTAAATCTTGACTCAGAGGAAGACGGGGCTTTTTATGTAGGTTGTTCAGGCGGTGTTGATACAGTTGCAGAATTTAAGCTTGATTTAACAAATGCTCCATCAGGTACTGAGGCATATAATGTCCTTGTTACAGGGTTAAAAGGTGGGCATAGCGGACTGGATATTCAAGCCGGAAGAGGTAATGCTATAAAAATTCTTGCACGTGCCTTAAAAGAATTAGAAAAAACAAATTTTGCAGTTTCAACAATAAATGGTGGCAGTTTAAGAAATGCTATTCCAAGAGAAGCTGAAGCTACAATCTTTATTAAAAAATCCGATGCAGGAAAAGTAAAGAAAATAATCAATGATTTTTACGGAAAAATATTAAATGAGTTTAAGACAGCAGACGGCGGATTAAAAATTGAATTTACAAAAGCAAAAGATCCTGTAAAAAAAGTATTTAAAAAGAAATTCGCACAAACTGTAACTGATACGCTATTAGCATTACCGCACGGTGTAATTGCAATGAGCCAGGATATTGAAGGTTTAGTTGAAACGTCAACTAATCTTGCAACAATAATAACTAAAAATAAATCAGTTGTTGTTGGAACAAGCCAGAGAAGTTCAATAAATAGTGCTAATCAATATATCGCAAAATCAGTAGGCTCGATCTTCAGTCTTGCAGGTGCAAAATACAATACTACAGATGGTTATCCTGGCTGGAAACCAAATCTTGATTCTAAAATTCTGAAAATATCAAAAGAGGTATTTCACGGATTATTTAACAAGGAACCTGAAATAAAAGCAATCCATGCTGGTTTGGAATGTGGAATTTTAGAAGGGAAAAGTCCGGGACTCGATATGGTTTCATTTGGTCCAACTATCGAAGGAGCACATTCGCCCGATGAAAGAATAAATATTAAAACTGTAGAAAAATTCTATGATTTGTTAAAAGGAATTCTTAAAAGAGTTGCAATGCAGAATTAATTAAAAAAGGGCTGCTAAATTTAGCAGCCCTTTTTTTACAAAATTATTTTTTCTTAAACTTCATAAACATTACATCTTCTGCAATTACAATCGTCATATATTTCTTCATACCCATAATCAATTGTAATCTCTTCGCCTGCTTTTATGCCTCTTACAGTTATTAGTTCCAGTCCAAATTCATCAGCTTCTTCAATATCACAATTATACTCACAATTATGATTTATGTATTTTATCTTTTTTGTATTAGCTGTGTCTATATAAGTTTCTTCATCATACCAGAAAATGTAAACATTATCCTCCTCTTCTTCTCTTCTCTCACACTCATCACCGGAAATTATTTCGCCTGAAATATCCATAATTTTACTATTTGCCGGGATATCTACTGAAGTAAAAATTCCAGCACCGTGTATACCAGAAGATTTTACATAAATAAATTCCTCAAAATCCTTAAATTGGACATTCAATTTTTAGATACTCCTTGCAATACTATACAGAATTTTATATATCATTTCAAAACAACATCATTTTTTTTGAAATAATATGAGTTTGAAATTATTAAATATTATTGGGCTTCTAAAATAGATATAATTTATGATAGTTGGTATTTTATTTACATATCAAAAACTAATTATTAAGATTTGTACATTTATTGCCGTGTCAGCTACTGAAGGCAAATTTGATGATGATTTATTAAAATTGTATTATATTGTATAAGCATTTAACCTGAATAAAAATTTTATTATAAATTATGGACAAAATAGTATTGGTGGTAGATGATGATAAGGCCAGCCGTGATATTACCAGGTTGTTTTTAAGAGAAATTTGTGAGGTAGAAACAGCCGAAGATGGTCAAACGGCGATAACAAAAGCATCTGGAAAAAAATTTGATGCTATTTTAATGGATATTGGTCTTGGGAGGGAAATGAATGGGCTTGAAGCTACAAGAAGAATTCGAAAAATAGAAGGTTATATCGAAGTACCTGTAATTGCTGTGACAGCTTACGCAATGAAAGGTGATAAAGAAGAATTTTTAGAGGCTGGCTGTACACATTATCTATCAAAGCCATTTGAGAAAGCCATTATTTTATCTTTGATGAAAGATGTACTTTCTATTTAATTAAAATTCATAGGTCTACTTAAGGATATAATAGAATTAAGTTTTGCTTTGTTCAAAACTTTAAATTTAAAAATTCCAATCTAAGTTTTTATTTGAAAATTTAACCAAATGTTGTAACAGGTGAAACAGGTTGATAAAAAAAATCTTTACAAAATTCTTTTTGAAAAACATCCACATCCACTTATTGTTTATAATCAGAAGACACTTAAAATATTAGCTGTAAATGACGCGGCAGAAAAATTTTATGGCTACAATGAAGAAGAATTTGTTAATCTAACTATTAAAGATATCCGCCCGCCGGAAGAAATCCCCGATCTGCTTGAATATTTAAAATCCAGAAATCTTTTTCGAAAAAAATATACCATATGGTATCATTGCAAAAAGGATGGAAGTGTAGTCCCTGTTGAAATTTCATCAAGTGAAATTGAATTTGAAAATATTCCATCAAGATTGGTTTCTGTTACTGATATTAGCAGACGGCTAGAATCAGAAAAAGCTCTGAAGAAAGAAGAATTAAATTATAAATCCCTGGTTGAAAATATAAATGAAGGAATTGTTCAGGCAGATAATGATGATGTTATTCAGTTTGTGAATAAAAGATATTGTGAATTGCTTGGATATAGCAAAGATGAATTAATTGGCAAAGTAGGTTATGAAGTGCTTCTCGATCAAGATGGGCAGGAATTAATTAAAAAGAAAAATCAGGATAGAATTAAAGGTGTTACTGATAAATATGAAATAAAAATGAAAAAGAAAGATGGTACGCCAATTTATATGGAAGTTAGTGGCACACCAATTTATGATATTAATGGAAAAGTTATTGGTTCTTTGGGGGTTCATTCAGATGTAACTGAAAGGAGAAAAAATGAAGAACAATTAAGAAGACTAGCTTCATTTCCTGAGCAAAATCCAAATATAGTAATTGAACTGGATCTTACGGGAAATATTAAATTCATGAATCAAAGCGCTAAAATTACCTTCCCCGATCTTAAAGAAAAATCTATTAGTCATCCGGCACTTTTTAAATTTCAAAAAATTATTAATAATTTGAAAATCAGTCCAATACGATCTTTTTCAAGAGAAGTTAAGGTATACGAAAAGTATTTCAGGCAAAAGTTTTTCTATTTGCCGGACAATAATTTAATCAGAATATTTTCATTCGATATAACAGAAATTAAAAAAGCCAAAGAATCGATTGAAGAATCTGAAGAGAAATTCAGATCACTGGTTGAACATTCCTTGGTTGGAGTTTACCTGATACAGGATAATATTTTTAGATATATAAATCCCAAATTAGCTGAAATATTCGGTTACGCAATTAAAGAGATAGTTGATAAGCTTGGACCAAAAAATATAATACCTGCGGAAGACTGGCTGATTGTAGGTGAAAATTTAAGAAAGAGGATTTCCGGCGAGGTAGAATCAGTGAGCTATTCATTCAGTGGTTTGAAAAAATCCGGAGAACTTATAAAAGTTGAAGTTTATGGGTCACGGACTGTTTACCAGGGAAGGCCGGCTGTTATAGGTACATTGATTGACATCACAGAAAGGGAAATGGCTGAGAATGAAATTAGGGATAAAGAAAGAAACTACAGGAACCTTATTAATTCTTCAATGGATGCAATATATGTTTTAAAGGATAAGAAATTAGTGCTTGTTAATCCTTCGTGGGAAAAACTTTTTGGTATATCAGCCAAAGAAGCAACCTCGGATAATTTTGATGTTATGTCAATAGTAGCTGAAGAAAGTAAAAAATATATTGAACAAAGATTTATCTCAATAGATCTAAATGATTTTGAAAGATCAAAGTACGAGATGAAAGCGATTACACGACAAGGTATTAGAAGGGACCTTGAGGTAAGTGTTTCAAAAATTATTTGGCAGGGGGAGGTAGCTGTACAGGGAATTTACAGAGATATTACAGATAGGAAAAGGGCAGTTGAGATATTGAAAAAATCGGAGGGTAAGTATAGAGATTTATTTGAATTGGCGCCTGTTGGAATTTATCAATCAACACGCGATGGTGGAATTATAACAGCAAATATCCAGTTAGCCAAAATTCTTGGCTATTCTTCAATCGAAGAGTTGATGGAATTAAATATTAAAGATTTATATCCTGATAAAAACTTAAGACAAAAGTTAATTTCGGAATTTGAACCTATAGGCTCAATTGCAAATCTTGAAATTCAATGGATCAAAAAAGACGGGGAAAAAGTATGGATAAATCTTGATGCTCACGTTATTCGTGATGTCGCAAACAAGGAGATATATTTTGAAGGATTTGTTCGTGATATTGACTTTAGAAAAAAAGCGGAATTTGAACTCTTAAATGCAAAGGAAAAAGCCGAGGAAGCAAATAGACTAAAATCAGCATTTCTTTCTACGGTTTCTCATGAGATCCGGAGCCCTTTAAATGCCATATTGGGTTTTAACAGTATACTTAAAGAGATTTATTATAAAAATGCTGCTGATGATGAAAAACAATTTTTCAATTCAATGGAAGAAGCCGGTACAAGATTGCTCGATACAATAACACAAGTGTTGGATATATCTAGACTTGAAGCTGATGATTTCTCGCTGAATGTAAAGCCATTATCGGTCAATAATGCTATAAAATCTGCTTATAATTTGCTTATTATTCAAGCAGAAAAGAAAAACCTGAATATTAGACTAGATTTGCCTGATAAAGAAATAGTAATTGATTCAGATGAATATTGTTTCGGTGGCGTTTTGGTGAACCTGATTAGCAATGCTTTAAAATACAGTAATAAAGGTGAAATTACAGTAAAGCTGAAAGAAATTACCGATTCGATTATTTGTTCCGTGCAAGACCAGGGAATTGGAATGTCAGATGAATATAAAAAGCATCTTTTTGAAACATTCAGCCAGGAAGACGTAGGACTCAGTAGAAGGTATGAAGGTGCAGGGTTAGGTTTAGCAATTACAAAAAGATATATTGATTTATTGGGTGGTACTATTCAGGTGGAAAGTAAAAAAAACGTGGGCACAACTATGACCGTAAAAATTCCCAAAATTAATCCGACTTTTCTATCTTAACTTCAAGCCAGGATACAAGTGCTTTATAAATTTTCTGTTTTTCTGGTTCATCAAAATTTCTAATCCTCGTTCCGTGAGTCCCATATTTTTTCATTGCTACGAATGAATTAGTCTTACCAATTAGCTTCATTCCCGCACCATCAGACCAGGGGTCATTTCCTCCATTAATATAAATTATATTATTGCCATTATTCTGCAACCAGCTGTTTATCTTTTCAAGTACTTCCGGATGATAAACCACCTTAACTCCTTTAGGCAAAAAAACTTTATATGTCGGAAATGGTTTTGAAATTATTAGATCAGTTACAGAAGGCGGGTTATAATAAAAATTATAATAACCCAATTCAGAAAAGGATTGATAAAATAAAGGAGCTAAATATTCGCCTGTATTATCTGTAAAAAGGCTAAATCCGGAAACTTTTTTCAGCTCTTCAAAAATTTCTTCAGGGGTTAAATTAGTTTTAGGTGTTTTATCGCAGCTGCTTGGACTCGTCTGCCAGAATGAATATGGATATTCCAATACAGCAAACTCAAAAGCCGAGTTTAATCCAATTGAAAATTTATATCCTTTTTCTTCAGCATATTTTTTTAGAATCGGAAGTATTTCGTTCCTGTTATTTAATGCATCAACCTGGAAACTTGTTATTTCATCCCTGCATTCTATTGTTCCAACTTCTTCGGCTATAAATTTATTTATTGCAGGATTTTCCTGGGCAAGGTTTATCGGGGCTACATATGCAATAGTAGCATTTACATCATCCGGGTAATAATACCTGTAGAATAGGCATGTTTGTCCTCCTTTGCTAATTCCTGTACTTACCCATTTACCTTTATATAGTTCTTTAAATATTGAGGTAATATGATGGAGATCAGCGGCACATTGTTCCGAAGTAAGAAATTCCCAGTTAAGACTATCCGGTTTTGATTCGTTAAAAAATCTGTTCTCAACAATTATTTGATTAGCATTTAGAATAGAAGCTGGTTCTGTCTGGTAATTTCTGAATGCAGCATAACCTTCTGTAGAAATTACCATTGGCGATGAAAAATTTATATGAGAAAGAATTACTTTCTGAGAAAAAGTTTCTCCACCAGGATTATTATGATCTAGTGGCTGTTGTACCTTTATTACAAATGCATCTGAATAATTACTGTTGTGATCGGTTGAGATAACTTCAAGAACATCCGGAAGTGATTTTATCTTTTCGGCTAGTGAGGATTCACTTTGCCCAAAAGATATTGTTGATATAATTAAAAGAGCACAGAGTAAAAAACGAAGTTTACTGCTATTTATTTTCATAATTTCCCAGAGAAAATTAATTATCAAAAAGATTTATCCTAAAATTTGTTTAAGTGCGGATAAGCAGGAATTAATGTTATTTTTATTAGAAGTGTATCCCATTAGTCCTATTCTCCATACTTTCCCTGCTAAAGCACCAAGTCCGGCACCAATTTCAATATTAAATTCATTAAGTAACCTGGTTCTTGCAGCAGCATCATCAACGCCTTCAGGAATTGAAATTACAGCAAGCTCAGGAAGCCTCTGTCCTTCTTTAACAAATAATTTCAAACCAAGTTCTTCTGCACCTTTTACAAATAATTCATTATTTGTTTTATGTCTTTCCCAGGAATTTTCAATTCCTTCTTCCTGCAAAATCACTAATGATTCGTGTAAACCGTACAAAGAATTTATAGGAGCAGTATGATGATAAGATCTTTTAGACTGGCTTCCCCAATAGCTAATCACAAGATTTATATCCATAAACCAGCTCTGTACTTTACTCTTCCTGGTTTTTATAGCTTCAATCGCTCTATCACTAAAAGTGACAGGAGATAATCCGGGAGGGCAGGAGAGGCATTTTTGCGACCCGGAATATGATGCATCTATTCCCCATTCGTCTACAAGAACAGGAACTCCTCCAAGTGATGTAACAGTATCCACGATTGTAAGGCAATCATATTTATGTGCTAACTCTACCAAAGTTTTTGCATCTGAAAGTGCTCCGGTAGAAGTTTCTGCATGAACGAATGCTAAAATTTTGGTATCGCTATTTTCCTTCAATGCAGTTTCTACTTTTTCAGGTGAAACTGCTTCTCCCCATGGTGCATCAACAATTACAGGTGTTGCTCCGCATCTTTCGACAATATCTTTCATCCTGCCGCCGAAAACACCATTAATACAGACAATTACTTTCATTCCCGGTTCAACAAGATTTACAATACAGGTTTCCATTCCAACACTACCGGGACCTGATACAGGAAATGTTAAAGAGTTTTTTGTCCGGAAAGCATACCTTAATAGTTCTTTTAGTTCATCCATTAACGTTATGAATTTAGGATCGAGATGACCAATTGTTGGTCTGGACATTGCTTCCAACACACGTGGATTAACATTTGATGGACCGGGACCCATTAAAATTCTTTTTGGTGGATTAAATGAATTTACTGGCATTAATAACTCCGTATTTTATTTAAATAAAAGTTAAATAAGATCAGCTTCTGAAAGTATTGTTTCTAAATCTTCTAAATCTTTTTCACTTATTTTATTTAACGGTGAACGCGGTTCGCCTCCAAAATATCCTCGCAAATCAAGAGCTGCTTTTAATCCTGCAACACCATATTTGCCTGTTACGGCTTTGTTGACCGGTATCATTCTGCATTGAAGTTCAAGAGCTTCTTCTTTCTTCCCGCTTTCATATATCTTTTGAATTTTCACGCATTCATCAGGTGCTATGTTAGCCAAAGCTAAAACTCCACCTACTGCTCCAACACATAGTCCCGGGTATAATACAGAAGCGGTTCCTACAAGTGTTTCAAAATTATTTCCAGCATTATAAATAATCTCAGCAAGATGAGCTACATTTTCTGAGCTACTTTTTAATCCTGCTATATTTTTATGATCTGCTAATTTTGCAACAGCAGGGGACTCAATATTTACTCCAGTATATTTAGGGACATTATAAATTATTACAGGGATATCAACATTATCTGCAATTGATGTATAATATTTCTCAAATGAAATATTATTCATTTTTTCTTTGAAGAATGAAGGCGTAAGTATTAAAGCATAGTCAGCCCCATTATTAGCAGCAAGATTTGTTAGTACAATTGTCTCTTTTATTGAATCAGAACCGGTTCCGGCAATAACCAGTTTATCTTTTGAACTATTTTTTTTTACTTCTTCTATTAATCTTAATTTTTCATCGCGGGTTAAAAAAGCGCTTTCGCCATTGGAACCCATAACTACGTAACCTGATAGTTCGGTCTTATTCCATTTTTCTAAGTTTTCAGATAATTTATCGAATGCAATTTCATCATTAATAAATGGAGTTGTGATCGGGGGGAAAATTCCTTTAAGCATATTTTTACTTCTTTAATTTGAAAATAAATTCTTTAAGACAAACGTAACATTTGCTGGTCTTTCAGCAAGCCGCCTCATATACCAGGGGTACCATGCAGATCCGTAACTAATTAAAACTCTCACTTTATAACCCTCATTAGCTAGCCTGTACTGCTCGCTTGATTTAATTCCATAAAGCATATGGAATTCATATTTATCTTTAGAAAGTTTAATCGATTCCGAATATTCATTTATGGCTTTAATTAAAGTTAAATCGTGAGTTCCGAAAACAGCTTTAGTACCATTCTCTTTTGCTGCATTTAACATTTTTTGTGATAGATCAAGGTAATTTTCATCAACCCTGAATTTATCTTTTAAGGCAACCTCAGCAGGTTCTCTATAAGCTCCCTTAACTAATCTAATGGCTGGCTTTATTTTAATAAGTTCATTTATATCTTCGTGAGTTCTGAATAAATATGCTTGTAGACATAGACCAATATTATCTCTTTCTTTTTTTACTTTTTCATAAAATTCAATTGTTTTTTTTGTGTATGAACTTCCTTCCATATCAATCCAGAGAGTATTATTTAATTTCTCCTTCACTCTATCAACAATCAAAAGGAAATGTTTAAACGTTTCTTCTTCGGAAAGATCAAAACCCAATTGGGTAAGTTTTAGTGACACCTCAACATCAACTTTTTCTGCGGATATTTTGTCAATAAGTTTAAGATAATGATTGGTTACTTCTTTTGCTTCTTCTAAATTTGAAAGGTTTTCACCAAGATGAGTAAAAACTGTTTTAATATTTTTCTCATTTAAAATTTTTGAAGCATTTATAGCATCGTCTTCTTTTTCACCCGGCATAAATTTTTTCAACGCTTTCTGAACAAATCTCATACGAGGCACTCTTTCTTTTAGAGTTTTATTTTCAGAAGCCCACAAAAGGACTGACCTCATTATGCTCATATTGTAATTCTCCGTAAAAGTTTAATTCTAATATCGCACAATTTAATAAATAAAGCATTAATCAATTTATTTAACATTCAATTAAATTGTTCGTACACTGAGGTTTAAAATCATTTGCAGATATTAATAAAAATCCTTCTGGATAGTTATAGATATTTTGCTACGCAGAAGGATATAAAATTACTTGCTAATTCTGATTAATCTCTCATTGAAGCAAGTTCTTCAACTTCTTTAATAGTTTTTGGTATTGATTTCCCGAGTACCGTGCAGCCTGTTTTTGTTACAACCACATCGTCTTCAATTCTGATACCATGGAAATTCTTATGCTTCAATACATCTTTATAATTAATAAACTGAGTAAATTTCTTTTCTTTTTTCCAGAGGTCTATAAGTTCAGGTATAAAATAAATTCCGGGTTCAACTGTTAAAACGACACCGGGCTCCATTTCTTTTCCGTATCTCAGGTAGGCAAGTCCGAATTGATCACTTCTTTTAGTCATTTCATCATAACCGGTGTTAGCTTCACCAAGATTTTCCATATCATGAACATCAAGTCCCATCATATGTCCGAGTCCGTGAGGGAAGAAGAGTGCATGAGCACCATTTCTTACAGCTTCTTCAGTATCGCCTTTCATTAATCCCATTTCTTTAAATCTTTTTACAAGTACTTTTGCAGCACCTAGATGCACCTGCCTGTACTTTTTCCCCGGCTTTATCATTTTTATTGAGCTTAATTGCATTTCCAGAACAACCTGGTAAATTTCTTTTTGTATTGTTGAAAATTTACCATTTACAGGAATAGTTCTTGTAATGTCGCTTGCATAATGCATAGAAGTCTCAGCACCGGAATCATTCACAAGAAGATCACCGGATTTTAATACATTGCCCTGGTAATGATTATGAAGTGTTTGCCCATTTCTTGAAAGAATAGTAGGGAAGGAGAGTCTTCCGCCAGCAGCAACCGCAATTCCTTCCATAATTCCTGCAAGCTCTCTTTCATTTTTGCCCGGTCTCACAAGTTTCATAACCGTGGTCTGCATATCATAAGCTATTGAAATTGCTTTTTCTATTTCTTTTAATTCTTCTTTTGCTTTAATAGATCTTTGTTCAGAAATTGCTTTTATTAATTTTAATGAAGAATATTCTTTCATCCTTTTGGGATGAATGCCGAGCAGTTGTTCAATCTTTAAAATATTAAATGCCCGGTATTGAGGTAGGTAATGTACTCTTCTTCCCTGGGCAAGAATTTTTTTAATCATCAATGAAAGATCAGAGTCAGAAGCAGTATTTTTGACTCCAACTTCTTTAGCTCTTTGTTTCACTGTGGATTGTGGTCCCATCCAGATTATATCACTAATAGTAAAATCATTTGCGAATATATATTCCTTGTTTTCATCAACATCAATTGCTCCGGAAAAACCCGGTGCATCAATCCCAAAATAATAGAGGAATGTACTATCCTGCCTGTAAGGAAATTGATTATCAGTATAATTCATCGGACTTTCTTCATTACCAAGAAAAAGAATAAATCCTGAACCAACTAATTTTTTTAATTTTGCCCTTCTTTGCGCATAAACTTTAGTATCAAACATTTAGAAGCCTCGTATAGATTTTATTTAACAATTTCGATTTATAATTTAAGAATATATTAACTTAAAGAATTTCGTTCACAGTTTCTATATTATCAATATCTTAAATAAAAGTGATAATTACAGTCCAAGTTTTTCTCTAATTTCTTTAGGGATAGCATCTTTATGCACCATAATTGCTACTGTGCATAATCTTACAAATGGCTCAGACATATACCAGAAGCCGGCGTATTTTTTATCTTTAGTTCCCCAGGAATTTTTAGTGTAATAAAATTTTGTACCTGCCTGATCTTTTGCTAATCCCGTAATGTGCAT
>Ga0209919_1000017_pt1 | contig 121357 bp, 102 predicted proteins | sample SalPon2A_C_D2_MG_FD_185721 | JGI IMG/M metagenome (GOLD analysis project Ga0209919, IMG submission 185721) | Soil microbial communities from South San Francisco under conditions of wetland restoration - Salt Pond MetaG R2A_C_D2_MG (SPAdes)... | ecosystem: Environmental > Terrestrial > Soil >... | reverse complement strand
GAGCGCCATCGCTAAGCGCACTGAAGTCGAAGATACTCCGAAGCCGTCGAAGCTGCGAATCCTCACGGTCCATTCGGATTGCAAGCTTCGACTCTTCCCGGGTCTTCGCGGCGAGTTGCTTCAGCGCTAACATATATCTGAGTTGGGAGTGATAGGCAAGAGCCACAGCAACAATAGTGGCAACAATTAGTCCGCCCTCATACACGATTGTGGTTATGGTCCTGTTCTTCATCGCTCAACAATGCGGTAGAGGAACACCTGCGGATGCGGTGAATCACGATAGGTGGCCAGGCGTCCGTTGCGTAAGTCGCCGACAAACCCCGGAATCGTACTTCCTCCTGCGTCACTGGCTCTTCGGAAGGTCAACCGAGCCACCGGCTTCAGCGGCCTCGAGTAGACATCATAGTCAAACCGACCGCTCGAGGGATCCGCGGACGCCAGTACCAGATGCTGCGCGTCGCAACCAAGTCCGAGTACAGCCCCGCGCTGGACAGCCGGTCCAACCTGCGAAGAGGGGGGAGCAGTGGGAGCTAGGATCTGGCTGTGCCCGACAAACCGTTGCACGGGCCGATTTGAGGGCCATGCTACGCGGACGATCTCGTATGCCCATGAGTTAACAAAGTACCATGAACCATCGTCGGTGCCGCACGACCCTCCGGGCTGGGCGAAGTACGGACCATAAAGCTTCCCAGTGACGGATGGCGCGCGCAGTATCAGCGTCGCGGAAAGGTTGTGTGGATCGAGTCCGATCAACGCGGCGGTGTCCGTCACGGCCATGGAACGAGCAAGCGCGATCGTTCCATTCACGCCCCGTGAGAGCCGTGCCTCAGCCACGGCGCCAATGACGACCTGGCGCCTGAAGCCACCGTGCATTCCGAAGATCTCGACGCGCTTTGTGCGCTCATCGAGAACGGCGATAGTCGTGTCCAGTACTGCGATCGAGTAGGGTTCGATGAATTCTCCCGGCCCCGCTCCGGCGCGTCCCCAGGATTCGATGAAATTGCCAGTGCTGTCGAACACGGAGATCTTCTGGAGATAGGGATCCACAACGTACAGATTTCCGTTCGAGTCCAACCCAACGTCGGTGACAAAGCCGAAGATTTGATCGGACTTCCCTTCGAGCGCGCCAAGCGTAACGGTGCGGCGCAGTCGAAGTGGCGCCCGGGCTGGGAACGACGGCAAGATCGAGGGCTTTAGCTTGGGAGCAACAGAGAACTGGGGATCGATGCCGGCTACCGACCCCCCGGCGGGTCGACACGTGGACAGTGTAGCGGCCGCGATTGAGACCACCGCCACCGTTGCCGACCGGCTAGCGAAGGCAAACCGCCTGGCCGCCTCGCAGCACTGCCGCCTCAGTGTCATGAGCGAAAGGCCATCCGAGACAATGGAGACGAGCCCGTCTCGCGGCGACCGAATACGCTACACGATTGCGCAGTTCGGCGGATTGCAGGGATCAGTGGGCGCCCCTACGGGACACGTATCGGCCCCAAGGCTGCAAACGGGTACACAGCCACCTACTGGACCGTTGCAGCAGTAGCACCAAGGATCCGCAGCAGACAGTGCAGGGAGCGGTCTCACAAGCGGCTTGACCACGAGCGATAGGGCGGCGAGCATGGATAGGGTGGCGAACACGCGCAGAGTCGAGACCATGAGTTCCTCCACCGATAATGGGAAACACCGTCGAGTACAGGATGGGCAAGAAAAGAGAAAATGTCAAGGCGCTGACATCGATGGAATTGGGAATTCACTCTAGCCGTAGATGAACGATAATGACCCGACACTCGGCTCTCGCCGGAACGCGGGTCAAGCTTCTGCTAATTCCTCGTGGTGGAGGTTCTCCCGAGCTGGCTACCGTGGAAGTGCTCGGTGAAGCCGTTCGACGGCGGACGCCGGACCCTGGTCGTCTGGTGCCGCGCGCCCTCGAGCTGTTCCGACACGGGAAACTGGTCTACCGCGCATTGAACGTCCGAGGCCGTACGAGCCCTCTACTGCGGCGTCTCCGATCTGAGTCGTTGCTAGAGTTCGCTAACTCGCCACCCAGACCCAACTCTGACTAACTCCTCGCTATCTGATCGCGGAACTCAGAGCCGCAGCCCGCTCATCCATTGCCATGAAGGGGGATCCCAGTGAAGAGCCTCACCCAGAAGCTAGGCTTGGTGGCCGTCGCAGCGGCTCTGGGCTTCGGCCTCACGATGGTCGACAGCCATCCTGCTCGCGCCGACCTACATTTTTCCCGGTTCATTGGTGACTGCCAGGGCGGGTGCAACGGCGTCAGTTGCTGCTACATCGCTCCGCCAATCATCGTCCCCGGCGGCTGAGGAGTCGAGGCGTGTGGCCCCGATGTCGTTCTCAGGTCGCGCTCTCCATCGGGATTTCGATCGTTGCGCTGGGCTGCGGGTCACGCGGTGGCGGGCAACACCCGGGGACGGTATCGGGGCCAACCCTTACCCTCATCGACAGCGTGAAGGTCCAGGAGTCCGACTCCATCTACATCGGTCGTCCCTACACCCCGGCCATCGATCCCTATGATGGGACGGTCTACGTCCCGGACTTCTTCTCCAACCGCGTCTACCGATTCGGGAGGGACGGTCAACTCCTGCGGACCTATGGACGTCCGGGACAGGGCCCCGGCGAGTTCCGAAGCGCTGAAATGACATTCGTCCTCGATGATTCTACGCTCGTGGTCGACGATCCGGGGCAGGAGCGCCTCGAGTTCTTCGACCGCCATACCGGCGACTTCCGACGAGAGCGCGACCTGCCGCTGGCTCCGGGAACCTCGGCCCCCGTCGTCACACCAGACGGAATCTGGATGCATGCCGTCTCGGATGGCATGCGCGTAGGAATGGCGGTTTGGCACCCCACCCGGGACACCGTGACAGCGCTGGGCCCGCTCCCCGGTCCGTACAGAGCGTCCCTGGACCACCCACCCTCGATCTTCGCCCAATTCTTCGATGTCGGGGGCGTCGTGATGCGGCCGGACGACACGGTCGTGAACGGCTGGTCCGGCCTGAACTGGCTGTACGTCCACGGACTCGACGGAGCCGTGCTGGACTCGGTCCGGGTCCCCGCCGTCCGGCGCCGAGACGTCCCGCCGAACCTCGAAAAGAGGATGGACAGCGGCGACATGGGCGACCGGGAGCGCTACGAGTCCGGCTCCGGTCTCCTGCGGATGGCGGCCCTGCCGGGCGGAGGCCTGGTGATCGTGTATCACGACCTGCACATCCTTCGCCTCCATCCCCTGCCTCCGACCTTCTATTCGACCGTCTGGGTCTCCGTGGTGTCTCCGGACCTCGAGGAAGCCTGCGTGGACGCGCGGCTTCCAGTCTCCCGTGACGCCGAGTCGGTGGAAGCCTTCCGGGGCGACACCCTGTTCCAATTCGATCGTCGGATCGTCGGAAAGAAGACGGCTCGCCCCCGCCTCCAGACCTGGCTTCGGACGTTCCTGGTGGGGACGCGTGGCTGCGACTGGCTGCCGACCCGTCCCGGGCACTAGTCCGGGCTCCCCACCTGCTCAGTCTGGGACGGCCGCCACCCCCGCCGGCAGCACCCCGCGCAGGTACTCGCCCGTGAAGCTGTCCTCGTGCGCGGCGACGGCCTCCGGGGTGCCCGTGGCCACCACCCGGCCGCCGGCGGCGCCGCCCTCGGGGCCCAGGTCGATGATCCAGTCGGCCGTCTTGACCACGTCGAGCTGGTGCTCGATCACCACCACCGTGTTGCCGCGCTCGACCAGCTCGTGCAGGACGTCGAGGAGGATGCGGATGTCCTCGAAGTGGAGGCCGGTGGTGGGCTCGTCCAGGATGTAGAGGGTGCTCCCGGTGGCGATCTTGGCCAGCTCGGTGGCCAGCTTGACGCGCTGCGCCTCGCCCCCCGACAGCGTGGTGGCCGACTGGCCCAGGGTGATGTAGCCGAGCCCCACGTCGTTCAGCGTGTCCAGCTTCCGCTTCACGCGCGGCACCGCCTCGAAGAACTCGAGCGCCTCCTCCACGGTCATGTCGAGCACGTCGGCGATGCTCTTCCCCTTGTAGAGCACCTCCAGCGTCTCCCGGTTGTAGCGCTTGCCGCGGCACACGTCGCAGGGGACGTACACGTCGGGGAGGAAATGCATCTCGATCTTGACGAGGCCGTCCCCGCGGCACGCCTCGCAGCGGCCGCCCTTCACGTTGAAGCTGAACCGCCCCTTGTCGTAGCCCCGGATCCGGGACTCGGGCAGGGCCGCGTACAGCTCCCGGATGGGGGTGAACACGCCCGTGTAGGTGGCCGGGTTGGAGCGCGGGGTGCGCCCGATGGGGCTCTGGTCGACGTCGATCACCTTGTCGATCCGGTCGATGCCCTCGATGCGCTCGTGCGCGCCGGGCTCGTCCTTGGAGCGGTACAGCTCCCGGGCCAGCGACCGGTACAGGATCTCCTCGACCAGGGTGGACTTCCCGGAGCCCGACACGCCGGTGACGCAGATGAAGGTGCCGAGCGGGAAGGCCACGTCGATGGCCTGGAGATTGTGCTCGCGGGCGCCGCGCACGACCAGCTCCCTTCCCTCCTCCGGCGCCCGACGGTCCTCCGGAAGCGGGATCTCGCGGTCGCCGCGCAGGTAGGCCGCGGTGAGGGACGTCTGGCTGGACAGCAGGTCGTCCAGCGTGCCGGACACGAGGACGCGTCCGCCGTGCCGGCCGGCGCCCGGGCCCATGTCGACCACGTGGTCGGCCGAGCGAATGGTCTCCTCGTCGTGCTCGACCACCAGCACGGTGTTCCCCAGGTCCCGCAGCTCCTCGAGCGTGTCCAGGAGCCGGCGGTTGTCCCGCTGGTGGAGGCCGATGCTGGGCTCGTCCAGCACGTACAGCACGCCCACCAGGCGGCTCCCGATCTGGGTGGCCAGACGAATGCGCTGCGCCTCGCCGCCCGACAGCGTCCCGGCCGAGCGGGCCAGGGTCAGGTAGCCGAGCCCGACCTGGTCCATGAAGCGCAGGCGGTCGCACACCTCGCGCAGGATGGGCTCGACGATCTCGGCCTCCTGCCGGCTCCCCCCGCCCGCCTCGCGGCGCAGCGCCTCGAACAGCTCTCGGGCGTCCTCGATCGACAGCTCCACGACCTCGGGCAGGCGGTGCCCACCCACGGTGACCGAGCGGCTCTCGGGCTTGAGCCGCGCGCCCCCGCACTCGCCGCACGTCCTCGGGATCATGTAGTCCTCGAGCGAGGCGCGGACCGAGTCGCTGTCGGTCTCCTCGTAGCGGCGGCGCAGCCGCTCGAGCACCCCTTCCCAGCCGAGGTCCTCGTCGCCGCGCAGCACGGCCTCGCGGGCCTCCTCGGGGAGGGTGCCCCACGGGTCGTTGAGGCCGAAGCCGTATTTCTCGGCGATCTTCGGCAGGATCTTCTCGCGGAGCTTCCTGGACGGCGGGCCCCACGGGATGATCACGCCTTCGAGGATCGAGATCCGGCCCCCACCCAGGATTCGCGACGGATCGGGCTCCTTGCGCACGCCGAGCCCGTCGCAGGCGGGGCAGGCCCCGTACGGCGAATTGAAGCTGAACTGCCGCGGCTCGAGCTCGGGGATGTTCACGCCGCAGTTGGCGCAGGCGTACTGCTCGCTGAACAGGTGCTCCTCGCGCGCCTCGGCGGCGGATCCGTCTCCGTCGGCGGCCGATGCGATGCGATCGACCCTCGCCACCCCGCCCGCCATCCCGAGGGCGGTCTGCAGCGAGTCGGTGAGGCGCTCTCGGTCCGCCTCACGCACCACGAGGCGGTCCACGACCACCGCGATGTCGTGGTTCCGGTTTCGGTCCAGGGAGGGCGGGTCGTCCAGCTCCACCAGCTCCCCGTCGACGCGGGCCCGCACGAAGCCCTCCTGGCGCGCCTCCTCGAACAGCTCCCGGAACTCGCCCTTGCGGCCCCGGACGAGCGGGGCCAGGACGTCGATGCGCTCACCCGCGGGCCAGGCGAGGACCGCGTCCGCCATCTGGCCCACCGTCTGACGGCGGACGGGCCGCCCGCACTCGGGGCAGTGGGGCGTCCCGGCCCGCGCCCACAGCAGCCGCAGGAAGTCGTACACCTCGGTCACCGTGCCCACGGTGGAGCGCGGATTCCGGCTGGTGGTGCGCTGCTCGATGGCCACCGAGGGGGACAGCCCCTCGATCTGGTCGACGTCCGGCTTCTCCATCACCCCCAGGAACTGCCGGGCGTAGGCGGAGAGCGACTCGACGTAGCGGCGCTGTCCCTCGGCGTAGATGGTGTCGAAGGCCAGCGAGGACTTGCCGGAGCCGGACAGCCCCGTGATGACGGTCAGGCTGTCGCGCGGGATGGCGACGTCGAGGTCCTTGAGGTTGTGCTCGCGTGCCCCCCGGATGACGATGCGGTCGCCGGGAACGGAGTCGTCTCGTGGCATGTCTACCCTGGCTGGAAGGACGGTCGTCTTCGAACTCTCGGCGGCGGCGGCGCGGCCCTACTTCGGAACGAGGATGGTGCCGGCCAGCGGATCCACGTCGGCCACCAGGGGCGTCTCGCCAAAGGGCTCCCCGTCCACCTGCGCGGCCAGGGGAGGATCGGATTCCACCTGCACGGACCGCGCCTGCAGGAACAGCATCCGCTCGTTCCCGGCATACCGCTCGCGGGCCACGCGCCACAACATGTTCGCCACTTCCGGCAGGTTGCGGGGAGCGTACACGCACACGTCCAGCAGGCCATCCTTGAAGGAGGAGCGCGGGGCCACCTTGAAGTCCATCGGCAGGCCGGCGGCCACGATGTGGCCCACGTTCGCCACCAGCACCATGCTGGCCCGGATTTCCAGCTCGCGATCGTCCGCCACGATGCGGAAGTCGGCGGCCCGCGGCGTGATCACGTTCTTGAGGCCGCTGACCAGGTAGGCCGCGAAGCCGAAGCGGTTCTTGAGCTGGGTGGTGGCATCGGCCATCACGTCGGCGTCCAGCCCGGCCCCCGCGATGAGGGCGAAGTGCTGTCCGTTCACGCGTCCGAGATCGATGGCCTCCCGGACGCCCTCCACCGCCGTCCGCACCGAGCCTTCCAGCGAGGCGGGGATGCCGAAGTTGGCGGCGAGCTGGTTGCCGGTGCCGAACGGGAGGATGGCCACCGGGACACCCGTGCCCGCCGTGCCCCGGAGGGTCTGCGCCACCGTGCCGTCCCCGCCCACCGCCACCACCGCCCTGAAGCCCGCGTCGGCGGCCCGGCGGGCCGCCTCGCGCAGCCCCTCCGACCGGGAGACCTCCAGGATGTCGAACGGCACGCCGTGGCTCGCGAAGGCGGCCGCCAGGCGGCGGCGCAGGGTGGCGCCCCCGCCCGCCGCCGAGGCGCGCGGATTCACGAGGATGAGGAAACGCTCGGAGATGGCGTAAGGGAAGCCCTCCGCCGGGGCGCCGGGCCCCGCGGGCGTGGAGGGATCCGGCACGTCCTCCGCCCGGATCAGGCGATCCCGCCGGCGAGGGCTTCCAGTCGCCTGACGCGCTCGTCCGTGGGCGGGTGGGTCCTGAACAGGCTGGCGAACGCCGCGCCCCCCCCGCGCAGCGGGTTCACGATGCACAGGTGGGCGGCGGCCGGGTTGACGCGCATGGGCGTGCGCTCGGCCTCGCGATCGATGCGCTCGAGGGCGTGGGCCAGGTCCAGTGGCCGGCCCGTGATACGGGCGCCACCCGCGTCGGCCCGGAACTCGTTCTGCCGGCTGATGGCCATCTGGATCATCATGGCCGCCAGCGGGGCCAGCACCAGCATGAGGATGCCGCCCACAGCGCCCAGGCTCCCGCGGTTCCGGTCGCCTCCCAGGAAGAAGCCGAACCGGGCCAGCATGACGATGGCGGCGGCCATCGTGGCGGCCACGGTTCCGATCAGCATGTCGCGGTGCTGGACGTGGGCGAGCTCGTGCGACAGCACGCCGGCCAGCTGGTCGCGATCCAGGGCGCGGCGGATCCCCGTGGTCACGCACACCACCGAGTGCTCCGGGTCCCGGCCGGTGGCGAAGGCGTTGGGCTGGTCGTTCTGCACGACGGCCAGCCGGGGCATCGGGAGGCCGGCCTTACGCCGGAGCTCGTCGACCAGGTCGAAGAGCTCGGGATCCTGGTCGCGCTCGATCGGCTGCGCCCGGTACATGCGCAGCACCGCCCGGTCGCTGAACCAGTAGCTCCCCACGTTGAACAGGGCGGCGAACACCAGCGCGCCCACCATCCAGTTCGTGCCGCCGAAGTACCCGGCGATCCCCGCGAGCAGGGCCGTGAGCGCGGCCATCAGCCCGAAGATTTTGATGTAGCTGGTCATGACTCCCTCTCGTCCTTTCCGGCCGTGGGCCGCCGTACCACCGCGCCCCGGGGGCGGACCGCGCGTAGCGTCGCGCGGCACCGTCTCACCGTGCTTCTCCTACCCTCGGCACCGATCCAGGCTCCGGCCGAGGCTCCCCCGGGGACTTCCCGAACGTGACCCCGGCCGGAGCTCCGCGGGCGGCTCAGAAGCTCCAGTCCCGGAACAGGAACAACCCGTACAGCTGCTGCTGGTCGAGCGTGGAGCTCGTGATGCGCGCGACTTCCTGGTTGAAGCGATACTGCATCCGACCCTCCAGCGTCCAGTGCTCCAGGAAACGCCAGCTCAGCGTGCCCTCGGGCAGGGGCAGACCCAACGGGTAGGTGACCGTGAGGAACAGGCTCGGACTCAGGTAGACGCCCGCCTCCACTTCCGTGGCGCTCAGCAGGGAGGACTCGCCGCCGTTGCCGATTCCCTGGCCCACGGGCGTGCGACGGATATCCAGATAGTCGAGCGGCGACTGACCGACCAGGAGCGACGAGAGCTCCGAGCTCACCTGGCCCAGGAGCTGCTCGCTGGCCAGCTGCCCGGCGAAGCTGCCCTGCTGGCCGTAGGCCCCCGTCGCGGCGCAGGGCCGGTTGAACAGGAGCACGCACACCTGGTCGGACTGGCTCAGGCTGGGCTCGCTGGACAGGGTGAGCTGGGGCCGGAGCATGGTGCCGGATACGTGGGCTGTCACGGTGAGGGCCCCCTGCGGGGTCTGCACCTGCCGCTGGGCCGTGATGTCCAGGTTGGGGTCCATGCCCGGCGTCCCGACGAAGGCGATCGTCCCCCGGGTGATCTTGAGCTGGCGGGAATAGAGCTCACCGACGCCGCCCAGGGTCGTCGGGGTCCAGGTGTAGCTGCCCCGCACGAGCGTGACCGGTCCGAACAGTGTCAGATCCCCCTGGGCCCGGTCCATCCGGATGTCCACATCGCCCGAGATCTCCACGCTCATCTGCTGGGAGCGCACCCACAGGTTCGGACCCACGGTGGCACTTAGATCCATCTTCAGGTTCTGGAGGAAGGGGTTCTGCGCCGCGGCGATGAGGCGTCGCTCCGAGAGAGCCATCGTGTCGATGAGAGCGTAGAGCTGGGGGTCGGTCAGGTCGACCACCTGCTGCTGGCGCAGGAACTCCTGGAAGCGCACGGTGCCGTCCGACACCCGCACCTTGCCGGTGACGGTCGGCCGCCGGTACGTCCCGGCCAGATGCATCGTCCCGTCCAGATTGGCGGTGGCCTTCCGCCGGTTCATGGCGTGGAGGCCGTGGGCCGCCAGGTCGAGGTCGAAGCCAGGATCGGTCGGGTGCGCCAGGTCGACCGAGCCCGCCAGCGTGCCACTGCCCTCGTCCTGGGAGCGGAACCGGAGGCTGTCGAGGATCGCCCTCGTCCCCTGGAAGCGCACCGAGCCCGCGATGCCCACGTAGCGCATGCCCAGGTCGGGGAGGGTCACGGCGCCGTCGGTGAGCTGCACGGCCCCGGAGAGGTTCAGCTTGTTCGGGCCGCCGCCGATTCCGACCTCGCCCCGGGCGGTGCCCACGACGGACTGGAGGCTCGGGAAGGGCGCCGCCACGAGCTCCAATGGCAGGCTGTCCGCCTTGAGCTGGAGGTCGAACGGATCTTCGGGGAAGCGGTCGCCCCGCGTGGCCGGAGCCAGGTCTCCCTTGACGCTGCCTGCGAGGGAGGCCAGATCTCCGGCCGGACCCGACAGGGCCGCCTGGACCCGCGTGGAGCGATCCTCGTAGTGGAAGCTCCCTCCGAGCCGATCGTAGGCATGCCCCTCGACCTGAGGGCTGTCCACCATCACCGTGGCGTCCATCACGGGAGCGCTCCCCGTCCCGCGCACCTTCACCGAGGCGGTGAGACGCCCGGTGGGGACCGGGCGAAAGGCGATGAAGGTGGCGACGTTGGCCAGATCGACGCGGCGAACGGCCAGATCGAAGCGGGCCGTGCCCGCCGTGGGCACCGTGCCGTCGGCGCGGACGCTCCCGCCGGCCGCACCGGCGAGGACCAGGGAATCCACGGACAGGCCGGAGTCCCCCCACGTGATCCGGGTCGGATGTTCGAGGCGGATGCGCTGGGTCCCGAGGCCCAGATCCAGGCTCTTCAGCTCCACGATCGTCCTCTGTCGCGTCCAGTCGAGCCCGGCGCCCAGCTCGACGGCTGCCGACGAGTCGCGCCGGGCCGTGAGCTGCAGGTCGGCCTGGTGGGCGCCCCGGCGTGCGACCCGGACGGATGCGGAGTCGATCGCCAGCTCGCCGCGGCGCACGCCCCATGCCTTCCCGCGGATTACCATGGAGTCCAGGGACGTCGCGCTGGCTACGTCCAGCGTGAGGTCCGCCGAGTCGGCGCCGAGCGCGCCGTATCCGGGCGCCCGGGCTGTGACGGTGCCACCGAACGCGAACGCCTCAGGGTTCCCGTACACCACGCCCCGCGCCGTGAGGGCTCCTGCGAGCGTGTCCGGCAGGGCGGCGGTCTCGCCTTCAGGGCCGCCACCTGGCTCCGTCCGTCCCGGAAACTGGGCCAGGAGGTCCTCGGCCGAGGTGTCCGCCGCCACGGGCCCGCGGCCCGGCACGATCCACCGGTTCCAGAGCGCCAGGTCCGGAGCCTCGATGTCCAGGATCAGCGAGCCACTCCGGTCTCTGGCCAGACCGAAGGCGCCCCGACCCCGGATCCGCCCCACGTCGGTCCGGATCGCGAAGGTGTCGGCCGTGGCGAGGCCGTTGAGGACCCGGAAGCGCAGCAGGCTGGAGTCGACCCGGGCCCCGGCGAACGTCGAGGGGAGGACCTCGAGGTCGAAGGTGGCCTGCAGGTCCGCCGGGTCGGTCCCTTCTCCCTGCACGTGGCCTCGCACGGCGAGCTTCGTGTCGGGGGCGCCCTTCATCCACTGTCGGAGCTGGAGGTCCCGGGCCGTGAGCTGCGCGTCGTAGCGGCGGCGCTCGGCGACCAGGTCGAAGCGGCCGTCGAAGGTGAGGTGCCCGCGCGGCGTCCGCAGGTCGGCTCGCGCCTGGAGGTCGCACAGGCATCCGTGCGCGTCGATCGGCCCGCGGACCACCCCGACCATGTCGAGCTTGGGGAAGTAGGGATCGATCACCGACAGCGACAGCGGTCGGGCGTCCAGCGTCACGTCCACCCGCGCCGTGTCGGCCAGGTCCAGGCCACCCCGGGCGACGACGTGCGAGGTCGTGTCGCCCGGAACCCGCTGCGTGAGGTCGGCGGTGAAGTCGATGTGCCGACCCACGACCCCGTCGAGCGTGGCGGTCCCCGAGAGCCGGCCCAGCTGCCGGGTGTCGATCCCCAGCACCTTCATCCAGCGGGGTGAGAAGCCGTCGAAGTCGAGCTTCAGGGCGCCCAGCCTGCGGGGCTCGACGAGGCCCATCGCCCCGTGCAGGGTCAGTTTGGAGGGTGGCGCTGCCACGCTGTCCGCGCCCGGGAGCGGCCGGAAGGACAGCTCCCCGTCCATCCCGAGGAGGTCGATGGGCCCCGAGCCGTCTAGCCGCCCCGATACCAGGCCGTCGATGAGCGTCGGACGGTCCAGGAGCCGGTCCACGAGGGCGAGTCGCAGGGGCGCGACCTGGACGTCGTAGGAGGCGAGCCGAGGCGTGTCTCCGACGTGCAGCTCGAAGGAGCCCCGCACCCGGGAGTCGCCGGAGCGCATATCCCCGTCGTGCGCCTCGACCACCGGGACCTCGCCCGCCGAGCGCAGCACGATTCTCACGGGGCCGCCGCCCGTCCGGGGCACGGGAACAGGGAGCCACCGCAGGTCCGCGAAGCCCAGGGGGTCGGCATCGAGGTCGAAGCGGTAGGCGAGCGGAGTCGAGGGCACGACCCAGCCTCGTCCGGACAGCTTGGACTCCGGCGTCTCGATGTCGGCGACCTGGACGTGGACCGAGTCGCCGAACTCGGCACTGCCGGTGAACGCGGTCACGTCGAGCGGCTGGCTCACGGCCGTGAGGCGGGCCGCGATCCCGGCGAACTCGAGACGCATGGGCCGCTGCGGATCGGCCAGCCGCAGCAGCGGCATTCCCCCGCGGATGGAGTCCGCCCTGAACTCCTGCTCGGGCCGTCCGCCCGGTCCGCGTCGGACGTTCCAGGTCGCCTGACCGGCCAGGGCCGCGCGCAGGGCGCTGTCGGCCGCCGTACCGCGCAGGCCGGTGCTCCACGGCTCGACCACGTCCACCGTGCCGCCGGCGACGTGGGCGTCGGTGACCAGGAGCCGCGTCCCACCGCCCGAACCGGACGACGTGACCGAGTCCGGCCCGGAGGCGAAGATCCGCTGGAAGTTCCAGCTCCCGCTCGTGTCCTGCACCATGTCCAGCGTCAGCCGCCCGACCTCCATACGCTTGAGGTGGTAGCGCCCCGTCAGGAAGCCGAGCGGGTTGTACTCGACCCGCACGTCCCGGAGCTGGAGGAACGGCGCCCCCGCCGAGTCCTCGATCAGGAAGCTCGCCAGCCGGACCCGCGTGAGGAGGTTGCCGCCCGTGATCGGTCCGATGCGGACCCGGCCGTGGACGGTCCCGCTCAGGACGCGCTCCAGGCTCGAGCGGATGACGTCACGGCCGGTGGCCGTCTGCGTGAACACCAGGACCCCGCCGGCCGCCGCCATGAAGACCAGCCCGGCCAGGAACACGCCCGCTCGCGCCGCGTGGGCCAGGACACGGCCGATCTTGTCCCGGAGACGCCCCTTGGCCATGGCTAGAACGCCTGTCCGATGGCCAGGTGGAGCTGCAGTCGACGGAAGAACTCGGTGAAGCCGCTCGGATTCCCCTCCGTGTACGGGTCGTACAGCACCTTCCGGTCCAGCTCACGGAGGGCGCTGCCCATGGGACCCACCTCGGCCACCACCGGCAGGCTCTGGGCGCGGATCGGATTGTAGGCCACGTCGAGCCGCACCGGACCCACCGGGCTGGTGTAGCGGATGCCCACACCCGGCGTGGCCACCGGCGCCACGGGCCGCGTGATGTCTTTCCACACCTGTCCGGCGTCCAGGAAGACCACCGCCTCCCAGCTGGGCGTGAGCCGCGCCCGGAGCTCGAGGCTCACCTCGAAGGCCGCGTCCCCTCCGATGGGGCGCTGGTCGAAGGCGCTCGCCTTCAGGTTCTGGACACAGGATTCCAGGGCCGACGAGGGACAGCTCGCCATCGAGTCGACCACGAGAACCGTCGGACCGAGGAGGTTCTGGCCGAAGCCGCGCACGCTCTGCGCCCCTCCGGCGAAGAAGCGCTTGCGGGGATGGACCACCGGCTCGCCCCCCGCGCCGCCCGAGAACACGCGCCCCCCGGTGGGCTCCACGAAGCCGGTGCGGATGCGGGCGGCGAGCACGACCCCCGGGGTCACCCGCTCGAAGTCCGCGCCGTTCACGTTGAACCGGACGTAGTGGTAGTCGGAGCCGGTGGGCGTGCCGGCCCCCTCGAGGTCGAGCGTCAGGTAGTAGCCCGCCGTCGGGGAAAACGGATTGTTGCGGCGGTCGTAGCTCCAGGAGACGGCGACCGGGGAGAGCCACCGCGACTCGGCCAGCACGTCGATGTCCCGTGGCTGGCAGAAGCCGAAGTTGATGCAGAAATACACGTCGGCCGAGCGCTGCGCGAAGCTCGTCAGCTCGGGCCGGAACGTGAGCACGAGGGGCATGCGACGGCGCAGCCGTTTGGTCAGGGACAGCTCTCCGCCCTCGCTCTTGCGGACGAAGATGCCCGGCACCGTCTCCCGCTCGATGAACAGGGACGTCGACAGGCTGTTGTGGCCGGAGAAGAAGTAGGGCTGATCGAGCCGCGCCTCGAGATGGTAGTTCAGCTTCTGGAACACCGGCACCGAGTCGACGGCCGAGCACGGGAAGCTGCCACCCACCTGCCTGGCGAGGAGGTTGGAGAGTCGCCCCTGGACGGTGAGCTGGCGCGCCCCACCCAGGAAATCGCGGTGCGTGAAGCTGGCCTGCGTCTGGAAGCAGTCCAACGTGGTGACCCCCACCCCCGCCCGCACCGAGCGCGGCTTGGCCGGCGTCACGTCCACGATCACGTCGACGAGCGTGTCGGAGTCCGTCCGGGGCTCGGCGTGGATGCTGGCGAACCGTATGGCCGGCAGGTCGTACAGGTCGCGCTGGCTCTCCAGGATCCGCTGCTCGCTGAAGTAGCCCCCGCGGCCGAAGTTGAGGAAGCGGCCCACCACCTCCTTCCCGATCGACCCGGCGCCCTCGATGCGGATGTCCCCGATGCGCTTCCTGGGTCCCGGCTGGACCCGCAGCGTGAGGTCGGCCACGTGCGCGCCCGCGGGCAGGAAGTACTCGTCGAGCACCGCCGCGTCGGTATAGCCCTGGTTACGGAGCCGGGTGGCGAGGTCCTGCTTCCCCCGGTCCAGCTGGACCAGGTTGAACGGCTCGCCGGGCCCGAGCGGAAATCGCTTGCGCACCTCGACCGAATCGAACATCGAGGGCAGTCCCCGGATGTCCAGGGAACGCAGGCGAGTGGGGGGGCCCTCCTCGATGTCGAACCGGATCTTGACCCGCGAGTCCGTGCGCTGGACGACCGTGTCGATCTGCACCTCGCGGTACCCCCGGGCCCGGTAGTAGAGCCGCAGGCGGAGGAGGTCGGCCGGCAGCGCGTTGGGATCCAGGTACGCCCGATCCTTGACCAGACCCCAGTCGGTGAGGGGGCACAGCGGGAGGATCTCGAAGATGATGGAGCGGCAGTGCGTGGCCTGGGTGGTGATCGCCGAGGCCAGGTCCCCGTCGGAGAAGGCGCGGTTGCCCTCGAACGTGAGCGACACGACCTCGCGGTCGGCCGAGGTGCCCTGGGCGCGCGCGCCGGAAGCGCACACGGCGACGGCCACCGCCGACAGGAGCGGAACCAGCAGCCTCCATCGGTGGAGGCCCGGTGCCACGCCTCCCCTCACCGACCCTCGTCCGCCGGTCCTCCGGCCTGACGGTCGGCGGGTCGGCGCCCGGAGGGGGCCGGCGTCCGCGACCGGTCCGGCAGCTCCTCCCTGGCGAACCAGATGCGCGCCAGGTACGTGGTCACGAGACCCGCCGCCATTCCCACGCCGACGGCCAGGAGCTGGTCGGTCAGCGACAGGGGACCACGTCGCGACCGGTTCACGCCTCCTCCACCGTGGGAGCGTCCGTCCCGTCCAGCCACACGTCCGGCCGGGTAGCGAAGCGGTGCTCGCTGTGGGGCCAGAATCCATGGCCCTCGTCACGCCATAGATAGTGGGTCACGTGGATCTCCTCCCGGTCGACCGCAATGTAGTTCAGGCTGTTGCCGAGACGCTCCCGTCCGCGACCACGCGCGGAGGTCGTGGTGCCGCACTGCACGACCACGATGCCCTCTTCCCGACTCTCCCCGGGAAAGAAGTCGAGCGAGTCTCCGACGTAGCCGCGATGCATGTGGCCGGCCAGGATGAGGTGCACGTCCAGGGACTGGAACAGCCGCAGGGCCCGGCGGGCCCCCGGCATCACGTGATCGCGGGCGAAGTCCGGGGGCGGCGCCAGGTGGTGGTGGGTGACCACCACGCGCAGGTCCCCACGCGGCGAGGCCTCGAGCGCCTCGCCCGCGAATTCCAGCTGGCGCCGGGTGAGCCGACCGTTGGAGAGGGTGAAACTGCGGGTCGAATTGAGCGACACGATCGTCATGCCGGGCAGGGAGTGCACCGAGTCCAGGCGATCATCGATGTAGCGGCGATACAGCCGGTAGGGAGACAGGAAGCGTTCGTGGATCCGGTACATGGGCACATCGTGGTTTCCCGGCGTCACCACCAGGGGCGCCTCGAACTCCGCCAGGTAGGCGGCCGCCGCCTCGAACTGGGACGGGCGGGCCCGCTGGGTGAAGTCCCCGCTCACCACGATGACGTCGGGACGGCCGCGCTCGGCCAGTCGCCGGACCGCGGCGGCGCGGTCGCGCAGGAAGGGTGGGCCGAAGTGCAGATCGGACACATGCAGGATCTCAGGCATGCGCGGCCGGATCCGCCTTCGCCTCCGGTCCCGCGGTCCCGGAAGCCCCGGCCGCCTCCGGCTCGCTCCGGCCGCTCAGCCGCACCCAGAGCACCACGCCGAGGGCGATCAGCGCCAGGGCGATGACCTGGGCCGTGGTCAGGGGCCCGATGAACCGGTCGTCCTTGGCCCGCCAGATCTCGATGAGGAAGCGCTCGATCCCGGTCAGCACGAGGTAGACCGCGAACAGCCGGCCGGCCTTCCAGGGCTGCTTCCGCCAGCGCCACAGGAAGTAGAAGATCACCAGCGACGCGACCGTCTCTATGGGCTCGGTCGGGATCACCTTGAGCACCGCGTGGTCGGGCGTGCCGGGGGGAATGTGCGCCCCGAAGTCCGCCCGGAGGTTGCCGGCCGTGGTCGGCGGAGACCCCTTGGGGAAGGCGATCCCGATCCACGACGTCGTGGGGCGGCCGTAGTCGTCCCCCACCAGGAAGCAGCCGATGCGGCCGAGCCCGTAGCCCAGGGCGAGAGCCGGAGCCACCAGGTCCGCGCCCCGCGCGATCGGGTAGCGCCGGCGCCGCAGGAACCACAGGACGGCCAGCGCCCCCCCGATGAAGCCGCCGTACCACACGAGCCCGGCCCGGGAGAGCAGCATGCTGCCGGGAGCCGCCACCGTGACGCGCCAGTGGAGGGCCAGATAGTAGAGCTTGGCGCCCAGCAGGCCGCCGATGAGGGCGGCGACCATGATGTCCCCGGCCAGGTTCGGGTCGTCGTCCAGTTCTCCGAGCCGGACGCGCATGACCCGATGCGCCGCCAGGAACGCGATGACCATCATCGCGCCGAACGTGGTGATCGTCACCTCGCCGAACACCGGCAGGTGGAGGTGGACGAGCGTCGGGTGCATGGAGTCTCCTCAGATGATCGCTGCGGTTCGGGCCCCCGACCCGCTGCCGCGCCGCGTGGAGGCTACGCTCCACGCCTCGTGGACGGCCTCCAGGCCCGGGAAGGGCAGGGACGGGTCGGCGTTGAGATCGAGTCCGCTACGGTCGCCGCGCTCCAGCCGCCACGCCGCCACCCGGGCCACCATGGCACCGTTGTCGGTGGCGAGCCGCGGAGAGGGCACGAACAGCTCCCCTCCCTGGCCGAGCGCGCCCCGCAGCCGTTCGGCCAGCGCTCCGTTCCGGGCCACGCCGCCGCCCAGCAGCACGCGCCGACAGCCGGTGGCCCGCACCGCCCGCAGCGTCTTGTGGACGAGCACGTCGAGCACGGCCGCCTGGAACTCGGCGGCCAGGTCGGGCACGGCCGATTCCAGGGCCTCGGCGCCCCCCGAGGACTCGATCTCCTCCACCACCAGGGCCACGGCCGTCTTGAGGCCACTGAAGGAGAAGTCGAAGGCGGCCGGATCGTCGTCGGGCACCGACGGGTCCAGCATGGGTCGCGGAAGCTCGAAGCGGCCGGGCGACCCCCGCGCCGCCGCACGCTCGATGGCCGGTCCGCCCGGCCAGCCGAGGCCCATGCGCCGCGCCACCTTGTCGAACGCCTCGCCGGCGGCGTCGTCGCGCGTCTGGCCCAGGAGCTCGTATCGACCCCACGCCCGTGCCAGGAGGAGCATCGTATGGCCTCCCGACACGAGGAGCGCCACGAAGGGCGGCTCCGCGCCCGGATTTTCGACCGAGTTGGCGAAGAGGTGGGCCTCCATGTGGTGCACGCCCACCAGGGGAAGACCGCGACCGAAGGCGAACGCCTTGGCCCAGTTCACGCCCACCAGCAGGGAGCCGACGAGTCCCGGACCCGCCGTCACGCCCACCCCGACGAGCGCCTCGGCCTCGCGCCCCGATCGCTCCAGCGCCGCCGCGACCACCCGGTCGAGCTGCCGCAGGTGGGCGCGGGCCGCGATCTCGGGCACGACGCCGCCGAAAGCGGCGTGGGCGTCCTGCGTGGCGATCACGTGGCCCAGGAGCCGCGGGCCCTCCATGATGGCCGCCGAGCATTCATCGCAGGAGGACTCGATGCCGAGCACCGGGCCCGGGGGAAGGTCACGCTCCCCCACGCTCATCCTCCAGCCTTGCGGGGCGTGACCGTGACGGCGGCCGGCGACGGGGTCCCCGTGGCCTGTACCCCCTTCGGGAGCGTCACCTGCACCGGGACGCTCACTCCCCCGGCCGCCACCGAGTCGACGACCACGAAGGCCCGGATCTGCGAGCGGTCCAGGCCCCGCACCACCTCCCGGGGACCCCGGATCACCACGGCCACGGAATCCCGGGCCAGGCTGCTGCCGCTCGCGCCGGGCCCGGTCGCGCGCAGGGGCACCGTGAGGCTGGCCTCGACCAGGCTGTCGACCTCGACCGTCGCCAGAATCGTGGCGGGCTCGATCCTGAGGCCAGGGATGCCGCTCGGGGGCTCCAGCCGCAGCTCCTGGGTGACCGACTGCCCCAGGTCGTCCATCACCACCCTCTCGGTGACCAGCGAGTCGATCGAGGCCAGGGCCGATCGCGGACCGTGCACGGTGACGCTGTCGGGCTGCAGCCGGATGGGGCGCACCACGGCGAATCCCGCGGCGGCGGACAGGACGAGCCGCGGAGCCACGGGGACCTTCCGGGAGGTCCTGCGTTCCAGGTGGACGTCCACCTGGGATGGATGCACGGCCACCGGATCGATCTTGAGATCCCGGTCGTAGCTCACCATGCCCGGAGACAGGTCCAGGGTCATGATGGGCCCGGTCACCGAATCGATCGTCCGGCGGATGACCGGCGGATTCATGGGCAGGGATAAGATGTCTCCGCCGCGACCCTGGAAGGTCGTGCGCACCCGGTCCGGAACGTCGGTGATCACCCAGTTCGGATCCCGGACCTGGACCTCGAGGCGGGTCGGCACCGGGTGCTCCTGGCGGCGCTCGGCCGCCACGTTGAACCACAACAGCATGGCCAGGACGAGCGCGGCCAGCTTGTACGGCCAGTTCTCCACCAGCATGCCGCGCCAGTCCACGGCCTACCTCCCTCCTCCGCCGGCCGCCGCGCCGGACGCGGCCGCCGAGTCGGGCGGGGTCCGGGGTGCCTGTCCGGCCACGCGGATCGACACGCTGCCGCCGCGCCGGAGCGAGAACCCGGGCGGGGGATCCTGGGCGATCACCCGCCCCGCCGCTGCGAACGCGGCCGGGTCGTACGTCACCTCGCCGAGCGAGAGGCCGACATCTCTCAGGGCGGCCGGGACGTCCTCGACGTGCCGGCCCGACAGGTCCGGCACGCGGGCCACGGCGGGCCCCCGGCTCACCAGGACCGTGATCTGCGCCGGAAGCTGCAGGTCCTGTCCGGCATCCGGTCGGCTTCCGACCACCTGCCCGCGCTGGACGTCCGACCGGGTGCTGTCGACGGCGGTCGTGAACCCGAGCCGCTCGAGCACGATGCGACCCTGTCGGGCGGAGAGGCCACGCAGGTCGGGCACCTTGCGGCGTTCGGGCCCGGAGCTCAGGGTCACCTGCACGGGTGCCCCCGGGCGCGCGTACTGTCCCGGCAGGGGCGTCTGCGCGATGATCGCGCCCTCCGGGGCCTTCGGGTGGGGCACCCTCGCGCCCACCTCGAGCGTGAGGCCGACCTGGCCCAGGGAGCGGGTCGCCTCGGCGGTGGCCAGGCCGACCAGGTCGGGGACCCTCGCCACGTCTCCGGTCGGCCCGGTGGACCCTCCCGGGAAGATCCAGCGGGTCGCGACCAGGTAGCCGAGGGCGAACAGCCCCACGAGGAGGACGGCGGGGAGCAGACGACGGCGCTGTCGCGGCCCGAGCCATCCGCCTCCCCCGCCCCCCGGCCGCCTTCGTCCCGGGCTGGCCGGGGACCTCGGCGGGGCACCGGCCTCGTCCGCGGCCGCGTCCCTCTCCGGAGCGGACTCCTCCTCCGGGGACGGCCGTCCCCGGAGGGAGCCGCCCAATCCCCTGCGTCGTCGGAACTTCACCCGCCCCGCCTCCGGAGACGCGCGGCGAAGGACCCGTCCGTTCCGAATCGCCACGGGAGCACCCGTAGCTGACCGTCCGCGTCGACGGCATCCGCGGGCAGGCCCGCATCGGGGGACGCCGGCTCGCGGGCGAACTCGTCGTGGCGTTCCAGGAAATCGGTCACGCGTTCCTCGTTCTCCTCCGGTTCCAGCGAGCAGGTGGCGTAGACGAGCAGACCGCCCGGGGCGACCAGGTCGGCGCACGCCTCCATCAGGGACGCCTGCAGCGCCGCCAGCGCCTCGAGGCGGGCGGGACCGATCCGCCACCTCGCGTCCGGCCGGCGGCGCAGGGTGCCGGTTCCCGTGCACGGGACATCGGCCAGCACCGTGCGCGCCGCACGCACGGCCGGTCTCCTGCCGTCCATGGCGACCGCACGCAGCGGCACGCCCGTCCGCCGGGCGGCGCGCACCACACTCCCGAGACGGGCACGGTGCACGTCCGCCGCCACCGAGGGGCCGTCGCCTCGCGGCCGGGCCGCGGCGATCGCGACGGCCTTGCCCCCGGGGGCCGAGCACAGATCCAGGAACACCCCCTCGCCGGGGATTCCCAGGTAGTCTACCACGGCGGACGCCGCAGGATCCTGTATCACCGCCGGCACTTTCGCCAGGAGCGACGCCGGCTCCCCGCGAACCAGCCGCACGACGTGCGGCCACGGCTCCAGCGCCTCGATCTCGAGATCCTCCTCGCGGGCCCGCCGACCCGCCCCCGTCACATCGTCGGCCAGGAGACGGGCGGTGACCGGGGGTGCACGGTTGTCGAACTCCACGAGGCGCGCCACGTCCGACGTCGCCATCCGCCCCAGCCAGCGCCGCACGAGCCATTCGGGGTGCGAACCCCAGGTCGTCAGATGGCCGAGCGGATCGCCGTCGGGATCCGGGAACAGGCCGGCACGATCCTCGATCCTGGCCGCCGACCGGAGCACGCCGTTCACGAACCCGGTCGCACGCGGCCCGAGCGTGGCTCGCACACCGCGGACCGTCTCGTCCACGGCCGCATGTGGAGGCACGCGCATCTCGCCAAGCTGGTACAGCCCGAGCCGAAGCCAATCATGCACGCCGGGCTCCACCCGGGACAGGGCCCGATCCGAGACGGCGGCGAGTTCGTGGTCCAGCCGCGCCCGCAGCCGGATGCACCCGAACGCCATGTCCATGGCCAGGCCCCGGTCGAGGCCGCGAAGCGAGGCGAAGCGCCTCGCCGCCGCGTGGTCGGCGAACGCGCCCGCTCGGACGTCCTCGAGGACCCGAAAGGCGGCGAGGCGCGCCTCGTCCGCCGTTCGGGTCAACCCAGCATGCCCCCGGTGGGACTCGATGGCACCGCCCACTCGCGGCGCGGCATGCGGCCGGCCAGGTAGGCCATGCGGCCCGCCTCCACGGCCCGTCGCATGGCGGCCGCCATGAGGACCGGCCGCTCCGCGGCGGCCAGCGCCGTGTTCATGAGCACGCCGTCGACCCCCTGTTCCATGGTGATGCACGCGTCGGACGCCGTGCCCACGCCGGCGTCCACGATCACCGGCACGTCGAGGCGACGCTTGAGGATGCGGATCGTGACCGGGTTGAGCAGGCCGAGGCCGCTCCCGATCGGCGAGGCGAGGGGCATGACGGCCGCCACACCCGCCTCCTGGAGCTTGAGGGCGGTGACCAGGTCGTCGTTCGTATAGGCGAGGACCGTGAAGCCCTCCTCGACGAGGACCCGGGCGGCGACCAGGAGCTGCTCCACGTCCGGGAACAGCGTCTCCTCGTCGCCGATGACCTCCAGCTTGACCCAGTCGTGGAGCCCGGCCTCGCGGCCCAGCCGCGCGTAGCGGATCGCGTCCTCGGCATCGTAGCAGCCGGCCGTGTTGGGGAGCAGGAGGAACTCCTCCGGGTCCAGGTGATGGAGGAGGCTCTCTCGCTTCGAGGCGTCCAGGTCCACCCGGCGGACGGCGACCGTGACGATCTCCGTGCCCGACGCCCGCAGCGCCTGCACCATGGTCTCGGGCGCGTCGTACTTCCCCGTTCCCACGATGAGACGCGATCGGAAGGACCTGCCCGCGATCGTGAGCGGCTCGTCGATCCGCGCCAGCGCCTCGGAACCGGGGTCTTGCTGCAGTACGGTGCTCATCTATGTCTCTCCTCGCTCGATACGGAAGTCGAATCCACTCAGCCGCCTCCGACGAAGCGGACGATCTCCACCCGGTCGCCCGCGTCCACCCGCACGTCGTCCAGGTCGGCACGTCGCACGACCCGCCGGTTGACCTCCACGACCACCGTGCGCCGGTCCACGTCCAGCCGCTCCAGCAGTCCGGCCACGGACAGACCGTCGGGGACCCGGCGGGGCTCGCCGTTGACCTCGATATCGATGCGGGCTTCGTTCACCTCGGTTCCCCCGGTTCCAGGGCGCGCGCCAGTGACACGGCCGCCTCCACCGGCGAGGTCGCGGACCACACGGCCCGGATCACGGCGATCCCGGACGCGCCGGCCACCATCACGTCGGGAACGCGCGACAGGTCGATCCCGCCGATGGCCACGATGGGGAGGTCGACCGCGCGGCAGGCGGCGATGCGATCGCCGCCACCGGGCTCCACGTCGTGGTGGGAGGGCGTCGCGAAGATCGTACCCAGAACGAGGTAGTTCGCTCCGTCCCGGGCCGCCCCCCGCGCCTCCTCCGGTCCGTGCACCGAGGCGCCGATCGCCAGGCGGCCGGCCGCTACGGTCACGGCTTCCCGCACCGGGAGGGCTTGCGACCCGAGCTGCGCGGCGTGCGCCCCCGCCGCCAGCGCCACATCGAGCCGCTCGTTGACGACCACCCAGCCGCCGTGGCGGCGCGCCGCCGCCGCCAGCCCTCGGGTGAGCCCGTACAGCTTCCGTCCCGTCGCGCCCGGTAGCCTCAGGTGGAGGGCCAGCGCCGGTCCGCAGCGCTCGCGCATCCGGGTCGCGGTCCGGGCGAAGTCGGCGCGTGCGGCGACCGTGGGCGTGACGAGCACGTGCAGGGGAGGCAACCCGCGCCCCTCCCGGGCGCTCACACGAAGCGCTGGCCCGGCCGGGCCCCGCGCCCGCGTACCCACGCCCCGGCGCCCATCCGGCGGCCGGCGGCGGGCTTGACCTCGCCGATCTCGACCGCGCCGGACCCGGCCGCCACGAGCAGCGCGCCTCGCGGGTCCGCCACCAGGACCGTACCCGGACCGGGCGCCGGCCCCCCGCCGGACGCTCCGGCCGGCCCGCCCTCCACCAACGCGTCCGTCCTCGGCCGCGGCCGGAACAGTTGCACGGCCAGCGGCCCGGCATCGGATCCCGGCCCGGCCTCGAGCAGGCTCCAGGCTGCCGGCCACGGGTCGCAGCCCCGGATCCAGCGCCCGATCTCTTCGGCGGACAGGGTCCAGTCGATCCGGACCGTGTCCCGGTCCAGCTTGGGCGCGTACGTGGCGCGCCCGTGATCCTGCTCGCGGGCCTCCACCGTTCCCTCCTCCAGTCCGTCGAGCACGTCGATCAGCAGCGTGGCCCCCAGCTCCGAGAGGGTCACGAACAGCTCGCCGGCCGTCGTCTCTCGCCCGAGCGGAACGCCTTCCTGGGCCAGGATCGGACCCGCGTCCAGCTCGCGGACCAGGCGGATGATCGTCACGCCGCTCTCCCGGTGTCCGCGGATGATGGCCCAGTTGATCGGGGCGGCGCCCCGGAGCTCGGGGAGAAGGGAGGCATGTACGTTGATGGTACCACGTGGCGGCGCCTCGAGCACCGGCTCCGTGAGGATCTCCCCGTAGGCCGCCACCACCGAGATGTCGGCCTCCAGCGCCGAGATCCGGGCCATGAAGTCCTCGCCGCGAGGCTTTTCGGGCTGGAGGAGGGGGAGGCCCGCGGACATGGCGGCTTCCTTGACCGGAGTGGCGCGGAGGGATCGACCGCGGCCGGCCGGGCGGTCGGGCTGGGTGACCACGCCGGCGACCGTGTGCCCGGAGCCGACGAGGGTCCGGAGGGACGGCAGCGCGTAGTCGGAGGTGCCCCAGAACAGCACGCGCATGCCCGTCACGCCCTGGCGCCGCCCGGGACCGTCAGGACCGGCCCGCGCCGACCTCGCCGCCCTCCTCCCGTTTGGCCCACTTGTCCAGGAGGAGCTTGCGCTTGAGGGGGCTCAGGTGATCCAGGAAGAGCACGCCGTTCAGGTGGTCGACCTCGTGCTGCAGGCAGCGGCTCAGCATGCCCCCGGCCTCGATACGGACCCGCTCGCCCTCCGCGTCCAGGCCCGTGATCACGATGCTCTCGGACCGCTCGACGACGTCGGCCAGGCCGGGGATGCTCAGGCATCCCTCCTCGCCTTTCGAGGAGCCGCTCCGCGACTCGATGCGGGGGTTGACGAGGGCGCCGGACGGCTGCTCGTCGTCGCGGACGTCGTATACGAACACGCGCAGAGGGACGCCCACCTGGGGCGCCGCCAGACCCACGCCGTCGGCCGCGTACATCGTGTCCCGCATGTCGCGGATGAGAGCGCGGAGCTCCCGGTCCACCTCTTCGACCGGATCGCACTCCCGCCGGAGGATCGGATCGCCGAGAATCCGTATGTCCAGCACGCTCATCGCTCTCCCGTGGTGCGGCTCCCGCTCACTCGGCGATCTTGCGGCCCACCTTGCCGCGCTCGATCTCGAGCCGTGTGTCGTCTCCCGTCTTGATCGTCACCCGATCGTCCTCGACGTGGATGATGCGGCCGATGATGCCGCCGAGGGTGACCACTTCGTCCCCCTTCTCGAGCTTCGCGACCATTTCCTCGTGCTCCTTCTGCTGCTTGCGCTGCGGGCGGATCAGGAGGAAGTAGAAGATTGCGAAGATCGCGGCGAACATGATCAGCGTTCCCCACGGGCTCGCGCCGCCTCCCTGGGGGCTGGCCATCAGTGCGGGCAGGATGTGGGGCGTCACGCTGGCCTTCCTTGGCTCGTGTGGGCCGATGTCGGATACCGGGGCTCTGCGGCGATGTTCCCGACCGACGGGGCCTTCGGGAAGAACCGCCGACGCGATCGAGGTGGGCGGCGAGCCTCAAACGGCCGCCTCGCGGTAGCGGGACAGCCAGTCGTCCGCCCACGACTCGAACTCGCCCCGCAGGATCGCCCGGCGTGCCCGCGAAGTCAAATCCAGCAGGAAGTGGACGTTGTGCAGGGAGAGAAGCCTCAATCCGAGCAGCTCGTCGCACGAGAACAGGTGGCGGAGATAGGCCCTGGAGTAGTGCCGGCACAGCTCGCACGAGCACGCCGGATCGAGCGGCCTCGGATCGTCCGCGAAGCGGGCCACCTTCACGTTGACCTTTCCGAGCGACGTGAAGGCGGTGCCGTTGCGCCCGTTCCGGGTGGGGGCGACGCAGTCGAACATGTCGATCCCGCGCCGGATCGCCTCGAGCACGTCCTCGGGGTAGCCCACGCCCATCAGGTAGCGCGGCGCCTCCCGTGGGAGGCGCGGCTCGCACGTCTCCAGGATGGCCAGGGTGACGTCGCGGGGCTCCCCGACCGACAGGCCGCCGATCCCCACGCCGGGCCACGGGCCCAGCGACAGGGTTCGCTCCAGCGCCTCCAGCCGGAGGTCGGGGAACGAGGCGCCCTGGAAGATCGGGAACAGGAGCCCCGGGGACCCCGGCGGCAGGACCATCCCCGCCCCCGCCTCGCCGAGCTCGCGGGGGGGCTCGCCCGCAGCGAGTCCTTGATGCCGCTCCCGGCAGCGCTCCAGCCAGGCGAGGGAGCGCTCCACGGCGTGGCGGGCGGTGGGGCGATCGGCCTCCCCGGGCGGGCATTCGTCCAGGGCCATCATCACGTCCGACCCGAGCGCGGCCTGGATCTCGATCGCCTTCTCCGGCGTGAGCCGGTGCCGGGAGCCGTCCAGGTGGCTCTGGAAGGTGACGCCCCCGTCGTCGACGGCGTTGATCCGGGCCAGGGAGAAGACCTGGAAGCCGCCCGAGTCGGTGAGGATGGGGCGCTCCCAGTGCATGAACGGGTGCAGCCCACCCAGGCCGGCCACCACGCCGACCCCCGGTCTCAGGTACAGGTGGTAAGCGTTGGCCAGCACGATCTCGGCCCCCGCTCCCAGAAGGTCCTCCGGAGTGAGCGCCTTCACGGTCCCCTGCGTGCCTACCGGCATGAACGCCGGCGTGTGCAGGATCCCCGAGCGCAGCCGCAGAGTCCCTGCCCGGGCCGCGCCGCTCGTCCCATCCAGCCGGTAGCCGCCGACCTCGAGGGACCGGTCGTCGGCCGCCGCGCCGACCTCGACCTCCGGTCCGGTGACCTCGGCGGACCCTCCGCTCCGGGGCCCGTCGGGGCTCACAGGACCACCATGGCGTCGCCGTAGGAGTAGAAGCGGTACCCACGCTCCACGGCGTGCCGGTAGGCCGCCAGCACTCGCTCCCTGCCGGCCAGGGCCGACACCAGCATGAGCAGGCTCGAACGCGGCAGGTGGAAGTTCGTGATCAGGCGGTCCACCGCCCGGAACCGAAAGGGTGGATGGATGAACAGGTCCGTCTCGCCCTCGCCCGCGACGAAGCGCCCTTCCCCGTCCACCACCGTCTCCAGGGTGCGCGTCGCCGTCGTGCCCACCGCCCACACGTGGCCGCCGCCTTCGCGCACGTGATTCAGCCGCGCTGCCGCCTCCGACCCCATCCGGTAGCGCTCGGCGTGGAGCTCGTGGTCCCGGAGGCGCTCGGCATCGACCGGGCGGAAGGTGCCGAGACCCACATGCAGCGTGATCCGTACGATCTCGACCCCGCGGGCCGACAGCTCCTCGAGCAGCTCTCCGGTGAAGTGGAGCCCGGCGGTCGGGGCGGCCACGCTGCCGGTGTGGGCGGCGTAGACGGTCTGGTAGCGCTCCCGGTCCTCGGGCTCCGGCTCCCGGCCCAGGTAGGGCGGAAGCGGCACTTCTCCGTGGCGCTCGACCAGTTCACCCGGATCGCCCGCCCCTTCCAGGCGCACGATCCGGCCGCCGTCCCCCGTGGAGTCGAGGATCGTGACCTCGAAGTCGGGGGCCACGATGACCCGGCGGCCGGGCTTGAGCTTGCCCCCGGGCCGCACCAGAGCCCGCCAGGTGCGCCCTGTGTCATCGCCCTCCTCTCGCCGGAGCAGGAGGACCTCGACGGAGGCGCCGGTCGGCTTGCGGCCGCGCAGCCGGGCCGGGAACACCCGCGTGTCGTTGAGCACGAGGGCATCGCCCGGCGGGACGAGGGACCGGATATCCCGGAAGCGGAGATCCCGCAGGTCGCGTCCGGAGCGGTCGAGGACCAGGAGACGGCTCGCATCGCGTCGTGCGGAAGGATGGCGCGCGATCAGCGAGTCGGGGAGATCGTACTCGAAGTCGGACGTCCTGAGGGCGGAGAGGTTCGCCGTCTCCCCGCCCGCAGCCGCCGCCCCTCTCACGCTTCCGGGTCGAACAGGGAGGACTGCCCGCCCCCCTGGCCCCCCTCGGGGAGCCGGTAACCGAACCGGCGGTAGGCCTTGGCGGTCGCCACCCGGCCCCGGCTGGTCCGCTGCACGTAGCCGTTCTGGATGAGGTAGGGCTCGTAGACCTCCTCCAGCGTTCCCGCGTCCTCACCCACGGCCACCGCCAGCGATTCGACCCCCACCGGACCGCCCTCGAAGCTCTCGATGATGGCCCGAACCACCCGCGTGTCCATCTCGTCCAGCCCGTACTCGTCCACGTTGAGCATGTCGAGGCCGCGGCGTGCCGTGTCGACGTCGACCGTCCCGTCCGCCTCGACCTCGGCATAGTCGCGCACGCGGCGCAGGATGCGGTTGGCGATGCGCGGGGTCCCGCGCGAGCGCCGCGCGATCTCGGCCGCTCCCTCGGCGGAGGCCGGCACCCCCAGGATGCGGGCCGAGCGCTCGACGATGGCGCGAAGGTCCTCCTCCGGGTAGAAGCCGAGACGCTCGATGATCCCGAACCGGGCACGCATGGGGGCCGTGAGGAGTCCGAACCGGGTCGTCGCCCCGACGAGCGTGAAGCGCTCGATCTGCATGGAGACGGTCCTGGCGCGCGGTCCCTCCCCCAGCCGGACCTCGATGCGGAAGTCCTCCATGGCCGGGTAGAGGAACTCCTCGATCACCGGCCTGAGCCGGTGGATCTCGTCGATGAAGAGGATGTCGCGCGGCTCCAGGTTGGTGAGGAGCGCGGCCAGGTCTCCCGGCTTCTCGAGCACGGGCCCGGAGGTGAGCTTGATGTTGACGCCGAGCTCCCGCGCCAGCAGCCGCGCGAGCGTGGTCTTCCCGAGGCCCGGCGGGCCGAAGAACAGGGTGTGGTCCAACGCCTCTCCGCGTCCGAGGGCGGCCTCCAGGTAGACCCGGAGGCTCCCCTTGACGCCCTCCTGGCCCACGAAGTCGGCCAGCCGGTCGGGACGGAGCGAGGACTCGACCCGCTCCTCGGCCCCGAGCACGTCGGGTGTGGTGATCTCGGACCGCTCGCTCATCCCGCCCTCATACGTGCTGCAGCGCGAGGCGCACCAGCTCCTCCACCCCCACCTCGCGCCCGTCCAGGGACCGCCGGGCGCGGTGCACGGCGTCCTCGCTGTCCCGGGCGCCGTAGCCGAGGTTGCGCAGGGCCTGCACGGCCTCCAGCGCCGCGCCCGTTCCGACCTCGGGCTCCTCCTCGGAGACCAGGTCGTCCAGCTTGTCGGCCAGCTCCACGGCGATGCGCTCGGCCGTCTTCTTCCCGACGCCGCTCACCGTGCGCAGCACGTCGTGGTCCTTGGCCCGTATGGCCCGCACGATCCGTCCCCCCGGCAGCGAGCCGAGCAGGGCGAGGGCGAGCCGGGGGCCCACGCCGCTGGCCGTCTGGAGGCGCAGGAAGAGCTCCCGGTCGCGGGCGCCCGCGAAGCCATACAGCTCCAGGGCGTCGTCCCGCACGACCAGGGCCGTGTGCAGCTCGACCTCCTCGCCCACGGGGGGCAGTCGGTCCAGCACGGTGGCGGGCACCAGCACCTCGTATCCCAGGCCCGACACGGTGAGGACCTCGACGCGGTCGGTGCCCACCGCCAGGAGCCGCCCCCGAATGCGGCGGATCATCGGCTCACCGGGCCAGCGGCCCCACGCCGACCATGAGATGGCAGAGGGCCGCGGCGCAGCCGTCGGCGGCATCGGCCGGCTCGGGCGGGCTGGCCAGGCCCAGGTGCTTCTGGACCATGAACGCCACCTGGTCCTTGGCGGCGTTTCCGTTGCCGACCACGGCCTTCTTGATGGTGGCGGGCGGGTACTCGGCCACCTCCATCTCGAACAGGGCCGCGGTGAGGAGGATGGCGCCGCGAGCGTGCCCGAGGACCGCGGCGGTGCGGGCGTTGCGGCCATGGAACACGTCCTCGACCGCCACGCAGGTCGGCCGGAGCCGCTCCAGCACCTCCTGCAGGCCGCGATGGATCTGTACGAGTCGCTCGGGGAGGGAGGTGTCCGCATCGGCACGCAGCACGCCGCATTCCTCGAGCGTGAAGCCGCCCCCGGCCCGGGCGACCAGCCCGTAGCCCATGACGTGGCTGCCGGGATCGATCCCGAGGACTCTCAGGAGCCGGCCGACTCCATGGCCGCGAGGGCCTCCTCGTCCACCTCGAAGTTGGACCACACCTGCTGCACGTCGTCGTGGTCCTCGATCTCCGACAGGAGCTCGAGCAGGCGCTCGGCCTGCCGACCCTCGACCCGCATGGCCGACTTGGGCACCATGGCCAGGCCGGACTCCCGGATCTCGAGTCCCCGCTCCCGCAGCGCCTCGGCGACTTCGTGGAAGCGGGCCGCGGAGGTCTGGATGCGGTACGCGTCCCCGTCACGCGTCATGTCGTCGGCGCCGGCCTCGAGGGCCGCCTCCAGCGCCACGTCCTCATCGTAGTGCCCGGCGTCCAGCCACACCTCGCCGACCCGGTCGAACATCCACGCCACCGAGCCGTCGCGCCCCAGGTTGCCGTCGTAGCGCTCGAGCAGGTAGCGCAGCTCCTGGACGGTGCGGTTGGCGTTGTCGGTGACGCATTCCATGAACAGGGCGGCGCCGCCCGGCCCGTACCCCTCGTAGGTGACCTCCTGGTAGTCGACCCCCGGGAGCTCCCCCGTGCCGCGCTGGATGGCGCGCTCGATGTTCTCGTTGGGCATGTTCTCGGCCTGCGCGTTGTCGATGGCGGTGCGCAGGCGCGGATTGAACCCCGGGTCGCCGCCGGCCTCCCGGGCCGCCACCGCGATCTCCCGGCCCAACTTGGCGAACAAACGACCCTTCTGCTTGTCGTTCTTGCCCTTCTGGCGCTTGATCTTGGACCACTTGCTGTGACCTGACAAACGGATGCTCCCCGTGGAAGGCCCGAGTGGTGCGAAGCCGCGCCGGGAGCCCGCCTCCGGGCTCGCGCGGGGCCGCTGCTCCCGGAAATTCTCTACCCTCCGGGCCGGGGCGTGTGCCCCGGCGCGGGGGGCCTCTCAGGAGGCCTGGCGCTCCTCCTGCGACCGGGCGATGACCCGCTCGGTCACATCGGCCGGCGCGCGCTCGTAGCCGTGCAGCCGCCGGGCGTGCACCCCCTTGCCGTGCGTGAGGGAGCGCAGCGCGGCCGAGTACCGGTAGAGCTCGGCCTGGGGGACCATGGCCCGGACGAGCTGCAGGTGGCCGCGGGCCTCGATGCCCAGGACCCGGCCCCGGCGGCCGTTCAGGTCGCCGATGATGTCTCCCATGTACTCCTCGGGCGTGGTCACCTCGATCTCCATGATCGGTTCGAGCAGCACCGGGCCCGCCTTCCGGGCGACGTTCTTGAACGCCATGGAGCCGGCCACCTTGAACGCCTGCTCGGAGCTGTCCACCGAGTGATGCGAGCCGTCGTACACCTCGGCCTGGAAGTCCACGACCGGGTACCCGGCCAGCACCCCTCGAGCGGCGGACTCCCGGATGCCGTGGTCGACGGCGGACACGAACTTGTTGGGGATCACGCCCCCTTTGATCGCGTCGACGAACGCGTAGCCTGAGCCGTGCGGCAGGGGCTTGAGCCGGACCCAGCAGTCGCCGTACTGGCCGCGGCCGCCCGTCTGCTTCTTGTAGCGACCCTGCCCCTCGGCCTCCCGGGTCAGCGTCTCCCGGTACGGGATGCGCGGCTCCTCGGTCTGGACCTCCACCCCGTACTTCCGGAGCAGCTTCTCCAGGGTGACGTTCAGGTGGAGCTCCCCGAGCCCCCTCGCGATGGTCTGGCCCAGCTCGGGATCGAACGCGGACCGGAAGGTGGGATCCTCCTCGTGAAGCCGCGCCAGCCCGGTCGACAGCCGGTCCTCGTCGCCACGGGAGGCCGGGGCCACGGCCACGGCGATGTCCGGCTCCGGCCAGTCGATGGTCTGCAGCCGGAGCGGCCTGGACTCCGAGGCGAGGGTGTCGCCCGTGTGCGTGACCTTGAGCTTGGCGACCACCCCGATGTCGCCGGCGTGCAGCCGGCCGACCTCGAGCCGCTCGGACCCGTCCGGGATCGCCAGGTGCGTGATGCGCTCGCTGCCGGAGCGGCTGGCGTTGGCCAGGGAGTCCCCATTCGAGACCGTGCCCGAGAACACGCGGAAGTAGCTGAGCTCGCCGGCGTGCGGCTCGGCCGTCGTCTTGAACACGAGCGCCGTCGCCGACTCCGAGTCCGAGCCGGCCAGCTCCACGGGCTCGCCGTCCCGATCCTCGGCCAGGTACGGGCCCGCCTCGTTGGGCGACGGAAGCAGCTCGACCAGCTTGTTGAGCACCGCGCGCACGCCCCAGCCGCTCCGCGCCGAGCCGCAGAAGATCGGGAACAGCTCGCCGCGACGCATGGCCGCGGCCATCGCCGACAGCACCCGCTCCCGGTCCAGCTCCTCGCCCTCCAGGTACGCCTCCAGGAGCGCGTCGTCCGTCGTGGCGATGGTCTCGATGAGCTCCTGCCGGTAGCGCTCGACGCCGGGACCGAGCTCCTCGGGGATCTCGACCTCCTCGTACTCTCCCCGGTCGCTCCCGGCGCGGTACAGGTGCGCCTTCTTCGAGAACAGGTTCACGATCCCGCGGTACGCGTCACCCGCCCCGATCGGTACCTCGACCGGGATGGCGCCCTCGGCGATCACCGACTTGATCTGTCCGAAGGTCTTTTCGAATGAGGCGTTCTCCTTGTCCATCATGGAGATGAAGAAGAGGCGCGGCAGCCCACGGTCGGAGGCCGCGGCCCACACCTTCTCCGTGCCCGCCTCGACCCCGGCTACCGCGCTCGCCACGACCAGCGCGCCGTCGGCCACGCGCAGGCCGGCCAGCGTCTCCCCGTAGAAGTCCAGGTAGCCGGGAGTGTCGATCAGGTTCACCTTGGCGCCCATCCAGGGCGCGTGGGCGACTCCGAGGTTGATCGACATGCCGTGCGAGGTCTCTTCCGGCGTGAAGTCCGTGACCGCGTTGCCGGCCTCCACGGAGCCGCGTCGGCCCGTCGAGCCCGCGATGTAGCACATCGCGTCGGTCAGGCTGGTCTTACCGCATCCCCCGTGGCCCAGGAGGACGACGTTGCGGATGCGGTCGGTCGAGTATTCTTGCGTAGAGGCCGCCATGGCCGACTCCTCTCAGAGGCCCGTCGATGAACCGGGGCGGTTGAACCGGTCGTGGGGCTCCCCATTCTAGGCGAGGAGTCGGAGGATCGAAAGGGCCGCGCCGGTCCCGGCGGAGGGCGGGCGGTCAGCCCCGGTAGCGGCGACTCATCTCGTCCAGGAACTCGCGTTCCTCCTCCGTCAGCGAGTCCATCCCGCTCTCGCGGATCTTGTCCAGCACCCGGTCCACCTCGTCCAGAGTGTCCCCGGACGGTCGGCGGCGGGAGTGCGGCCGCCCGGCGGAGGTCGAGCGGGGACGGGGCCCGGCATCCCCGCGCCCGCCGCGCGCCGCTCCGCGCCGCCCCCTCCCGGTCCAGCGCGTCCACCGGCGACCCACCGCGGACAGCCCCCGGTCCAGGACGCTGCCCCAGCGGAGATAGAGGTAGCCGGTCACGAGTCCGCCCAGGTGCGCCCACTCGGCCACGGGACCACCCCGCGCCACGAAGGTGGCCCACACGGCCACGCCGGCCAGGAAGGTCACGAACCACTTGGCCTTGATGGGGAGGATCCCCCACACGTAGATGGGCGCGTCCGGCCAGCGCAGGGCGAAGGCGAGCATCACCCCGTAGATGGCCGCCGACGCCCCGATCACGGTGGGTGTCCCGATCAGGGGAACGAGGATCACCGATGCGAGCGCCCCTCCCAGCCCGGCCACGATGTAGAAGCGGATGAAAGCCGTACCGCCCCAGGCCCGCTCCAGCGGCGGTCCGAAGAAGAACAGGACCAGCATGTTGAGGAAGACGTGCAGGAAGCCGCCGTGTACGAACATGTAGGTGAGCGGCGACCAGGGATGGACCAGGAGGCGCGCCGGCGAGAAGCCGAACACGTATGCCGTCCAGTCCAGGGGGAGGAGCCGCACGGCGTTGAGGAGCCAGATGATGCCGTTGGCCACGATGAGGCGCGTGACCCAGGGCGTGAAGAAGCGCCCGAACCGACCGGCGGGCCCCCCGCCGAATCCGCCCCCGCCCGAACCGTAGCTGTACGATCGCTCCGCGTAGCTCATGATCCCCCGTGCCCCGGTCGAACCCCCCCGGCCGGGCGCCGTTCCGCGATCAGGCGGCCCCGTCGGATGCGGGAGCGATGGCGAGGCGCACGATCCGATCGCAGAGCTCCGGGAAGGAGAGGCCGGCCGCCGCGCCCGCCTTGGGGACGAGGCTGTTGGCGCTCATGCCCGGCAGCGCGTTGGCCTCCAGACACCAGGGCGTACCGTCTCCGTCCAGCATGAAGTCGATGCGGCTGAAGCCGCCCAGCTTCAGCGCCCGGTGCGCGGCGAGGGCGGTGTTCCGCACGCGTTCGGCCACCACAGCCGGCAGGTCGGCGGGAAAGATCTCGCGGGCCATCCCCGGCTGATACTTGCATTCGTAGTCGAAGACCTCGTGCTCGGGGATGATCTCCCCCACGGGCAGCGCCTCGTCTCCCACGACCGCCACGGTCAACTCCCGACCTTGCACGAAGCGCTCCACGAGCACCTCCGCGTCGTAGCGCCGCGCCGCGCGGATGGCGGCGGGGAGCGCGTCCGCTTCGCGCACCACGGAGAGCCCGACGGTGGAGCCCTCCCGGTTGGGCTTCACCACCACGGGCAGCCCGGGGTCCTCGGCCCGGAGATCGGCGTCGGCGGCCGCGGTCACGGTGCGCCACGGCGGAGTGGGGAGCCCCGCCTGCAGGAAGAGCCGCTTGGCGACCTCCTTGTCCATGGCCAGGGCGCAGCCCAGGTGACGGCTGCCCGTGAACGTCACTCCGGCCAGCTCGAGGAGCGCCTGGAGGGTACCGTCCTCCCCCACGCCGCCGTGCAGGATGGGGAAGAGCACGTCGGCGTCCGACACCTCGGGCAGGGCCAGGAGGTCCGCGAGCACGCCGACCCCGAGCGGGGCGAGCCCCTCGCGCTCCGGCGGCGAAGCCCGCACGCCTCGGGCCGCGATCTCGTCCTCCGTCGCCGCGGACAGGGGCCCGGACGCGGTGTCGACCGCCACGACGTCGTGGCCGGCCCGACGCAGGGCGCGCGTCACCTGCACGCCGGAGTCCAGCGACACCTCGCGCTCGGCCGAGGCACCGCCCAGGAGCACCGCGATTCTCACCCGCTCAATCGCCCATGAGGTGGTGGAGGAGGTCGTACCGCGTCAGGATCCCGATGATGACCTCCCCGTCCTCGACCAGGACGGCGGACACGTCGCGCGTCAGCCGACGGCTCAGGGCGTTGATCTCGACGGTGGCGTCCACGACGGGAAACGGACCGCCGGCCAGCTCTCCGACGGGGCGGTCCAGGTTGTCGGGGTCGTCCAGGGCCGCCGACATCAGGGTCGCCTCCGTGACCGAGCCCTCCGGCCGGCCCTCGGACAGCACCGGCATCTGCGAGACGTTGTGCGCCTCGATGAGGGCCAGGGCCTCCCGGACCGTGGCCTCGGGCGGGACGGAGACGAGCGCCTCCGTTCCCGGCACCCGCTTGGTACCGAGCAGGTAGTCCGCCGTCACTCGCTCGGGCCGGAGCATCTGGTTCTCCCGCATCCACTCTTCGTTGTAGAGCTTGGAGAGGTAGCGCTCGCCCGTATCACACAGGATGCACACCACGCAGGCATCCGGGTCGTCGACCTCCTTGGCCACGTGCACCGCCAGGGCCACGTTGAGCCCCGTGGACCCGCCCACGAACATCCCCTCCTCGCGCGTGACCCGTCGCGCCATGAGGAAGGACTCCCGGTCTCCTATCGTCCGGAACTCGTCGATGAGCTCGAAGTCGAGCGTGCCGGGAATCTTGTCGTTCCCGATGCCCTCGACCTTGTAGGGCGCGTGGGGTCCCTTCTCGCCCGTGGCGAAGTATCGGGCGAAGATGGAGCCCGCCGGATCGCCGGCGATCACGCGAATGGAAGGGTCCTTTTCCTTGAGGAACCGTGCCACCCCGGTGATCGTGCCGCCCGTGCCGGCCGATGCCACGAAGTGGGTGATGCGGCCCTCGGTCTGCTCCCATATCTCCGGTCCCGTGGTCTCGTAGTGGGCCTGCGGATTCACGGGATTGAAGAACTGGTCGGCCAGCACGGCGTCGGGACGTTCGGCCGCCAGGCGGCGCGCCACATTGGCGTAGTAATCCGGGTGATCGGGCTCTACGGCCGAGGGGGTCACGATGACCTCGGCCCCGTAGCCCTTGAGCAGCCGGACCTTCTCGGCGCTCATCTTGTCCGGGATGACGAACACGCAGCGGTAACCCTTGACCGCCGCGGCCAGAGCCAGGCCGACCCCCGTGTTGCCGGACGTCCCCTCGACCACCGTGCCGCCCGGGCGCAGGCGCCCATCGCGCTCGGCGTCCTCGATGATCCTGATCCCGATACGGTCCTTGACGGAACCGCCGGGGTTGGCCTGCTCCGCCTTCCCGTACAGGGGCGTGCGCGCTCCATCGACCACCCGGCGCAGACGGATCAACGGCGTCCAGCCGATCGTCTCCAGCACGGTGTCGTAGGGACGTCGATGCGGCGGGGGCTGGGTCATGGCTGGTGGACCTCTTCCGGGAGCGGGTAGCGCACCGGCAGGACCGCCCACACGGCCACGGGGCGGTCGCCCTGACGCGCCGGACGGTAACGAAGCCGGCGCGCTCCGGCCAGCGCCGCCGAATCCAGCACCGGGTAGCCGCTCGACGTGAGCACGTAGGCGGAGTCCACCATCCCGTCCGTGTCGATGTGGATCCTGAGACGCGTCTCGCCGCCGATGCGTGCCTGCCATGCCTGGTCGGGGTAGTCGAACGGCGACTGCTGGTTCTGCATCACCGGGACGCGGAAGGAGCCGCTCCGGACGCCCAGGCGAAGTCCTCCGAGGACCGGGCTCACCGTGTCGGCGCAGCCCGCGAGGAGAGGAAGCGCCAGGGCAACCGACGCCATCAGCGCGGCGCCGCGTCCGACGCTCACGGCTCGCCTCCCGGGAGAGGCCGCCGGGGGGGCGCATCCGCCGCACGCGGCTCCTCGAGGCCCGCCAGCCGTCGAAGCTCCGTCAGCGCCTGCAGCGCTTCCAGCGGCGTCGTCCGGTTGGGGTCGAGGTCCGTCAGCCTCTGGAGCACGTCGACGGCGGAGACCCGCGGGCCCGAGCCTTCCTCCGGCCCGTCCTCCTCGTCCACGGCGGGGACCTCGCCGGCGGCCGCCTCCGGCTCGAACAGGCTGAGCTGGGGCCGGCCCTCGTTGACGAGACTGGCCAGCCGCGTCCCGGCTCCGCTCTCGCCGCCCTCGAGGACCCGCAGCACCTCCGCAGCGCGCTCCACCACCGGCGCCGGCAGGCCCGCCAGCCGGCCCACGTGCACGCCGTAGGAGCGGTCGCTACCTCCCGGCTCCACCCGCCGCAAGAACACGATGTCGTCCCCGGTCTCCCGCACCGCCACGTTGAAGGCCCCGACGCCCTCCAGTCGATCCGCCAGCTCGACGAGCTCGTGGTAGTGCGTCGCGAAGATCGTCCGGGCCTCCACCACGTCGTGGATGTACTCCGTCACGGCCCAGGCGATCGACACGCCGTCGTAGGTCGAGGTGCCGCGCCCGATCTCGTCCAGGAGCACCAGGCTCCGATCGGTGGCCCCGTTGAGAATGGTGGCCGTCTCGGTCATCTCGACCATGAAGGTGCTCTGACCGCGAACCAGGTTGTCGGAGGCGCCGACGCGGGTGAAGATCCGGTCGCACAGCCCGATCCGGGCCCGGTCCGCCGGTACGTAGGCCCCGATCTGCGCCAGCAGCGCGATGAGGCCGACCTGCCGCAGCACGGTGGACTTCCCGGACATGTTGGGCCCCGTGAGGACCATCACCCGCGTGCCGCGGTCCAGGACCACGTCGTTGGGGATGAACGCCTCCCGGGCCATCATCCTCTCGACCACCGGGTGTCGCCCTCCCCGGATCTCGAGGCGGTAGCCGTCGTCGACCTCGGGTCGGACGTATCCCTCCCGCACCGCGACCTCGGCCAGCGACGCCAGCACGTCGGTCCGCGCCACGCGGTCGGCGGCGGCCTGGAGGCGGCCGACCTCCTCGGCGAGCGCCGCCCGGACCTCCCCGTACAGCTCGGATTCGAGGCTCGCGATGGCCTCCTCGGCCCCCACGACCTTCTCCTCCCACTCCTTGAGCTCGGGGGTGAAGTAGCGCTCGGCGTTGGTGAGCGTCTGCTTGCGGTGGTAGTCGTCCGGGACCCGGTCGAGGTGCGTCCTCGTCACCTCGAGGTAGTACCCGAACACCTTGTTGTAGCCCACCTTGAGACTGCTGATGCCGGTCCGCTCGCGCTCCCGCGCCTGCAGGTCCGCGATGAAGTCGACCGCGTGGTCACGCGTGTCGCGCAGCGCGTCGAGCTCCTCCGAGAAGCCCCGCCGGATCACCCCGCCGTCCTTGAGGGTCGCCGGCGCCTCCGGATCGATGGCGCGGCGGATGGCGTCCGCCACGTCGTCGAGGGGATCGAAGCCGGCGGCCAGGTCCCGCAGAACGGCCGAGGACGTGCCCTCGAGGCCGGCCACCACGGCCGGGAGGACGTCCAGGGAGCCGACCAGGGCCAGAAGCTCCCTCGGAGCCGCACGAGCGGTCGCGATCTTGGCAGCCAGGCGCTCCAGGTCGCGGACCTCCGCCAGCGCGCTCCGCAGCGCACGCCGACGGTCGTCGGCCTCGACCAGCTCCGCCACCCCGGCCTGCCGGCAGTGGATTCCGTCCAGGTCCAGGAGGGGATGGAGCACTCGGCGCCGGAGAAGCCGACCTCCCATGGCCGTGCGAGTCCGGTCCAACACCTCGAGCAACGTCCCACCACCCTCGGACCGGAGCGGGCTCACCAGCTCCAGGTTGCGCCGCGTCATCTCGTCCAGGTGCATGTACCGGCCGGCCCGCTCGACGCGCGGCGGCCGCAGGTGCTCGACTCCCGCCGGCCGCACCTCGCGCAGGTAGGCCACCAGCGCCCCGGCCGCCGCGGCCAGGTGGGGCTCGTCCTCGGCCCGGAACCCGAAGCCCTCGGTGCCGGCCACCCCGAACTGGTCGCGGAGAGCCTCGTCGGCCATGGCGGGCTCGAAGCGCCAGGCGGCCAGGCGGCTCACGGCCCACGGGCCGGCCGGGGCCCCTCGCTCTTCGCCCTCGGCCACGACGAGCTCGGCGGGCTCGAGACGCGCCAGCTGGTCGGCGAGCTCGCCCGCCTGCACCGACCACAGCTCGAACTCGCCCGTCGACAGGTCGGCCGTAGCCACGCCCACCGGATCGTGGCCGGCGAGCACCACGATGAAGTTGTTGCGGTCGGCCGTGAGGAGGCCGTCCTCGAGGACGGTTCCCGGCGTGATGGTCTCGACGACTTCCCGGCGCACGAGTCCGTCGGCCTCGGCCGCATCCTCCACCTGCTCGCAGATGGCCACGCGCCTCCCCGAGCGCAACAGTCGCGGCAGGTACTCGTCCACCGCCTTCACCGGGATGCCGGCCAGGGGGACGTTCCCCCGACCGCCGTTGTTCCGCGACGTGAGCGTGAGGCCCAGAAGTCGGCTCCCCTCGGCCGCATCGTCGAAGAACATCTCGTAGAAGTCTCCCACGCGGAAGAAGAGGAGCGCTTCCGGGTGGCGCGCCTTGATGTCCAGGTACTGCTGGATCAGGGGCGTGTGCTCGCTCATGGCCGGGACTGGGTCTGATCCGGTTGGACCGTGATGGCCGGGAAGCCGGCCCGCGCCACCCGGTCGCGGAGCGCGTCGGCCGATGCGGCGTCCGGCACCTCCTGGGTCCACACGCGGAACAGGCCGTCCCGGGCCGTCGTGTCCACGACCCGCACCTGGAAGCCGGCTCCGGCCGCCCTCTCCCGCAGCATCTCGGCCGCCTCGCGTGTGCTGAACGCCCCGAGCTGCACCGTCCAGCGACCGACCGCGGGACCGCTGCTCCCGGAGCCCTCCTCGGAGCGCGCCGCCGCCCGCCCGGGGCAGCGGGCCGAGGCGCGCCGGGCCCGGGACGCCAGGGCCGTATCGGCTCCCGCCTGTCGCACGGCACGTTCCCACGCCTGGCACGCCCGCGTGGTGTCGCCCGACGCCGCCAGCGCATCGCCCGTCCACGCCCAGGAGCGATCCGCCAGCGAATCGCCCGGGAAGTCGGCCCGCAGGGTGGAGAGGTCGGCGAGGGCCCGGTCGTATTGCCCCCGGGCCAGGCGGAGCTGGGCGAGGCGGAGGCGCGCCGCGGCGGCCCAGGGGAGCACGCCTCCGATGGCCACCGTCGTGTACGCCAGGGTGGCCGAGTCCACGTCGGCGGCCAGGCGGCCACGCAGGAAGTCCGCGTGGGCCCGGACGGCCGGGGTGACGGCGTCGCCGCGGCCCTGGAGCCAGCGCGCCAGCTCGCGGCGAGCCCGCTCCGCGTGCCCGGAATCGGCCGCCGCCTCGATCGCCTCGAGGCTAGGAAAGGCACCGGAGGCCTGGGCGGACACCCGCGTCGGACGGACGCCCGTGCTCGCCAGAGCGAGGGCCAGCGCCAGCGCCGAAAGCCGCGGGACCCGGACCGAACGGCCTGGTGTGGCGCCACCCCCCGGGCTCCGGCGGGACTCCCTCATCGGGCCGATCCCGCTTCGCGGCGGAGGAGGCGAAGCGAGAGCAGGAGCTCCTCGAGCACCCGCCGGTCGGGTATCCCCGATTTGGCGTGACCGTCGGCCCGGCGCATGAGTCCGATGGCACGCTCCAGCTCGGGGGGCGTCCAGCGCCGCGCCTGTCCCGCGTAGATGCGAGCCTTCCAGCTAAGGTAGGGCTTGCCGGCTTCCTTGAGCGCGCGGGCCACCGCCCCCTGTCCCCCCTCCAGCGCCACCCCCAGGTACAGGTGCTGATCGACCATGCCGACGAGGAGGCCGACCGCCGACTCGGAGGGCTCCGACAGGAGCCTGGGCAGATCCTCGAGCGCTCCGCCGTAGTCCCGCTCGGCCACGCGGTCGAGCCAGTTCCAGCGGCCCACCGCGCGGACGTTGGGGACCAGACGGCGCACGGCTTCGGCGTCCACCACGCCGTCGATCGCAGCGGAGGCCAGCTTGATGAGCTCCGCGTCGAGCTGGTCCGCCTCCGCACCGACGGCCGTGGCCATCAACTGCGCGCCCTCCTCTTCCAGGTCGTAGCCGTGGACGGTTCGCGCCCGTTCCATGAGCCAGCCGGGCAGCTCGGCCTCGCGCGGTACGCTCCAGCCGAGCGCGCGTGCCCCCTGCTCCAGCTTCTTGTAGTACGCCGCCTTCGAGCCCGAGGGCACGGTCGCGGTGACCACCACGGTGAGGCCGGGCGGCGGGGCCTCGACCGCGGCCACGAGCACCTCCCGAGCCTTACGTCCCAGGTGCTGCGCCCCGAACACCGCCACGACCCGTCTCTCCGCCATCATGGGAGGCATGGACAGCGCGGAAGCGAGCTCCTCGGGGCCCGCGACGTCGCCGTGGAAGATGTCGAGATTGAAGTCCCGCGTGGAAGGATCGAGGGCGGCGTCGATCAGCCGCCTGGCGCCCTCGTCCCGTAGCCGCTCCGCCTCTCCGTGGAAGTAGAAGGCGCCGTCGAGCGGACCGCGTTCGAGGAGACGCTCGAGGACCCGCTCGGCCGGGAGCGTCACGCTTCGGGGGGTCAGCGGGCGAAGGCCGCCCTCTGCTCCATGGCCGCCAGGAAGGATGGCCCGCCGCTGAGCCCGGCGCCGGCCGATGCGAAGAAGTCGCCGTCCAGCGCGTCGATGCCCCGGCCCCCGCTCAGCGGCGAGGAGGACAGAAACGGACCGCGGCCGAAGAACAGGGAGGCGGAGGAAGCACCGGGCAGATGGAGGCGTCCGTACAGGAGGCTGATGCCGCCAGCGTTCTCCGGCGGCCGTGCCTCCCCGGCCCGCGGCGCACGCGCCGCCACCGCGGGGAGCTCGACCTCGACCGGCACGCTGGTGGCGAACGGCAGCCACGCGAAGGCGAGAAGCCCCACCGCGGCCACGGCCACGAGGGCCGCGCTGCCGCCCGGGCGCACCGAGCTCATGGGGATGCCGTCTTCGAGATGGTAGATCCGGTGGCGCAGACGGGGCAGGAAGTCGGGGGAGCCATCGACGTCCGGGAGCTCACGGCACAGGGCCAGGCCGCGCTGCATGACCCGGTCGTACCGGGCACATCGCTCACAGCCTCCGATGTGTCGCTCGAACGCCTGCCCGCGGGCCGCGCTGACCAGCCCGTCGAGGTAGTCCGAATAACCCTCGAGGAATTCCTCGCATTCCATCGCCGTCATCCTTCCCGCCTGCGACGGATCACGTCCGTCTCGAGCTCCGCCGGCGCACCGTCGTTTCGCCGTAGCGGGGTCGAACCGATCGGGGGCGTCCGACTGGCGCCCGCCCCTTCATCGACCGGCGTATCATACTCGGACCGTCTCGGTGGGTTCCGCGTTCGGCGCGGCCGTCCGAGCGCGTCACGGCGCACGCCGCGTACGGGTCCGGGGATGCGCGAAGGGGGAGGGCGATGCCTCGCCCTCCCCCTTCCGCTTCGCGCACGACCGGCGCATCCGCTCGTCCACGACCGGTTCTCGACTCCGGAGAGGCTACTCGAGCATGGGCGCGATGATCTGCGCGAACTTGTTACGGGCACGGTTGAGGCGCGACTTCACGGTGCCCAGGGTGACGCCGGTGATCTCCGAGATCTCCTCGTACGTCTTTCCCTCCATCTCCCGCAGCACGAACACCACGCGGTGATGCTCGGGGAGCTGGGCGACCGCCTCCTCGACCTTCTCCCGAAGGTGCCGCTTCCGGAACAGGTCATCCGGCGAGTAGGAGCTGTCCTCCCACTGCAGCGGACGGTGATCCGCATCCCAGTTCTTCTTGATGGCCTGGAACAGCACCATCGGGTTGCGAGAACGGTTCCTGAGCTCGTTCTTCGCCAGGTTGCTGGCGATCGTGTAGATCCAGGTCGAGAACTTCTTCGTCGGGTCGAACCTATGGAGATGCCGATACACCCGGACGAACGTCTCCTGGACCAGGTCTTCGGAGCGGTCCCGGTCGCCGATGGTCCGGTAGATGAAATTCAGCAGGCGGTCGTGGTACCGATCCGCCAGCTCCTGGAAGGCGTGATGCTGCCCCTCGAGGTACTTCTCGACGAGCTGCGCATCCTCGAGCTCCCTGAGCTCGCGCCTCGGCTGGAGCTCCACGCCCCGCCGTCTGCGTGCCTCGACCCGGTCGGCCATGTCTATCCTGCCCCCTTCGGGACGGTCCCGCGCGCCCCGTTCTCGGTGCCCGTGCTTCCTCGTCCTCCGGTGGCGCCCGTCGCTGCCGTCCTCACCCGATCAGAAGACGCAACAACGCTGCCAATCGTCACGCTTTCAACAGCCTCGCCACCAGCAGGAGCGAGGCCACCGCGGTGCCGTTCGTGATCGCACCCTCGTCGATCATGGCGAGGGCGCGCGACAGGGTCACCACGTGCGGCTCCACCTGCTCCCCCGGCTCCGGATCGGAGTCCGTGCGCCGCAGGTCGGTCGCCAGGAACATCTCGATCTTCTCGTCGCAGAAGCCCGGGCTCGTATAGATCGCTGCGAGCCGCCTCCACCGCCCGGCGAGGAGTCCGGCCTCCTCGCGCAGCTCCCGCCGCGCACAGGCCTCGGGCGATTCCCCGGGCTCCAGGATTCCGGCCGGAACCTCCCACAGGACGCCGCCCACCGCGTGCCTGTACTGCCGTAACAGGTGGACGCGAGGCCCGGTTCCCGGGTCTTCGACCGGCACGACGGCTGCCGCGCCGGGATGGTGGACGAGCTCCCGTTCGGCCTCGCCGCCGTCCGGGAGACGCACCCGATCCACACATAGCCGAAGGAGCCGCCCCTTGAACAGCTGGCGACTCCCGATGCTGCGCTCCGGCCTCAACCCCACCCGGTCATCCTCGTCACCGGGAAGCATCCTAACCGAAAAAGTCCCGAAAGTCAAGCCCGGCCGGCACCGGCCCGCACGTCGACGTCGCCGAACCGTCCTTCCAGGTCTCCCTCGAGGGCTCCCGCATCACCGACCACCACCTGTGCCATTTCGGCAGGGTCCAGGTGCCCCCGGAGCGCCTCGAGCACCCCGGACGCGGTGACGGCTTCGATCCTGGCCCGGTAGCGCGCCCAGTAGTCATTCGGCAGATCGTACACGACCTGCGTCACCAGCTTGGAGCTGACCTGGCTCGCGGTCTCGAACTGACGCGGGAGCGACAGGACCAGGGAGTTCCGGGCCAGCTCCATCTCGTCCTCGCCCGGCGCCTCCTCGAGCAGCTGCGCCGTCTCCCGGAGGAACTCGGACAGGGCCTCCGCCGCCACTCCGGTCTCCACGGCCGTCTGCCCGACGAACGGGCCCGCCTCGCGACGGAAGTGGAAGCTGGTGCGCGCTCCGTAGGTCCAGCCCCTCTCCTCCCGGAGGTTCATGTTCACGCGCGAGTTGAACAGGCCGCCGAGGATCGCGTTGCCGACCAGGAGCTCGAAGAAGGCCGCGTCAGCGTAGGCGGCGCCGACCGTCCCCAGCCGGATCTCCGCCTGGGCGCTCGACGGTCGATCGACGAGGAGAACCGAACCGGGGACGGGGGCGCCGATGGCCCCGGGCGCACCGTCCGACGGGAACGCCTCGCCGCCCGTCCAATCCCCGAAGCGCGCTTCCACCGCATCTCGCAGGGCAGCGGCGTCCACCGCCCCGCACGCCACCAGCGCGGCACCGGACGGCCCGTACCGCCGCCGGTGGAAAGCCGCCACCTGCTCGCGCCCCAACCTCTCCACCGTGGGCCGGTCCCCCGCCGCCGGCGTCCCGTAACGATGTCCGCCGTAGACCGCGCGGATGAGCGCGCTGTCGGCCACCACCTCGGGTCGATCCAGGTCGCGGTCGATCTCGTCCAGCCGCTCCCCGCGCACCCGCTCCACTTCGGCTGGCTCGAAGGAAGGGTGTCGGGCCACGGCCGCCAGGAAGTCCAGGGCCCCCTCGAGCACGTCGCTCAGCGTGTGCAGACTGAGGATCGACACGTCGTAGCCGGCCGATACCGAGAAGCCGGCGCCCAGCCGATCGAGCCAGCTGGCCACCTCGCCGGCGCTCCGTCCCGCCGCGCCCTCCGTCAGCAGCCGGCCCGTGAGCTCGGCGACCCCCTCCTGGCCCCTCGGCTCGGCGGTGGCACCCGCCTCGAGCACCAGGCGCAAGGACACCTCCGGGAGCTGGTGGTCCTCGGCCACGATGAGGCGCAGGCCGTTGGTGAACTCGAACCGCCGAAGCTCGGGCAGCGTGAGGGGACGGAGGGGCCCGGCCGACGGCGCGCCCGAGCGGTCGACCGATCCCGCTGGTGCGCCCCGAGCGCCCGCCTCGCCCGTCCCGGTCAAGCCGCCCGGCCTTCGGCGTCGGCGCCGCGGGGCACGACGTGCAGGACCGTTCGACGCGCTGGCCGCAACACGTTCGCGGCCACTCGGGCCACCTCGTCCGCGGTCACCGCCTCGTAGCGATCGAACGCCCGGTTCACGTACTCCGGGTCGTCCCGGAGGATGACCGCGTCGGCGAACGCATCGGCCCGGTCCCCCACGCTGTTCAGGCGGCTCACCAGCGACCTCCGGGCCCGGTTCCGGGCGCCGGTCAGCTCGTCCTCCGACACGCCGGCATCGCACACCGGTCCGAGCACGTCGAGCACCTCCGCCTCCAGGTCGGTGGCGGCGACCCCGGGCCGCGCCGTGGCGACCACGATGAGCATCCCGACGCTCTCGAGCGGCCACGTGAAGCACTGGACCTCGGCCGCCACCTGCCTTTCGTACACGAGCTTGCGGTGCAGCCGGGAGCTCTTGCCCTCGGCCAGCACCCCGGTCAGTACGTCGGAGGCCTCGAAATCGGCGTCGTTGAACGAGGGCGCGTGGAACAGGGCGTACACGCGCGGGACCTGCACGGCGTCGCCCAGCACGGCGCGGCGCTCCCCGCGCTCGTCCCCCACGCGGGGCACCACGGGGGGCGCCGGAACCGACCGTGACGGGAACTCTTCGAAGTAAGCCCGCGCCCGGTCCAGCGCCTCGTCGGGATCGATGTCGCCGGCCAGCACGAGGACGGCGTTGTTCGGTGCATAATACGAACGGAAGAAAGCGTGAACGTCCTCGAGGCTCGCCGCGTCGAGGTCGTCCATGTACCCGATCGTCGGGTGCCTGTACGGATGCCCCTCCGGGTAGGCGTGCTCCAGCAGCGTCTCGAACGCCAGGCCGTAGGGGCGATTCTCGTAGGACTGGCGTCGCTCGTTCTTCACGACGCCGCGCTGGTTGTCCAGCTTCTCCTGCGTGATGGCCTCGTCGAAGAAGCCCATCCGGTCCGACTCCAGCCACAGGGCCAGGTCGAGCTCGTTGGAAGGGATCACCTCGAAGTAGTTGGTACGGTCGAACCAGGTAGAGCCGTTCAGAGTGCCTCCCGCACGCTGGATGAGTCGGAAGTGCTCGCCCTTGGGGACGTGGCCCGATCCCTGGAAGAGGAGGTGCTCGAACAGGTGTGCGAAGCCGGTGCGCCCGGGACGCTCGTTCTTGGAGCCGACGTGGTACATGAGGTGCACGGCCACGACGGGGGTCGAGCGGTCCTGGTGCAGGATCACCCGGAGCCCGTTGTCGAGGACGCGCTCCTCGAAATCGAAGCGGACGCTGTCGGAGTGCACGGCTCGTCGCTCTCCCTGGCGGATGACAACCCGGGCCCGACCGCCGGTCGACCGGTCCGCGGCGGGCGCGTGCCCGGCCGCGAAGGTACCCGGCGCGACTCCGCCGCTCAACCCGCCCCGGGACGACGAACCGACCATGCGGACGAACGACGGCCGGCCCGCGACCCCTGTCGGGGTGCGAGACCGGCCGTCGAAGGAGGGAGATAAGCCGGGTTCTGTAACGGACCCGAAGGTCCGGGGGGTCATCTGTCTGGGCCGCCGGTCTCCCGGTGGCTCGTGCGGCCTACCCGGGGCTCGATGCGGCGGGTCGCCACTCGCCCCTGCTCGGCCTTGCTCCCGGTGGGGTTTGTCGTGCCGCGGCCGTCACCGGCTCGCGCGGTGGGCTCTTACCCCACCGTTTCACCCTTGCCTGTGCGGCGGTCGGAGCCTTGGGCCCGAGCGCGCCGCCATCGGCGGTCTGTTCTCTGTGACACTGTCCGTCGCCTCTCGACGCCCGGGGTTTCCCCGGCACCGTACCCTGTGGAGCCCGGACTTTCCTCGAGCCGCGCCGTGCGGACCACGCTACGCGCGGTGCCCGGCCGACCCGCGACCCCATCTCCCTCCGTTCTATTCTACCGCGCAGGGCTACCGGAGTTTCCTACGTGCCGCACCGAGCGTCTCTCGGGCATGTGCCATGCAAGGAGTTCGAACGAACCGACCTACCGGAGCGCGGCAGCGCGCTGTAGTTTGATGGGCACGTTCTAGGGCGACGGCGCATCGGGTCCCGGCCGTGCAGCACGGCTTTTCCCCCGCGTCGCCGCGAGTGCAGTCGTATCCACCGGTCCACGGAGGTGGCGAGCCGAGCCTTCCATGGTGAGCATCCTCCAACGCCACACCTTGTATCGGTCCGGGTCCGTTCGCGACCCGGGCGTGGTCGGGCTTTCGCGCCGGCGAGACCCGCGTCGTCTGTTTGCGCGTGCCGTGCTCGCCACGGTCGCGGCCGGCGGCGCGCTGACGCTCGCGGGGTGCGGTGGCGACGGCGGTACCGACGTGACGCCCTCTCCGACCCGTCTGGAACGGGTGTCGCTCAAGACCGACTCCGTCACGGTCGGGACGACGCTGGATCCACCGCTCGGCGTGCGTGTGGTCAGCTCCCTGGGCGATGCGGTCGAGGGCGTACCGGTGCGCTTCGCACTCCTGTCGGGCCCCGGCCAGGTCCCCACCGGCCTCGCCGTGTCCGACGCGCACGGGGTGGCCGAGGGGACCTTCGATGCCAACTCGGACCTGGGTGAGAGCGTCATCCGGGTGGACATTCCTAGCGCTTCGCAGGTCGCCCCGCTCGAGTTCAAGGTCCTCACCGTGCCCGCCGGCCAGGTGCACGTGTCGGCTGCCGCCGGCGACGCCCAGAGCGCGGAGGTAGGGACGCAGCTGGCCCTGCCCTTCACGCTGGCCGCCGCCACGCCCTCGGGCTCGCCAGCTGGAGGCGTGCGGATCGTATGGGAGATCCACCGGGGTCCGAGCGGCGGTCGGCTCACGTCGGACACCACCTTCACGGGCACGGACGGCCACACGCAGAACCTCCTGACGCTGGGTGGGACCGTTGGCGACTACTCCGTGCAGGCCTACGCCACGGGCGGGGTGAAGACGGACACGGCGACCTTCACGGCCCGGGCGGTGACCGCGCTGCAGAGCACCGCCCGCGTCGACTCGGTGCGCCCGGCGCCGCTTCGGCCCGGCCAGGACGCCACTCTTTATGGGATCGGCTTCGGGACGGTCACGTCGGCGGTCGACGTACGGGTCGAGGGTGCGTCCGCCCAGGTGCTGGCGGTCGAGCCGGGCCGAGTGCGCTTCCAGGTCCCCGCCTTCGCCGACCGCTGCCTGCCTTCGCGCCAGGTCGGCGTCCGCGCGCTCGTCTCGGGCCAGCCGACCAACGGCGAGCTCGTGCTCCTCACGCCCTCGGGGACGCAGCTCGACCTGGCCCCCGGACAGTCCACCACCCTGTCCGGGCAGGGAGCTCTGGGCTGCCTGCAGCTCCCCGCCTCGGACAGCGGCTCGAGCTACCTGGTCGTGGCCGGGAACGCCGACCAGTCGGCCGAAGGCATGACGCCGCTTCGGCTGATCCTCCGGACGCCGCCGACCTCCGGGGACACGGCGACCGCCGCCGGCGACGTCCGGGTGCACAGTGCGGTGTCCCGAGAGCCTACCGGCCGCTCCGACCCCTACGGACCGGCTATCCGGATCCGTGAATCGGCCCTGGACGAGCTGGCCCGACGTCGCATCTCCGGAAGCGGGCTGTCGTTGCGCAGGAGCGAGGAGCCCCGGTTCGCCGCCGCTCCGGCCCCGGGGGACACCCTGACCCTGTCGTTCGCGGTCAACCCGGACCTGACGGTCTCCTGCGACGCGACCGCCGACCCCGTGCACGCCGTGGTCCGCTCGGTGAAGCCGCACGTCATCGTGGCCCAGGACACGGCGGCGCCGGGCGGCGGCTTCGACCAGGCCACGATCGACCGGCTCGCGTCGGAGTTCGAGGACGTCGACTACCCGACGGACGTGGAGTACTTCGGCCAGCCGGCCGACCTGGACGGTAACGGCCGGATCATCCTGCTGCTCACGCCCCGGGTGAACGGGCTCACACCCCGTGGCTCGAGCGTGGTCGAGGGCGGCTTCTTCCTCCCTCTGGACCTGGTGGACAAGGGAGATGCGCAGGGTGGCGGCCTCAAGGGCCCGGACGGGGAGACCTGCCCCGCCAGCAACGAGGGGGAGGTGCTGTACATGCCGGTGCCGGATCCCGGCGGGGTGTACAGCGATCCCAATCGTACGGACCAGATCCTGCGCAGCGATCGCAACACGATGCCGCACGAGCTCCAGCACCTGATCAGCGCGGAGCAACGGCTGGTCGTGGAGGGTGGAGACTTCAATAGCGTCGAGGATGTGTGGCTGGGTGAGGGACTCTCGCACATCGCCGAGGAGGTCGTCGGCCTCAAGGAGATGCAGCGCCAGGCCGGGCAGGACATCGGCTGGGACGCCATCCTGGGCGACCCCCGCACGCTGGACCTGTTCAACACCTTCGAGCTGGACGACTTTGCTCGCCTGGAGTTCTACATGCTCCAACCGGGCGAGGCGCCGACCCTGGCCACGACCGATCCCGGCGGAGTCCGCAGCCTCCAGATGCGCGGCTTCGCGTGGGCTCTCCTGCGATGGCTCGCCGACCGGGTCGGGCCCTCGGGGGAGGCGGCCTTCTTCCGTGACCTGGCCAAGGGTGGGCCCAACCTCGAGCGGGGCATCGCGAACATCGAGCAGGCCACGGGCCGGCGCTGGGACGACATCCTGGCGCAGTTCTCGGTGTCGTTGGCCCTGGACGACCAGGCCCCGTCGGGCGCCGACGCCGCGTACCAGCTGTCGACCTGGGACCTGCCCAGCATCTTCCAGGGGCTGCACGACAACCCCACGTCCGGAAGCCGTTTCCCGCTGGCCTACCCACTCGCGGTGACCTCGCTCGGCTTCGAGACGGCCGCGGTCGACTTCGAGGTGCGTTCCTCCACGAGCGTCTACTTCGAGCTCGCCGCCGATGGTGCCCAACCGGCGCTGGCCTTTCACCTGACCAGCCAGGGCGGTGGACCGCCGTCCGTGTCCACCTCGCCGCAGATCGTGGTGGTCCGGCTCCGATAGTCGAGATGAAGAACGAGGCTGAAATGACCCGACCCTCCGGCCCCTCAGCTTTCCTGACGCTACTGTTGCTCACCGCCATGGTAGCCGTCGCACCGTCACCCGTGTCCGCCCAGGCGGACACCGTGGCCACGATGGGCGACACCGTCTCGATGGCTCCCCTGCCGCCGTCCACGTCTAGCGACCGAGGGGGCCTCGAGGCGTTCGTGATCGGGGGGAGCCTCGCTCCCCTCGCCCGTCTCTCCTCCGATCCCGGATCCTTCGCCACTCAGGTGTCCTCGGCCCCGATGGTGGGCGGGACGGCAGGGTGGTGGTTGCCGAACGGCTTCGGGGCGGGGGTCCAGGTGCTGTACGCGCCCGCCTCGCTCAACATCATCCCGACGGCTTTCCAGGGACCCATCCCGACCGACCTCGGTGACGCGCGCTACCTGGCCGCTACCGCCGAGGTCCGCTATCGGCTCCTGCTGCACGGCCCGGCCGGCGTGCTGGCCCCATACGTGGCGTTGGGAGCCGGCGTCCGGCACCTGAACTTCGACCCGATCGCCAGCCTGGACGTCCAGGACACGACGGACCCGGTGGCCACGATCGCCGGGGGAGCCGAGGCGCGCCTGTACGGACCCGTGTCGATGCGGCTGGAGTTGCGGGACTACGTGTCCCGCTTCACGGCCACGGCCAACTCCCCGACGCGCACGCAGCATGACATCGCGATCACGTTCGGGCTCGGCATCCTCCCCTGATTCGGCGGGCCGCCCGCTCCCGCGTTCCCCGGCACCCGGTGCGGCGACCCGTCCGAACGCGTCGTAACCATGCATCACCGGCCGGCCCGGGCGTCTCGACCGGGCATTCCAGGCAAGGCTCGAAATCGTCGTAACATTAGTTGTCACCATGACATGACATCGCTCGACCGGTAGGGTCGACCCCTAGCACGCTTCTTGACACCTTCCCTGGGACCTCGGGGGGGACGTGCGCCCGCTCACGGCGGTCTCCGTCCCCTCCCGCCGCGCCCCAGGCGCGAACCGGCCCCGCGGCCGGGAAGACAGCCGAAGCCGAAGAGGAGAACAGTCGTGCGAACCGCGCTCCGCACATGTTCGGGACTGTCGTGTGCCGGTCGTGCGCCCGCGCGTCGCCTCCCTCCACCGGACGATCGCCGTCCGTGATGGATCGGGAGGAAGGACCGGAGAGCACGCCTGCGTCGTCGCGCGGCGAGCCGCCGGAAGTCCTGCGCGAGGCCATCGAGGCTGCGGGCGACGGCGTGGCGCTCCTCGATCGAAGCGGGCGCATCACGTACGCGAACTCGTGCTACGCGGGCCTGTTCGGGTTCGACCGACCACGCAGCGTGACCGGCCTGCACTGGTCCTTCCTGCATCCGGAGGCGGAAGCCGCGCGACTCCGTCGGGAGGCGCCCCGTGCCCTCGAGGCCCACGGATTCTGGCGAGGAGACGCGGTCGGGCGGCGCCGCGACGGCTCCGAAATCCCGCTCGACCTCTCGGTCACCCGCGTGTCGGACGGCCGATTCCTATGCGTGGCCCGCGACATCTCCCGACGACGCGCCCGGGAGGAGCAGCTCGAGCAGCTCGCCTACCGCGATCCCCTCACCGGACTCGCCAACCGGCGCGTTCTGCGCGAGCGGGCGCAGCAGGCCCTCGCGCTGGCACGCCGCGGCGACTCCCAGGTGGGCCTCCTCTACCTGGATCTCGTGGGATTCAAGCAGATCAACGACCAGCTCGGCCACCTGGCCGGGGACCAGGTGCTCGAGGAGGTGGCGCGGCGACTCGCCGGTTCGATCCGAGACGCCGACACGGCCGCCAGGATCGGAGGCGACGAGTTCGCCGTGCTCCTTTCGGAGATCGAGGGAGAGGGCGGCGCCCTGCAGGCGGCCCGCCGCGTGCAGGAGGCGTTCGAGCCGCCGTTCGAGGCGGACGGCCACACGCTGGAGATCGTCATCTCCATCGGCCTGGCCCTGTTCCCCACCTACGCCTCGACCTTCGACGCGATGCTGGACCAGGCCGACATGGCCATGTACGGCGCACGCCGATTGAAGTCGGGTGGAATCCGGATCTATCGCGGCGGTGACGCGGAAGCGGAGGACGGGCGTGCGGACCTGATCGCCGAGCTCCACGATGCCGTGCGACACTACCGGCTGGCGCTCCACTACCAGCCCGTGCGGGACCTGGCCACGGGGGAGCGGGTGGGATCGGAGGCCCTGGTGCGGTGGCCGCATCCGCGGCTGGGCATCCTGTGCGCCGCCAAGTTCGTCCCGCTGATCGGAGACCCGGCCCTGGTCCGGCGACTGGACCGCTGGGTCCTGGCCTCGTCCCTCGTGCAGCTGCAGGCCTGCCAGCGCGCCGGCTCCCGGGAGTGGCTGGCCGTCCACCTCTCCGAGCCTTCACTCACCGACGAGGGGCTGGAGGCCTACATGGAGCGCGTGCTGGGCGCCATGGGCGGGATCGATCCCAGCAAGCTGCTCCTCGAGTTCCCCGCCCGCAGCGTCCTGCGTGGCAGCGGCGCGGTGGGGGACCGTCTGGCCGCGCTGCGAGGGCTGGGCGTGTCCGTGGCCGTCGATGGCCTCTCGGGCGGGCACAGCTCCATGGCTTTCCTGCAGGGCCTTCCGGCCACCAGCCTCAACCTGGATCGCGGATTCGTGGCCGGGATCGGCCGGGAGTCGTTCGAGGAGGAGGTGCTCCGGACCGTGATCGAACTCGCCCACGCCATGCGCCTGCGGGTGCGGGCCAAGGGGATCGAGCGGGAGGAACAGCGAGAGTGGCTCCGGCAGGCCGGCTGCGACTTCGGCCAGGGCTTCCTCCTCGGCTGGATCCTGCCGCCGGAGGAGATGCCGGGCTGGAACGGGGACGGGAGCGCTCCCTAGTCCGCGCTCCCGCCCGCCCCGCTCGTCAGGCCGCGGCGCCGACCTCCGACGTGCAGTGCCCACAGCGCGTGGCCTCGACCGGGATCGCCATCCGGCAGAACGGACACTCCTTCTGGCTCGGAGGCGGCGGCGCCTCTTCCGCCTGTCGTCGCAGCCGGTTGTAGCCCTTGACCATGGCGAATACGGCCAGGGCGATGATCAGGAAAGACAGGAGGTTGTTGATGAACACACCGTAGTTGATCGTCGGGGCCCCCGCCTTCTGCGCGTCCGCCAGGGAGGCATACGGAGTAGACGACAGGTTGATGAACAGGTTGGAGAAGTCGAGTCCGCCGGTCAGGAGTCCGATCGGCGGCATCAGCAGGTCCGCCACGAAGGACTTGACCACGGTTCCGAACGCGCCACCGATGACGATGCCGACCGCAAGGTCGAACACGTTGCCACGGGCGATGAAGTCGCGGAACTCCGTGCGAACGCTCATGGGGACTCTCCGGGGCGGGAGTGCGCGAGCCACTATGACCCCTTCAAGTTACAGCGTTCGACATGTCCGGCAAGCGGGCACGGCCGGGAGCCGCGCCGGGAGATTCAGGTGGGATCCAGGGGAGTCCGCCAGGTGCGGGACACGATCACGTCCCTCGCGCGCTCCCTCGTGCAACCCGTCTCCGGCGTCTCCTCCCTGAGGTCGGCGGCCACCATCCGGTAGTATTCGGCGGCCCGCCGCGCGAGGACGGATCGATCCTCCGGACACGAAGCCCCCTCCGGAGGGCCGACCCGGACCTCCCCTTCCCCGTAAGGCAGCTTCTCGGACTGCCTCACGTCCAGGCAGCAGGTGCCCTCCGGGCCCGCGTCGGTGCCCACTACCTCGAAGTACAACCTCGAGGCGATCTGTCCCTCCTCCGCGATGCGCGTGGCATCGAAGAGGCAGCCGTGAAACACGATCATGCTCTCCGCCTGTTCCATGGTCGCCACCGGTCGGGGGTTCGGACATCGCATCGCCGCCGGTCGAACGCACCCCCGCCTAGCGCAAGAGGCACACCCGCCGCACCCGATCGAGACACGATCGCACAAGTCGTGTCGTCACATCGAGCTGCGATCCATGGACCGCGAAGGGGCCCGGTCCGAGAGGGAGATGAGCCTTGCATTCCGACACGCCGCTTGCAGGACGAGAGGCACGCCGGCGCGCCCGCCGGCCGCGCACGGTGGACGAGCCACCACGGGCACACCATCTTGCAGCCGCCGTGCTCCGGCGGTCGGCCATCGGACCGAACCCTCGGAGGAGCCGTGCGGGCGCATCCGCATTCCGTGCAGCAGGAGGGTCGAGGTGACGCATCAAGCATCAGTCAGGTCCACGGCGGGGCGCCGGGCGCTCCGGGCGGCATCCGTCGCGGCGCTCGCCCTGTCGACCGCGGCCGGGCCGCTGGCCGCGCGCTCCCCGGCGGCGGAGACGCCCGGCGCCCGGGCCGACACCACGCCGTCGGCCGCCGCGCCGAGCCGACTCACCGACACCCTCCTCGAGCCTTTCCAGTACCGTTTCATCGGGCCCTCGAACCCATCGGGGCGCGTCACGGCCATCGCCGTGCCCGACTCGGCGGGCCACCGGGTCGCCTACGCCGGGCTCGCCTCCGGGGGCGTGTGGAAGACCACCAACGCGGGCACCACCTGGAAGTCCGTGTTCGACCACGAAGGGAGCTCCTCGGTGGGCGACATCGCCGTGGCCCCGTGGAACCCTCGGGTGGTCTGGGTCGGCACGGGCGAGCGCAACTCCCTGCGCTCCCAGACCTGGGGCGACGGCGTCTACCGCTCGGCGGACGGCGGCAAGAGCTGGAAGAACGTGGGCCTGAGGGACACGCGCGAGATCGGCCGCATCGCCATCGACCCCGTGGACAGCGGCGTCGTGTACGTGGCCGCCCTCGGGCACCTGTGGGGGCCCAACCCGGAGCGCGGCGTCTACAAGACCGTGGATGGCGGAAAGACGTGGAAGAAGGTCCTGTTCGTGGACGACTCGACCGGGTTCGTGGACCTCCGCATCGATCCGAGGAACCCGAAGGTGCTGTACGCGGCCGGCTGGCACCGCCTCCGCTGGGGGGGCGGCAAGATGGAGGGGGCCGGCGCCGGGAGCGGGATCTGGCGCACGCGGGACGCGGGCGCCACCTGGACCCGGCTCACCGCGCCCGGGAACGACCACGGCCTCCCCTCCCGGGACCTGGGCCGCATCGGGCTCGCGGTCTACCCCCGCAGCCCCGACGTCGTCTACGCGGTCATCCAGGTCGCGCACGGGTCCAGGAACCCGAGCGTGAGCCCGTTCGGGGGCCTGTTCCGGACCGAGGACGGTGGTGACCACTGGACCCGGATCAACGACCTCTCGGCGGTACCCGACTACTACTACAACGAGGTGTGGGTCGACCCCAACGACAGCACGAACGTGTACCTGGGCGCCACGCGGCTCTTCCACTCCACGGACGGCGGCCGAACCTTCTCGCCCGTGCGCTACCGCAACGTGCACGTCGACAACCACGCCCTGTGGTTCGACCCGGACGACTCCCATCACATGCTGCTCGGCAACGACGGCGGCGTCTACCAGAGCTTCGACGGCGGCGACAGCTGGGCCCACCAGCTCATCCCGGCCAGCCAGTTCTACGAGGTCGACATCGACACCACCAAAGTGCCCTACCAGGTGTGCGGGGGGCTCCAGGACAACGGCGTGTGGTGCGGGCCGAGCCGCACCCGCGAACGGCTGGGCATCACCGCCGCCGACTGGTACACGGTCTACGGCGGGGACGGGTTCAGCTCGGCGGTGTCGGCGGACAGTCCGCAGATCCGCTACGCCGAGTATCAGTACGGCAACATCGGACGGCTCGACGTGGTCGACTGGCACACCGAGAGCGTGAAGCCCGAAGCCGAGGACGCCGGCGCCGAGAGCGGCTACCCGTTCCGATGGGACTGGAACACGCCCTTCGTGATCTCGAGCCACGATCCGACGGTCGTCTACCTGGGCGGCAACTACCTGTTCGAGCTCACCGATCGCGGCCGTGACTGGAAGATCCTGGGACCCGACATGACCCGCGCCAACCGCTTCCACCCCGAGCCCGACAGCGCCCATACGTCGTACCACTCGCTGCACTCGGTGGCCGAGTCCGCGCTGGACGGCCGCGTCCTGTGGACCGGCTCCAACGACGGCCTTCTGTGGGTGAGCACGGACGCGGGCGAGACGTGGCGGAACGTCACGGCGAACCTCCCGGGCGGCGGCCCGGCGCCCCCGTGCTGGGTGAGCGAGATCGAGACCTCGCGCTTCGACGCGAACGGGGCGTTCGTGACCTACGACTGCCACCGCCGCGACGACTACGATCCCTACGTCTACCGCACCACCGACGCGGGCCACACCTGGACGGACATCACGGGCGATCTGCCGAAGGGAAGCTCCACCTTCGTCATCCGGCAGGACCCGGTGAACCGGGACCTCCTGTTCGTGGGCACGCACGACGGCGTGTTCGCCAGCATCCGGGGCGGGAGTCACTGGGCGAAGCTGGGCGGGAACCTCCCCACCACGGAGGTGCGGGACCTGGCGGTGGTTCCACGCCGGAGGGAGCTCGCGGTCGGGAGCTTCGGACGGGGCGTCTACATCCTGGACATCGCCGCCCTCGAGCAGGTGACCCCGTCCGTGTTGAGCGACTCGGTCCGCCTGTTCGACCCGAACCCGGCCCGGCAGTTCGAGGAGCGAAACACGTACGGGTCGCAGGGACAGACGTTCTTCAGCACGGGCGCCACGCCGCCCTCGGCCACCCTCACCTATTGGGTGGGGCACGACCTGGGCAAGGACGTCAAGATCGAGATCCGGCGTGTCTCCGACGACACCACGGCGGCCGGCGCGGGCGTGGCGGCCGCCGACTCGGGCGGCGCGACGGCATCCGGGAGCGGCGCCGGGAAGGACGGCGCGGGGAAGACGATCCGCACGCTGACGGGCCCCGGGACCGTCGGCTTCCACGTTCTCACCTGGGACCTGGAGCGCAGCGAACCCCGGCCGCGCGAGATGGGCGGTCCGATGAACCCCGCCGAGCTTCGGCGGGTGCTTCCGGGGACCTTCCGGGTGGTGATGAAGGCTGGCAGCGCGTCCGGGGAGGCCACGCTGCTGGTGCGGAGCGGGTGGCCGGAGCGCATGCCGGGCCGGGTGCGGTAGGGGAGGCGACATGCGACTGGTGACCTTCGCCGGTTCGGACGGGCCCGCCGTGGGGGTGCTCCGCGGTGACGACGTGGTGGACCTCGGGGCCGTGATGTCGGAGCCCCCGGCCTCCGTGCGGGAAATCCTCGCCACGGGCGCGGCCGCCCTGAGCCGGGTGGAGCGCGCCGCGACCGAGGCACCGGGGGAAGAGCTCCACCCGGTGGAAACCCTGACTCTGCTGCCGCCGATCCCCGATCCGGGCAAGGTCCTGTGCCTGGGCCTCAACTACGCGGAGCACGCGGCGGAGAGCGGACACGAGCCGCCGGCCCATCCCGCCATCTTCATGCGCAGCCGCACCTCCCTGGTCGGACAGGGCGGACCGCTCGTCCGTCCCCGGCTGTCCGAGCAGCTCGACTACGAGGGGGAGCTCGCCGTGGTGATCGGCCGCTCCGCCCGGCACGTGTCCGAAGAGGACGCCCTGGACCACGTGGCCGGCTACGCGCCCTTCGACGACGGGTCCGTGCGCGAGGTCCAGTACTGGACGGCGCAGTGGACCCTGGGCAAGAACTTCGACTCCACCGGGGGCTTCGGCCCCGCCCTCGTCACGGCCGACGAGGTGCCGCCCGGCGCGGCCGGCCTGCGCATCCGGACGCGGGTGGACGGAGAGACCCTCCAGGATGGCAACACCGCCGACATGCTGTTCACCGTGCCCCGCATCGTCTCGCTGCTGTCGGAGGTGTGCACGCTCGAGCCAGGGGACGTGATCATCACCGGCACGCCCTCCGGCGTCGGCAAGGCGCGCACGCCGCCCCGCTGGCTGCGGCCGGGCCAGGTGGTCGAAGTCGAGATCGAGGGACTGGGCGTGCTGCGGAACCCCGTCGGGGAGGAGACATGACGACCGGCGACGCGAGGCCGGTGCACGCCGCGGAAAGCATTCTGCCGGTCGACGTGATCCGAGCGGCTTTCCCCGCCCTGGAGCGGCGGTGCGCCGGGCACCCCGTGGCCTACTTCGACGGGCCGGGCGGTACCCAGGTGCCGCGTCCGGTGGCCGACGCCGTCTACGACTACCTCCTCCGCCACAACGCCAACACCGGCTGGGCCTATCCCACCAGCGCCGAGACCGACGCGATCCTGGAGGGGGCCCGTGGCGCGATGGCCGATTTCCTGGGCTGCGCGCCGGACGAGGTGGCGTTCGGGGCCAACATGACCACCCTCACGTTCCACGTGTCGCGGGCCATCGGCCGCGCGCTGCCGCCGGACGCCGAGATCGTGGTCACCGAGCTGGACCACCATGCCAACGTGGACCCGTGGCGGGAGATGGCACGGGACCGGGGACTCGAGGTACGGACCGTCCCCCTCCGGCCGGAGACCGGAACCCTGGACTACGAACGCCTCGAGGCGCTCCTCTCCCCGCGCACGGGGGTGGTCGCGGTCGGGATCGCCTCCAACGCGCTCGGCACCGTGAACGACCTGGAGCGAATCGGTGCCGTGGTGCGGGAGCGCACCGACGCGCTGTGGTTCGTGGACGCCGTGCATTCGGCGGCCCACCGCCTCCCGGACGTGCGGGCGCCGGCCTGCGACTTCCTCGCCTGTTCGCCCTACAAGTTCTACGGCCCGCACACCGGGGTGCTGTACGGGCGCCGCGACCGGATCGAGGCGCTCGACATCCCCCGGTTGCTGCCGGCGCACGACAGCTCACCCGAGCGCGTCGAGACCGGGACCCTGAACCACGAAGGTATCGCGGGAATCGCGGCCGCCGTGGACTTCCTGGCGTCGCTGGCGCAGGAAGCGGGAAGGGAGCCGGAGAACGACGGAGGGGGGCGAAGAGCGCTCGAGGCCGCTTTTCGGGGACTCCACGCCCGGGGCGAGGCGCTGTTCGGTCTGCTGTGGGAGGAGATGGAGAGCATCCCCGGCGTCCGCCTGTATGGCCCGCCGCCCGGACAGCCCCGCACGCCCACCCTGGCGTTCACCGTCGGCGACCTCCCCTCCCGGGAGGTCGCGCGCCGCCTGGCCGACGGATGGGGCGTGTTCTGCTCGCACGGGGACTTCTACGCCGCCACGGTAGTGGAACGGCTCGGGCTGGCGGAGCACGGCCTGGTCCGGGCCGGCTGCGCCTGCTACACCTCGGATGAGGAGGTCTACCGGTTGGCCGAGGGAGTGCGGACGATCGCGGAGAGCTCGACGGGCTGATCCTCATGGCCCGCCGGTCGTATCTTGCATGGGACGACGTCGCCAACCGCACCGGAGGAGACTCCCATGATCGGCTCGATCGACCCCGTCATCCTGCTGGGCATGGGCTTCGTGCTCGTGGTGCTGCTGCTCGTGGGAGGGTTCCTGCTCGTGTACCCGCTCTCGCGGCGCCTGAGCGCCGTGCTGGAAGAGTCGATCCGACTGCGGAGGAGCCCGGGCACCGAGCCGGCCTCCCCGGCGATCCTGGACATGGTGCGCGATACGCGACGGCTCGTCGAAGGCCTCGGGGACCGGCTCGATGCCATCGAGGAGCGCCAGCGGTTCGTCGAGAACCTGCTCGAGTCTCCGCGAGGATCCGGCAGGGACCCGCAGGCGTAGGTCGGCGGCGCGTGTTGGTGAGGCTCGGGGCTCGGTCGTCAGTGGATGCGCCGACTGCCGTTTTCAAACCCGAGTGGTCGCGGACGGAGATCGGGGTGGCGCGAGCGCCGCGAACGTATGATGTTCGCGGTCCACCGGTCTCCCGGACTGCCGGGCCCTCTGCCCCGAGGAGCCATCTCATGTCGAACCTCCCGGCCCGCGAGCGCCGGCCCGCGCTGTACGCTCCCACCCTCCTTCTCTGCGTGGCCGTCGTCGCGTGCGGTCCGACGAAGCCTTCGTTCTTCACCCCGAAGCAGGCCGGGCGTGGCGCCCTGGTCTACAAGAACCACTGCGCCGGTTGCCACCAGCCGGACCTCCGGGGGGGTGGATTCGCCGTGCCGCTGGCGGGTGAGGGCGTGCTGGCGCAGTGGGAGGCGCGGAAGCTGACGGTGGACGACCTGTTCTATGTCATCCGGGCCACCATGCCTCCCGGGGGTTTCGGATCCCTGACGACGGAGCAGCAGCTGGACGTGGTCGCGTACCTGCTTCAACAGAACGGTCTCCAGGCCGGAGACAGGCCGCTGAGGTCCGACGCGGCCTACCTGGCCAGCCTCAAGCTCACGACCGGCGCGCCACCCGCTTCCGCCGGGCCAAGCAAGGCGCCCGGCTACATCGCGGGTCCGGAAGGCACGCGACCGCGGGGATCCTCGCCGACTCCGGCCGAGCTGGCCGCGGCCCGAGCCGGAGGAGAGAATTGGCTCTACCATACCGGCGATTACGCGGGAAGCCGCTATTCGGCCTTGCGTCAGATCACGGCCGCGAACGTGGCCAGGCTGGGCATCGTGTGCCGCTATGCGTTCGGAGAACAGGGCGGCATCGAGACCGGCCCCATCGTGTACCGGGGCACCATGTACGTCACCACCGTGCACGAGACCGTCGCCATCGATGCCGCGACGTGCGCCCAGCGTTGGAAGCACGTCTGGGACGCGCCCGCTGGAGACGTGTGGCGCACCAACCGAGGCGTGGCCGTGGCATCGGGACGTGTGATACGGGGCACGTCGGACGGCTACCTCGTGGCCCTCGACGCCGAGACGGGTTCCCTTCTCTGGGCGCGAAAGGTGGCCGACGCCGCGGCGGGTGAGACGATCACCATGGCGCCGCTCATCTGGAAGGATCTGGTGCTGGTGGGGCCGGCGGGCAACGAGAACGCGATCCGGGGATGGGTGGGCGCCTTCTCTCTCGAGGATGGCACGCCGATCTGGAAGTTCGACCTGGTTCCCCGATCCGGTGCGCCCGGTTACGACACCTGGAACCACGCCGGCGGATTCCGTATGGGCGGCGGGGCCATCTGGACGCCGATGTCCATGGATGTCGATGCCGGGATCGTGTTCGTGGCGGCGGGCAACCCTGCACCAGACTATCCCGCAGCTTTGAGAGGTGGTGACAACCTCTACACCAACTCCGTGGTGGCGCTCGACGCCCGCACGGGAAAGCTCGCCTGGTACAAGCAGCTCGTGCCCTCGGACGAGCACGATTGGGATCTGACCCAGGTGAGCCCTGTGTTCTCGGGCACGGTGGCAGGCCACCACAGGAAGCTTCTGGCCACCGTGGGAAAGGATGGGCTTCTCCGCCTTCTCGACCGGAACACGCACGGGGTCCTCTGGGAGACGGCGGTGACCACCCGGCAGAACACGGATGCGCCCGTGACCGCGAAGGGGACGCACGCCTGTCCGGGCACTCTCGGCGGGGTAGAGTGGAACGGGCCGTCCTACAGCCCGAAGACCCGCATGCTCTACACGCCGGCCGTGGACTGGTGCGGCACCTTCTTCGCGGCCGACACGGTGCGCTACGTGCCCGGAGCCAATTACCTCGGCGGAAGCTACCTGTTCGACGCAAAGGCCCATGGATGGCTCACGGCCATCGATGTCGCGTCGGGGAAAGTCACCTGGCGGTATGCCTCCCCGAAGCCGATGGTCGGAGCCGTGATCTCGACGGCGGGTGGGTTGGTGATGGCGGGTGAGATCACCGGGGACCTGATCGTGTTTCAAGCCAGCACGGGAAAGGAGCTGGCCAGGGTAGCGACCGGGGAGCCCATCGGGGGGGGTCTCGTCACCTACATGGCGAACGACCGCCAGTTCGTGGCGGTAGCCATGGGCCGGCCGTCCCAGTGGTGGTCCGGGGAGGACGTGGGACCGCCCACGATCGTGGTGTTCTCCCTCCTGAGACAGGGCTCCTGAGGGGCGACGAGCCTCGCCGACCTCGGCCGTCTGACAACGACCATGGGGCCCGGTCCGGCAGGACGACCCGCCGCTGGAAGGCGTTCAAGGTCGTTCCGGTTAATGCGCTGCGAACCGGCGTCACGTTCTGGACAACCAACGCGCCCGGAAGGAGTCGAACCCTCAGCCTCCGGATCCGAAGTCCGGCGCTCTGTCCAGTTGAGCTACGGGCGCGAGAGGTCGCTCATCCTAGGGAGGCGGCCGGCCCGCTACAAGGTGTCCCAGCGAAGGCCGCGGTCGTCGAGGAGGGCTCGCAGGTCCGCCGGCGGCAGGAGTCGCACGGGCGGCTGCACCCCGGCTGGAGGGCGTGAGCCGCTCGCTCCGTCCCGCCCCGCCAGCCGCCCGGCCCCGGCGACGATGATCGCCGCAGTCAGCCCGTAGGGGTCCCGCCCACGGACGGCCACCGTCCGAGTCCCGCCCTCCCCGCCCGTGGCCCGGGCCACGATCTCGAACTCGCCGCTCTCCCGCTGCGCCCGCGTCGGACCCGGCGCCCCGCCCCGGGCCCAGCGGTCCAGCAGTGGCAGGAGCCACCGAACCAGGTGGGGCAGCGCGGGCGACAGGAGGGCGGCGGCACGCGCCGTGGGACCGCCGGTCACGGCCCAGCCCCGCACCTCTCGAACCTCCATGTGGCGTGGCACGGTGACGATCTCTCCCGTGGGGAGAGTGATGGCCGGCCGCCGGCTCCCGTCCGGAAGCTCGAGCACCGTGCGCCGCCGCGCCGCCCGCTCGGGGACCCAGGTCCCGTTCCGGTAGGCGAGGCCGGGCGCGGCCAGGATGCGGAGGATGCTGGCCCGGGTGCCCCGCGAGGTGGCGGCGGCCCCGCCCCGCCATCCGTAGATCAGCTCCACCAGGCGCAGGGGCCGCGCGAGCCCCAAGGCGGCCAGCTCGGCGGCCGCGTCCCCGAGGGCGTACTCGAAGGCCATGGCGTTCACGACCGTGACGCCGACCTCCCGCGCCGGCCCGTCCCAGCGCTCCACCACCTGCTTCATGAACCGCTGCTCGCCCGTCGTGTCCATGTAGTGCGCCCCGGCCTCGACGCAGGCGCGGACCACGGGCTCGCCCAGCTCCAGGAAGGGACCGGCGCAGCTCACCACGACGTCCCCCGACCGCAGGAGGCGTTTCAGCGTGTCGGGTCGGGTGACGTCGACGACGGTGGTGGAGGCCCCTGACAGCGACGCGGCCAGCCGCTCCAGCTTCCGGGGATCGCGCCCTGCCAGGACGAAGGGGGCGTCCCCCGCCGCCAGCTCGCGGGCCACCAGGGAGCCGGTGTAGCCGGTCGCCCCCACGACGAGGATGCGCGCTGGGTCCACCTTCACCTCCGGGCTACGCGCCCTTCCCCGCTTCCGGCCTCCGGGCGCGGCGGGATTCGAGGGCCAGGAGCAGCAGTCCGACCCCCACGCACACCTCGAACGGCACCATGGACAGCGTGACGGCCGCCGACCCGACGCCCGCCGCCAGGCACCACATATCGGCCTCCCCCCGCCAGCCGGCGCGCCAGTCGGGTCCGGCCCCGGAGGCCGGGACACGCGGCCCGAGGGCGGGCAGCAGGCGGGGCACCGCGGTGCGGTAGCGGCGATAGGCGTCGCCGTGCCGCTCCAGCAGGTACGTCTCCTCCCGCCCCACCAGACGCCGATGAACCACCCACAGGCCGGTCACGAGGACCAGCCAGCCGATGGGGCTCGCCGCCGATCCGATGCCCGCCCCGAGGAGGATCGTCCCCAGGTAGAGGGGGTTCCGGACGAAGCGGTACGGTCCGTCGGCCACCAGGCTCTCCGTCCGCACCTTCGCGTCGTACACCGCGGACCGGCCCAGGTAGGAGGTTCCCCAGGTACGCAGTGCCGCCGCCCCGGCCACCACCAGCGTGGCCACGCCGAACGCCACGCGGTCGGCGCCGGCGGGCACCGGGGTGCCGGTGAAGAGCCGTGCCACCCAGCGTCCCGCGGTGATCGGCTGCACGCCGCTCAGGGAGAAGCCCAGCGCATAGACGGTGCCGATGATCAGGCTCCGGTGCCGGAACTCCCACGCCGTGGCCTTCATGGGCCTCCGGAGCGGGCGAGCGAGCGACGCCGGCCCGCGCCGGTCGTCACGGACCCGGACGTCGCGTCGACCTCTCTCGCCCTCGGCTCAGTAGGCCGGGTGCCCCGTGATGTCCTGACCGAGGATGAGGCCGTGGACGTCGTGCGTGCCCTCGTAGGTATAGACGGACTCGAGGTTGGCCATGTGACGCATGGCCTGGTACTCGACCAGGATCCCGTTGGCGCCCAGCAGGCGCCGCGCCTCCCGGGCACACTCGCACGCCATGTTCACGTTGTTCCGCTTGGCCAGGGACACCTGCTGCGGGCGCATGGTCCCGGCGTCCTTGAGGCGCCCGAGACGGAGCACCAGGAGCTGCGCCTTGGTGATCTCGGTCAGCATCTCCGCCAGCCGGATCTGCTGGATCTGGGTGGCCGCGATCGGCTTGCCGCCGAACTGCACCCGGTTCTTCGAATAACTCACGGCCTCGTCGAAACAAGCCATGGCGGCCCCCACCGCGCCCCAGGCGATCCCGTACCGCGCCTGCGTGAGGCACATGAGCGGGCTCTTGAGGCCGCCGCTCCCGGGCAGGAGGTTGGAGTCCGGCACGCACACGTCCTGGAGCACCAGCTCGCTCGTGTCCGAGGCCAGGAGGGACAGCTTGCCCTTCTGGTCCCTGGCCGAGAAGCCCTGCCGGTCGGTCTCGACGATGAAGCCCCGGATCGAACCGACGTCGTCGATCTCGCCCGTCTTGGCCCACACCACGGCCACATCGGCCATCGAGCCGTTGGTGATCCACATCTTGGCGCCGTTCAGCACCCACTCGTCCCCATCCTTGACGGCCCGCGTGAGCATGCCGCCAGGGTTGGAGCCGAAGTCCGGCTCGGTGAGGCCGAAGCACCCGATCTTCTCGCCCGAGGCCAGGGCCGGCAGCCACGTCTCCCGCTGCTCCTCGCTCCCGAAGGCGTGGATCGGGTACATGACCAGCGCGCCCTGCACCGAGGCGAACGAGCGCAGCCCCGAGTCGCCCCGCTCGAGCTCCTGCATGATGATGCCGTAGGCGACGTTGTTGAGACCGGCGCATCCGTACTTCTCGGGCAGGTTGGCTCCGAGGAAGCCCAGCTCGGCCATCTGGGGGATGAGCTCGGAGGGGAAGGTCTTGTCGACGTAATGCCGCTGGATGATCGGCATCACCTCCTCCTCCACCCAGCCCCGAACCATGTCGCGCACGGCCCGCTCCTCGGGCTCGAGCATGCCATCCACGTCGTAGTAGTCCACACCCTGGAAGCTCATCGTCCCGTCGATCTCCTGTATGGTGGTGCGATTCGGTGCCGGGAGGCCCGGCGCTCGCGCGCGGCCGGTCGCTGCGCCCGCCCCGCCGCCGCTCGGCAGCGGCGTGGCGCCTCAGTCCGGATCGGAGGCCCCCCCCCTCTTCACCCGAACGTAACCCCGCATGACCTCGCGGCCGATACGGTAGCCCAGATAGTAGGCGGCCCCCAGGGGCAGGAGCCAGGCCCACATCGGCAGGACGCCGCTGCGGCCCTCGAGCAGGATCCAGACGGCGAACGGCAGGGTGACGAGGAGCGCCGCCGCGTGCCGTCCCCAGCGCACCCGTCGGCCCAGGTCCTCGCGGCAGGAGGGACACCACAGCTGCCGGTCCAGGTCGTTGTGCGGATACAGCTCCCGGCAGGAAGCGCACGGCTGGTGATCGTGCTCGGCCCCGAGGGTTCCCGGCTCGGCCCGATCACGCACGTCAGACGGGGGAATCATCGCGCTCCAGTCGGTCGACGATCGCGCGTGCGAAGCTCTGCGTGGTGCCGGTCCCGCCGAGGTCCGGGGTCAGCCCCTCGACTCCGCGCAGCACGCCACCCACGGCCGACCGGATTCGCTCGGCCACCTCGCCCTCGTGCAGGTGGTCGAGCATCAGACAGCTGGCCAGGATCATCGAGCACGGGTTGGCGATGCCCTTGCCGGCAATGTCGGGAGCCGAGCCGTGGACCGGCTCGAACAGGGCCGCGTCCTCACCGATGTTGGCCCCGGGAGCGAAGCCGAGTCCTCCGACCAGACCGGCCGCCTCGTCGGAGAGGATGTCGCCGAACATGTTCTCGCTGACGATCACGTCGAACTGGTGCGGGTCGAGGACCAGCTGCATGGCCGTGGCGTCGATGATCCGCTCGTCGAACGTGACGCGGCCCTCGTACTCCTCGGCCACGCCGCGTCCCACCTCCAGGAACAGACCCTGGGTGCACTTGAGGATGTTGGCCTTGTGGACGAGGGTGACCATCTCCCGGTCGTGGGCCAGCGCGTACTCGAACGCGTATCGTACGATGCGCTCGGCCCCGAACCGGGTGACCAGCATCACCGACTCGGCCACGGCCTTGGGGTCGTCCTCCATGCCGATGAAGTGCTCGATCCCGACGTACAGTCCCTCGGTGTTCTCCCGCACGATGACCAGGTCGACGTCCTCGTAGCGCCCCCCGGGACGCAGGGTCTTCACGGGGCGCAGGTTGACGTACAGGTCGAAGTGCTTGCGAAGGGCCACGTTCAGGGACCGGAAGCCTTCGCCGAGGGGGGTCGTGAGGGGGCCCTTGAGGGCCACCCGGTGCTGCTCGATCGACGCCAGCGTCGCGTCGGGCAGCGGCTCCCCGCCCTCCTCCATGGCGGAGGTGCCGGCCTTCTGCCGGTCCCACTCGATCGGGGCGCCCGCGGCCTCGAGCACGGCCTCGCATGCCTCCGTGATCGCCGGTCCGATCCCGTCCCCCGGAATCAGGGTCACCGTACGCGTCATGCTCCTGCCTGACGGGGTCTCGAGCTCGAGATCACGAGGGCTTCACGTAGCGCGGGTCGTAGTGGAAGGTCGTGTGGTCCTCCCCGTACTGCACGAGCTGATCCAGGTAGCCGGGCTTCTCCGTGCCCTCGGTACGCGCGTTCGTCACCCGCCGAAGCGCGTCCTGCCAGGTCACGCTGCTCAGCTCGTCGCGCAGTAGCGTGGCCCGGGCCACCAGGCGCCCCGACGAGTCCACCGTGGTCACGCGCACGGCCGCCACGCCGTCGAACGCGCCGAAGAGTTTCTGCGTCTGGGGGGAGAACAGGTAGATGTAGGGGCCGACCTTGGCCCACAGGACGCCGCCCCTCCTGAGCTGGGCGGAGGACTGTCGGACCTTCACCGTGACGACGTTGCCGTTCAGGCTCACGTCGGCCGAGCTACCGTACAGCCCCTCGATCTCGCTATGCCTGGGCAGCTTCAGCGTCTTGCCGCCTCCGCAGGCCGCCACGAACCCCACCAGGACGGCCGCCAGGATCGCCTTCCTCATGGCGACAGCCATCCGACGAGCCGTCCGGCCAGCCCGGCCAGGAGGCCCGGAGCTTCGGCCCGGGAGGGCGGGCCCGGGATCCAGCCACGCCACATCACCTGGCCGGCCCGCGTGTCGATGAGGGCCATGCGTACCGCGGCGTGGCCCATGCGTGCCCGGTCCGACCTGTCGGACGGCGCCTCGCCCCCCGACCCGAGCGAGTCCGCCGGCACGTAGATGAGCCGGAGCGGCAGCGCCACGACCCGGGTGTCCAGGAGCGCCGACAGCGAGCGAAGCTGGCTGTGCAGGGGCTCGTAGATCACGCTCTTGAACTTCTGGTCCTCGCTCCCGTCCAGTCCTTCGTAGGCCAGGCGCTCGGGGTCCACCTTGAGCAGCGGGTTGCGCCGGACCCGCTTGACGACCGTCCCGGGCCCGGTCCACTCGGCCGTGCTCCGATGCTCCGACAGGGCGAAGTCGACCTCGGCGTCGAACGCGTCCACCAGGTCCTGGAGCGAGGTCGAGCCTCCGGGCCAGGCCCCCGACGGGACGGGGCGCGCGTCCTGGAGGGGCAGCACGGTCACCGGCACGCCCACCGCCAGGGAGGGAACCCGGTCCTGGGCGCTCGCGCCCGCCGGCGCCGCGCCGGCGGCCGCCACGGCCACCAGCGCCACCGCTCCGGCGGTCACGCCGCCCGGTCTCCAGCCTCGGCTCCTCACTCGGTCCGTCCTCCGCCTCGCGTGTCCCGGTCACGGGCCCCCCCCAGGCACGCCCGGGCCCCTCGTACGTCGTTGGTCACGATCGCGTCTACACCCCACTCGGCCAAACGTAGCATCACCGCCGGCTCGTCCACCGTCCACACCTGGACCGTCCGTCCGGACCGGTGGACCGCTCGCACGAACCCCGGCCGCACGACGGGGATCCCGGCCCGGCGGAGGGGCGTGTGCACGACCTCCGGGAAGCCCGCCGCGGGGAAGCCCGGCAGCCAGCGCGCCAGGGCCAGGAACAGGGCCTGCCGCGTTGAGGTGGCGCGCGATCCCGCGTAGCCACGGAAGGCCGGCAGGCGGGTGCCGTCCTCGACGTACAGCGTGGTCTCGGACGTCCGTCCGAAGCGGGCGATGAGCTCCACGACCCGGCGGGTGGCTTCCGGCTCCTTGACGTCCACCGTCATCGGCAGGTCGGGGTGGAGGTCGAACACCCGCTCCAATGACGGAACCCCGAGGCCCTCGAGCTCGGCCGCCGTCCGCCCCGACACCGCACCGGTACGGCCCGTCGTCCGGTCCAGGGTCGGGTCATGGATGACGACCAGCCGGTCGTCCGAGGAGCGCCGGACGTCCAGCTCCAGGCCGTCGGCTCCCAGCTCCGCGGCGAGCGCGAAGGCCTCCAGCGTGTTCTCGGGCGCCTCCGCGGCGGCCCCGCGGTGGGCCACCACCCGGGGAGGGCTCACGCCGGCCTCACCAGCGAGCCAGCCCGACCAGGCCTCCGGCCGCCGCGGCCACCCCGGCGACGGCCGCCGCCACGGCCACCGCGCCGTGTCCCGTCGCCGCCAGCCCCGGCCCGGAAAACGCCAGCGTGAGGCCCCCGAAGCACACCATCAGGGGAACCAGGCCCCGCATCGGACGCCGCCCGTGCGCACCGCCGTGCCGCTCCGGCACGGGATCGCCCACATCGTGAGCCGGGGTGTCGGCGGTCACCGCGGTCTCAGGGGACGGATTGGACGCGGTCGATCTCGGAGAGGATCTCGGCGTCGGTGAGGGTGTGGTCGCTCCGCTTGGCCAGCTCGAACAGGGCGGCGGCCAGCGCGTCGTCCCCCGGATCGTGACCGTGGCTCTCCAGCCAGTAGCGGACGTTGCTCAGCCCCGACACGGGCGAGATCTCGATGCGTTGCTCGAGGCCGAATTCCGACGCGGGCACGCCACTGTACACGCGGTCGACCAGCCAGGGGTCGCCCTTGCGGAGCGCCTTGATGATAGCGGCGGCGTGCACGCCGGTACCGGTGCGGAAGGCGTCCTCCCCGACGACCGGGTAGTTGTGCGGGATCTCGACCCCGCACATGTCCGCCACCAGCGCGCAGTACTCGGGCAGGCGCGTGAGGTCGCGGTCGTGCACGCCGAGGAGCTTGAGGTTCACCAGCAGAAGGTCCATCTCCACGTTGCCCACCCGCTCGCCGATCCCGAGGGCGGTGCCGTGCACGCGCTCGACGCCCTCCTCGATGGCGGCCAGGGCGTTGGCCAGCCCGAGGCCGCGGTCTCGGTGGCCGTGCCAGTCGAGCTTCACGTGTTCGCCGGTGGTGTCGACCACCTCCCGGGCGAAACGCACCAGGGCCCGCACGCCGTCCGGCGTGGCGTGCCCGACCGTGTCCGCCAGGCAGATCCGTCGCGCGCCACACCCGATGGCGGTGGCATAAAGCTCGCGCAGGGTCTCCGGGCGCGATCGGATGGTGTCCTCCGTGACGTACATCACGTCGAGCCCTTCCTCGACCGCGAAGCTCACCGCGTCCTCGGTGGCCCGCAGCATCATGTCCGGCTCCCAGCCCTCCGCGAAGCGTCGGATCGGGGAGCTGCCGATGAAGGCCCCGACCTCCATTCGCAGGCCCGTGGCCTGCGCGATGTCCACGATCGGCTGGATGTCGGCGCGCACGGTGCGGGCCGCACAGTTCGGGGCCACGGGGAGGCCCTGCGACGCGATCTCGCGCGCCAGGGCCAGCGCCGCGTCCCGGGCTCGGGGCCCCGCTCCCGGAAGCCCGATGTCGGCCGACTGGATTCCCAGGCCCGCCATGAGGTGCAGGAGCTCGAGCTTGCGCTCGATAGGCGGGTCCAGCACGGAAGGATTCTGGAGACCGTCCCGGAGCGTCTCGTCGTCCAGCTCGACCGCCACGCCGCCGTAATCGAAGGCACCGGCCACCCGGTTCCAGTCGTAGATCAGGTCGCTGCTCGCCACCTCGCCCTCCACGCTACCGTGCGGTGCCGACCGCGGCGCGGCCGGATCAGGCCTCGTCGGGTCCGTCCGGTCCCTCGACGGAGGAGTGGTCCCCCACGTTCAGGTGGCCGGCCACCCGCCGGACCTCGGCGTGGTCGCCCACGATGGAACCCTCCAGTCGGCTGTCCTCGACCACCGCTCCTTCCCCCACGATGGAGTCGGCGAGCCGGCTCCGCCGCACGACGGCCCCGCGCGCGATGCTGACGTTGGGACCGATCTCCACGGCCTCGAGGGTGGCCCCCGCCTCCACCCGCACCGGATCGTGGACCACCACCCCCCGGCCCTCCGGACGATTGGCCAGGCCGTGCTCGAGAAGGACCCGGTTGGTCTCGAGCAGGGTGCCCGGCTTTCCGCAGTCCCACCACCCTTCGACCCGGGCCGTCCACAGCCGGTCGCCCCGATCGATCATGTACTGGAAGGCATCGGTGAGGAAGTACTCGCCCATGGTGGGCTCTCCCCCCATGACGTGATGGATGCCCTCGAACATGAGGTCCACGTCCCGGATGAAGTACACCCCGATGTTGGCCAGCTTCGAGATCGGCTCCGTCGGCTTCTCGATGATGCGCTGCATGTAGCCGTCCTCGTCGGTGACGATGACGCCGAAGCGCTGGTAATCCTCGACCTCCTTGGCCCACACGATGCCATCGTCGTCGGGCCGGCGCTCGATGACGCCGAGGTCGGCCTCGAAGATGGTGTCCACGAACACGATGAGGACGGGACCCTCCACGTAGGGCTCGGCCAGGCGGATGGCGTCGGCCGTGCCCAGCTGGTCCACCTGCTCCACGTAGCGCCGTTCCAGCTCGGAGTGGTGGGTGTCCAGGTGGTGCCGGATCTGGTCCTGGAGATGACCCGTGATGCAGATCACCTCGTCCACGCCGACGCCCTGAAGGCGCTCCAGCACGTGGTCGAGCACGGGTCGATTGGCCACCCTCACGAGCGGCTTGGGGCGGGAGTGGGTGTGGGGCCGGAGCCGTGTACCCTTTCCGGCCAGGGGTATGATAGCTTGCATTCGTCCGTGGATGCGCGTCTACTGGTGGCCGTACGGCCGTCCAAACGTACCCGCGGGGATGGCGGGTAGCAACTTCAGTGCCCCCGCCTCCCGCGGCGGTCCGCACTCCTGCGCGGAGATCGATGGGCGAGACCTGGAAGGCCACCCTCCGGCGGTGGCTCACGGAGAACCGGGCCGACACCCGGGGCGCCGGTACGCCCTCGGGCGGCCGGTACGCCGCGTCGTTCGCGCGCGTGTGGGACGAGATCGTCGCCTACGCCGGCGGCCGGCCGCGCTGGCGGATCGTGCACTCCGACGAAACGAGCGGCATCCTCACGCTCACCTGCCGCTCCCGGGTGTTCCGCCTCGTGGACGACCTCACGGTATGGGTGTCGCTGGACCGCGAGGGGTTCACGCGGGTGGAGGCCCGATCCCGGGCTCGGGTCGGGCGCGGCGACCTGGGCGTGAACCGTCGCCGCGTCGAGCGCCTGATGGCGCACCTGGACGCGACCTTCGGGCAGGTCTAGCCGGCCGGCCCGGGATCGACCTCAGGCCGCAGGCCGGGCCCGCCGTCCCCCGGACCGCACCTTTAGCGTCTCCCCCTCCGAGCGGGCCACCACCGTCGCCGCCGTGAGGTCACCGGTCACGTTGACCGCGGTCCGGCACATGTCGAGGATGCGGTCCACACCCAGGATGAGCGCGATGCCCGCCGCCGGGTCCACCGAGGCGGGCAGGGCCTGCTTCAGGACCACGATGAGGATGATGATCCCGGCCGAGGGCACGCCCGCGGCGCCGATCGAGGCCAGGGTCGCGGTCGCCACGATGCCCAGCTGCGCGGCGAGCGACAGGTGGCCCACCAGCACCTGGGCGATGAACATGGTCGCCACCGCCTGGTAGAGCGCGGTCCCGTCCATGTTGATCGTGGCCCCCAGGGGAAGCACGAAGCTCGACACTTCCGGGCTCACGCCCACCTCCTCCTCGGCCGTCTCCATGGTGACCGGGAGGGTCGCGTTGGAGCTGGACGTCGAGAAGGCGATGAGGGGCACCTCCCGGACCCGGCGGAAGAAGTCGACGGGGCTCACGCGCGCCAGGAAGCGGAGCGCCGCGGGATAGGTGATCCCGACGTGCAGCGCCAGTCCGAGGAGGACCGTGACGCTGTACACGAGGAGGCTCTTGAGGACGTCGGCCCCGAATCGGGCGAGCACCGCACCGATGAGCGCGAACACGGCGTAGGGGGCCAGCTCCATGATCCAGTGGACCATGACCATGGCGGCCTCGTTCACGCCATCCACGAACTTGATCACCCCGTCGCGGCGCTCCCCGGGCAGCACCGACACGGCCGCGCCGAAGAAGATCGAGAAGAAGATGATCGGCAGCATGTCTCCCGAGGCCATGGCCTGGATCGGGTTCCGGGGGATCATGTCGAGGATGACGTCCTTGAGGCCGGGGGTCTGCTGGGCCATACGCACCCGGCTGGCCCCCTCGGCGATGTAGGTGCTCCGCAGGTTCTGGAGCGCCGTCGGGTCCATGTGGCTGCCCGGCGCCAGCAGGTTCGACAGGAGGAGCCCGATCGACACGGCCACGGCCGTCGTGCACAGGTAGTAGGCGACGGTCTTGCCCCCGATGCGGCCGAGCTTGGTGATGTCGCCCAGGCTCGCCGTGCCGACGATGAGACTGGCCATGACCAGGGGCACCACGACCATCGTGATGAGCCGGATCCAGGCGTTGCCGATCGGCTCGATCCACACGAGGGCGTCCCGCAGCCAGGTCTGGCCCGTCGCGGAGGCGAGCAGGTGCGCCGCCACGCCGGCCACGGCACCCAGAATCAGGGCGAGAGTGATCTTCGTATGGAGCTTCATGGGCGACCCGTTCACGAAGGTGAGCGGCCAGGGCGGGGGTCTGAATCGAAGATAGGCCGGCCCCGACCCCGGCGGTAGAGTCCGGAGGACCGTATGTTGGCCGGACGAAGCCACGATCGGCGCGAAGGGAGGAGACGAGAGGGCATGCTCAGAGGCGCGCTGCGACAGCTCCGGTGGAAGCTTTGGACGCGGGGCGTTCTCGCCGTCGCGCTCGTCCTCGCCTCGGCCTGCTCCGGAGAGGAGCCCCCGGCGAACGGGAACGAGGCGCTGCCCCGTCCGGCGGCCTCGACCCCGGTCGCGGTCACGCCGGCTCGCTACGTGACCGACCTCGCCTTCGCAGGCTTCGCGGCCGCGGCGCCGTCCGCGCTCCTCCGCTTCCGGAACGACGTCAGCGCCGGGACCCTCGCCCGCCGGTACCGTGTCTGGGTGGGCCGCGGCGGCCGCTGGAGCACCGCCCTGTCGGTGTCCGACAGCCTGCCCGTGCCGCGCGCCGCGTGGCGGATCCTGCCCGGCCACGGCCTCAGAGTCCTGGCTGCCAGTGGCGGAGAGCTGGCGGGCCTGGTCTTGCGCGGCCCGGGTACCGCGTTCCAGATCGAGCCGGGCAAGGTCCTCGACGAATGGACCAGCCCCACCGGCCAGCGCTCGCGCCTCCTGCTGGCCTCCTGGGCCGAGGGAGGCGAGCCCGCGACCGGACTCTTGTTGGAGCGCCTGGAGGCGCGACCGTTCGACACGCCGCCTCCCCGGACGCTGGAGGAGGCCGTGCTGGCCACCGACGCGGCCGGCAACGGCGTGCTCGTCCTCCGGGATGTCGGTGACGAGGACAGCGCCCGTGCCGCCACGACCGTGTACACGTGGCTCGATGGCCGCGAGGCCCGCTGGCCCGAGAGCCGCATGGACGTTCGGCCGGGCGCGGAGGGCTCGGGTTGGTCCATCCGGATCGCGGAGGCGAAGCTCGACCTCGCTCTCACCTACGGGGCCCGCGTCGTCGACGACACGGTCGTGGCCGACACGACCTCATCGGGAGCCGGCGTGAGGCTGCGCGCCCTGCACGGCACGCTGAAGCTGGCGGGGCGGGCCCGGCCTGCGCACGGCCTGGCCTTCCTGGCCCGCGGGCCGTGAGGCATCCGGGAGCATCGACACCGTGAACTGGCCGCGAGCCCTGCTCACCGTGGCTTTCGGGGCCCTGGCGGGCGGCGTGACCAACCGGGTCGCCATCTGGATGCTCTTCCACCCGTACCGGCCTCTCCGCCTGCTGGGACTGGAGCTCTCGTGGCTCCAGGGGGCCGTCCCCAAGAACCGCGAGCGTCTGGCCCGGTCCATCGGCCGAACGGTCGGAACCCGGCTGCTCACGTCGGACGACCTCGCGGAGGCCCTCCGGACCAGTCACCTGCGCGAGGCCTTCGAGGGTCGGCTCCGGGACGTGGTGCGCGAAGGGGTCTCCCGGCCACGGCCGTCGCTGAGCGCCATGCTCCCGGAGCCCGCGCTCGCCGAAGTGCGGGGTGTGCTCACGCGGGCCGTCGAGAGCGGTCGAGAGGGCCTCGCCGGCCTCCTGGGGTCGGAGGAGTTCGGGCCCGCCGCCGCCGACCTCCTGGCGGCGGTGGGGACCGCCCTGGACCGCGACGCCGGGTCGTCCGAAGGATCGTCCGAGGCCGCCGGGGTCCGGGTGCTCCGCCGCCGGCTGGGTGACTGGGCCGCACAGGCCGTCGAGACGGACGCCTTCGAGGTGGCCCTGCGTCGCCAGCTTCGCCGGGCGTCGGCCGAGCTTCTCCGGCCGGGGCGCACGCTGCGCGAGATCGTGCCCACCGGCGTCGCCGGAGCGCTCGAGGGCGCCGTGGCCGACCACCTCCCGGCCCTCCTCGAACGGCTGGGCAGGCTGCTCGAGGACCCCGCCGCCCGCGCCCGCTTCGAGTCGGCCGTGCACGAGCTGCTCGAGCGCTTCATGCGCGACCTGCGGTTCCATCAGCGAGTGGTGGCCCGGCTGGTGGTCACCGAGGACACGGTGGACCGGGTGATCGCCACACTGGAAGCCGAGGGCGCCGAGCGCCTCGGGGAGCTGCTGCGCGAGGAGGAAGTCCAGGCCGCCATGGCCCGCAGTGCGAACCGCTCCCTGGAGGAGCTCCTCGACCGCCCGGCCCGCGAGGTGCTGGGAGGCTCGGACGGCACGCGCGTGGATCGTGTCCTGGACGCTCTCGCCGACTGGCTCCTGCGGATCGCCCGGGACGAGGGCACTCGGCACTTCGTGCTGGACCGGATGGAGGCGGCGGCGCGGGCGCGCGGCCGCTCCGGGTGGGAGGATCTCCTGCGTCAGGTCCCGGCCGACCGCATCGGACGGTGGCTCGGGTCGGCGCTGGAGTCCGAGGCGGGCCGGACCCTGTGGGAAGAGGTCTCGGGCCGTCTCGTGGACGGCCTCCTGGAGCGACCCATCGGCGTCCCGGCGCGCTTCCTGGGCGACGGCGGCTCCGACCGCCTGTGCGAGATCCTGGCTCCTCCCCTGTGGGAGTGGATCGCTGGCGAGATCCCCTCCGCCGCGGGCCGCGTTCGGATCGACGAGCGGGTGGAGGAGAAGATCCGCGACTTCCCGCTCACCGAGCTCGAAGCCCTGGTCCGGACGGTGACGCAGCGAGAGCTCGACCTCATCGTGCGTCTCGGCTACGTGCTCGGCGCCATCATCGGGGGGCTCCTCGTGGTGGCCAACGCGCTGGTGGGCTGACCGGCCGCGCCGAGTCGGGCCGGGGAGGAGCGATCAGCCCGCCCCCCAGGCCGAGCGGGCGGCCTCCCGCTCGGCATCGGCGGCGACGGCCACCCGGACCGTGCGGCCCTGCAGTCCCTCCACCCAGGTCGAGAGGAGGGGGCGCATCAGCCCGCACGCCGTGCTCGGCTCCAGCGCCCCGGGTCCGGTGCCGAGCACGGGCGTGGTGAGGACACGCACGTCCCACTCGGTCGCCCTCCGAAGAGCGTTGCGAAGCGCGTCCGAGACGCTCCGCGAGCCCACCGGCTCGTCCCTGGAGCACACGGCCAGGTGGATCACGAACTCGCACGCCAGGCCGCCCGGGTCGGTGATGGCCGCGGAGCCGACCGGAAGGTGGCCCTGTGCGGAGCAGCGCTCGAGCCAGTCCGCGCCCGCGGACAGGTCGAGGGCGCGGCCCTCGTGCGTGGTGGGAGACCAGTCGGATCGCGTCGGACGCAGGACCGCCCCGACCGGCACGTCGGCCAGGGCCTCTCCGACCAGCACGATCATCGGACCGGCGGGCGCGGACGGCGCGAGCGATGGGCCGGGACGTCATCCATCCGCGACGGCTCCGGCGACCCACGCCAGGTAGGAAGCCGAACCTCCCGCCGCGGGCACGGCGACCACCTCCGGCTCGTCGTAGGAGTGCAGCGCCCGGATCCGGACCGTGAGCTCCTCCAGCCGGGCCCGGGTCGTCTTGAGGATGGCCAGCGCCTCTTCGGCCTCCTCCACGGCTGCGCCCCACCGGAACACCGAGCGCACGCCCCCGAGCACGCTGGCGCAGGCGGCGAGACGCTCTTCGACCAGGGTCCTCCCGAGCGCGAGAAGAACGTCGCGGTCGGGGCCCGTGACGAACACCACGCACACCCCGGGCGCCGGCGCGGGTCCCCGCGCCCCCCCCCGGAACGGCTCCCGGGATCCCACCGGCTCAGCCGCTCCGGCCGGAGGCGGCCTCGCCCACGGTCACGGCGGGCCCTTCCCCGCCCTGGTCGCGCCGCTCATCGGCCGCCTGATAGGCGCGCTCGATCCCCCCGGCGTAGCGGTCGTTGATGACCCGCCGCTTCACCTTGAGGGTCGGCGTGAGCTCGCCGGTCTCGACGCCGAACTGGTCCGGCACGAGGAAGATCCAGCCCGGCTTCTCGTGGCGGTCGAAGTCCTCCGTGCGGCGACGAACCTGCCGGTCGATGAGCTCCTGCACCGGTGCGGCGGCGATGAGCCCGCCCGGGTCCGTCGCCTCCACGCCACGTCTCCGCGCCCACTCCTCGAGGTTCTCGAAGGCCGGCTCGACGACGACGATGGGGAAGTTGCGCCCGTCTCCGACCAGGACCGCGTGGGCCACGAACCGAGACCGCTCTATCGCCCGCTCCACCGGCGCGGGGGCGATGTTCTTGCCTCCCGCGGTCACCAGGAGCTCCTTCTTGCGATCCGTGATGCTCAGGTAGCCGTCCTCGTCCAGGCTGCCGATGTCCCCCGTGCGCAGCCAGCCGTCCTCCGTAAACGCCTCGCGGGTGGCTTCCTCGTTCCGGTAGTAGCCCCTCATGACCTGCGGCCCGCGGCACAGGATCTCCCCGTCCTCGGAGATCCGCAGAGCGGTCTCGGGGATGGGCGGTCCCACCGTTCCGAGCTTCGCCGCCCCCGGAGGATTGACGGCGAGGACGGGAGACGTCTCCGTGAGGCCGTAGCCCTCGAGAATGGGCAGACCGGCCGCCCACATGAACCGGGCCACGGTGGGAGAGAGCGGACCACCTCCGCTCACGAAGTAGCGCACCCTCCCGCCGGTGCGCGCGCGGAGCTTCGAGAACACGAGACGGTCGGCGAGCGCGTACTGGAGCCGCAGCCACGCGCCCACGTCGCGGTGCTCGAGGACAAGGTCCGCGCGCTCCTCACCCACCCGGCGGGCCCACCGGAAGATGGCCAGCTTGAGCCCCCCGGCCTCGTGCGCCGCCTTCTGGGCGCGCTCGTAGATCTTGTCGTACAGATAGGGCACGCCCGTCGAGATGGTCGGGCGCACCTCGCCCATGTCGCGCACGATCGTGTCGACCGATTCGGCGTAGGACACCGACACGCCCCTGTGCCACATGACGTGGTGGCCGGCCGTCCGCTCGAAGATGTGCGAGAGGGGCAGCCAGGACAGGTGACGATCGTCCTCCGACAGGGGCAGGACCTCGGCACACAGCAGCGCGTTGCTGTACAGGTTGTGATGGGTGAGCATCACGCCCTTGGGCGTTCCCGTTGTGCCCGACGTGTAGATGAGGGTGGCGAGGTCGTCGGGGCCCGTCTCTCGTGCGTACGCCTCGTATGCGTCCGGGTCCACGTCCCGCTCCTCGCCCCGCGCCGCGAGGTCCGGCAGGTGCTCCACCGGAAGCGCGGGATCAGGCTCCACCCGATCGAAGGCGAACACGCGCTCGAGCTCCGGCAGGTCCGAGCGTACCTGGAGCAGCTTGTCGTACTGCGCCTGGTCCTCGACGAACGCCGCCCGTACTTCGGCGTTCGCGAACACGTAGCCGACCTGCTCGGACGGCAGCGAGGGATAGACGGGCACGTCGACGAGCCCGGCCATGGTGAGCGCGAAGTCGGCGAGGGCCCATTCGGCCCGCGTCCGGGCGAGGATGCCGACGCGCGCCTCATGCTCGAGGCCGTGAGCCCTCAGGCCCAGCGCCAGCAGGCGAACCCGCTCCTCGACCACGGCGTGCGACCACTCCTCCCATTCCCCGGCCCCGCCGCGGATGCGCATTGCCACGGCGTCCCGGTGCCGGTGCGCCCCGCCGAGGAACAGGTCCACGAGGGTGCCGGGCTCGAGACCGAAGGAGGGACCGGTCGACTCCTGCACGCGGCTGCGTCCTCCCCCGTCCGGTCGCGGCGTCCCGGCGCTGACCATGGATGGCCTCCTAGTCCGAGCCGTCCGGCTCCGTACCCGAATCCTCCGGCCCTTCCCCGCGGAGCCGGGCCAGGGTCTCGCGCGCGTGCCGGACGTGCCGCTCCGCGCCGGGCTCCGAGGGCCTGGCCTCGAGGAAGGCCTCCAGATGGCGGGCCGCTTCCTCCTCCAGTCCACGGTTGAGGAGCAGATAGCCCGCCCCGTAGTGGGCGGCGGGCCGGTCGGGAGCCTCGTCCAGGACTCGCCCGTACGTTCTGAGAGCCTCGTCGGTCATACCGATGCGGGTGTAGACGACCGCCATCTGCTCGAGCGTGGACAGGTCCCGCGGACGCTCTCGCAGGGCCAGACGGAACGACGTGAGCGCCTCGTGGAATCGCTCCTTCCGGGCCAGCTCCACTCCCTCGGCGTAGTAGTCCAGTCGATCCCGGGATTCGTCGTCCCCGGAATTCCAGAAGCGCCACCAGTTCACGGCGAACCTCTCCTCATCGCCTCGGTCCGCCTCACTCGTCGACCAGGGGCGGGGGAGGCACCAGGACGAGGTTGTACAGGAAGGCCAGCGCGCCGCCGACCAGGAAGCCGTACACCCACGCCCACAACGCGCCCACGAAGGCTCCGGCCAGCGTAGGGGCGTAGCCGAACAGGAGGCCGGACAGGGGTGCCAGGCGCGCCGGATCGCCGGGGCCGACCAGGAACAATACGGTCACGGCGAACACGACCGCGCTCGAAACCGCCGCCGACGCTGTGGCGAACGCCCGGGTGTTGAGCCGCATGTCCGTCTTCCCGAGAGGTGCGAGTCGCTCGCTGACCCGGCCGCCCGCGAGCCGGGCGCGTGGCAAACTAGCCGCGCCCATCACGGGCGGCAACGCACCCGGGGCGCCTCCGCTCAGCGCCGGAGGGCCACGATCGCGGCTTCCTCGGCCACCACCACCTCGAGCGGGAGATCGGCCGTCGCTTCCAGGGTTTCGGACGTGGGCCGAAGCACGATCACCCGCCCGCCCGGCCGCACCGTCCGGGTCGCCTCCACGAGCGCCGCCGCCCCGCCGCCCCGAAGAGCGGCACCCCGCAACCGGAGATCGCGCAGGGGGAGGGACGTCTCCGACACGCCCGCCGCCGAGCTCACGCGGGGCGCGCGGACGACGGCCTCCCGGACACCGACGAGCGCGAGCAGCTCGACTCCCGGAGCCAGCTCTGCCGTACCCGCGGCCGCGCCGTACAGGCCCCGACCCAGGAGCACGAAGCCACCCCCCTCCCGGAGGTCGAGCAGCGCCGCCAGGCGCAGGGCATCGTCCGAACCCGGCCCGTCTCCACCCCCGGCCCCGCCGGCCGCTCGGCCGGCCACGGCGGTCCGGGTGGCCGAGGCGTCGGCCGCGGGCTCCCCTTCCGGCCCGGATTCCGTCCCGAACTCGATCACGCCCCCACGGATCGGAAACCGCGACTCGCACGTGGGGCAGGACAGGAACCCCTCCAGGACCCGGCGGCGTTCGATGCGGTCGACGGACACGACCACCCCGTGCCGCGGTCCGCAGGAAGGGCAGGCCAGCAGCTCGGAGAGCTCCAGGTGCATCAGCCGATCCGACGCGCCGCTCGAGGCTCCGGGGCCCGGGTCAGGAGATGAACTGCGGCGAGAGAACGAGCCGGAGGAACTCCTCCCTCGTTCTCGGATCCGAACGGAAGTTGCCGCGTACCGCGCTGGTGATCGTCTTGCTGTTCTGCTTCTCCACGCCGCGCATCATCATGCACAGATGATACGCCTCGACGATGACCCCCACGCCCCGCGGGGCGAGGGCCTCCTCCACGGCTCCGGCGATCTGCTCGGTGAGGCGTTCCTGGACCTGAAGCCGCCGGGCGAACACCTCGACCAGGCGGGGGATCTTGCTCAGCCCGACGATGCGACCGTCCGGAATGTAGGCCACGTGCGCCTTCCCGAAGAAGGGCAGCATGTGGTGCTCGCACAGCGAGTAGAGCTCGATGTCCTTGACGAGGACCATGCTGTCGTGCTCGTCCTGGAAGATGGCGCCGTTCACCGCGTCGGTGACGCTCATCTCGTAGCCCCGCGTCAACCACCGCAGCGAGCTCGCCACCCGCTCGGGGGTCCTCTGGAGGCCGTCGCGCTCCGGATCCTCGCCCAGCTCGCGGAGCTGTTCCCGGATCAGCGCCTCCAGCGGGTCGGCGCCCCCTTCCCTATCGTCTCGTTCACTCACCTCGATACTCCACGAAGTTGCGCTCCGTCTCGAACAGCCGGACCGACATCAGCCGCCCGCCATCCAGCTGGCCGTCGAGTCTGCGCCAGATCTGTACCGCCAGGTTCTCCGCCGTGGGATTGACGCCGCTCATCCAGGACACGTCCACGTTGAGGTTGGCGTGGTCCACGTCCTCGATCACCATCTCCTGGACCAGGTCCCGTAGCCTCTTCAGGTCGATGACGAAGCCGGTCTCAGGATCCACCTCGCCCTCCACCGTGACCTCGAGGCCGTAGTTGTGACCGTGCCCGGTCGGGTTGCTGCACGCCCCGAACACCTCGCGGTTGCGGGCCTCGTCGTAGGCCGGATTGTGGAGGCGGTGACCGGCCGAGAAGTGCAGCCGGCGAGTGACGCGGACTCGGGGCATGGAGACCTCCTGCTGAGCGGGCCTCGCGCATCGGCGAGGTCGCGATGAGCTCCGCATGGAAAAAAAGAGAGGGTGGCGCGATGGCCACCCTCCCGGTCGCATGCGAGGGGATTTTCGAGACCCGTCTCTCAGTTTGTGTCTCCTACTCCCGGCTTGCCGCCTTCCCTCGAGGGGCGTGACGTCCGCCGCGAGATCGGAGAGATCGATCTCAAGTGTTGGCTCAAAATACTACCTCACATCAACCGTATCGACGCTAGCATCGTGGCGCGGCCGAGTCAACGGCGGGCTACAGCATGAGCCATGCGCCGACGGACGCGAAGCCCACCATGGCCACCCCCGCCACCGTCAGCGCGTAGGGGAGCTGCGTGCGGACGTGCTCGATGTGATCGCAGGCGGAGGCCAACGAGGCGATGATCGTCGTGTCGCTGATGGGGCTGCAGTGGTCGCCGAAGATCCCGCCCGACAGCACGGCGGCCAGGAACGGGGCGACCGGAGCGCCGAGGCCGGTGGCCATCGGCACGGCCACCGGCAGCATGATCGCGAACGTGCCCCAGCTGCTCCCGGTGGAGAAGGAGATCGTGCCGGAAACGGCGAACAAGAGAGGAAGGAGGACGGGCGGGGGCACTCGGCCCACCACCACGCCGGCCACGTACTGGCCGGTCCCCAGCACGCGGGTCACCTGTCCTAGCGCCAGGGCCAGCAGGAGGATGAAGGCCATCCCCACTAGCTTCCCCGCTCCTTCCAGGCTCGCCTCGCCCACCCTGTCGGCGCTCAAGCGCCCCCGCGCCAGGCTGACGATCCAGGCCGCCACCAGGCCGGCCAGGACGGCCCACAGGACGCTGGTCGACCCCGAGCCCTGGATGAGGTGGCCGTGGCCGGTGACCAGCATCCCCACCGGCATGGTGGCCACCATGACGCCGATCGGGAGGAGCATGTCGAGGGCCCGGGGCTCCGCCGCGGCTGCGGCCGTCCCGTCGCCCGTGCCACCGGCGACCCTCGCCTCTCCAGTCCCCCCCGCTTCCCCGAGGACGGCCGCGAGCTCGCGGTCGCCGGACGGCGCCGCGGCCGGGACTCCCGGACCGGCCTCGCGTACCGGGTCGGTCGCGTCCACGGGGCCCGCGCCTCCCTGTGCGCCGTGGGGCGCCCTCTCCGCCGCGGCCCGCTCCGCCCTGCCCATGGGGCCCCAGTCCAGCCCCATGCCGGCGCTGAGCGCCGCCAGGGCCAGGGCGCCGAGCGCGTAGAAATTGAGGGGGAGAGCTTCGGCGAACACGGCCACCGGTCGGTCCACCCCCAGGCCACCGAGCAAGCCGAGCACGTACGCGCCCCACGCGTTGAACGGAACCAGGATGCAGACGGGAGCGCACGTGGAGTCCACCAGGTAGGCCAGCTTCTGCCGGGAGACGTGGAAGCGGTCGAACAGGGGACGGCACACGGACCCGGTGACGAGGATCGAGATGTTGGACTCGATGAACAGCGCCAGCCCCACCACCCACGCCAGGAGCTGGGCGCTCCTCCGTCCCCGGATCCAGCTGCGTCCCTCGGCCCAGTGCACGAAACCCCGCACCCCGCCGTTGGCTTCCACCACGGCGACCAGCGATCCGATGAGAAGGGTGAACACCAGCACCCGCGCGTTGTCGGCCACGCCGAGCACCGCGATGCAGGCGTCTATGGCCCTGGCCAGGCCGGCGAACGGGTTCCAGGAGGCGGCGATCGTCCAGCCCAGCCAGATGCCGGCGGCGAGCGACAGGTACACGCGGCGGCTGTAGATGGCCAGACCTATGGCCAGGAGCGGCGGCAGCAGCGACGCGAACTCTACGGCGTGGACCGTCATGCCCCCTCCAGGGCTTCGACCAGCACGCGCCGCAGGTTCTCGCCCAGGAACGCCGTGAGGTCGGTGGCGGACCATCCCGCCCCGGCCAGCGCCACGGTCAGCTCCGGCAAGTCCCGCACGTCGCGCAGCCCCCGGGGCAAAGCGGGCACCCCGTCGAAGTCGCTTCCCAGCGCGACGCCTCCGGGACCGGCCACCCGCCTCACCCGCTCGACGTGCTCGACCAGCCGCGAAAGGGGCGGCACCTCCAGCCGGTCGCGGACCGTCCGGTCGAACGCGCGACGCTGCGCACGGGTCGAGAGGTCGGCCCCGATCTCCGCCTTCAGGGCTCCGAAGGCGCGGCCATACGCCTCGTCCAGGTAGGCGGGAAAGAACACCACCCCGACCACCCCGCCGGACGCCGCCAGAGCCTCGATGAGCTCATCCGGGAGATTCCGGGGATGATCCGCCACGGCGCGGGCACCGGAATGCGAGGCGAGTACGCCCCCTCCGGCCACTTCGATAGCCGCCTCCGCGGCCCGGTCCGAGGCGTGGCTGACGTCCACGGCCATCCCCAGCGTGCGGGCGCGCTCGACGACCTTCCGGCCGAATCGGGTGAGCCCGCCATGCACCGGCTCCGGTCCGGCCGCGTCGGCCCAGTCGGTGGGGCGCATCCAGGTCAGTGTCAGGCAGCGGGCCCCGGCGTCGTACATCCGGTCCAGAGCCGATAGATCGTCCTCGATTCCGTACCCTCCCTCGACGCCGGGAACCACGGCCACCTCGCCCGCCGTGCGCGCGGCGTCCAGATCCGCGCCGCGCTCGACCCGGCGCACGCCCGCGGTCCGGTCGGCCCACCCCCGCAGTCTCCCGAGTCCCGCCAGGGTCCGCCGCAGGGGCTCTCCGAGGCCCGGATCGACCCACACGGCGAAGATCCCGCCGTCGAGGCCTCCCTCGCGCATGCGCGGGAGGTCGAGATGCCCTCCCTCGAGCCGATGGGCGGGATCGTCGCCCTCCAGCAAGCGGAGCGCGAGGTCGTTGTGACCGTCCAGCACGAGGCCGCTCCGGTGGAGCGTGCGCGCGTCCAGGGCGGTGGGGCTCACCGGCGAGAGACCCAGTCGTTGTCCCGCTCGTAGAAGCGAAGCTCGAGGTCGGCCGCTCTCGAAATTCCAATCCGTGTCGTCGCGATCACGTCCGACTCCGCCACCGGTCCGCCGCCCTCGAGGATGCGCAGGGGGGAGCGCTGCAGGGGGTGGCGCTGAAGCTCCGGACCGATGCCCAGGGCCTCCGTCAGCCGGGCGGGTCCACTGGTGAGCTCCGGGCGGCCGCGACGTCGTTCCATGACGTCCAGGCCGAGCGTGGGCTCGAGGGCGCGGATGAGCACTCCGGCCGGACAGCCCTCCGCCGTCGTGACGGCGTTGAGGCACCAGTGGATGCCGTAGTTCAGGTGGACGTAGGCCGTGCCGGGCGGTCCGAAGAGGGGGTCGTTGCGCTCCGTCCGCCCGATCGAAGCGGCCGCGTGGGAGGCCGCATCCTCCGGGCCCGTGTAGGCCTCGGTCTCGACGATGCGGCCGGCCGTGCGCTCTCCCCCGGCCTCGGACAGGAGCACCCGGCCCAGGAGATCACGCGCCACGGCCGCGGCGGGCCGAGCATAGAACTCCGGCGGCAGGACCCGGTCCGGCGGCCGCCCGACCGCCGGGCCGCCTCTCCGGGCCTCCGCCGGGTCGCCGGAGCTCACACCTCGTCCGGCGACCCGGCGTCCTGGCGCTCCGCTTCGCGAGCCTCGATGACCGCCTGCGCCCTGTGCTCGGGGAGGACGTTGGTGATCCGGTCGGGCTGTTCGTCGATGACCGTGAACACCTCCGTGCCGAACGCGTCCACCAGGGCCTCGGCGGTCTTACGGCCCACACCGGCATAGTTCTTCACCATGTGCTCGACGACGTCGCCGTCCTCCGACGATCCCGCCCCGGCGTCGCTCGTCGTCTCCGCACCCGCGGAGGCGGTGTGCCGTTGCGGCGCTTGCCGCTCGGGAGCCGAGACCCCCCTACGACCGCTTCGTCGACCCAGGCCGACGCCGCGCCGGTCCTGACCGCCCCCCGGCTCGGAGCGCGACGCCGTCGACGCCTCGTCGGCCGGAGCCGCGTCGTCTCCGTCCGCCCCGGGCGCTCCGGAGTCCACCGGCCCCGGAAGGTGCGTATCCGAGCCACCGTCGGCGCTGCCGCCGCGGCTTCCGCGCCGGAATCGTCCGAGGCCGCGCCCGCGGCGTCCGCCACGGGCCGGCTGACGCTCCCGACTCTCCTGTCTCTCGGGCGCGGCGGCGGGCGCCTCGCTCTCCTGCCCCGCTTCCGGGGGAGCCTCGGCGCGCGACCTGGCCATCGACTCGGCCGCCGCGCTGGCCGTCGTCGGCTCCTGGCGCTCAACGGCCGCCTCGGACTCCGCCGCCGGCTCGGTGGGCTCCGGCCTGGAGAGCTCCGCCTCCGCGGGCTCGCGGCGCTCCCGCTGGTCTCGTTCGCGCTGCTCCGCCTCGCCGCCCCGTCGGTCCCGGCGGCGGTGCTGGCCCTCGGCGCGGGTCCGGCCGCCCCGGCTCTCGCCGGCGGACGCGCCGCCGGAGGCCGGTCCACCCGTGCCGCCGGTGCTCACGTGGTAATTCCCGTCTTCATCCGTCTCCAGGTCCACCACGCCTTCGTCGCTTGCCTGACGCAGGAAGCGGCTGAACTTGCTGAAGCCGAGGGACGCCTCGTCGAAGAGCTCGTCCTCCTCGAGGAGGGCGCGCTTGACCTCGGAATCGCGAACCGACCCCTCATCCTCGGACAGGCGGGAGACCACGGCGCGCAGGAGGTCGTACGCCCGCTTGAGGGCGGAGGCGTCCACGTCGTCGTCGCGGGTCTCGGTAGCCGACGGCGTGGGAGCGCGCCCGGAGGCTTGCGACGACCGGGACTCCCCTCGACCGCCGCCCGAAGTGCGCTCGCGCCCCCCGCGGCGACCCCGACGGCCCCTCTCGCCGCCCCGGCCCGAGCTCCCGCCGCTGGAGGAGCCGGTGGACCGTCCCGAGCCGCCCCGGCCGTCGGCCGGAGCGACCTCGTACTGGCCGTTCTCGATCCTCTGCAGGCGCAGGAGGCCCCTGGAGCTGGCTTCGGCCAGGAATCGGTTGAACTTGCTGTAGCCGTATTCCTTCTCGTCGAAACCCGAGTCGATCTCGAGCATCACCTGCTTGAGCCGGTCGGAGCGCATGACATCGTCCCGCTCCGCCATCCTCTTCACGGCCATTTCGGCCAGCTCCCAGGGGTCGTGGCTGATCGTCTCGAGCTGGGACGCCTCGGTGAGGCCCGAGAGGCTGTTGTAGCTGTAATACTCGTCGCAATTCTGCACGAGCAGGTCCGAGGTGGATTCCTGCAGCCCCACCCCGATCACGTACTTGCCGTACTCCTTGAGCTTCAGCACGAGGCTCGAGAAGTCGGAGTCGCCCGACAGGAGGATGAAGGTCCCGATCTCGGGCCGCGTGAACACAAGCTCCGTCGCGTCGATCGCCAGCCGGATGTCGGTGGCGTTCTTCTTGGACGAGCCGTACGCCGGAGCGAAGATCAGGTCGATCGACGCCTCGGACAGCGGCACGATGTACTGGGGATAGCGGCGCCAGTCGGCGTAGGCCCTCTGGACCGACACCTTGCCGCGAATGATGTCGGAGTTGAGGAAGTTGCGGAGCTCCTGTCCCAGATTGGACCGGATCGCCATGGTGACGTTGTCGAAATCGATCATGAGGGCCGCGTTGGGGGATGACCCGACGGGCCCGGTCGAGCGCCGGTGAGGCGCCCGGGTGTACTGCTCGTTCATGGTACCTCTCGCATGATGACGTGCTTGTCAGTGCGTGCCCCCGGGGCGGACACTCCGCCCGGGAGGGCGAGAGGCTTCCCGACCTCGCCTCCGAGCTCCGGTCCGTCCGAGGACGGTCCGGCGGAGGGGACGGTACGGGAAGACCCCCGCTGCATCGAACTCCGGCGCTCCACGGTCTTCGGGCCGTGAGCGCTCCGTCGCGCCGCCACCCCGCACGGGCGATGGCGGGCGACCGCCGCGACTGCCCCGAGCTTCCGACCCGGAGGTCGAACGCTCAGGACCGCCCCTGGGCCTCGGCCCGAACCATCCGGGCGATCTCCACCCTGCGGGGCTTCCCTGCCGCGGTCATAGGGAATACATCCATGAAGCGCACGAGGTCCGGGACCTTGTAGCTGGCCAGGGCCGAACGGCAGTAGCCGCGCAGCTCCTCCCCGCTGATGATCGCACCCTCCACGGGCCGAACGCACGCACACACGAGCTCGCCGAGCACTTCGTTCGGCACGCCCACGACGACGGCGTCCAGCACAGCCGGATGCGAGCGCAAGTGGTTCTCAACCTCGCGCGGATGGACGTTGTAGCCACCCCGGATGATCACGTCGCTCTTCCGGCCGACGATGTGCAGGTAACCCTTCGAGTCCCTTCGCGCCAGATCGCCGGTCCTGAAGAAGCCGTCCCGGGTGAAGGAGGAAGCCGTCTCGGTGGGCTGGCGGAAGTAGCCGCGCATCACGTTGAAGCCGCGGATGGCGATCTCCCCGACGGCGTCTCCGGACACGGGCTGACCCTCTTCGTCCAGGAGCCGGACCTCGACCCCCTCCAGCGCTCGGCCCACGCTTCCGCTCCGGCGCTCCTCGTCGTCGCCGGGCCTCGTGATCGACACGGTGGGTGACGTCTCCGTGAGCCCGTAGGCGATCTCGAGCTGGGGGACGAGCTCCCGCCGGACCTGTCGAACCAGCGCCTGCTCGACCGGCGCCCCCGCGATGATCCCGGTGCGCAGGCTGGAAAGGTCGTGGTCGGCGAGTCCCTCCTCCCGGAGGAGCATGACGAAAATCGTGGGCACGCCGTGGAGCACCGAGATGCCGTGCTCGTCGATGAGATCGAGGGTGGCGTCGGGCTCGAAGCGCTCCTGGAGCACGAGTCGGGACCCCGATACCAGCGAGGTGAGCATTGCGGCTCCCAGCCCGAAGATGTGGAACAGCGGAACGGTGCACAGCGTGGCGTCGTCGGGCTCGAGGTCCAGGGCGCGCGCGGTCGCCACCGCCGTCCGCACCAGGTTCGCGTGCGAGAGCACGACGCCCTTGGGCTTCCCTGTCGTTCCCGGCGTGTAGAAGATGGCGAACGGGTCCTCGTCGGGATCCACCTCGAACGCCGGCAGGTCCCGGCCCTGGCCGCTCGACACCAGGTCCTCGAACTGGAAGATGCGGTCGTCGTACCAGAGGTCCTCTTCACCGACCGTGACCAGGTACTGCAGGTCCGGCAGCTCGAACAACATGCTCTCGAACAGCTCCAGGTAGTCGATCCCCCCGAAGCGTTCGGCCGCCACGACGACGGTGGCCTCGGAGTTTCGAAGCATGAACTGGAGCTCGCGGGACATATAGCCCGGGTTGAGCGGGACGATGATCGCGCCCAGACGCGCCGCCGCGAACACCGAGATGACGAACTCCGGCCAGTTGGGCAGGTCGATGGCAATCCGGTCGCCGGGCTCGACCCCCAGCTGGTGGAGCCCGGCGGCCATCGCATCGGCGGCGGAGGCGACCTCCTCGAAGGTCCACGCGCGGTCGCCCGCCACCAGGAAGGGCGCCTCGCCCCGATGAGCCACCTGCTCACCGAGCGCGCGGCCGACCGAGCGGATGTCCTCGAAGGTGTCCGTTTGAGCTGACATGGAGTTCCCGGCAGCCTGCGTCACGCTTCCGGTGCCGATTCGCGCGTCGGCGACGTGCGCCGATCCCGGAGGGTCTCGAAGCCGGAATCTGCACGCTCGCTCGCGCCCCGTAAAGCGTCGGCCAGCGCCCCGGTCGACCGGGGGCCCGCGAGCGGGTGCGTGAAGGCACCGTCGGAGGTTCGAGCCACGCGACCGGGCTCGGCCAGGAGCACGGTGCGAACGGCCCCGCCGCGCCCCTTCTTGTCCACCGCCGCCGCCACCAGCACCTCCTCGGCCCGACGAGCCCGCTCCGGGCGGGACCGATGCCCGAAGGCGTCCAGGAGCCCGGCCAGTCGATCGGCCGTCCCGGATCGGGTGACACCGAGGAGCTCGCCCAGACGCGCCTCGACCCGCATTCCGGCCGCGACGGCCTCGCCGTGCAGCAGGTCGTAGCCGGAGAGGTGCTCGAGGGCGTGCCCGACCGTATGCCCGAAGTTCAAGACCGCGCGCCGACCCGACTCTTCCGGGTCTCTGCCGACGACCTCCCCCTTGAGCGCCACGCAGCGCCGCACCAGCGTGCCGATCGACGTGGCTTCGGCCCGCAGGAGGTCCCCGGAGCGCTCATCCATCCAGCCGAGCAGATCGGCGTCGGCCACCGCGGCCGTCTTCACGGCTTCGGCCAGGCCCGCTGCCACGTGCCGCCTCTCGAGAGTGGCGAGGACGCTCGGATCGGCGACCACCAGGGATGGATGATGGAAGACTCCCACCAGGTTCTTGCCGGCGGTCGCGTCGACCCCCGTCTTGCCTCCCACGGAGCTGTCGACCATGGCCAGCAGCGACGTGGGCACCTGGACGTGCGGCACGCCCCTCAGGTAGGTGGCCGCCACGAAGCCCGCCAGGTCCCCGGTGACCCCGCCTCCCAGCGCGACCACGACGCTGTCGCGACCATGTCCCGCCTCGAGGAGCGCGTCGGTCAGGGAGACCCACCGTGCGCGGGTCTTGGACGACTCGCCCTCGGGGAAGTCGTACAGGTCGGCATCCAGGTCCTCGCGGGCGAAGGCGGCCAGGACCCGCTCTCCGTAGAGTTCCGCCACCCTGGCGTCCGACACCACGGCATACCGGTGTGCCGGCGCGGCCACGTGGCAGGTCTCCCCCAGACGGTCCAGCAGGCCCTCGGCGACGAGGACCTCGTAGAAGGCTCCGGAACGAGCGGGCACCCTCACGGCGAGCCGCTCTCCGTCGTCTCCCGGGCCTTCGCCCCGGGTGCGGCTCCACGTGTCCGTCACGAACCGCCCGCCAGCCGGAAGCGGGCGGCCGCCCGGATCGGCGCCGCGTCGACGCCCAGCGGACGATCGATGACGAGCACCGTGGGCCGGCCTTCCATGGTCGCCCGGGAGACGGTGATCACACGCCCCGCACCGGGGATCGTGTCCGCCGCGGAGGGGCTCCCCGGACCGGAGCGCGAGCCCGCTCCACGGCTCCCGTACCGGGCCGCGAACGCCTCGTCCACGGCGGTGGAGAACGCGGCCGCGGCTTCCGGTCCATCCCACACGCTGGCCCACACGAACGCCTCGGGACAGGAGGGAGCGGCCGGACCGTCCTCGGCCGCGCCCGTGCCCGCCGCGCATCGGCGCAGCAGGCGGTATCGGTCTCCGTCCCAGCCCCTGGCCGCGGAGCGGGCCCGGGCCGTGTCCCCCAGGAAGGTCGCCAGGAAGAAGCGCGTCTCGAACTCGCCCAGGTCGTCGGTGTGTGCGTCCCGCCAGCCGCCTTCCAGAGACGCCGAGTCGGCGGTGAACCGGATCCCGGTCGGCACGTCCCGCGTATCCGAGAGAAAGTGGGCCGGATGGAGGACCTGCTCGGTGGAGGTCGGCATGTCCACGCCCAGCGGCGCGGGACGGCCCGGGTGGCCCTCCCACAGCGCCTGGATGAAGGACAGCCCCGCCTGGTACGGAAACACCAGCGACGCCCGAATGAAGGGCGGGGCGGAAGCCAGCTCGGGCATGCTGGACGCCCCCGCCGACAGGAGGTCGGTGCCCGAGACCATGTCCACCAGCGAGCGCATGGTGGCGAGGTCGACGTCCGCGCCGGTGCGCTGGCGAAGGAGCCACTCGAGCATCACGTAGGTGGCCTGTCCCTCCAGGGCCGCGTGCGCCGCGGTCGTGGCGTCGTTGTCATCCTGGCGCGCCCGCATCAGGGAGTCGAGGTCCATGTGCTCATCCTGGAGCGCGTGGGTCATCTCATGCACCAGGACGGGCCGAAACTCCGCATCGGTCACGCCCTCCCGGACGTACAGCGTGTCCCGCCCGGGATCGTAGTAGCCGACGACTTGCTCCAGATAGAGCTTCCGGAGGAAGGTCGGAAGGTCCAGGCTGTCCGGGAGCAGGCCGAGGCGCGAGTAGGTCTCCTCTACGGCCCGGGCGCGGGCCGGGGGGAGGTCTTGCTCGAACTCTCCCAGCATGTAGGTCTCGAGCCGCTTCCTGGTGGTGCGCGCCACCGCCAGCGGTCGCGTGGCGGCCAGACCACTTTCCCGCTCCACGGCGGGAAGCACCTCACGGGCCACCCGAACCAGGGACGTGTCCCCGCCTCCGACCAGGCCGGCGGTCGCGGAGTCCGGTCGCGCGGCGGCCATGGTGTCGGCGGCGGCCGCGGGGGCGGCCCGGACGCCGGTCTGGCCGCCGCATGCCACGAGGAGCGTCGCCAGGACCCAAACTCCGAGGACGCTCACGGGGCGACTCGCCGACCGGATGCGTACATCCGGATCTCGCTCAGGGCGACGCATCGTCCCTCTTCCTCCGCTCTTCCCCAGACCCACCCGTCCCCTCATCCCCGTCCTCCACGGTCGGCGGAGCGTCGCCGAAGCGCCGCACTCCGCTCGCGTCCACCCCTTCGGTCAGCTCGGCGATGCTTCGACCCAGCACCGGGTGCCGCCAGTCCGGCGCCAGGTCCCGGAGCGGCACGAGCACGAAGGCCCGCTCCGCCATGCGCGGATGCGGCACCTCCAGGTCCGCTTCGCTGAAGACGCTGCCGCCGTACAGGAGCAGGTCCAGGTCGAGCGTCCTCGGCCCGAAGCGCCGCCCCGTCCGTCGCCGGCCCGCGGACTGCTCCACGCGCAGCATCGTCTCCAGCAGGGTCCGGGCCGGCAGGTCCGTGCTCCCCACGCAGCACAGGTTGAGGTAGTCCGGCTGTCGTACGTCCCCGAACGGGGTCGTCTCGTACACCGGAGACACCGCCAGCTCCGAGAGGAGCCGGGCCAGGGCCCGGACGCCCCGTGCCAGGTGCCGCTCCCGGGCGCCCAGGTTCGAGCCCATGCCGATGGCCACCTGTACGGGTCTCGCGGTGCGCGTCCTCATGGGGCCTTCTCGCCGCCGGCGCCCGTGCCGCCCGCGCGCCTCATCCTGGTCGACACCTTGTCGCGCGTACGGGCAGGGCTTATGCTCACCGGCCACGTGCAGAAAGCAGGCACCCTCCCGGAAGAATCGGGACGGGTGTACCCTACTCGCGCACAATGCGTTATCTTTGGCGTATGCTGCGACTTGGGTTCCTTGTCGGGCGTCCAGTGCGGGGCCAGTCGGGCGCTCACCATCTTTGACAGGAGGAGAGGAGGGCAGCCGAACCATGTCTAAAACCAAGTGGTTGACGGGCGTGATCGTCCTCGGAGCGTTGGGTCTGTCGCTGTCGGCGACCCGGGCCCGGGCGCAGGACAACCGAATCACCGTGGATGCCCGCGGTGGCTACGCAATTCCAGTCGCCGACGCGCATGTGCTCTGGAAGGCCGGCCCTAACGCGGGCATCGGCGTGGCCTATTGGCTCAACTCTCGGCTTGCCGTGCGCGTCGACGGGGAGGCCGACTTCCTGAGCGGCAAGAGCAGTGCCGACCTGGGCGCGATCTCGGGTGGGTTCGACGTTCCCAACCTTAAGATCTACCACTTCGGCGGCGGCCTGGAGTGGCTGGCTCTGGATCCCGACAACACCATGTGGCGCATCAACTTCAACGTCGGGCTGGGCGGTAGCCACCTGAAGACCGACGACTATCCGGCCGGGCTGACCGAGCCCACGCCATCGGCCGCGAACCTCAGCAAGACGTACTGGTCCGGTTACGGCGGTGGCCGAATCGGCTATCAATTCCACCCGAACATCGAGTTCTCGATCGGTGGCCAGATCCACTATATCCTGACCGATCACAACGATTTCGTGGCCTTCGGTCAGTTCGTTCCGGGCGGCGCCGCGCAGTGGAACGACCTGTGGACCTTCCCGATCCAGGGCGAGTTCACCTTCCACTTCTAGAGCGAATCCTCCCGGCCGCCACGGCCGGAGATCGCGCGAGGGGGGCCGGTCACCGGCCCCCCTCTTTCTTTTTGGGCTCCCGCCACCACGCCGCCCGCTCACGCACGTCCGAGGGAATCTCGACCCGGAAGGCGGCCAGGATCGGCGGTGCCGCTCCACCGCGCGCCAGGAGAGCATACAGGGTTCCTCCGGCCAGGTCGTAGGCGACGATCCTGCCGGGCACGTCCACGGTGGCCAGATACAGCCCGGCGCTCGTAAGGAGGTCGAGGCGCGCCGTCCCACTACCGCCCAGGAAGGTCGGCGTCTGACGCAACAGCGCGTACAGCCCCGATGCCGAATCGAACCGTAGCCCCCGGTAGACGTGCTCGACTCGCTGCAGGCGCGCCTCGCGCTCCACCATCGCGTCGAGGACGCGTCCCTCGAGCTTCGAGCCCATCTCTTCGGCCCTGGCGCGATACAATCGGCGCAGGGTATCGAGCTGCGCCGCCGAGGCCGTGTCGGCCGCACGTAGGATGCCGAACTCCGAGAGCATGGCGCCCGTGTCCCCGACGGCCATGACGACGGGCCGGGTACACGCCAGCACCAGCAGACGTCCGCCGCCGCCATCCATCTTCCAGCAGTCGACGTCCATGACCTCCGGGGCGATACGAGAGTGGATGTCTCCCGGGAGGAAGGGCCGGCCGATCGTGTCGGTCACCACGTAACGTTTCCACGCCACCCCCCCACCCCCGGCTTCGAGCGAGAGGACGGTCGTGTCATCGAGCGGAGCCAGGCTTCGGCCGTCGGCGTCGAGGCGGATGCGGTGGACGCCGTGTCCGTCGGCAGGATAGACGGCCAGCTCCTGGTGCGACCCGACCACCACCCGACCCGGGAGGGCCAGCAGGGTCACGAGCGAGTCCCTGCCGCCGGGGGCCGAGGTCGGCCAGCCGCCTCGCGCGGCCCCGTCGCCCGCGTCGAACACGTCGACCCGGCCGCCGCGACGGTCCAGCAGGTAGAGCCGGGATCCGGCCACGGCCAGGGAGGGGCCCGGGTTCCAGACCGGCCCCTCGAGGAGCGAATCCGGGAGGGAGTCCCGCCACAGCGGAGCGAGCCGGACGGCTCCTCGTTCGAGAATCGGCGTCGCCGGGTTGCGAACCACCGTGACGCCCCCCACGGTGTCGACCGTGCCCTCCCAGCGGGATCCCCCGAGCCGGGAGATCATCCGACACCCCGACGCCGCCACCCCGGCCAGGAGGAGGAGGATCACCCCCCGGCCCGGAGCTCCCCGCCTTACGCCCCCGATCACCTCAGTGGTGCCTGCCGTCCCGGGTCCACACGACGATCGTGGCGCACTGGCCCGTGAAGCCGCGGTAGACGAACTGTGGTGGCGTCTCCGGGCCGCTGCGGTAGATCTCCATGGCGAGGATGTCCTCGGGCGACAGGTCGTCGATCGCGAGGTTCGGCATCGGCTGGTTGTTCACCCAGATGAAGGGCGTGCACCAGCGCTGGCCCCGAGGCACCCGGATGGAGGTGTGACCGACCGTCGACTCTCCGACCGAGATCCCCGGCAGTCCCCGGAGCAGATCCGCCGACTTGTTGGCGCGCTCTCGCTTCTTGTCGACCTCTTCCGGGGTCAGGAACACGCCCTGCCGGGATCGGCGGCGGTTCTCGAACCCCGCCAGCCGGTCGATCGGGAGCATGTGACGCACCGTGACGTGGATGTCCTCGAGCTGGAGGACCGTCTCGCTGAGCATGAGCGTCGCCGTCGTGACCCGGTTGCCCTGCAGCGAGATGGGCACCGATTGGTTGGCGAAGCCGATAAGCCGGACATGCAGCGTATCGGGGCCTGCCGGCACTCCGGACAGGACGAAGCGGCCCGTGCTGTCCGTGTACGTGCCGACGCCCGCCTGCAGGAGCGACACCTGCGCGTTGTGCAGGGGCCCGCCCGTCATGGCCGAGACCACCTGGCCGCGCAGCACCGCCGTCGTGTCCTTCTCCGCACCGGTCCCCTGGGCGACCACGCCCCGGGTGCCCAGGAGGACCGCCGCGGCCGCGAGGGCCGCGCATAGAAGGTAGCGCCCGGGTCCGGGCCCGGCCCGGACGGTCGTCGTGGAGGTGCCCATGCGTACGCTCATCTGCACTGCCAGGCTCCGGAGGGTCGCGGTCCGCGAGGGGGTTCACCTCGCCTGCAGCTAATATGGTCCTCGGCTCCCCCGGGTTCCCGATGCGCGAAGCGGGGGTGTCGCCAGGAAGGCCACACCCCCGCTCCGGTCCGGGTCGCCCTCCGGCCCCGAGGGGTACGGAGGGCTCACGCCGGCGCTCAGTCCGCCCCAAGCCCTAGGGCTTCGAGACGTCGCACATGCTGAGCTGGTACTTCGAGTTGTTCTGCTCGTTGAACGCGATCTGGAAGGCCACGTCCGTCCCGAAGACGCCACCCTTGTAGTAGGGCCCGGACGGGAACACGTCGGCCTCGTTGCGCCCGTATTGCCGGATGAGCCGGCGCAGGTCGCCGAGCCGGTGGCCCGTAGCGTACAGCCAGAAGGCACGCTCCCTGAACATCGTGTCCACGCGAGCGGCCTGGGTCCCCGGATCGGTGATCGGGCTCAGCGTCGTGGCCGTGACCTGGTTGGGGAAGCCGAAGTCGTTCGGCTCCGGCGGATCATACCGCGCCGCCAGGAGGTCGCCCACGTTGGCCCGCAGGCTGTTCAGGATGCTCAGCCACGTGCCCGTGTCGTTGTTGTTCAGCGCCGCCTCGGCCTCGATCAGGCGAGCCTCGATGCCGTCCGCCAGGACCACGTTGGAGCCCTGGAGCGGATAGCGCAGGCTCACGTACTGTGGAATGGTCTGGTCGAAACCGCCACTCGGATCCTGGGCCCACGGAACCCGCGGGTCGTTGGCCGACCGGAAGTTCAGGCCGTTGCCGCCCGTGCCGTCCGGATCCGCGACCGTCGTTCCCGCCTGCCCGTTGGCCACCGAGTAACGGCCGTTGCTCATCAGGTTGAAGATCGGGTTCTGGTCCGCGCTCACGGCGGCGTTGTGGTAGATGAGGAAGACGAAGTCGGTCGGCACGGACGACACCGCGGCCGCCGCCCCCGAGTAATCCCCGTTGTCCAGCAGCGCCCGCGCCTTACCGACCATGGCCAGGTACTTCCGCTGGTTGTCCTTGGCCGCCGAGATCGCGGCATCGAACGTGTCCACGGCGGCCGAGAACATCTGGGCCGTCGTCAGCGGGGAGCCCTCCTCGGTGGGCGCGAAATCCTGCGAGCTGCTGAAGGGGATGTTGGAGCAGAAGTTCTCGCCCATGGCCGTGTAGTCGTAGCCGACGTAGCTCTTCAGCTCGCTGATCCGCGGATCAGCGGCCGACGCGTCGGCCATCAGCTTCTGAGCCGACACGGCCGAAGAGCGGGCGATGTGGAGGTTCCCGTACGCCGCGTCCGTCGTGTTGCCGTTCTGCGGCGTGAACTGGTCCCTCTGGTCGGTGTGCGTTCGGGTGCTGAACGTCCCGGACGAATACGCCTCGTCCGTGAAGTCGGCCACCGTCGAGAGGATCTCGTCATCCAGCCCGTGGCCGCTGTAGGCCTGCTGGAAGTCCGACAGCGCTCCCGCGAACGCCACGTCGGGCGTCAGGTTCGCCGGGGTGGCGCGCTCCGGATCCACCACCTGGAGCGCGTTCCCCTTGCAGGCTCCCGCGACGAGCGGGAGCCCGAGAGCCAGGAGCCAAACCATCGGCAACCCGGCCCGGCCGTTGTTCCTCGAAAGATATCTCATGGCTCTATCGTCCTCCTGCCTCAGAAGCTCACGTCGACGCGCGCCGTGAAGATCCGCGGAGCGGGCTGGGTGTTGAACTCACCCTGGTTGAACTGGGTGTTGCCGCCCTGCTCGATGATCTCCGGGTCGATCCCGTTGTAGCCCGTGAACGTATGGAGATTCCGGGCCGCCAGCGTCAGGCTCAGACCCCTCGTGAAGGGCATGGCGCTGGCCAGCGACTGCGGAGCGTTCATGCGGATCGACAGCTCCCGCCACTTCATGAACGCGGCCTTACCCACGTAGCCGGCGTTCGTCCCGAGGTATCCGTAGGCCGCGAAGCGCGCCTGGTTGGCCAGCGGCGCGTTCGGGTTGTCGGTCTCGGGGCACCCGCGGCGGTTGCTCAGGTAGCTGTTCACGCAGTCGAACTCGGTGGTCAGGTCGAACTGGCCGTTACCACCGCGGGCCTCGAACAGCGTGTTGACGTGAATGAAGTCGAACAGGCGGAGGTCCGCCGAGATCGAGCCCTCCCACGTGGGCAGGCTCTCGTTGATGAACGTCGACGAGTCGCCGAGCGTGATCTCGCTCGGGACGATGATGCCGTCGCCGTTGGCATCGCTGTAGGTGTAAGGAATCTGCTTGTACGCACCGAGCGCCAGACCCTCCTGCACGCTCTGACCGGCGCGTCCGACCACGAAGGACGGCACGCCGCCGAGCGTCAGCACCTCGTTGTGGTTCGTGCTCATGCTGACGCCGAGGTCCAGACCGACCGCGCTCTGGTCCAGCGCCGTGGCGTTGAGGCTGGCCTCGAAGCCGTAGTTCTGGACCTTGCCGATGTTGTCGAACACCGTGCCGGTCAGACCGTAGGACGGCGGCAGCGGCTTGGCCACCAGGGCGTCCTTCGACGTCTTGTGGTAGTAGGTGAGCTGCAGGCCCAGGCGCTCGTTCAGGAAGCCGGCGTCGAAGCCGCCCTCGTACTCGGTGATGCGCTCGGGCTTGAGGCCCGGGTTACCGGTCGAGTTGATCGTGACGCCCGTCGTCTGGGAGCCGTTCACGATCGCGACGACCGAGCTGAACAGCGTCTGAGCCTGGCGGAACCCGGGGCGCAGACCCGACACGCCCCATCCCGCCCGCACCCGGAAACTGCTCAGGATGTTGGACTTGGGGAACCAGGGCTCCTCGGACATCACGTAGGAGAAGTTGGCGCTCGGATAGAACTGCGCGCCGATGTTGCCGCCGAACGCGCTGTTGTTGTCCACCCGGAGGCCGAACGTCAGGTACATCCGGTCACGCCAGGACAGCTGCTCCTGGCCGAAGCCGGCCACGGTGCGCAGCCTGGAGAAGTTCTCGTTGACGAAGAACCCCTGGCTGGTCGCGTCGCACGACGCCAGCCCGGGCACGATCCCGTACCCGTAGCACTCCGTGACGCCCGTCCGGCTCTCCTCGTAGTGCGCGCCGAGCAGCGTGGCCGAGGTGACGTCCTGGGTGAGGTCGAAGGTCGCCTGCACGGACCCGTTAGCCGTGTAGTTGTAGTCGTTCGTGCGCGAGTTGTCGCGGTAGCCCAGCGCATAGCTGGTCGCGATCGGCAGCAGGTTGGGCTGCAGCGTCTGGGCGTCCTCGATGTCGTTGAGGTCCAGGCCGCCGTTGGCGTGCACCAGCAGCCACGGCGTCGGGTTCCAGTCCATGTTGCCGCCGATGGTGAGGCGGTCAGTGTTGTGGATCTGGAGCAGGGACCTGAGCTCGTCCGGTGAGAAGAAGAAGCCGTAGTTGAGATACGAGCCCATGTTCCCGCCGTAGGCACCCGTGCCGGGCAGGTACGCGGCCGAGCCGTAGATCCCGTTGAGGATCGGGCTGAAGATGTCGTTGTCGTTCTGCGGGAGGATCAGTCGGTTGGCCAGGTACATCACGTTCATGCCGACGTTGAACTTGTCGTTGGCCTGGACGTTGAAGGTGGCCGTGGCCGACGTCCGCGTGTTCACGTTGTAGCTGATGACGTTGCGTTCGAACTGCCGGTCGCCCGACAGGAAGTACGTCACCTCGTTACCACCCCCCGTGAGGCTCCCGCCCAGCCGGTCCTGGTGGCCCAGCGTGAAGGGCGTGGTGCGCGGATCGAGCAGCGGGTTGAAGGTCAGCATCACGTCCTGCGTGCACGCGCCCTGTGCGGCGTAGACGTTGGGGCACGAGGTGAACGCGGAAGCGTTGATGCCGCCGTTGGCGCCCGGAGCGATGACCGGGCCCGGACCGATCCGCATCAGCGAGGACACGTTCGGCGGGTAGGAGGTCATGTCGTTCATATCGCCGAGCTCGCCCCAGACGTGGAAGCGCGTCTCGGCGTTGGTGCCGTGCTTCGTCGTGATCAGGATCACGCCGTTGGCCGCGTTGGACCCGTACAGGGCCGCGGCCGCCGGGCCCTTGATGACCTGGACGTTCGAGATGTTCTCGGGGTTCAGGTCGTTGAGCGCCGAAGGCTCCTGTCCGCCCGTGCCGCCGGCAACTACCGGCTGGGCACCCGCGCTCACCCGCACGCCGTCGATGTAGACGAGCGGCTCGTTGGAGAGCGAGATGCTGTTGGCACCGCGGATCCGGATGTGCTGCGAGGTGCCGGTCGTGCCGGAGACGTTCTGAACGACGACGCCCGAAGCCCGGCCGCTGAGCAGGTCGTTGAAGCTGCTGACGCTCGTCTGGTTGACCTGCGAGGCGTTGATGTTGGCCGCGTTCGTGCCGATGTCACGCCGCTGCTGGCGGACGCCCGTCACGACGTTCACGACGACTTCCTTCAACCCCACCGCGGACGGCTCGAGCTGGAGGTCGACCGTCGTGGTCTGCCCGGAGCGGACCGTGACATTCCGGCTGATCACCTTGTAGCCGAGGAGCCGCACGCGGAGCTCGTGCGATCCGGCCGGCACGTCGGGGATGCGGTACTTCCCGTCTTCTCCAGCCAGGGTCCCCAGGTTCAGGCCCGGTAGATAGACCTGCGCGCCGGAGACCGGCTTGAGCGTGGACGCGTCGGTGACCGTTCCCGAGATCGTGCCCTGCTGTTGTGCCCGGCCGGCCGTGGACCAGCCGAGCGACAGGGCCAACCCCGCCGCGAGAACGGCAGCGACGCGCCCTGCGCGTCTGAACAACGTAGCGAACATGAATCACCCTCCTGTGGCTTCGGGAGTGCTTCTCCGGCGCCCGCCGCAGGCGCTGAAGCGCGTGCGACGAGCTACCACCCACCCCTGTTTCGCGAGCGAGCCGAACCAACGTAGGTCGGTGCACCGCATGAAGCTAGGGGACAGGCCCGGTTCGTGTTAGGCGTTGTGGGGGATCGACGACGTCTCGTGCGTCAGACCGCTCCTCCTGGTCGAAGGGGTGGTGGACGGCGCCCCGAACGAACACCCGGGGCTCGCGGGAGTCCAGCATTCTGATTAACCGCCGGCCATACGCATGTCAAGCGCTTCGCGTGCGCCGCGTCACCGAATCGTAACGCACCGGCGGCGGAAATCGGGGCGCCAGACGTCTGACGGCCAAGGAGATCGCGGCGCCCCTGCGAATCCGGGGTGCCCGTATCCGGCGACGAAGCCGCGCCCCGGCTCGTCTCACGGCATGCGGGGTTCGTCGAACCATGGGGTCGCCCGTCGCACCTGGAACGTACCCACGCTTCGAACGTCCGTAGCGCGGTGACGGCCGCGTTGCCGGGCTCCAACCCCGGGGCTACCTTTGGCGGCGGACGTACAGACACTCGAGGTTCGATGAACTCGTATCGGAACCGGCCCGGGCCGCCCCCGCGACCGTGTCCACCGGTCCCGGGCCCGGCGGCGTTCTGCCCTGCCGACGGCCCCGCGCCGCTGCGGTGTGGTGTGCCTCTCTCGCCTGCCCCGTTTCTCGGCCCGGCCGGGCGCCTTACGCTCCTGGCCTGCCTGCTTCTCGCGTGCATCCTCCCGTCCAGCGTCGTCGGTCAGGCGGGCTCGGCCACCCTCCGCGGCTGGGTGCTCGTGGCAGGCACCGACGCGCCGCTCCCGGCGGCCCGGGTCCAGCTTCTCGGCTTGAGAAAGGCGGCGGTCACCGACTCGGCGGGACGCTTCGAGGTGGCCGGGCTGCCGCCGGGTGTCGTGGAGGTTCAGGTCCAGTACCTGGGCCTTGGCACGCAGCGCTGGAACGTGCCGCTGCATGCCGAGGCCTCCACCGCGATCGTGTTCAGGGTCCGGCTCGGGATCATCCCCGTCCCGGCCATCCACGTCTCCGTGAAGCGCGTCGTGTGGCCCAAGATGCGGGGCTTCGAGAGCCGCATGCAGCACAGCGAGGGAACGTTCATCACCCGGGACGAGATCCAGCGCCGCCAGCCCCAGGACCTGAGCGACCTGCTCCGCACCGTCCCCGGTCTCACCTTCGAGCCCCCATCCACCGAGTTCGAGGATACCCGCGTGGTGATGGGCCACGGCCGCCTCCAGTGCACGCCTACGCTGTACATCGACGGCCACCGGGTCTCCGCCTTCCGGCTGGATGACTTCGCTCCCGAGCACATCGAGGCCATCGAGGTCTACACGCGCATGTCGCTCGTCCCGGGCCAGTATCGGATCGGTCCGAGCCGGTGTGGAGCGATCCTGCTGTGGAGCCGCGATACGTTTTAGGGGCCCTGGATTCCGGGCCACGTCGAGGGAGGCTCGAATCGGACCGCAGGGGAAGCGGCCCGGCGCAACGGCTACTTGCCGGCCGGTGGAGGCTGTCCGCCGGTCGTCCCGCCACCACCGGAGCTCAGGACAGCGGCCGCGGCCAGCGCCGCCCCGACCACGAGGCCTCCGGCCAGGATCGTCTTGATCGCCGAGAACTTCCGGATCTCGATCCCGGCGACCGCATCCGCGGGGACCCGCGCCGTGCGCCCACCCACCTGCTGTTGGTAGCCCGAGCGTGAGGTGGTCTGGAAGACCGACACGGCCAGGGAATCACCTTCCGCCCCGACCATCTCGGCATCGAGCTCGACGACGTCGTTCGCGCCGATCTCTCCCATGCGGACGTCGACGGGCCGGCCAAAGTGGATCTTGAGCGCGGTGCCCTGCTGCACGCGGTCCGGCACCCCCTGCAGGGGCACGTAGGTGTAGCAGCCGGACAGGTACAGGGCTCCGCTCGCAATCACGAGCGCCCACAGAGGCCGAAAGTACCTCCGCATCGTCGTCAGTCTCCTTCGATCGTGAGGCCGTTGCTCGGAAGTCGCCAGTGGACCACCGCGCCCGGCACAAGATCGAAGGGCTGGGAGACGAAACGCAGCCGGTTGCTCCGATCACCCGCCGCCAGGCGTCGCTCTCCCGAGATGTCACGCCATTGGTACTCCAGCGTGCCGGTCGTGTGCGGCGACACGGTGCCGAGGAAGGAGCGCTCACCGTCGAAGGTGAGCAGATAGATGGTCAGTGGCTCACTCGGCGTCACGTCGTTCTCCACCACGACGGTGACGCCGGCCCGCGCCACCGAGTCGGCGGCCGCCCCCCTGGATGTGGAAACGGGCCCTCCCCTCCCGGAGGCACACGCCAGGAGCGTGACCACCGGGAGGAGGGACCCGAGTCTCCTCGAGGCGAACCGGAGGGGCGTCAGTCGGCCCCTCCGGATGTGCGCGGCGAACCGCTCGTCACTTAGTGCAGGAATCCCGCGGGTCGTCGGGCATGGGCGATGAGTTGTTACCCGTACCCGCCTGGTCGATGTTGGTGTTGTTCTGCCTCTCCGCCGATGGATAGTACACCCGGTCGGGGATCTTCTTGCCGTCGTAGGGCGTGATCGCGGGCTGGCACGTGCGCAGCCAGTCGCGCCACGTCTCGTGGTTGAGGAAGTTCGCGATGTACTTCTGGGTCATGATCTCGTTGAACAAGGCCGTGCCCGTGAGGGTGGCGATGTTGGTCTTGAACGAGCTCAGGTCGATGGTTTGACCCAGCGACGCCCAGTAGTCCTCCTGACAGGTGAGCCCATCCTGGGCCGCCTGCTGCGCCCCCGCCATGTTGCCGGCCTGATACTGGGCCTCGGCGATGATGAACTGGGTCTCGGAGCACGTGAGGATGGGCATCGAGTAGTCGGCCTGCCCCGGCACGTTGAGCTGCGAGGCATACGAGCTCGGATCACCCGTCGGCGTGCCCGGAGGCGAACCCTGGTATCCCCCGCCCACGCTCGCGTCGGCCGAATCGAAGTAGATCGGCAGGCGTGGATCGTTGTTGTTCTTGAGCAGATTCACCAGATACGCACCCGAGGAAATGTAGCCGGAACGGTCGCTGTTGAACTGGAACCAGATGTTGTTCTCGGTCTTGGTGCTCGAGTTGATGGCCAGCCAGTTCCCGGCCGGATCCGAGATCCCCTGCTGTGCCTCCGTCAGAGCCTTCCCGTAGGCGGTGGGGTCCGTCGACGCCAGGTGCATGTAGATGCGGGCCTTGAGGCTGTGCGCCACCGCCAGCCAGCTCTGGACATCGCCACCGAAGTTGAAGTCGCTGGCGCCGGGGCCACCCCCACCCTTCTGTAGATTGGCGATGGCGTTGTCCAGCGTCGTCTCGAGCTCGGTATAGACGTCCAACTGCCCGTCCAGCGGAGCGTCGGCCTGCAGCGCCTGGCTGTAGGGCACGTCACCCCACGTGCTGGCCGCGAGCTCGATATCCAGAGCCTCGTAGACCTGCAGGATGCCCTCGTAGGCGAAGCGACCCGAGGAATCGGCCAACGATTCGGCCTGCCGGAGGTCGACGAGCCCGCCTCCCTGGTAGATGCGGGCCCATTCGTTGTCACCGGGTTGGTTCGCCTCGCTGATGTTGTACGCCGCGTACGTCGCGTACTGGCGGTCGGTGCCATCCATCTGCTGGGTCCAGATGGCGGCCATGCGGCTCAGATCGCCTTCGTTGTCGAAGAACGTGCCCACCTGCGAGCTCACGAACAGCTGGTCAATCGTCGCGTTCGGAACGGCGTTCGGGTTCTGCGTGGTGGGGTTGATGTAGTCGCACCCCGTGAACGCTCCGGCCAACACGGCGACGGCCAGCGCGGGCCCGGCCCATCGCTTGATCGTCATCGTTGTTCGCTCCTTCATATCCCTGAGGCGTCGATTCGGAGTCATCGTCTCGGCTCGCATCCGGCTACCGGACGTAGCTGACGGTGACGATCCAGGAGCGGACCTGCGGGTTCTGGAAGTAGTCCAGCCCGCGGCCCGTGGACTGCCCGGTCAGGTTCGTCTCCGGGTCGATGCCCGTGTAGTTGGTCCAGGTCTTGAGGTTGCGGCCGCTCAGCGCCAGCTCGATACGGTTCGCGCCGAGCTTGCTCACCCAATCCTGGTTGAAGGTGTAGCGGACGGTGACATCCCGCAGCTTCACGAAGCTCGCGTTCTCCATGAACTGCGAGGCCGGGCCCGTGAACCCGCTCCCGAGGTTGTTGAGAGCCCAGTCGGGGGTGAGGTTGACCTGCATCCCCGCTCCCGGACCGGCACCCTGGAACGTGAAGTTCTGGCCATCGCCCGGACACGGTGGAGCTCCCCCGCTCTGGCAGTGCCACCCCGCGGTAGCGGCCGGCTTGCCGAAGTAGGTCAGCGCGCCTCTCGTCCCGTTCCACATCATGGCTCCATGCGAGACATCGACGAGTCCGGTGATCGTGAGGTTGTTCATCACGTGGAACGTGTTTCGGAAGCTGGCCGTCCAGCTCGGGTTGGGATCACCGATCGTCCGGAAAGTCGGATCGTAGACCGGGTACCCATCGGGGCCGATGTACAGCTCGCCGGCCTTGGCGTTGGGGAAGGCGTTGTCGATGTTCACGCCGCCGACGGTGATTCCCCGTCCGAAGCGGACGAAGTCGTCGCCGTAGATCTCGCCGAACGGGCAGGGATCGGTCTGCGTCGGGCCGCACTGGTTGGCGAGCACCGCCGCGTACGGATCCGTGAATCCGGCCAGGAAGATGTTGCTGGCCCCGGGCAACGCCAGGACCCGGCTCCGGTTGCGCGACCACTGGGCGTTGAGCTGCCACGAGAAGTTGCTCATCCGGATCGGCGTGAAGTCCGCCGAGATCTCGATACCCTTGTTCCGGAAGGACGCCGCGTTCTCATATCGCGCGGAGTAGCCCGAACTCGGAGCCAGCGGAACGCTCAGGATGGCGTCGGTGGTCTTCTGGTAGTAGTACGTCCCGCTCAGCGTGACGCGGTTGTCCAGGAACGAGAGGTCCAGGCCGCCCTCGTACTCGCGGGTGCGCTCGGGGGCGATGTCCGTGTTACCCAGCGTCCCCTGCGAGATGACGCCCGTCTCGCCCCGGTAGATCGTCTGCAGACCCGAGGAAACCCAGCCGTCGCCGTAGCTGCTCGTCTGGAACGCATTCACGTTCGAATAAATGGGCGGCGCCTTGGCGGCCTCGCCGTAGGCGAAGTGAAGCTTCCCGTAGTTGAGCCAGCCCAGGTTGTCGAAGGCCGGGAGCTTGGTGAACTCCCACGCCAGCTGGGCCGACGGGTAGGTGAAGCGCTTCCCATTGCCGCCGAAGGTCGAGGAGCCCTCGTTGTTGACGCTCCCCGTGAGGAAGAGCTGGTTGTAGAGGTCCAGGTGGCCCTCGGCGTAGTACCGGTCCGCGCGCGTCGTGGCCACGTAGTCGTTCGGGACCTGCTTCACGGTCGACTGCAGCTGGTCGGTGCCGTAGATGAGGTTGTTGCCCTCGATGGCGAGGTTGTTCGTCTTGCTCTGGTGGATGTTCTGACCGACCGTCAGGCTCGCCGACACATCCGGCGTGAAGTCGTGCTGCGCGGTACCGGTCAGGATGTTGTCGACGTCGAAGGAGTTGTAGTTCGCCTTGATGACGCCGCCATCCAGGTAGTTGTCGGAGCTCTTCGGAAACAGCTCCAGATCGCGGGTCTGAGAGTAGTCCGCCCCGAAGGTCTCCGAGAAGCTCAGCCAGGGGAACGGATTGTAGTCGGCACGGATGTTCCCGAAGGTGTGCCCCACGCTGGACGTGTTCCTGATCACCTTGGCGATCCAGAACGGGTTGTCGTACCCACGCGGCTCGGTCAGCGTGGTCGGGTCCGGGTTCCGGTAGGACCGCTGCAGCCCGCTCGCCGTCAGGTAGTTGGCATTGTTGAACTCGGGCGGAGTCCTGAGCGCGCCCAGCAGGAGGCCGCTGATGTTGGACCCCTGCTGCACCAGGGACAGGTCCTGGTTCGTATACGCGAAGTTGCCGCTCAGGGTCAGGTTGTCCAGGAGGTTGTGCGATCCCTTGAGGCGCACGGTGGCCTTCTTGGCGCTGTGCGGACCGACGATGAACGACTGGTCATCGTTGAAGCCGGCCGACAGGAAGTAGGTCGTGGCCTCGCCGCCGCCCGAAAAGGTGATGTCGTTGTCGAACCGGTTGGCGGTCTGGAAGAGCTCGTGAGCGTGGTCGAACACGTCCTTGCCCACGACGCAGTTCGGCACGCAGGCCAGCTTGGGGCCCCAGCTCGTGCTGCCGAGCTGCCCGAAGGACGTCTGCAGCGGCGGCATCTTGTTGACCTGGTCCCACGTGTACGTGCTCTTCACCGTGAGGCGCGTCGCGCCAGACTGTCCGGACTTCGTCGTGATGAGCACGACCCCGTTGGCGCCATCGGACCCATACAGCGACGTGGCCGCGGGACCCTTGAGGATCTGCACGCTGGCGACGTCATTGGGGTTGATGTCGGAGGCGCGGTTCTGGGTGACGGTGCCGCCGACACTTCCATTGACGAAGTCGGGGTTGTTCGAACTGTTGTTGATCGGCGTCCCGTCCACCACGATCAGCGGCTGGTTGCTGCCGTTCAGCGTCCGGAACCCGCGGATGTGGATGTAGGTTCCGGCCCCGGGCTCTCCGCCCGAGCTCGTCACCTCCACGTTCGGGGCCTTGCCGGCCAGGGCGTCGATGATGTTGGTCGCCCGGCTGTCGACGATCGCGGAGGAGTCCACGGTGTTGATCGTGGCCCCCACGCGGGCTCGCGTGGTCTGCGTGCCCTGGCCCGTGGCCACGATCGCTTCGAGCTGGAGCGGGCTGAACGCCAGCGCGAAATCGTGCGAGATCGTGCCGGCCTGCAGCGTGATCGACGCGGAGACCGATCGGTAGCTGAGTAGCGAGGCCGTGACGACGACCGACTGGCCCTGGACGCGCGACGCCGGGACGGTGAAGCTGTAGTTACCGTCCTGGTCGGCGATCGTGCCGAGGCCGAGCGACTTGATCTGGATCGTGGCGCTGGCGAGTGGCTTGCCGTTCTGGTCGGTCACCTTGCCGGTGAGGACCGTTGCCTGCTGCGCGTGCAGTGGCGCGGTCGTCCCGACCGCGATTCCGGCGGCCATGAGGACGGCGAGCGCCGCCCCCAGCAGGCTCCGAACGCGGTTGGACAGGTGAGGACACATCGAGCACCCTCCTGTGGCGTGAGACACCTTCGGGTCGGTGGCGAGGCTAGCTGTCCTGTGGGCGGGCCCCGAACCGCTACCCGTGCTGCGAATCTTCTGGCGCTGTCACCGCCCGCCATCGCGGCGGGACGGATCTTCGGGGAGCCGTTCGCTCCCCGGCCGTCAGTGCCAGTCGGACGGATCTCCTTGCGACGCTGTCAGTTCCGATCTTCCTCCCGGTTCCATCTTCTCCGTGGTCGTGTAACGGCTCCGTTACACTGATTTCTGTTATAGATCATGCGCGTCCTTTCTGTCAAGCGATGACGTCGCTTGTCGCGCTCACATGTCGATTCATCGCATAAAACCGGTCGATGACCGCCAGGGACGCGCATAGAGCAAGATGTAGGTGATACTAAAAGTTTTGATTTGCAACGAGTTGAAACTGGAAAAGGCCGGTCCTGGGAGAGGGGCGTGAAGCGGAAAAACCGCGGGAGGGAGGCGCGGGTACGGGGGGCGCTCCGCGCCCCCCGTACCGCCCCGGCGGTCAGCAGCCCGTGTTGGTCGTCAGGTTCGGGTTGTTGTCGACCTCCTGCTTGGGAATCGGCAGGCTGGTCTCGTTCCCCTGGGTCCCGGAGGGGTACAGGTCCACCCCGTCCTTCGCCAGGAAGCGCCGCAGGGTGCCCTGCCGCTGACCGGACATCCACATGCCGGCAGCGCGGGCGCGCGCCAGTTGCGGCAGGTCGTCGGCCAACGTGCCGTCGAAGCTCACCGGGGCGAAGGCGCCCATGGCCGGCAACGTTCCTCCGATACCTGAGTGCGGAGACGTCAGCGAGGGATTCACGACGACCATCGGATTGTTCGCCTGTGAGGCGTCCGTGAGCAACGCGTTGACCCGGTCCTGGGCGGCCTGCGTCTGCCCGTTCCGGAGCTCGCTCTCGGCCATGATCATCTGGGCCTCCCAGCCCGAGGCCAGCACGATCGGGCTCCCGGCCCCGTCGTACTCGTGCTGGAGGACGATGGCGTTCACGCCGACGTCGACGGGCTTGAGCCCGGGCGGGCTTATCTCGAGCAGCCCCTGGCTCACCCACTCCTGCAGGTAGGCCCACTTCTCGTGGTGCCGGTTGCTCGAGAGCGAGTCACCCACCGTCCACCGCAAGGACAGGTTGCAGACGCCGCGCGTGTAACCGTACACCTGGTTGCACTGAGCGTTGGTGTTGGACGAGTACTCGGACAGGTAGGTGAAGTCCGTCGGGACGTTCTGGACGAGCGCCGCGGCGGTCGCGTAGTCCGCCGGAGTGCCGGCCAGGTACACCTGGGCCCGCGCCTGCCCGACCACCGCCGCCATCTCCACGTCCGACATGCCCGCCGCCTGAGCCGACTTCTCGGCATCCTGGAACTTCTGCAGGGCCGCCTGCGCCGCCTCCTCCGGCGTCACGGCGGCCGCCCGGTCCTCGATCACGGCCTGGCAATAGAACTCGGCCAGGAATTCCCGGTCGTACCCGCCGTACAGGTCCGAGAGGGCGATCCCCTGCTTGAGCTGGTCCTGCACATCCGAGAAGTCGGGATCCTGCAGGTCCGCACGGAAGTTGGTCGAGCCCGTGTCCGCCGAGGCACGCGACACCTCCAGCGGGCTCCACACGTCGTCGGTGACCGTGCCGTTGTCGTAGGTCACGTGTCGCTCGTCCACGTCGATCCGGGACGGAAACGTCCCCGACAGGATGAACTCGTCCGTAAACAGCCCGGTGTAGAGGGCATATCCCTCGAAGGCGTTCTGGAAGTCCCCGACGAGGCCGTTGATCTGGTTGGGAAGCCCGGCGGCCCCCCCGACCTGGCTCGGCGTCACCACGTTCGGGTCCTTGACGTCCAGCAGCCCGCCGTGGCACGCCACGGCGGCCGCCGAAGAGACCACCGCCACCAGCGCGAGGATCCGTCCGGGCGACCCGATTCTTCTGCGTATGTTCGAGAGCATGGCTCGCTCCTCTCTCATCTTAGAAGGTCACCGACAGACGACCCGAGAACGACCGCGCCGGGGGCAGCGTCCACAGCTGGGCGCGCGTGAACGAGGCGCCGCCGGCGAAGTTCACCTCCGGGTCGGTGCCGGGATAGTTCGTGAAGGTCGCCAGGTTGTTGCCCGACAGCGTGACGCTGGCCCTCGAGAAGGGCAGCCGGCGCACGATGGACTCGGGCAGGTCGACACGCAGCGAGATCGTGCGAATCTTGGCGTAGTTGGCGCTGTAGATGAACGGCGTCTCCACGCCGGCTCCCGCCGCGGTGTCCTTGATCTTCGCCTGGTCCGTCAGATTGCCGCTGGCGTCCGTCTGGAAGATCGCGGGACAGGTCCCGAACTGGTCCCCGCCGCCGAACAGGCCGCAGCTGAACGACTCGAGGCCGTTGTCCAGCTTGTTGCCGCCCGAGAAGTCGAGGAGCCCGTACAGGGTGACGTTGTGGACCAGGGTGAGGGTGGAAGACACCGAGCCGAACCACTTGGGCGTCGGCGTTCCGAGGAAGACGGCCGTATCCCCGATGGTCACGTTGCCGCTTCCGTCGATCGACACCGGCTTCGCGAAGTAGGCGCCAGCCGGGAAGCCCTGCTGGTGTCGCTGGTCCCCGAACACGATCGGGTCGGGCAGCTTCGTCACCTTGTTCGAGTTGGTGGAGAAGTTGACCCGCCACGCCCACTGGACGTTGTCCAGCTGCAGCGGGATCCCGGTCACGCCGACCTCGATCCCCTTGTTGGAGAGCTCGCCCACGTTGACGAAGCGGGCGGACAAGCTCGGGAAGCCGGTCGAGGGCGCCTCCTGGCGCTGCACGATGGCGTCCCTGGTCTTCTGAGTGTAGTAGGTCACCTGGAAATTGAGCCGACTGTCCAGCATGCTGGCGTCGAAGCCGACCTCGAGCTCCTGGCCCGTCTCCGGCTTGAGGCTGTCGTTCCCAGGCTGGTTGGCCGTCACGCCGAGCAGGTCCTGGCCGTTCCGCGACACCGCGATCGGCGACAGGAGCGCCAGCGCGTCCTCGGTGCCCGGCTGCTTGCCGGACTCGCCCCAGGCGCTGCGCAGCTTGAACTGCTGGAAGAACGTGGGGAACCAGTTCTCGTCGCTCAGGATCCAGGAGAACTGGAGCTGCGGGTAGGCCTTGAGGCCCAGCTCGGAGCCGAAGGCGCTGTTGTCGTCCAGGCGGAGGGCCGGGGTCAGGAAGACCCGGTCCTTCCAGCTCAGCTGCTCCTGCCCGAACACGCCGGCCGTCTTCACCTCGGCGAAGGTGTCGGAGCCCTCGTTGGTGACGGCGTTGCTCACCGCGGGCGAGCCGGCCGTGAAGTGGCGGCCGATGGCCTCCGTCTGCTGCGTGGTCTGCCGCACCCACTGGCCGCCCACCGTCGTGGTGCTCGTGATGTCGGGGGTCAGGTCCGCGACCACGCTCGAGGTGGCGTCCAGGGTGATGTCACGCGTGACGCCGTAGATCTTGTCGACCAGCCCCAGGGACTGGTCCCCGAACGGCAGTGACGGGTCCACCGGCACGATCTGGTTGGTCCGCGCCGAGTGGGAGTCGTAGCCCACCGTGAGCCGGTTCGTCCAGAAGGACTTGGGCCGGTAGGTGAAGTTCACGCTGCCGGTGAATCGCTCCACGGACTGGTTGTTCTGGCGAGAGAACAGCTTCTGATTCGAGTTGGGAACGGCCACGAAGTAGGGGCTGTCACACAGGTTGCTCGTGGCGTCCTGCAGGGAAGACCCCGTGGCCAGCGCGTACTCGTAAGCCAGGAAGCAGCTCTGCACCGCCGCGCCGCCGCTGGTCGGGTCGGGTCGGTCGATCGGCCCCCAGAAGGAGGTCCCGAGCGCGTTGCCGACGACCCCGAACAGGTTGTCGTCGTTCTCGGGCAGCGCGGTCACGCTGCTCACGTAGCCCGTCGAGACGCTGACGTCCACCTTCTCGGACGGGTGCGCCGACAGGTTGGCGCGCGCGTTGTAGCGCTCCAGCGAGTTCGATGGCAGGTCGCCCTGGTCGTTCCGGTACTCGCCCGACAGGTAGTAGTTGAGGTTCGACTCGCCGCCCCGGATCGACGCCCCGTAGTTGCCCATGTACCCCGTGCGGAAGGGCGACTTGAAGGGGCCCGCGCCCTTGAGCAGGTTGACGTCGTACACGGTGTCGTGGACCGGAGCCACGCCGGTGAGGATCTCGAGCCCCAGGCCCTTGGCCGGGTCCCAGGCCATCGACCACCAGTCGGTGGCGTCCCAGTTGGCGCCCTGCTCGGTCCACAGGCTGTAGCGGGTCTGGCCCGACTGGCCCTTCTTGGTCGTGATCCGGATCACGCCCCCCGAGGCCTCGGTCCCGTACAGGGCGGCCGCGGCCGGTCCCTTCACGACCTCGATGCTGGCGATGTCCTCCGGGTTGATGTCGTTGAGGCGGGTATAGTCCTGGCCGCCCACCCCGCCGCCGATGGCGTTGTTGTTGTCGATGCGCGCGCCGTCCACGTACACGATCGGGGTGTTGCTCAGGCCCAGGGTCGTGGCGCCACGGATCTTGATGTCCGAGGCGGTGCCGAGCGAACCCGAACTCTGCCGGATGGTGACGCCCGTGACCCGGCCCTGCAGGAGTTGGGTGAAGTCGGCGCTCGGCTGCTTCTGCGTCTCCTGGGCCACGTCCAGGGTGCTGACGGCATTCCCCAGCTCCTTGCTGCGCTGGGTGCCCGTCGCGGTCACGACCACCTCCTCCAGAGAAACGGCCGACACGCCGAGCTGGAAATCGACGGTCGAGACGCCACCTTCCGTTACGGTGGTCGGCTTTGAGGCGGCCTCGTACCCGATGAGCCGCACGCGCACCTCGTGCTGTCCGGCCGGGACGTCGGTGATGGTGTAGTGTCCGTTCGGGTCGGCCAGCGCTCCCAGCTGGGTGCCGACGACGACGACCTGGGCGCCCACCAGCGGCGTCAGGTTGGTCGCGTCGACCACCCGTCCCTGCACCGTGCCCGTCCCCTGGGCCAGGAGCGCCGCGCCGAGCGGCACCAGGCCCAGGACGAGAGCGGCGAGGCCGGCGACCAGGGGTCGCGCGGCTCTGTACGACGACGTCTGGGGCATCAGGGCACCTCCCTGGTTGGAGAGGGGGGCGAGGTGGCGCGCCCCCTTCTTTCCCGGTCCCACGGGATGGCGGGACCGTCGATCTACAGCGTCGATTCGATGGTGATCCTGGTGAACATGGCCCGTTCGCATGCTCCCGTCGACCCGGACGGAATCGGCGGCGCCTCAGTCCGAGCCGGTGGACGCTTCGATCTGAACTCGCGCGAAGCGCCGCTTCCCCCTCTGAAGAAGATAACGGCCGGGCTCGAGCTGAAGATCCCGGTCCGACACCCTTCGCCCATCGACCTGGACGGCGCCCTGGTCGATCATGCGTAGCGCCTCCGACGTGGAGTCGGCCAGCCCCGCGCGCTGGAGCGCGTAACCGATCCACAGGGCGCTCTCGCCCTCGTCCGCGCCCATACGCTGCAGCGGCAGCTCCTCGGGAGCCTCGCCCCGACGGTGCACGCGATCGAAAGCGTCACGGGCCGCGTCCGCCGCCCCGGACCCGTGGTACTGGGCCACCAGGTCCGTGGCAAGCCAGCGCTTCGCCGCCAGCGGGTCGGCGGCGGCCTCCTGCAGCCGGGTCCGGAGCGCATCGCCCCCGGCCGACGAGGCCAGCCGCAGCCACTCTTCGAGCAGCTCGTCCGGGACCGACATGGTCCGGCCGAACATCTGCTCGGGCTGCATGGCGAGTCCCACGTAGTTGTCGTAAGACTTCGACATCTTGCGCTGGCCGTCCGTGCCCCGCAGGAGCGGCATGATGATGCAGACCTGCGGCTCCTGCCCACACTTCTCCTGGATCGTCCGCCCCAGGAGCAGGTTGAAGCGCTGGTCGGTGCCGCCCAGCTCGACGTCGGCCCGAAGCTCGACCGAGTCGTAGGCCTGCATCATCGGGTAGAGGAACTCCGACAGCGCGATGGGCCGACCCTCGCCGTGACGGCGCGCGAAGTCCTCGCGCTCCAGCATCCGGGCCACCGTGTACATGGAGGTCAGGCGGAGGATGTCTGCCAGGCGGAGCGGACCCAGCCACTCGCCGTTGCGCCGCATCTCGGTGCGCTCGGGGTCGAGGACGAGGGACACCTGCTTCCGGTAGGTCTCGAGGTTGGCCTCGATCTCCTCTTCGTCGAGCACGGGACGCGTATCGGATCGGCCGGAGGGATCCCCGATGCGCGCCGTGTAGTCGCCGATCACGAACACGACGCGGTGGCCGAACTCCTGAAAATCCCGCAGCTTCCTCAGGGAGACCGCGTGCCCGATGTGCAGGTCCGGGCGGGTTGGGTCGAAGCCCTGCTTGATGACGAGCGGCTCGTCGCGCTCACGCGAGCGCTGGAGCTTGCGCTCGAGCTCGTCCTCGGGGAGGATCGCATCCACCCCGTCCCGAATCCGCTCGAGCTGTTGCGCGACGGGGAGAAACATTCTTCCGGGAGCCCTGGTATAGTGTGCCTCGTGAACGAGCGAAGCCCGTCCCTGTCCGAGGCCGGCTACCATAGCCGGGGCCACCATCGCGGGCAAGCGAATACCCGCGTCCGCCGGGCACATCCGTGTCCCGGATCCCTGTGCCCGACTCCGTGAAGCCGGGGGGCCTCCTCCGGCGGTGGTACGGGCGCCTCGGACCGCGCGGGCGCTGGCTCCTGCTCACCGCCTTCCTGTCCTTCCTGGGGCTGGGCGCGGGTCTGGCCTGGGGCGCGTGGACGCACGTCTGCGACGACTGCCCTTCGATCGCGCAGATCTACGCGTTCCAGCCCAAGGAGGCGACACGCGTGTTCGCGGACGATGGGAGCCTCCTGGCCGAGCTGGCCGTGGAGCGGCGCACGGCCGTGGCCTATCGGGCCCTTCCCTGGTACGTGCCGCAGGCGTTCGTGGCCATCGAGGACAAGCGCTTCTGGCATCACCACGGGATCGACCTGCTGCGCACGCTCCGGGCGGGGGTCGAGTTCGCCCTGCACGGCTACGACGTGGCCGGCGGCAGCACGATCACCCAGCAGCTGGCCGGCAACATGTTCCCCAGCGCCGTCAACCGGCAGAAGCTCTCGATCCGGCGCAAGCTCAAGGAGATGCACGTCGCGCTGGATCTCGAGCGCGCCTACACCAAGCAGGAGATCCTCGGGGCTTACCTGAACCAGATCAACTTCGGCCGCGGCCACTACGGGGTCCAGAGCGCCGCCCGGTGGCTGTTCGGGGAGGATGCGCGTGACCTGAACCTCCCCGAGGCGGCGCTCCTGGCCGCCCTGCCCAAGGCACCCGAGCGCTACTCGCCCATCGACCATCCCGAGCGGGCCGTCGTACGCCGCAACCTCGTCCTGCAGGAGATGGAGGACCAGGGCATGATCGATCGGGGCACGGCCGAGGCGGCCAAGGCCTATCCCCTGGCCCTCCATCGCGAGACCGAGAACGAGGGGACGGCCCCCTATTTCGTGGAGTGGGTGCGCCAGCAGCTCATGGACCGATACGGCTCGCAGATCTACGAGGCGGGTCTCCGGGTGTACACGACCCTCGACCCGGGCATCCAGAGCGTGGCGGACTCGGCGCTCCACGCCCAGCTCGACTGGGTCGAGCAGCAGCCCGGGTTCCAGGGCCCCACGTTCCAGGCCACGCGGAGCTGGCCGGAGGAGAAGCTCCAGGGGACCGAGATGCCGTACGTCCAGGGGCTGTTCATCGCGCTCGACCCGAAGACCGGCAACGTCCTGTCGCTCATCGGCGGGCGCGACTTCGACGACTCGGAGTTCGACCGGGCCACCCAGGCCCTGCGTCAACCCGGCTCGGTGTTCAAGCCGTTCGTGTACACGGCGGCCATCGCCAGCGGCATCCCGGTCTCGCAGATCTTCTACGACACGCCCGTCGAGATCGTGCTCCCCGACAGCTCGATCTACTCGCCCAAGGACTTCGGCGGCGAATTCCTCGGGCCCATCACCATGCGCGAGGCGCTGTACCGCTCCATCAACGTGGTGGCGGTCAAGGTGGGGCAGAAAGTGGGCGAGGAGGCCATCGCGCAATACGCCCACGCGCTCGGGATCACCACCGAGATCCCTCGCGTCCCCTCCGTGGCCATCGGGTCGGCGTCCGTGATCCCGATCCAGATCGCCGAGGCGTACACGACCTTCGCCAACGAGGGGGTGCGGGTGATGCCGCGGGCCATCCTCCGGGTGGAGGACTCGGACGGGAACGTGCTGTGGAGCAGCCAGGTGCAGAGGGAGGACGTCCTCGACCGGCGCGTCTCCTACATCATGCTCTCCCTGCTACGCGACGTGGTGGACAAGCCGCACGGCACGGGCCGGATCGTGCGTCGCGACGGCGTGCCCGCCGACGTCCCGGTGGCCGGGAAGACGGGCACCACCAACAATGCGACGGATGCCTGGTTCGTGGGCCTCACGCCGGACATCGTGACCACGAGCTGGGTGGGCTTCGACCGGCCCCGTCACCTGCACTACAACGCGCAGGGTGGCGTGGACGCCGCGCCGATCAACGCCGCGGTGCTCAAGTGGTACTACGAGCGCCATCCGGTGCCGGCCCCGTGGCCCGAGCCCGAAGGCCTCGTGCACGACAGCGTGGACGAGTCCACGGGCATGCTGGCCACGCAGTGGTGCCCGCCCGACTCCGTCGATCAGGAAGTCTTCCTGCCGGGCACGGAGCCCAGGCCCTGCGACGTGCATGGACCCTTTTCCAGCGTGCGGCGGCGCGACAGCCTGGGCCTGGACACCCTCGACTACCGGCCGCGGCGCTGAGCCGAGGCCGGGCCCCGGTCGCGGCGGGACGCGCGCGGAGCGAAATGCCGCCCGCGCGAACGCTTCAGCCGATCGCCTCGACTCCCTCCGGCGTGACCCGGTAGCGCACCCTCTGCCGCTCCCAGCGCAGCGCGGGCGAGCCGGGATCGGGGCGGGCCGGCCCGATCCGCACCGCCCCGGCCAGACGGTCCATCGCCCGGCGCGCGTCGGACTCGCTGCGGGCGTGGACCAGCGCGCCCTCGATGCCCTCCTCCACTTCGTCCCCCGGCCGGATTCGCAGCTCGATTCCCACGGCCGGGTCCACCGCCTGCCCCATGCGGCGGCGCCCCGCGCCCAGCTCCACCGCCGCCAGACCCACCTCGCGTGCCCCCACGGCGTGCACCCAGCCCGAGGCCGGAGCACGCCACGGGACCCGGACCGGCGCGGCGGGGAGACGGCCGGGCTCCTCCACCACCGAGGGATCGCCGCCCTGGCGCTCGATCAACGCGGCGAACCGCCGGGCGGCCGTCCCGTCCCGGAGGAGCGCGAGGAGACGACCTCGCGCTCCCCCCCGGTCTTCCCCCTCCCGGACGACCCCCGGGAGTTCGGCCGCCAGCGCCAGCGTCACCTCCTCGAGATCCGCGGGACCGTGGCCGTGCAGGCACTCGATGGCCTCACGCACCTCGAGGGCGTTGCCCACGGCGCGGCCGAGCGGAGCCTCCATCCCGGTGACCAGCGCCGTGGCCGCCAGCCCCTCCTGCCCGGCCAGCTCGACCAGGGTCCGGGCCAGGGCCAGGGCTCCTTCCTCCTCTCGCATGAACGCCCCGTCGCCGCAGGTCACGTCCAGGACGAGGGCTTCGATCCCCTCGGCCACCTTCTTGGAGACGATGCTGGAGGCGATGAGGGGTATCGAGGGCACGGTGCCGGTGACGTCCCGGAGCGCGTACAGGCGGCCGTCCAGCGGCGTCAGATCCGGGCTCTGGCCCACCATCGCGCAACCCGCCTCGTCGACGATGCGGGTGAAGGCCTCGAGGCTGATGTCCGTCCGGAAGCCCGGGATGGACTCGAGCTTGTCGAGCGTGCCGCCCGTGTGTCCGAGGCCGCGTCCCGACATCATCGGCACGCGCAGGCCCGCGGCCGCCAGCAGCGGGGCGAGGACGAGCGACACCTTGTCCCCCACGCCTCCGGTCGAGTGCTTGTCGACCGCGAGGGGGGCGCCGGGGCGCCGGAGGTCCAGCCGCCGACCGGACTCGATCATGGCGCGCGTGAGTGCGGTGAGCTCGGCGGTCGAGAGGCCGCGGAAGTAGACCGCCATGAGAAGCGCCGACATCTGGTAGTCGTCGATGTCGCCCGATTGGAAGCCGTCCAGGAAGGCCCGGAGGTCCGCGGCCGGCAGCTCCTCTCCGTCGCGCTTCCGCTCGATGAGCTCGCTGGCTAGCATCGCATCGGCCTCCTGGCTACGATCCGGAACGGGCGTGGGCCGTCCACGCCATCATCCGACCCGACTCCGCGGGAGAGGCCATCGATGAGCCCCCGCTTGCCGTTCGCGCGGCCCGGCGCATCCCGGGCCCTCACGCTCGTCCGGGTCGGGGTCGCCTCCGCGGTCGCCCTGGCCTGGATGTCCGCGCTGCCGCTCGCGGGCCAGCAGACCGGATCCACGGACACGGCGGCGTCCCCGACGGCGTCCTGCCCGTGGCCGGCGACACCCGGGGTGCCGTGGGCCGACACCGCGGCCGCCGCCGCCCATCTCACGGCCGTGGGCGCTCCCCCGGACCGGCGAGCCGCCCTCCTCGCGGACGGGGACTCCGCCTACGCCCGCGGTCGACACACGACCGCTTACACGGCCTTCGCGGAGGCCGCAAGAGACTCGGCCACGTACGAGGCGTTCTGGAAGGCCGGCCGGGCCGCCGTGGATGTCGGGCAGGGGATCGATGACGAGGACGGCGCGCACGGATGGTACCAGCGGGGAGAGACGTGGGCGCGCCGAGCCATCCAGCTCCGTGGCGACCGGCCCGAGGGCCACTTCGTCCTGGCCGAGGCGCTCGGCCTCATCGCCCTGGACGTCGGCGTCCGCCAGCGAGTCCGGATGGCGACCGAGATCCGATCGGAGGCGCTGGCCACGATCGCGGCGGACAGCGACTACGCGGGAGGCTGGCACATCCTGGGGCGCTGGAACGAGGGCATCATGGACCTCAGCGGAGCGTCTCGCTTCTTCGCCAAAGCCTTCCTCGGGGCACAGGTGTTCGGGGAAGCGAGCTGGGAGAAGGCCCGAAACGACCTCGCCCGCGCCGCCCGCCTGGAGCCGACCCGGATCGTCCACCGCCTCGAGCTGGGCAGGGTGTACATGAAGACCGATCAGCCCGGGAAGGCGGGGGCCGAGCTCCAGGCGACCCTGGCCCTTCCGCCGCAGGACGAGCAGGACTGCGACTACCTGGGCGAGGCCAGGGCGCTGCTGGAGCGGCTCAGAGGTTGAGCTTCTCGCGTCCCTTCCGGACGCCGCGGCGGACCTGCTCTCCGGAACGCTCCGCCTGCTTGCGCACCTGGTCGCCCGACCGCTCGGCCACCCGTCGAGCGTCCGTGGCCACCCGACGCACGTCGTCGGCGGCCCGCTGGAGTCCCTCCTCGGCCCGCTCACCCAGGTCCTCGGCGGCGCGCCGGAGGCGGCGGCGGGTGTGCCGCCCGCTCCGGGGTGCCAGCAGCAGGGCGGCGCCCGCGCCGAGGAGCCCCCCCACGATCATCCCCGCGATGAATTCGACGGCACCCACGTCCTCTTCGTATCCGCGCTCGCTCATGGCCGCACTCCCGCGCCGGTGACACTGACCTCTGTCTCGCTCGAGCCTTTCGAGCGGTCAAGAAGCGCAACGCTCGTGCCGCGCCGGCGACGGACGGCACTCTTGAAGGAGCCGCTTCCCGGACCTAGCTTGCGCGGTCCGCTCACCAGAGGAGAATCTCCGTGCACGAGGCCCAGCCGACCGTCCGACTTCCGGCCGCTGTCCTGGCCGACCTGGTCCGCCGTTGCGAGCGGGCCGGGCCCGACGCCGTGGCGGCCCTGAGGGGAGCCGGAAGGCTGGCCGGGACGGAGCTCCTCGAGGTCGTGGCCGATCGGGCCGATCCGGAGCGAGCCGGCCGCACGGCCTTCTGGGAAGCGGTGGGCGCCGAGCTGGACGGCATGGGCTTCGGGCCCGTGGCGTACGAGGTCCTCACGGGCGGCATCGCTTCCATCGTCCTGCCCGAGCTTCCCGAGGCCGGCGAGCGTCACGATCACCCGGGGTGTCCCTTCACCACCGGAATGCTCGCTGGACTGCTGGGCGGAGCGGCGGGCGAGACGGTGGCCGTTCTCGAGGTGGAATGCCGTGCCGGTGGGCACCGCGCGTGCCGCTTCCTGGCGGGGGCGGAGCACCGCCTCCGCACGGTCCGGGAGCGGCTCATGGGAGGCGACTCCCTGCCGGAGGCGCTGGAGGGCCTCTGAGCCGGCCGCCCGGGCGCGCCGTGGCGCTGGACTACGGTCGCAGCCGGATCGGCGTGGCCGTCTCCGACCCCACCCGCATGATCGCGTCGCCCCATTCGACGATCTCGAACGCGGGCGAGCCCACCGAGCCCCCCGCCGCTCTCCTGGCGCTCCTGGCGGACCTCGGAGCGACCACGATCGTGCTGGGTATCCCTCTCCAGATGGACGGAACGGCGGGGGATATGGCCCAGGAAACCAGGGAGTTCGGACGCCGCCTGGCTGAAGCCACGGCGATCCCGATCGTCGAGTGGGACGAGCGCCTCACCTCCGCCGGAGCGGAGCGGACGCTCAGGGAGGCCGGGGCCTCGCGCAGGAAGCGCCGCGACAAGGCGAGTGTGGACCGACTCGCCGCGGCCATGGTGCTGCGGGCGTACCTGGCCTCGAACGGGTGAGCACCCGGTGAGGCGTAGGCGAGCCAGACCGCCGCCGGCGCTCCTTCTCCTGGCTGCCGGGCTCCTTCTGGCGGCCTGCTCCGGGGGGCCGCGCGGGCACGAGGTCGACGTGCGCATCCAGCGCGGCTCCGGCGCGCTCCGCATCGGCCGCGAGCTCGAGGCCGCCGGCCTCGTGGAGCACCCGCGCCTGTTCGCGCTCTATACGGGCCTGCGGGGCGCCGAGGATCGACTCAAGGCGGGGCACTATCGCTTCCGGATCGGAGACAGCTGGTCCTCGCTCCTGTCCGCCATGGAGGAGGGTCGCGTCGTCACCCTGCGGGTCACGATCCCCGAGGGCTTCACCATCGACGAGATCGCCCCCCGGATCGCCTACGTGGCCGACGCCGCATCGGACTCGGTCCGGGACGTGGCCGACGACACCGCGGTGGCCCGCGCCCTGGATGTCCCCGGACCCACGCTGGAGGGGTACCTGTTCCCCGACACGTACCGCTTCGCGGAGGGAGTCGACCCCGAGGAAGCCCTGTCCGCGATGGTGGGCCGCTACCGGGAGTTCTGGGACGCCGAGAAGCGGGCCCGCATGAAGGCGATCGGGCTGGACGAGCGCCAGGTGGTGACCCTGGCCAGCATCGTGGAGAAGGAGGCGCGGCGGGCCGAGGAGCGTCCGATCATCGCCGGCGTCTACCTCAACCGGTTGCGGCGAGGCATGCGGCTCCAGGCCGACCCGACGGTCCAGTACGCTCTCGGCACCACGAAGGCACGCCTCCTCTACCGGGACATCGACAGCGTGGCCGACGACCCGTACAACACCTACACGCACGCCGGCCTGCCGCCCGGACCCATCGCGTCGCCCGGCGCCGCCTCGCTGCGCGCCGTGCTGTGGCCGGCCGACGTCCCCTACCTCTACTTCGTCGCGCGACCCGACGGCTCCCACGTGTTCTCGGTCACCGAGCGCCAGCACGTACGGGCCAAGAACCGCATACGGCGCCAGCGCGAGCGAGTCGCGGCGGACAGCGCGGGAGCGGAGCGCTGACGAGCCCGGACGAGGGCGGAACGGGCGGCGCGGCCTCAGCCGATCCCGAGGGGGCCCCGGCCGGCGTCCCGTCCCCGGACCCGCGGCTCCGTCTCATGGTGATCACGGAGCCGTGGCCCGCCAGCGGGTTGCCCCTGGACGAAGTGGTGGAGGCCTGCCTCCGGGGAGGCGCCACCGCCGTCGAGCTCCGGCACGAGGGCGCCACCGGAGGGCTCCTGCTTCGCGAGGCGGAGCGCATCGGCGCCCTGGCACGTTCCCACGGGGCCCTGTTCCTGGTCAACGACCGCGCCGACGTGGCGCTGGCGTCCGGAGCGGACGGAGTCCACCTCGGCCCGGACGATCCTCCGGTCGAGGCCGTGCGCCGCATCGCCCCGGCGGGCTTCCTGGTCGGCTGGTCCACCGATGACCCGGTGTCCGCCCGGGAAGCCGCCGCCGCGGGCGCCGACTACGTGGGAGTGGGAGCCGTGTACGGGACGCGCAGCAAGCCGGGTCTCGAGGACGAGGCCATCGGGCCCGAACGGGTCGGCGAAGTGCTGCGAGCCTGCGGGCTTCCCGGCGTCGGAATCGGGGGGATTCGGCCCGGCAACGCGGCGGCGGTGGCCAGGCAGGGAGCGGGAGTGGCGGTCCTCGGGGCGCTCATGGGGGCCGCGGATCCAGGCCGGGTGGCACGAAGTCTGGCGGCCGAGGTGGCGGAAGCGTGGGGTCTGGCGGGGGTGTAGACGTGCCGACGCCCCGCGGCTTTCCCTGGGGGGAAGTGCGGGGCGTGGGCGTCTTGTGAGGCCGGCGGCGACCTACTCTCCCGGGGCGTCTCCGCCCGAGTACCATCG
>Ga0209919_1000016_pt1 | contig 133811 bp, 118 predicted proteins | sample SalPon2A_C_D2_MG_FD_185721 | JGI IMG/M metagenome (GOLD analysis project Ga0209919, IMG submission 185721) | Soil microbial communities from South San Francisco under conditions of wetland restoration - Salt Pond MetaG R2A_C_D2_MG (SPAdes)... | ecosystem: Environmental > Terrestrial > Soil >... | reverse complement strand
GCCGTCTGGGCGGGCGTCGACGCCCGGGACCGACCGGCGTCGCTCCCGCACGCGTATTCCAGCGACACGCTGCCGTCGGGACTCTCGAGGCGGACCTTTCGGGCGCAGCCGGCCAGCAGCAGGGAGATGACCAGGACCCCGGCGGCGAGCGCCGCCGGGGTCGATCGGGGAGAGTCGAGGGAAGCCGACCGGGTCACAGACCCCCTGAGCCCGCTCCCATCCGGCGGAGGATGCGCCGCCCGATGACGACCCCTGCGAGGCCGATCACCATCGCGATAATGGACATGAGGTCCATGCCGCCGCCCCGGCTGAGGATTATCACGAAGGCCGATAGTCCGAGCAGGAAGACGAGGATGCCGAGGACGATCGTGAACTTCGGAAATGTCGAGGAGCCTGCCATGGTCACTGCCTCCAGCGCGGGTGGGGTGCCATGCGCGGCCGGCCGCGATCGAGGCCGCCGCGCGGGATCATGAGACGCGTACCGAGAGTCCGAACAGAGCCCCCGAACCGAGGACGAAGCCCAGGTCGTACCAGCGTCCCCGGTTCCGGGTCTCGTAGATGCCGACCGAAGGCCACACGAGGCTGACGAGAAACGCCAGTCCCATGAGGACACCGTGCCACAGGCCGGCCCAGAATCCAGCCGGGTCCACCAGCGGGTTCTTCCACCGGGAGCCCGGTCCGGCGAGACCGATCGGGTTCGCCACCCTTCACCTCCTGGGTGCGGAGACGACTGACGTCAAAATCGGGGGTTCCAGCCGTCCAGCCAAGGGGGTGGGATCAGCGGACGAGGCGGTGGCGCTGCACGCGCTCGGTTCCCAGCGGGCCCACGACGACGCCCAGCACGTAGTTTTCCCCGATCTCCTCCACCTGGAGCCCGGCTGGCGTGTCCACCGAGCCGAGCGGCTTGCCGCCCTCGAACACGGTCCATCGCCGGGGCCGATCGTCCGCCTCCTGCACGAAGCGGCGCGCCCACACGTCCCCCAGCCGGTCGACGACCAGCCGGTCGAACAGAGGCCGGGTGGACGGGGGCGACATGCGCCCGTATACGCGGCGCAGGCGCGCCGCCGCTTCCTCGTCGCGGGCGGCCGCGATGCGCCGCCGGATGCCCGCCTCGAACTCGGACCGCTTCAGGTGAGGGAGTCCGCCACGCACCCTCGCGATCCGCACCAGCCGGCCGTCGGCCCTGTAGGTCCGGATCTCGGGCGCACGGGTGAGGGCCACGTACACGAGGTCGCCGGCGACGGCACCGCTCGGATCGGTCGTGAGCGGAACGCGGAGGAACCCGACCGTCGCTCCCTCCCGCCATACGTAGGCGGGCGCACCCGGCGTGACGGCGACGGTGTCCAGCACGCCCGCCCGGGCGTCCACGGCCAGGAATCTCACCGTGTCGGGAAGCTCCCCCTCCGGGGTGTCGGGTCCGGCACCGGCGCTCCCCAGGGAGGTCACGAACCGGCCACCCGACAGACGCCCTACCGGGAGTCCCACGAAGCGAGCCGGCGTCGCGGACCGGACGTGCCGGCCCCGGCCGTCGAGCACCGTGAAGCGTCCGGACCGGAGGTCGGACACGACGATCGTGTCGCCCGACGTGACGGCCACGAGGCGGGGGACGCGGTACTCTCCCGGCCCGTCACCCTCTCCGCCGACCGAGGTGAGGAACCGCCCGCGTCCATCGTAGAACCGGAGCTCCTGCGTTCCGCCGTTGACGACCAGGATGCGGCCGTCGTCGAGCTGCGCCGCCCCGGAGACCCCGAACAACATGTCGGAGGAGTCACCCTCCGTGGCGCCGATCACGACGTCCGGCTCCGGCGCCACCTTCCACGCGGACGGACGGTCGACCAGCGAACGGGGGCTCTCGACGATGCGGACGTCGGCGCTGTCGCGCACGGTGACTGCGCCGGATCCCGGCTTCCCTCCACACGCCGTCGCCGCCAGCGCCAGGCCGCCGGACAGGGCGGCCAGGAGAGTCGGCGCGGTGGGGCCGGAGCGGTGTGCGCGCCTCACGCTCGGGAGATCGGACTCCGATCCTTCCAGCTCCACCACTTCAGCAGCTCCGGGTCGTGCTCCTCGCGGGAGGCGAAGTACACGGCGCACCGGAAGGCGTACAGCACGCACCGGTCCACCCGGCACCCGCAGCGGTGGCAGTGGCGCTCGTACAGCTCCTCGGGATCGGACGCGCCGAGCTCTTCGAGGCCGTGGATGCCGAGCGCGACGAGGTCCCGCCCGAGGCTCGGTCCGATGCCCGGGGCGGCCTGTAGCTCCTCGACGGCTCGCTTGAGAGGGTCGCCGACCGGCTCGCCGCTTCGATCTGGGGCCATGGGGACGGTCCTTTCCCTCGGGCCCGGCTCAGGAGCCCGGCTGGTTGAAGCTGAACATGTCCACCATCGCCTTCCACTGGCCGTTCCGCTTCACCCAGATGACCACGTACTTGCCGTCGACCTGGCGCGTCGAGCCGTCCGAGGCGGGCATCTCGATCGTGGCGTGACCGATGTCATAGGCCATGTCGCCCGAGGCGGCCACCTTGATGACGTCGGGCCCGAACGTCAGGGAGGGGAGGGCCAGCATGCCGGACCAGACCGAACGGATCGCGTCCAGTCCGATGGCCGCGGGCGCGTCGGGCGGCATGACGCGGCCGTCGGCGGCGTACATGCTCACGACCCCGGCCGTGTCGTGGTCCGCCACCATCTGCACCCAGCGGCGATCCAGGCTGCGGATCGAGTCCGAGGCGGCGGCCAGGGCGGAGCTGTCGGGAGCGGCCATGGAGGAGGATCCGCCTCCGGCGGGCGGGGCCTGGCAGGCGACGAGGAGCAGGGCGGGCAGAGGGAACAGCCGGGTCAGACGTCGCATGCGTGCCTCCGGAGCGAGGGTCCTGGTGCCATAATTCGCATCCACTGGATCCGGTCCGGGCGGGGACCGGCTGCCCCAATGTCGACGGTACGCCGCCGCGGCGCCATGCCCCGCCCACCTCGCCGCCCGGTCGGCGCTCAGCCTCCGTCGCCCCCTCCCTGGCCCGCGCGGCGGGCCTTGTCGGGGAAGGGCGGATGTCCGGGCGGTGTCACGTCCTCCGTCTTCAGCAGCTCCAGCGCCTCGCGGACCGCGCGCTCCAGCTGTGGGTCGCGACCGGTGGCCCAGTCCTTCGCATCGTAGTAGACGGGGATGTCGGGCGGCACGCCCTGGTTCTCGGCCACCCAGTGGTCACCCGAGTAGACCGCGCTGCACGGCGAGGTGATGTAGCCGCCGTCCACGAGCGGGTAGGGCACACAGGCCGCGACCAGGCCGCCCCAGGTACGGGCGCCGAGGAGCGGGCCGATGCGGTGCTGGCGGAACGCCCACGGGAAGTAGTCTCCGCCCGAGCCCGCGCGCTCGTTGATGAGGAGGACCTTGGGACCCAGCACGCCCGCCTCGGGCAGCCGGAAGTCCTTGCCGCCCGCCGCGTCGTTGGTGATGCCGCCGATGAGCTTGCGGCCCATCATGTCGACCATGTAGTCGTCGAGCAGCCCGCCACCGTTGAAGCGCTCGTCGATGACGGCGCCGTCCCTGTCCTGCTGGGCGAAGAAGTATCGGTTGAAGGAGACGAACCCCCCACCCCCCGTGTTCGGCACCCACACGTAGGCCAGGCGGCCGTGCGACAGGGAGTCGACCGTGCGCCGGTTGTCCTCCACCCAGGCGCGCTGGCGGAGGGCCACCTCGCTGCGCACTGGCACCACGGTGACCGTCCAGGAGCCCTTCTCCGAGGGTCCGCCGTTCAGCCGCAGGACCGTCTGCCGGTCGGCCGTGCCGTCCAGCAGCCGGTAGGGGTTCTCGGAGGCGGTCAGCTCGCGGCCGTTCACGGCCAGCAGGTAGTCGCCCTCCGCCGCGCGGACGCCGGGAGCGGCGAGCGGTGCGCGCAGGTCCGGGTTCCAGCTCTCCGAGGTGAGGATGCGCGTGATCCGCCAGCGTCCGTCGTGCGCCTCGAGGTCGGCGCCCAGGAGGCCGGTGCGGACCGTGTCCACCGCCGGGTAGTCGCCGCCGCCCGTGAAGCTGTGCCCCACGCTGAGCTCGCCGCCCACCTGGTCCAGGACGTAGCGCAGGTCCTCGCGGCTCCTCACCCAGGGCACCAGGGGCGCGTAACGCGCGTGCACGGCCGGCCAGTCGGCGCCGTGCAGGTTGGGAGCGTAGAAGAAGTCGCGCTCGATGCGCCACGCCTCCTGGAAGATCTGTCGCCACTCGGCCGAGGGGACCGTCCTCATGCGAAGGGTGACGTGGATGGCCCCTCCGCCCGGCTTGGGCGGCGTGGCCGTCCCCACGATGTGCCACCCCGGTCCCTGCTGGAGGAGGATGTGGCTCCCGTCCTCCGACAGCGCCAGGCGTCGCACTCCGCTCGCGAAGGTCTCCTCCTTGCGCTTCTCCATGTCGAAGCGGTGCAGCGTGAGGCCGGGCTCGTCCGGCACCCTCTCGGCCAGGAAGACCGTTCCGGCCTCGCCCGCGGCCAGCGCCTGGTAGCGCCGGACCGGGACGGGGAGGGCGACGATGCGGCGGGCGATCCCGTCGGGGTCGATCCGCACCTGGACGGCGGAGTCGGCCTTCGAAGCGGACTCGCCGCTCGTCTGTCCGGCTGCGGACTTCGCTCCGCTCTTCGCAGCCGCGGCCCCGGCCGCCGCGGACTGGCCGCCCGACCCGTTCCCCGACGCCCCGCCCTCCTCGTCGCTCCGGGGCGCGAACGGCGTCGCATCTCCGGCCCGCAGCACGGCGACGTAGGCCCCGTAGGTGGGCTTCGCCTGCTGGTTGCTCAGGTTGGCCCATCCGCTGGCCAGCCCGAGGTCCGTGCTCGCCAGGAAGTAGAGCCATCGGCCGCCCTTGTCCCAGGCGGGGGAGGCCGCGTCGGCCATGGCGTCGGTGAGCGCGGTGGCCTTCCCCGTCTCCAGGGACCACACCACGATGCGGTGGAAGTGGTTCGGGTATTCCTTCGCGTACGCCAGCCACTTCGAGTCGGGGGACCAGGTGAGGTCGAGGCCGCCCCGGTTCTGGATCGTGCCGTCCGTGTCCGCGGTGACCCGCTTGCCGGAGGCGACGTCGAGCACGTGGATGCGGGCGCGCTGGTCGACCCACGCGATGTGCTTCCCGTCCGGCGACCAGGTGGCCGACCAGGCGTACCTCGTCTGCTCTCCGAGCGGGATCGCCCGCGGCGTCTCGAGTCCCTTCTGGTCGCCGACCAGGAGTCGGTAGCCCTCCCCGGCGTCCGAGAACCACGCCACGTGCTCGCCGTCCGGGGACCACATGGGCGAGCGGTCGGCCGCGCCCGGCGAGCGGGTGAGGTCGCGGACGTCGCCCTCCTCGGCCGGCACCGTGAAGATGTCGCCGCGCGACTCGAACAGGGCTCGCTTGCCGGTCGGCGACAGCGAGGCCGAGGCGATCTCTCGGCTCACGTCCTCCCAGTGGGGCATGGCCCACGGGAAGTCGCCGCGCACGGTGATGTCCAGCTTGTCCGCCTTCCCCGTAGCCGGGTCCAGGAGCCAGATCCAGCCGTCCTCCTCGAAGGCGAGGGCGTCCTTCGCCCCGCCACCCAGCGTCTTCACGTCGGCGTCGGTGAAGTGGGTGACCTGCGCGAGCGCCTTCGTGGACGGGTCGTAGGACCACACGTTGGTCGTGTGGTCGCGGTCGGAGAGGAACCAGATCTCGTCACCCAGCCACACGGGCCACGTGTCCGTGGTGCGTTCGTTGGGGAGCTTCGTCTCGTCCAGGGTCTTCCGGTCCAGGATGGTGAGCGGCGTGTTCTGGCCGCCGCGGTAGTTCCGGAACTCGGTGTCCCAGCGATCCACCCGGTCGACCACCAGCCGACGGCCGTCGGGCGAGAAGGAGCCGCGGAAGGCCATGGCCTCGGGCACCGGGTGCGGCGGGCCGCCCGCCGCCGGGACCAGCCACAGGTGCGCGTAGGGCACGGGCGCCGAGCCGCGGTCCGAGGCGTACAGCACCTCCTTGCCGTCCGGCGTCCAGCCGCGCGCGTAGGACGGCGACGGGTGCCAGGTGAGCCGCCGGGGCTCCCCGCCCTCCGAGGAGACCACCCATACCTGCGGGCTCCCCGTGCGGTTCGAGGTGAACGCCACCCACTTCCCGTCGGGCGAGAAATGGGGGTCCGTCTCGATCGCCGGCGTCGAGGTGAGCCGCCGGGCCTCGCCCCCGGTCCGGCCGACGACCCACAGATCGCCGCCGTACTCGAACGCCACCTGCGTGGCGCTCAGGGTGGGCTCGCGCAGGAGCCGCGTGCCGCCCGTGTCCGCCCCCGCCTGGGCATACAGGGGCGATGCGGGGGAGAGGAGGGCGGCCAGCGCGACGAAGCAGGCGGGGACGATGCGAGCGTGACGCACGGCGACGTCGAGCATGGAGGCTCCTGGTTCGCGGTGGGCGGGGTGCCGGCGGCTTCCAAGATCGGGGGCACGGGCCGGCGGCGCGAGCGCTTGACACGGATCGGCAACCGGATGTGATTGGAGGCTCGGTCCCGGTCCTGGTTCGGCCACTCGTTCCCACGCTTCCGAAGGCGGTGTCCGCGTGAACCACGCCGCACCCGCGCAGCCCGGCCTCGTGCGCGCCGTCGGTCGCTGGGAGATCGTCGTCATCTCGGTGAACCAGGTCGTGGGGAGCGGCGTGTACCTGCTCCCGGCGGTCGCCGCCGCGGTGCTCGGCGCCGCCAGCCTCGTGGCGGTGGTGGCGGCGGGGGCCGCCGTGAGCCTGGTGGCGCTGTGCTTCGCCGAGGCGTCCAGCCACTTCGACCAGCCGGGGGGCGCCTACCTGTACGCGCGGGAGGCGTTCGGGCCGCTGGTGGCCTGCGAGGTGGGGTGGATGTGCTGGCTGGCGCGCGTAGCGGCGGTCGCGTCGCTGGCCAACGGGATCGCGCTGGCGGCCGGCTACCTGTGGCCGGCGGTGGGCTCCGGGTGGGGGAGAGGGGTCGTCATCCTCTTGCCCCTGGCGCTCCTCGCCTGGATCAACGTGGTCGGGGTGAAGGCGGGCGCGCAGGCGGCGGTCGTGCTCACCGTCGCCAAGGGGCTCCCGCTCCTCTTCTTCATCGGTGTGGGCGCCTGGTTCGTGGACTGGTCCGTCGTCGCCGACCTCCACGTGCCGGGGTCCGCCGGGCTCGGCCGCGCCGCCCTCCTCCTCCTGTTCGCCTACGCTGGCTTCGAGAACGCGCCCGCGGCCGCCGGTGAGTATCGGAACCCGCGCCGCGACGTGCCCTTCGCCATGCTGGCCACGGTGGTGATCGTCACCGTGCTGTACGCGGGCGTCCAGCTGGTGGCGCTGGGGACCCTGCCGGACCTGGCGCACGCGTCCTCCCCCCTCGCGGCGGCGGCCGGGCGCTTCGCGGGCCCCGGTGCCGCACTCCTGCTCACGGTCGGAGCCCTGGTCTCGATGCTGGGGACCAACGCGAGCGCCACGCTGGCCGGCCCGCGCTACCTCCTCGCGCTGGCGGCCGACGGGTTCGGTCCGCGCGCGCTGGGCCGCATCCACCCTCGCTACCGCACTCCCGCGGCGGCCATCCTCCTGCAGACGACCGCCTCCGTGCTCCTGGCGCTGTCGGGCACCTTCGTGACCCTCGCCCTCCTGTCGCTGATCGCGCGGCTGCTCACCTACGTGACGACGGTGGCCTCGGTGCCGATCCTGCGACGCAGGCTAGGGAACCCTCCCGGGACGGTCCGGTTGCCGGGCGGCCCGCTGATCCCGGGGGCGGCGCTGCTCGTTTCGCTCGGACTCCTGGGGAGCTCGAGCCGTGCGAGCCTCGTGGCGGGGGGCGTGGCGCTCCTGGCCGGAGCGGGGCTCTACCTGTTCCGGAGGGCGCCCACCGCGGACCCGGCGGTCTCGCCCCCCTCCTGAGCTGGCCCCGCCGGGCCCGATTCAGCTTCCGCCGATCGAGTCGACGCGCGCGGTGCGCGCCCGGGCCGAGTCCTGGATCTGCAGCGCCTTGCGTACGCCGCTGGCGCCGGGGATCGGCGTCTCGCCCAGGACGCTGTCGCGCTGGCGGGTGGTGAGGGTGTCGGCCGGGGTCTTCTTCGACGTTCGGCCCGAGCCGTCCGGGCAGGCCACGAGGAAGAGGCCGGCGACCAGGATGAGCACGTGCGTCCTCACGGAGACCTCCGGTGCTGGGGGAGGGGTCGCTGGCGCGAAGCTAGGGACCCGGAGCGGCGCCGGGAAGGCGGGGGACCGCCGCACGGAGAGCACCCGGTCGGGGCTTTCGACCCGGCGTTCCATCGTGACGCGCTTCCGAGGCGCCGCGGCCCTGGCAGCGACGAGAGGGGCCGGCCTCCGGGCCGGCCCCCGTCGCATCAGCGTCCGCCGGTCCCGTTCGCGCCTGGAAACGACATCAGATTATGCACTACAACTGTATGGTAGGACATTGTTTGACTACGACTGTATGACCCCGTGTCGATCCGCGGATGCCCCGCCTCGGGCCCCCGACCACTCGGCCGGCACGGGGGCTTTCCAGCACCGCATGTTCTTGCCGTCTCCGGTGGCGCTGGCTCAGCCTGCCCCGGGTGGCTCCTCCGGCACCGGTGAGGCGCTCATGCCCCCGACAATGCGCCAGGTGCCGTCCGCTCGGAGCCACGTGTGCGTGAGCCGACTGTCACCGCTCGACTCCGTTCCGTCCGCGGTCCTGTAGGTGGTGTGGACCGTGTAGAAGGTGACGGCCACGTCCCCCACGACCGTGACGGACAGGGGGTGGAGCTCGTAGTCGAAGTCGCCGGCGCGGATGAACTCGAACTGCTTCTGGACCATGGCGAGGAGGGCCGCGTGGTCCACGGGCTCGGACGTGGCGTGGGGCCAGTCCGCGAGGTGCGGGTCCCACAGGGCCATGAAGCCCTCCACGTCGGCGGCCTTCCACAGCCTCCAGTAGGTCGTCTCGCGCTCCCACACCTGCCGCTGCCGGGGCGACAGTCGCTCGGGCGAGAGCTGCTGCGCGCGGATGGCCGACGGGGCCGCCACGACCAGAGCCGCGAGCGTCGCCGCCGTGAAGAGGGTCGACCGCGCGGCGGCCCGGAGGCGCCGGTCGTACTCACCCATGCTACTCCTCCTCGAGCCAGGCTCGCGCCTCGATCTCCACGAGCATGCGCGGATCGATGAGGCGACTCACCTCGACCATGCTGGTGGCGGGCCGCGGCTCGCCGAAGAACTCCGCGTGCGCGAGCCCTACCTCCTCCCAGTCGTCGATGTCGGTGACGTACACACGGGTGCGGACGACATCGGCCGCGGTGGCTCCCAGTCGCTCGAGGGCGGCTACGATGTTCGTGAGGGCCTGCACGGCCTGCCGGTATGCATCCCCCTCGCCCACGAGCTCGCCGGACCGGTCCAGCGCCGTGGTGCCCGACACCTCGACGAGCGGGCCGACCCGCACGGCCCGCGAGTAACCGACGCGCGCCTCCCACTCCGTGCCGGAGCCCACCCGCCTGCGGATCATGGGGCGGGCGCTCCGCAGGTCGCCGTTTCCGCCGCCGCGGGCTCGCGCCACGCCGCGACCACCGCGAAGCCGGGCTCGCGCCAGCGCACCTCCGGCGACAGGCGGGCCTCCCGCAGCCACCCGAGCTCCTCCCGGAGCGGGAAGTACGTATCCTCGTCCGCCCAGGCGGAAAGGTAGCCCTCCGCCTCGGCGCGGCTGCAGGAGCGCTCCAGGTGCGTGAGCCACGCCTCCCGCTCGGCGGCGTCGGTGGAGGGCTCGCCGGCCAGGAAGCGGTCGGCCGAGACCAGCGCTCCGCCCGGACGCAGCGCCTGCGCGCAGCGACCGTAGAAGGCGCGCTTGGCGGCGGCGGTGGGCACGTGGTGGAGCGCCAGGGAGGCCACGATCGCGTCGCAGGCCGGGAGTGGAGCCTCGAGGAAGTCGGCTTCGATGAGCCGCACCGGCGGACCGCCGTCGAGGCCGGCCCCGGAGAGCCGGTCCCGCGCCGCCGCCAGGATCTCCGGATCCACGTCGATGCCGGTCAGACGCGCGCCCGGACGCACGGCCAGGCACGCCGCCGCCAGGGCACCCGTGCCGATCCCCACGTCGACCACGTCCGGCGTCGCCGCGGGGAGGTCGCCGAGCACGGCCGCGGCCTCGCGCAGCATCGCCGCGTACCCGGGCACGAACGCCCGGATGCTCGCGTCGTACTCCTCGAGCACGATCCGCAGGTGGCCCGCCACGCTCATGCTTTCCCCTGTTCGGGAGGCCCGGACGCGACGGCTGGTCCCGGCCGTCCCGGGCCCCGCGGCCGGCGTTCGAACGCAACATAGGCCACCAGGCCGAGCGCCGCCGTGCCCAGGGCGCCGAGCACGGCCGGGAGGCCGTAGTCCGGCTGCGTGATCTCCATGCCCACGACGACGACCAGGATCGCCATCGGGATGGCGGCCATCACGGTGACGCCCGCGTCGCCCACGGGAATCCGGAAGGCGCCCCGGAGCTCCGGGGCGCGCCGCCGGAGCGCGATGAGGGCGCCGAACTCGAGTGACAGCGCCATGGCGTACAGGAGGACGTCCGCCACCACCAGGCCCTCGAGCGGGATGAGCGCGAAGGCCGAATAGAACAGGGCGGCGAACAACACCGCGTTGCGGGGCGTCCCGTTCCGGTCCGTCTTCGCGATGGCCGCGGGCAGCATGCCGTCCTCCGCCATGGCCAGGGGGATGCGCGAGTAGGCGAGAAGGAGCGAGTTGTACAGGGCGAGGGCGCTCAGCATGCCTCCGAGGGCGACCGCCACGGCGAGCGCGGGCCCGGCGCCGCCGCCCGCCATGCGCGCGATCTCGGGCCACGGCCGGCCGGGCCACGCCGCCCAGTCGGTGGCCGCCAGGGCGGCGGTCAGGGGCACCAGGTAGTTGAGCACCACGAGGGGGACGCCCCATGCCAGGGCGCGGGGGTAGCTGCGGGTGGCGTCCACCACCTCGCCCTGCACGGTCGAGGCGTTGTCCCAGCCGATGTAGTTCCACAGCGCCAGGGAGAGGGCCACGCCGATGGCGCCCACTCCAGCGTGCTCGGGCGCGTGGAAGGGGGCCCACGGGACGTGGTGGATGTGAGGGAGCGCGGAAAGGACGACCGCGGCGAACGCGGCGAGGATCAGCCCGCCGGCCACCACCGAGACGCGGCCCACGGGGAGCGCACCCCGCAGGTTGATCGCCGTGGCGCCCCAGATCACCACGAGGGCCACGATCCACTGCCGGCCGGCGGTCAGGTGAGGAAAGAAGTAGGCCAGGTACGTGTTGAACATGACCGGGTAGATGGCCATGTCGAACAGGGAGTACATCCAGGTCCACCATCCGTTCTGAAACGCCCAGAACCGGCCAAAGGCCCGGTATACCCACCGATAGTAGCCGCCTTCCTCGGGGAGCATGCTGGCCAGCTCGCCCACGATGAGGGCTTCGGGGACCGACCAGAACACGGGCACGAGCAGGAGGATGAGCAGCCCCAGCCCCGGTCCGACCCGGGCCACCAGCTCCTCGGTCGTGTACGGCCCTCCCGAGGTGCAGAAGTAGAGGATGAAGACGAGGGGAAGGGTGGAGAGGGTACGGCGCAGCTTCACCGGCGGCTCCGACCTGGAGGCGGCCGTCGGCGAGGCCGGGCCGTGGTCGGTGTCGTCAACGGCCGTCCCGTCGGGGGAGGAGGATCGACCCCACGTGCTCGTCCACCTCCCGGCGCGTGAGGAGGATCAGCAGGGCCTCCGTCTCGGTGAGGATGCCGAGCGCGCCGGCCGGGACGATGATCCAGTCCAGCCTTCCGGGGAGGAGCAGGGCGGACACGATGAAGGCGTACAGGGCCACGGCCGCGACCTTGGCGGAGTACAGGTGGAGATTTCCGAAGCGCCGGAAGCGGATCCAGCCCGCCCCGATCGAGACCACGAACAGCCCCACCCAGGCGAGGACCAGGACGGGGTGTGCGCGGAGCAGCTCGGGGCGAAGGAGCCACAGCCACACCGCGCAAGAGGGGAGGAGCAGGTTGTCTGCGAGCGAGTCGAACCGTGCGCCGAACGCGGTGCCACCCGATCCCAGTCTCCGGGCCGCGAAGCCGTCCGCCGCGTCCGTGAGGCCGGCCAGGAGAAGGCCCCAACCCACGGTGCCGGCTCGTCCGGTCAGCGCCGCCACCCACAGGAGCGGGACCAGCGCCAGGCGGATCGCGGTGAGCAGGTCCGGCAGACGGGCCAGCGCTCGGATCATGGGGTCGCCTCCAGGGTCCCGGGCTCGGCCGACCGCCGGCCGGACCGCACCATGATCGCGACGCGGGCCGGCCGCGTCCATAGCCGGCCGGCGCCGTCGTGGCATCGCCGGACACGGCCCGGGGAACCTCGTCCGGGCCCGCCGCCGTCGATAGCTTGCCGGCCGGTGCCGGCCGGCCTCGCGCCGCGCACGCTCCCCCAACGAGCAGGAGACGCCCCGCCATGCCGACCCCACGCGACCGTCCCCCCACGAACGCCCTGCTGCGCTCCGCCGCCGAGCGCTCCATCCGTTACCTGGAGGACGTGCCGGGTCGCCGCGTCACGCCCGACCCGGAGGCCGTGGCGGCCCTGTCGCGCTTGGACGAGCCGCTTCCCGCCGGTCCGCGTGATCCCGGCGAGACCCTGGCCCTCCTGGACGAGGTCGGCTCGCCGGCCACGGTGACCAGCACCGGGGGCCGCTATTTCGGGTTCGTGGTGGGCGGCGCCCTCCCGGCCACGGTGGCCGCCAACTGGCTGGCGGCGGCCTGGGATCAGAACGCCGGGGCCGTGGCCCTGGCCCCCGGGTGCGCGGCCCTCGAGGGCGTCGCGCTGCGCTGGGTGCTCGACGTCCTCGGCCTGCCCGCCGGGTCGGGGGTCGGCTTCGTCACCGGCGCCACGGCGGCCAACCTGTGCGGCCTGGCCGCGGCCAGGCATGCCCTCCTGGAGCGGCGGGGCTGGGACGTGGAGGCGCGCGGTCTGTTCGGGGCTCCCGAGATCACGGTGGTGGTCGGGGACGAGGTGCACGTCAGCCTCCTCAAGGGGCTCGGCCTGCTCGGGCTGGGCCGCGAGCGCGTGGTGCGCGTCCCGACCGACGCGCAGGGACGGATGCGGGCCGACGCCCTGCCGCCCCTGTCGGATTCCACGGTGTTATGCCTGCAGGCCGGCAACGTGGACACGGGGGCGTTCGACCCGGCCCCGGAGCTGTGCGCGGCCGCGCGAGAGGCCGGCACCTGGGTGCACGTGGACGGCGCCTTCGGGCTGTGGGCCAGGGTGTCTCCGGACCGGTCCCGGCTGGCCCCCGGGTTCGAGGAGGCGGACTCGTGGTGCCTGGATGCCCACAAGTGGCTCAACGTCCCGCAGGACTGCGGCATCGCCATCTGCCGCGAGCCCGAGCACCTGCGCCGGGCCATGGTGGTGAGCGCCGGGTACCTGGTGCTCGGCAAGGAACGCGAGCCCTATTCGTTCACGCCGGAGATGTCGCGAAGGGCCCGCGGCGTGGAGGTGTGGGCGGCGCTGCGCTCGCTGGGCCGATCGGGCGTGGAGGAGCTCGTGGACCGCTGCTGCCGCCACGCGACGCGCTTCGCCGAGGGCCTGTCGGCGGCCGGTTTCGAGGTCCTCAACGACGTGGTGCTGAATCAGGTCCTGGTCTCGTTCGGGGAGCCGGAGACCACTCGCCGCGTGATCGCGACGCTGCAGGCCGACGGGACCTGCTGGTGCGGTGGCACGACCTGGCACGGCCGCACCGCCATGCGCATCAGCGTCAGTTCGTGGGCCACTACGGACGAGGACGTCGAGGTGAGTCTGGAGGCCATGCTGAGAGCGGCGGGGTCGGTCGAGGCCTAGCCCGCCGCGCCGCGGCGGCCCGTCCCTAGTCCTCGCCGCGGTGACGGCGGCGGACCTTCCGGGCCCGCTTCAGCCGGCGGCGCGCGTCACCCCCGGATTCGCCCGGCCGGCGCTCCTCGACGTGCACGCCGCCCATGAGGGCCAAGCCCCGCACCCGGAGGACGGGGGCCCCGGGGTCGGTCACGGGCTCGAGCTGGCGGTGGTCGAAGCCGCCCATGATCCCGAGTCCGTGGGCCTCCACGCGAATCCCCGGCGGGACCAGGATGTGCACGCCTCCCATCACGGCCAGCACCTCGACGTCGGTGACCGGGGCCCCGAAGCGGGCCTGCCGGAAGTCGAGCTCGACGCCTCCCATGGCGGCGAGCACGCGGATCTGGCGCGGGGGGACCCACGCCCCCTCGCGGCTCGATCCACCCAGGAGGGCGAGCACGTAGCCGTGATCCCGGGGCGTGACGCCGGGCTCGACGCCGAAGGCGTCCTCGGCGGGGGACGTGGGCGTGGGCCGGACCTCGGCCTCGACCGGCAGGGCCGGGAGGTCCCGGACGAGGGCGTCGAGTGCACCGCGGTCGCGCGCGGCGATGGCCGCGTCCAGCCGCCGCTCGAGCTCCTCGACCTCCAGGTGGTCGCGCGAGAAGTGCCGCGTGAGCTCCTGGATGGTGGCCTCCCGCTCCTCCTCGAGCGTGCGCGCGGGGCGAGTCGGCGGTCCGGCGTCCGCGCTCATGTGCGCTGCTCCGTCTCCACGCTGCTCCTCCCTCCGGGCTCCGAGCGGCGGTCCCGCACCCGTTCCTCCGCGAGGAGCGGACTAGCCGATGTTGGGATCCAGACCCAAGATCGCCCCCCGCCGGCCGGCCGTCGAGTCGGCGGCGCGCTCCGTTAGCCTCGGATCGCGGGCGCCGACGGTGCCCGGGCGGCTACAGCCGCCACAGGTAGCTGGCCTTGATGAAGAAGCCGTCGTTCACCCGGCGCAGCCCGGGTCCCGAGAAGCTGAACGCCCGGGGCTGGGTGAACAGCACGCCGTAGCCGAAGAAGAACACGGTGCCCGGCGACGGCTTGTAGGAGAACAGGACGTCGTTCCGGTAGGTATTCGAGGTGAAGCCCGCGCCCGACGCATAGGCGCCGGCGGCGGTGTCGAACGGTGCCAGCGGCTCGCCGGTGCGCGGGTCGCGCAGCGTCGCCTGGCGCTGGGCCACGTACTGGCCGATGTAGCGGACGAACAGGGGCCGGCTGAGCTGGAAGTCGACCTCGAGCCGCGGGATGTTGGCGAGGGCGAACTCGGTCCCGTCGCGCGACCGGGTGATGCGGTCGTGGACCCAGGACGCCGACACCCGGAGGGCCTGGGTGGGCTTCCATGCCAGCGACAGCGTCGTGTTCAGCTCCCGGCCCTCGCTCGCCTCCTCGAAGATCGCGGCCCCGCCGTACGACCCGCTCCCCGACGCCTGCAGTGCCCGGTTCGGACTCGAGAATCCCAGCGAGCCCCTCCAGAAGTGGTGCGTTCCGGCCGGCACCCGGAAGGCGACGGTGTCCGCGCCGCGCACCACCCCGTAGCCGGCGAAGGCGGCCGTGTCGAACCGGACGGGGTTGTCGTTCAGGCTGGTGTTCACGCTCCACCCGCCCCGCAGGGTCGCGTTCCAGTTGTTGCCGTACGTCCCCTCGAGCGGGCTGCGGGCGTGCAGGAAGTCCTCGTAGCGCCACAGCGGCTGGACCATGAAGTAGGTCGAGAGCTGCTCGATCAGGGCCCCGGGCGCGCCGTACCAGGTGAAGCGGTTGAACAGGCGCCCGGAGACGATCCCCGTGCGGTTCACGAAGCCGCTCTGCGCCCGGAAGCCGGGGCTCACGCCCTCGAACTCGAAGTGGTTGCCGTAGTTCCTCCCCGTGCGGTCGCCGAGCACCACGTCCCACAGCAGCCCGTCGTTCGAGCCGGTGCCGTCCCCCGTCCACGAGCGCACCAGCTGCAGCTGCGAGAACCACTTCTTGAGCCACACGACCCGCGCGTCGCCGCCCGCGATGCGGTTGTAGGCGCTCCCCTCGATCCGGTCGGTGTACACGAGGCCGAGCGTGGAGCTGGCCCCGAGGTCGCGGCGCACCCGCAGCAGGTTGAACACCGGGTTGTCGCCCGTGAGCGGGTCGCGCGTGTCGACCGCGCCCAGGTACGCCACGTTCGTGGAGCCCACCTTGCCGATCAGCTTGGCGCCGGCCACCGGCTGCACGATCTGACGGGTGTAGATGAGCGTGTTGGGGGTGTCGTACTGCTCGAGGCCGTCCAGGAAGAAGGGGCGCTTCTCGGGATAGAACAGGGCGAAGCGCTGGTTCACCGTCACCTGGGCCACGTCCGCCTCGACCTGCGAGAAGTCGGGGTGGGCCGTGGCGGCCAGGCCCAGATTGTTGGTGATCCCCCAGTGCAGCGTGCCGCCCACCTCCGGCGTGGTCGTGTAGCCGTACCCCGAGCTCCCCGGCGCGCCGTCGATCCGCGTCGTGACCTCGGGGTTCACGTCCATGACCAGGCCGCGCTCGAGGTCGTGGAGCCCGACCAGCGTCCCGGACTGGATGAGGAAGCTGGCGTTGGCCCTCACCACCGGGGTCCAGGTGTCCTCGTAGGCCGAGTGCTGCACCTTCCGCACGACCTGGAGCCCCCAGGTCTGCGTCTTCGTGCTCTGGTAGCGGAGACTCTTGAACGGGATCCGGATCTCGACCTGGTAGCCCCAGTCGGTCACGTGGCCCCGGGACCGCCACACGAAGTCGGGGTTCAGGTCGACGTTGCCGTCGAAGCGGCCATGGGTGTTGTTGCCGCCCGCCGTGCCGAACTGGCCCTCGCTCCGCACCCCGTCCTCCTGGATGCCCAGCGGGTTGACCGCGAACTCGAGGGCCCGCCGGTGGTCGTCGTAGGTGTCGAGGAGGATCTGGACGTTGTCGTCGGCGTCGATCGCGTCGCGGTCGGCCAGGGTGGCGCGCACGGCGCCGCGGCCGTGTGGCTCGAAGGCGCGCACGCCGAAGTAGATGGCGCGCGGGCCGTACCACACGAGAATCTCGGTCGAGTCGGTGGCGGGGAGCCCGTCGACGGGCTGGTACTGCGAGAAGCCGGTGAGCACGGCGGCCCGCCGCCAGGCGGCCTCGTCCAGCTCGCCGTCGATCGTGACCTCGGCCGAGTCGATCCGGGGCATCCGGACGGAGATCTGGTGGGCCCTGCCGTCGTAGACGCGACCGGAGTCCTGGGCTGGGAGAGCGGCGTGGGCCGTCGTCAGCGCGAACAGTAGTGGAACCAGCACGTATGGGCATCCAGGGCTCAGAGTGAGCGCTACAGGGTGCCGGGCGGGGGCACGGGCGTCAAGGGATGTCTCCCCAGCGTTCCCGCGTCGCGGCTCCCGGCCCGATGCCGCGCTCGTCCAACGTGCGCCGCGGACCGGTTCGTTCCCGGGCGAAATCCGGCTGAGAGGCGCCCGGGCCGGTGCCCGGTTCCAGGTGAGGAAGGGCCGTCGCGCCCCGATCCGGGCGCTACGCGGCGACCCGTTCCAGCCGCTGCCGAAGCCTGCGGAGCTCTCGTCGGGACTCGCTCCCGCTTCGGCCTTGCGTCAGGAGCTCACGCAGGGCCCCGAGCTCCTCCAGGACGTCAAAGCCCGGCGGGTGGATGGTGTGGGTCGCGAGGACCTGGTTGGAGGGCACGGCGTCCCGATCGAGGAGCAGCACACTCGCGCCCGCCCGAGACAGGAGGGTGGCCAGCCGTGCCCCGGCGCCTCACACGACGGCGCCGAACAGCCGTCCGACCGCGGCGGTGATCGCCATGGCGAGCGCGCCCCAAAACGTCACCCGCAGCACGCCCCGCGCGATCGGGGCACCGCCCGCCCCGGCGGCGAGCCCACCGAGCAGGGCTAGCGAGACCAGGGACACCGCCGACACCGAGATCACGATGCTCGTCGGAGGAACTACGGCGGCGGTGACCAGGGGGAGCGCGGCGCCGGCCGAAAAGGTGGCCGCCGATGCCAGGGCGGCCTGGACCGGCCGCGCCATCTGGACTTCTGAGATCCCGAGCTCGTCGCGGGCGTGCGCGCCGAGAGCGTCCTTCTCCATCAGCTGGTCCGCGACCCGGCCCGCAAGGTCGGGATCGAGCCCTCGCTTCACGTAGATCGAGCGCAGCTCCTCGCGCTCCGGGCCGGGCATGGTCTCCAGCTCGTGGCGCTCGCGACCGAGGTCGGCCTTTTCGGTGTCCGACTGGGAGCTGACGGATACGTACTCGCCGGCCGCCATCGACATGGCCCCTGCCACGAGCCCGGCGACGCCCGCTACGAGCACGGCGCTGCGACCTGCCTCGGCGGCCGCCACGCCCACCAGGAGGCTCGCCGTCGACACGATGCCGTCGTTGGCGCCGAGGACTGCGGCGCGCAGCCAGCCGATGCGCTCGCTGCGGTGGCGCTCGGCGTGGCGGGAGGCCGGTGCGCGGGGGGTCACGGGAGCCCGCTCACCGCGACCCGCCTGCCGGTCGCGTCGAAGGTGAGCCGTGCCCGGGTCCCGTCACGGCTCCTCCTTCACCCTGACCTCGACCGTGGCGCGCGTCCGCTCCCACGCCAAGGCGATGGAGCCCTCGCCGGCCTCGCCGCCCGCCACCGTGATCGTGAAGCGCTCGACGGGTCGATCCGAGCGCGTCACCGTGAGCGGAACGCGGACCAGGTCCTGATCCGGATGATACTCGGTGCCCCACTGGCCGTGCTGTCGGTTGACGATCAGGGTCCAGCCGTCGCGGCCGGGGATGGTCCACAGCGTGTAGGTCCCGGCCGGCACGGGCTGGCCGCCGATCTCCAGGTCGTGGTCCGTGATGAGCTGCGTGGCCGCGTTCGCTCCCGTGCGCCACACCTGGCCGAAGGGGACGATGCCGCCGAAGACCTGGCGGCCGCGCATGGAGGGACGGCCGTAGTCCACCGCGACCGTGGCGCTTCCGATCTCGGCGCTCGCCGTGTCCCGCGGCGACAGCGATCCGGGCTGCGGCCGGGCCGCCCAGGCCGTCTCGTGGGCCGCCAGATCCACCGACGGCACGCGTTCGACGGCGTACTTGGTCGTCGTGCCCGTCATGTCGAAGCTCCTGGCCCCGCCGTCGGGCCGGAGTTCGATCCGACCGCTCCCCCACTCGTCCGCGCTCAGCTCCACCGTGGACGCGCCGCCGCGGCGGAACGTGACGGGGAGCAGCCTCCGGCCCGCCACCGTCTGGATCGTGGCGCTGTCGGCCGATCCGGCGGCGAACCTCCGCGCGGCCATCTCCCAGAAGGCGAACAGGTCCTCGAAGAAGGGCAGGGGGTGGTCGCCGTCCGTAGCCACCGCGAAACGGCGGGTCGTGGTGTCGCGGCGGACCTCGACCCGGACACTGTCCCTCCCGTAGACGTAGTCGGCGATGGTCGAGGGCGCCGCGCCCGCCGGGCCCACCTCCAGGTGCAGGTGTCGGATCCCGCCGTCGACTCCGAGCACCGCGCGGTAGGACCGGACGCGGGCGGTCGGGTAGGCGGTGAGGCTCGAGCCCGACAGCGTGTCCCCGGACCAGGCGTAGCTCTCGAAGGCGACCGTGTCCCGGCCGAGGGTGGCCACGAACGAGCCGTTCGGCGGGGACTGGGCGGCGGCCGGCGGCGCCAGGCCGATCAGGAGGGCCGCGGCGAGCGACGGAAGGTGGATCAGCGTGTGCGAGGGCATGCGTCCTCCCCGGAGAGTCGTACGGTTCACGCTAGCGTGCCCGAAAAACGACGGCAACCGCGCTCAGGATCTCCAGTCCGATTCCGCTCCCGACGAGAGCCCGGCCGACGGCGGAGGTCACGGTCCGCGGCTCCTCGCCGCGGTGACCGCACCGCGCGTCTCGCTCATCGGCCCATCTCCCTGTCTGGAGGGACGAGGCTAGGAGTGCCCCTGGATCTCCCGCGGCCGATACGGAGCCTCGAGCCTCTCGATCTCCTCGTCGTCGAGGTCGAGGTCGACCGCCTCCACGGCCTCCTCGAGGTGATTCATCTTCGTCGCCCCGATGATGGGGGCGGTCACGCCCTCCCGGGCCAGGAGCCAGGCGAGCGCCACCTGGGCCCGTGTGGCGCCGCGTGCCCCGGCCACCTCTCCCACGGCCCGCTGGATCGCCTCCCGCTCCGGGAAGTCGTACATGCGGCGCGAGAAGTCGTCCGTCTCGCCGCGCTCCGTGGCCTCCCGCTCCGCCGGCGGACGGGCCAGGTAGCCGCGGGCCAGGGGACTCCACGGCACCAGGCCGATCCCCTCCTCGCGGCACAGCGGCACCATCTCCCGCTCTTCCTCGCGGTAGAGAAGGTTCCAGTGGTTCTGCATGGACACGAACCGGGTCCAGCCGTTGATGTCGGCCACGTGCTGGGCGCGCGCGAACTGGTAGGCGTACATGCTCGAGGCGCCGATGTAGCGGGCGTAGCCGGCGCGCACGCAGTCGTGCAGCGCCTCCATCGTCTCCTCGATGGGCGTCCCGTAGTCCCAGCGGTGGATCTGGTAGAGGTCGATGTACTCCAGGTCGAGGCGGCGCAGGGAGTCGCGCACGGAATCAAGGATGTGCTTGCGGCCCAGGCCGCCGCGGTTGGGGCGGTCCGAGTGGGGAAAGTAGACCTTGGTGGCGACGACGACCTCGTCGCGCCGGGCCATCTCGCCCAGCAGCCTGCCCGTCACCTCCTCGCTCGCCCCGCGCGAGTATATGTCGGCCGTGTCGAAGTAGTTGATCCCGAGCTCCAGGGCGCGCTCTATGAACGGCCGGGCGTCCTCCTCCCCCAGGACCCAGGAGCGCCACTCCGGGTCGCCGTAGCTCATCATCCCCAGGCACAGCCGCGAGACCTCGAGGCCGGTGTAGCCGAGCTTCACGTACTCCATGCCTTCCTCGCTGCAGGATCGTCTACAAATGTAGTCGCTCTCCGCCCGTCGCTTTCCGTGCGCGGTGGCGATGTCGTCCGCGCCCCGAGGCGAGCAAGGTTGGTGCCCGGTCCGCGGTTCAGCGGTCGGGGGTCGGGGCCGGTGACAGGGCCTCCGCTCCGGCGGGCGCGGAGGAGGCGGTGGCGGGCTCGCGGGGGGTGCGGTGCCGGTCGGCCCACGCCGCCCAGAAGGGCAGGAGCCACATCCCGAGGGAGACCCAGGCGACGGCCCGCGCGCTCGGCGGCGGAGGCGAGAAGGGACCGGGCAGCCACATCGCCGTCATCACCAGAATCCAGCTCCAGTAGGCGAACACGCCCGTGCGGTCGGCGGGCCGGGTGGCGCGTACGTACAGGAAGATGCCGGCCGCGAACAGGACGCCCTCGACGATCAGCGACCAGGCGACCGAGTTCCACAGCCCCAGCCCCACCAGCGGCGAGGCTCCGGGCCACAACGGCAGGTCGGGTCGGTGGACGATCACGTCCAGGACCCAGTGGCTGAGGACCAGGGCGCCCAGGAGTCCCGACGTGCCGCGGCTCACGCCGCGCCAGCGCGCCAGCCCGTAGGCGACGAGGCTCCAGGCGAGGGTCATGAGCAGGCTGTGGGACCACGGGTAGTAGTCGAACCGCAGCGGGCTCGCCGCCGTGATGCCCGGCACGATGCTGACGCGCTCGAGCCCGACCAGGAGGAAGACGGGCCACAGGAGATCGAGACCGAAGGCGGCGGCCACCAGCCACCCCAGGGAGACCGAGCGGGCCTTCTTCCTGGCCGCGAGCGCCACCGCCGCGTGTCCGACGAACATGGTCCCCTCTTCCCCGCCGCTATACGACTTCGAGCGCCTGCTCGAGGTCCGCGATGAGGTCCTGCGGCGCCTCGATGCCGACCGACAGACGGACCAGCCCCGGCGTGATGCCCATGCGCTCGCGCTCGGCCGGCTCGATGTCCGAGTGCGTCATGGTGCCGGGGTGCTCGGCCAGGCTCTCCGTGCCCCCGAGGCTCACGGCCAGCTTCACCAGCTCCAGCCGGTTCAGGAAGCGGAAGGCCTCCTCCTCGCCTCCGTCGATCTCGAACGAGAAGGTGCTCCCGGGGGCTACGCACTGGCCCTCGTAGATCTCCCGCTGCGGGCCGTGCTCGGGGAGAAAGCCCAGGTAGTGCACGCTGCGGATGAGCGGGTGGTCCCGGAGGAACTCGGCCACGTAACGGGCGTTCTTCATCTGGCTGGTCATGCGCAGCTTCACGGTCTCGAGGCTCCGCATGAGGAGCCAGCCGGTGTGCGGGTCGCACATCGTGCCGAGGATGGTGCGCATGCCGCGCACGGGCGACACGTGCTGCTCCGCGCCCAGGCAGGCCCCGGCGATGACGTCCGAGTGTCCGCCCACGTACTTGGTCAGGGAATAGAGGACGAGGTCGGCTCCGTGCCGGAGCGGCTGCTGCCACAGGGGCCCCAGGAAGGTGTTGTCGACGGCGACCAGCGGCCGGCCCCCCTCCTGGCCCGAGAGCGCCCTCGCCGCCTCCGCGCAGGCCTCGATGTCCACCATGGCGTTGGTCGGGTTGGCCGGCGTCTCCACGTAGACCAGCCCGATCCGGGCGGACGAGCCGGCCTCGCGGATCCTCCGGCGGGCCGCCTCGCGGTCGGCGGCCGGGAAGCCCACGTGCCGGATCCCGAACTGGGGCAGGATCCGGTTCAGGAGGAAGTCCGTGCCCCCGTACACGGGCTCGCTGTGCACGACCACGTCGCCCGGCCTCAGGAAGGTGAGGAGGGTGGTGGAGATGGCGGCCATGCCGCTGGAGAACACCAGGCCCGACTCGGCCCCGTCCCATAGCGTGAGACGATCCTCCAGGATCTCGAGGTCGGGATTGTTGATCCGCGAGTAGATGAGGCCCGGCTCCTCGGCAGGCGCGCGCTCCCGGAGGCCGTAAGCCAGCTCGAAAAACGCCTTCCCGTCCTCGGCGCTCTCGAACACGAAGGTCGAGGTCAGGAACAGCGGGCACTTCACGGCGCCCTCGGAGAGGGAGGGGTCGTACCCGTAGCTCATCATGAGCGACTCGGGACGTAGAGCCCGGTCGCCGATCATCCGCTGGTGACGGAGCTTCCCAGGTTCGGTCATGGCGAGCTATGCCCTCGTTGGGTGTGTTCGGCCGGTTCGGTTGGGGTCGCGAGGCGATCGGTGCGGATGGCCGCCCGGGCGAAGCTGGGCGCGTGGCAGGGGAGGGGCAAGGAGGAGGGGCGGCGAACCGGCCGCCCGCGGAAGGTCAGGGAGCGAACGGGTCCGTGGGCGAGCGCCGGGCCGCGGCGGGGCGGCGCTTGTCAGGCGTTGTCGGCGTCCTCCTCTCGGCGAAAGGCCATGCCGAGGACGACCCCCGCCACGAGCCCGATCACCAGGCCCACCGTTCCGTGGTGGAGGGCCAGGCCGACCGCCCAAGCCACGCCGGTCGCCAACCCGATCCAAGTCGCCATCTTCATCTCGGTCGGCTCCTGTCGAGGAGCGGGCCGAAGGGCGGACGATCGGGCGGACACGTGGGTCCGCGTCGCGTCGTCGGTGGCGGCGGTGCGAAAGCCGGGCGGAACATCGTCGCTTCTCCCGTTCGGGGACCGTGGTATGTCCTTCTCGCTCTCGGTCTCCCCTACGAGTGAGGCCGGGATCCGGTTTCGTGTCGCGTCGCCCAGGTCGCTCCCAGCCAGTCCCCCAGGAGGGCCGCCGGCGCCATGAGGACGAGGACGGCCAGCTGTGCCAGGGTGGAGGCATCGTCCGGCCGCTCCATGATGGACACCACGGCGCCCGCCGCGATCACCAGGGCCAGGCACAGAGCCGCGATCCGATGCCGCTCGCGTGCGATCCGACCCGCCAGCAGCCCCGCCAGGGCCGCGAACGCGATCCCGTACACGACCCGGCCCAGCATGGAGGAAAGGGTCGCGGCCGCGTGCGGGTCGCGGCCGGTGAGGAGGAACGGGACCAGCGTCGAGAACGCGAACACGACGTAGCCCGCCACGACGCCCAGCGCGATGCGCACGAGGTCCCTCCCGGTCGGAGGTGAGCTTCCGGCTCCCCCCAACCTACGGCGGGGGCGGCGGTCGCCGGAAGGGCCGGGCTGCCCCATACTGTAGCCGCTCGTCCGGCGGCCCCGGTGCGGTCTCCCCGGTCCCGGCGCGACGCCCCACGTTCCAGTCGACCAGGAGGCAGCGGTGCTCACCGTCCAGGACCTCGTCAAGGTCTACCCCGGCCCCGTGGCGGCGCTGCGGGGCGTCTCCCTCGAAATCGGAGACGGGATGTTCGGCCTCCTGGGTCCGAACGGCGCCGGCAAGACGACCCTGATGAAGATCGTGGCGGGCGTGCTCGAGGCCACGGCCGGCTCCGTGAATCTGGACGGGCACGACGTGCTGCACCATCCGGACTACGTCTGGGAGCGGCTCGGCTACCTGCCGCAGGAGTTCGGGTTCTATCCGCACCTGTCCGGCCGGGAGATGCTCGAGCACCTGCTGCGCCTCAAGGGGGTCGTCGCCCCGGCGGGCATGCGCCCCCTGTGCGACGCCCTCCTCGAGGAGGTCAACCTGCTCGAAGAGGGGGGCCGGAAGGTGAAGAGCTACTCGGGCGGAATGCGGCAGAGGCTGGGCATCGCCCAGGCGCTGGCGGGCGACCCCCGGCTCATCATCGTCGACGAGCCGACCGCCGGCCTCGACCCCGAGGAGAGGAACCGCTTCTACCGTCTCCTGGCGCGGCTGGCCGAGAACCGGATCGTGCTGCTCTCGACCCACATCGTCGAGGACGTCTCCGTGCTGTGCCCCCGCTTCGCCATCATCCACCAGGGGCGCCTGGTGGAGGAGACGACGCCGGCGGAGGCCCGCGCGGCCGTGGCCGGCCTCGTGTTCGAGGGACGGGTCGAGCCGGAACGGGTCGACGCCCTGGAGCGGGGCGGCCAGGTGGTGCGCTCCGTCGTGTCCGAGGGTCGCCACCACGTACGGCTGTACGTTCCGGACGGCCGTCCCCCCGAGGGATTCGAGTCCGCCGAGCCCACCCTGGAGGACGCCTACCTGGTGACGATCCGGCGCGTCTCGGGTCGCCTCGCGCCGGAGGAGCCCGAGCTCGCTTCGCAGGGGAGCGCCCCGGCGTGAGCCTCTCGCGCCTCGGCCGGATCTTCTGGCTGGATCTGACGCGGCACCTGCGGCGGCCCCTGTTCTGGATCTGGCTGCTGGTTCTTCTCCTGCTCGCCTGGGGGATGTCGACCGGCTCGGTCCGCATCCAGACCGGCGATACGCAGGTCGGCGGAACCCGGGCGTGGATCACGTCCGAGTTCGCTCTCGCCCAGATCCTCTCCGCCACGATCTTCACGTTCTACGTGTTCTTCGTGGCCGCCCTGGCGGGGACGACCGTGGTGCAGGACGAGGACGAGTGGAGGGTGGGGCCGCTTCTCCACGCGACGCCGCTCACCGCGGGCGAGTACATCGGTGGGAAGGCCCTGGCCGTGCTCGCCACGATCCTGGTGGTTCTCGTGGCGCATCTGGGGTTCATGGCCCTCTTCAACCACCTGGTGCCGACGGTCGGCCACGCCGACATCCACGGGCCGTTCTCGGCGCTCAACTATCTGGTCCCGGCCGTGGTGTTCGGGCTGCCGTCGCTGATCGGGGTCGCCGGGGTGAGCTTCTGGATCGGCACCCGCACCCGCCGGCCGGTCCTGGTCTACCTGTTTCCGCTGGTGCTCGTGGCCGCGATCGTCTTCCTGTGGGAGTGGACGCCTTCCTGGCTCGATCCGCGGGTCGATCGGCTGCTGATGTGGGCGGATCCGAGCGGGTTCCGTTGGCTCAGCCAGACGTGGCTCAAGGTCGACCGGGGCGTCGAGTTCTACAACACGGGCTCGATCACCTTCTCCGTCGGCTTCCTGGTCAGCCGGGCCGCGTGGGCGGGCCTCGGGGCGGCGGCTCTGTGGTGGACGGAGAGGAGCTTCGCGCGGTCCCTGCGCGGGCCGGACGCCGGCCCGTCCGCCGTCGCGGCCGCCCTGGCCGGCGGCGCCACGTCCCCCGGCCGGGCTCGCTCGCCGGAGGCATCGTGGCGCGGCGCCGCCCCGTGGGCGGTCGACCGACTCGGGGGCCACGGAGGGAAGCCGTGGGCCGGTCTGGCGGCGCTCCGGGTGGCGCGATCCGAGATCCGGGAGCTGTTCGCCTCCCCGGCCCTGTACGTGTTCTCGCTCCTCGTCCTGAGCCAGGTGCTCGGGAACGCGCTCGTCGGCGTGGGGCCGTTCGGAACGCGCGTGCTGGCCACGCCGGGCCAGGTGGCGGTCCGCGGGAGCGACACGCTGGCCCTCCTCGTCTGCCTCCTCCTCGTGTTCTACACGGTCGACGTGCTCGAGCGGGACCGCTCCAGCGGGCTCCTGTCGCTGTCTCGCGCCCTGCCGGTGGGCGAGGGCGTCCGGGTGGTGGGTAAGGCGCTGGCCGTGCTGGCCCTGCCGGTCGTCGTGCTGCTGGCCGCCGTGCTGGGCGGGGTGGTCGCGATCCTCGTGCAGCACACGGTTCCCGTTCGGATCGGTCCGTTCGCGTGGGTGTGGGGCGTGGGACTCATGCCCACCTTCCTGGTGTGGGTCGCCTTCCTGGCAGCCGTGCACGGCCTCACGGACAGCCGCGGGGCCACCTGGGCGGTGGGTCTCGGCGTGATCGGCCTCACGGTCTACCGCCAGGTGGCCGGCCACGGCACGTGGCTCACCAACTGGATGCTGTGGGGCTCCATGAACTGGACCGACATGGGCCTCTTCCCCCTCAACCGCACGCCCTTCTTCCTCAACCGACTGTTCTACGTGGCGCTCGCCGTGCTCCTCCTGGCGCTGGCGGCGGCCTGGGGGCGGCGGCGGGAGCCCGATTCGGTGGCCTGGTGGCGGCGGCTGCAGCCGGGCCGGCTGTCGCTCGGCGTCCTGCGCCTTTCGCCCCTGGCCGTCGGACCGGTGGCGGTGGGGCTGGCCCTGTGGCTGGGCGTCCAGCACGGCTTCCAGGGAGCGAAAGCCGAGAAGCAGGCGGCGGACTACTGGAAGAAGAACGTGGCCACTTACTGGCACGTGGCCACGCCCGCGGTCGCCCACGTGGACCTCGACCTGCGCCTGTGGCCGGGCCGCGGGCGGCTGCGGAGTGCCGGCACGCTGGTCCTGGTGAACCGCCAGGACACCACCCTGCGCCGCGTGCCACTGACCGGCGGCTTCTTCTGGGAGCACCCGACCTGGACCGTGGACGGGGACTCCGTCCAGCCGGAGGACCGGGCCGGCCTGTACGTCTTCTACCCCGACTCCGGCCTCGCGCCGGGCGATACCCTGCGGGTGGGCTGGCGCTACTCCGGTCGGTACCCGGACGGATGGACCAAGGACGGGGGCGGCACGGGCACCTTCGTGCTCCCGGCGGGCGTGGTCCTGACCTCGTTCGGCCCGATGCTGACGCCGATCCCTGGTTACGTGCCCGGCATCGGGAGCTCCAGGGAGCGGGCGTACGAGGCCCGCGACTGGCCGGATCGGTTCTGGGAGGGGCGGAACCCGCCGGCCTTCGGCGCCTCCACGCCCTTCTCCGCCCGCATCCGCATTGCCGGACCCCCGCAGTTCACCTACAACTCGGTCGGGCGCCTGGTGACCGACAGCTCGGCGGACAGCCTGCGCACGGTCGTGTGGGAGACGGATCACCCGGTGCGGTTCTTCAACGTCGTCGCGGGCCGCTGGGCCGTTCGGGAGGGGGACGGCACGGAGGTGTTCTACCACCCGGCGCACACGTACGATCTCGATGAGATCGCCTCGGCCCTCCAGGCTGCGCGGCGCGATTACTCCCGCTGGTTCGCGCCCTATCCCTGGGAGCAGCTCAAGCTGAGCGAGTTCCCGGACCTGGCCACCTACGCGCAGGGCTTCCCCACCGACATCACCTTCTCGGAGGGCATTGGCTTCCTGGCCAGGAAGGGAGACTGGAACCTGGCGCCGTACATGGTCACGGCGCACGAGTCCGCCCACCAGTGGTGGGGCAACATGGTGACGCCGGGAGAGGGTCCGGGCGGGAACGTGCTCTCCGAGGGTCTGGCGCACTTCTCCACGGCCATGCTCCTCCAGGCCGAGAAGGGCGACGCGATCCGGCGGGAGTTCATGCGCCGCATCGAGTCGGACTACGCCGACTCTCGCCGGCCGGACCACGAGCGTCCGCTGGTGTGGACGGACGGCTCGCGCTCGGGGGACCGGGCGGTCACCTACGACAAGGGGGGGTGGGCCTTCTGGATGCTGATGGAGCACATGGGCCGGGAGCGGATGATGGAGGGACTTCGCGACTACGTGGCCCGCTACCGCGACGGGCCCGACTATCCCCTCCTGCCCGACTTCCTGCTCGTGATGCGCAGCCACGCGCGGGATGTGGACTCGTTCAACGCCTTCGTGCAGCGGTGGTTCTGGGAGGTGAAAGTCCCCGAGTACCGGGTGAGCCGCGCCGCGGCGCGCCCGGACGGACAGGGCGGCTGGGAGACCGAGGTGGCGCTCCATAACGATGGGACCGGGGATCCGCCGGTGGTGCTGGCGGTCGTGGCGGGGCATCGGGACTCCCTGGCATCCGGCCAGCCGGCGACCGCGGCGGGCGCGGCGGCGAGGGACGACTCCCCTGCGGGCGACTCGGCGTCGGGGGCCTCCGGAGGTGGGGGAACGACCGTGGCCCGGGACTCCTCCGGCTACCGGGCCGCCTCGGTCATCGTGCGGGTGCCGGCCGGGGGCGACACCACGGTCGTCGTCCCATCCGCCTTCCGGCCGGAGCGCGCCCTCGTCGACCCCGACGTCCACCTCCTGATGCTGGGCCGGAAGTCGGCGCGGCGGAAGGTGTCGGTGCCCGACGACTCGTCGGGCTGAGGACGCGCGGCGGACGGGGCGCGGCCGGTCGCGCCCCGGACGGATCGCGGGTCACGTGGCGGGCGGCTCGCCGCCGCCTCCACTGCCTCCGAGGGCCGCCACGACATCGGCGTCCAGGTGCAGGTCGAGCTGCGGGAAGGCGATGGTGATGCCGGCGGCCTTGAGGGCGTTCCACGATGCCTGCTGGAGCTCGGAGAGGACGATCCGCGCGCTCCACGGGTCGTCGATCCACACCGACGTCTCCCAGTCCACCGACGAGGATCCGAATCCAGTGAGCAACACCATGGGGTTGCGGGCCGAGTGCCGGCCGGGGAAACCGTTCGCCACACCCTCCAGCACCTGTCGCACCCTGGACATGTCGGATCCGTAGCTCACGCCCACGGGGGCCCTCACCCGGTACAGCGAGTCCCGCATCGTGAAGTTCTTGACCGTGGACGCCACCAGGGCGGAGTTGGGGACGATGAGCTCTTCGTCGTCTCGCGTTCGCCCCACGGTCGAGCGGATCCTCATCTCTTCGACGCGGATCACCTGGCCGTCCACCTCGAGCACGTCCCCGGGCTGGATGGAGCGTTCCACGAGGAGGATGACGCCCGACACGAAGTTCTGGGTGATGTTCTGCATCGCGAAGCCGATGGCTACCGCGAACAGGGCTCCCGCCGCGAACAGGGCGGACACGTTCACGCCCATCACGTCGAGGGCGAGGAGCGTGGCCAGGAGCATGATCGTGTAGTGCACCAGGCGCTGGCTCACCTGGGCGCCATGGCGGCGGTGCGCGCCCGTGCCGCCCACGAGTCGCTGGACCGCCCTGCGCACGAGCGAGGAGAGGACCCAGCCGACCGCCAGAACGACGCAGGCCGAGACGATCGACCCCAGCGTGACGACGGTCCCGGCGAGCCGGAACAGGTTCACGTCCATGATGTCGCGAATGGCCTGGAGGAGCTGGCCCCAGTTCATGTCGGCATCCTCGAGGACGGAGACGTGGCTGCCCCGTGCGGCCGCCGGCCGAGTCGGCGGCATCGCGTCCGCGGGACCGTCTGCACGAGACAGTACCGCCGGGAGGTCCGCAAGGTAGATGGCTGGCGCACCTCTTGCTCACCGTGGGCGGGGCCCCGGTCGCCGACGCGTGAACGGCGGGGGGACTCCCCGCGTGCCGTGCTCATCGAGCGGATTCGAATTCATGGAGGTCCAGGATGCAGGTCGGTGCAGGCGATCTCACTGCCACGGTCGTACGCGCTGTGTCCACGTGGGGGTTGCGCGTGCTCGGCGCGGGGGCGGTGCTGGTGATCGGCTGGAGCATGGCGAAATGGGTACGACGGCTGGTGCGCCGCGGTCTCTCGCACACCAGGACGGAGCCCGTGCTGATCGGTTTCGTCAGCGGTCTGGCCTACTATGGGCTCCTGGCGTTCGTGGCCCTCGCCGTGCTCAACCTGTTCGGCATTCAGACCACCTCCTTCGTGGCGGTTCTGGGCGCCGCGAGCTTCGCCGTGGGGCTCGCCTTCCAGGGTACGCTCGGTAACTTCTCCGCCGGAGTCATGCTGCTCATCTTCCGGCCCTTCTCGGCGGGCGACTTCGTGGAAGCCGGTGGAGTGTCGGGGACCGTCCGGGACATCGGTCTGTTCACGACGCGCCTGGACACGCCGGACAACGTCCGGATCCTGGTGCCCAACTCCTCGGTGTTCGGCAGCGTGATACGGAACTTCAACGGCAACGAGACGCGCCGCCTGGACCTGGAGGTCGGCATCGACTACGACGACGACATCGGGACGGCGATCGCCGCGTGCGAGGATCTCCTCGCCCGGGAAGGACGGGTCCTGTCCGAGCCGGCACCGGTGGTGGCGGTGGCGGGGCTGGGGGACTCCTCGGTGAAACTGATGGTGCGGCCGTGGTGCCGGACGGAAGACTACTGGCCGCTTCGCAACGACCTGACCAGAGGTCTCAAGGAAGGCCTCGAGGCGGCCGGCTGCAGCCTGCCCTTCCCGCAGCGAGACGTGCACCTGTTCGGATCCGAGGCGGCCGGGGAGGTCGCGTGAGGCGGGCGGCGCCGCTCGTCGTCTCGGCCGTCGCCGCCGGGCTCGTCCTCCTCCGGCCGGTCCCGCTCCGGGCCCAGAACGGCCCCTCGGACTGGAGCCTGGATGCGTTCGAGGCCGGGCCGGCCGCCGCGACGACCGATACCACTGGCTGGGGCGGCAGCGCCGACCTCGGCTTCACGCTCACGGCGGGCAACTCCAAGACCACGAACCTGTCGGTCGGCGGCAAGGTGGCGTACCGGCTCAAGCGCCAGGCCTGGACGCTGGGCGGTCAGTACCTCCGGGCCACCACGGACGGCGACCAGACGGCCAACCGGGGCACGGGAGCGCTCCAGTACGACTTCTACCCGACGGCGCGCTTCTTCCTGTTCGCGCGGGCCCAGGCCGGATTCGACAAGCCGGCCGGCCTGTCGCGCCGGCTCGCCCCCGCGGTCGGCGTCGGCTACCAGGTGGTGGCCACCGACGGGGTCACCCTGAGCCTCCAGGGGGGCGGCAGCTGGATCCAGGACCGGTTCGTGAACGACTCTACGGACGCGGCGGTGCACGCCGCGATCGGGCAGGACCTCACCTGGACGGTGAGTGGGACGACGGACCTCACGCAGTCGCTGACCTGGAATCCCAAGCTGTCCGACTTCGGTGAGTACCTCGTGCACGGCGAGGTGGGGCTGACGACGAGGATCGTGGGTGGTCTGGGGCTCAGCGTGAACTTCCAGGACGACTACAACTCGGACCCGTTCGTCGACCCGGGCACCGGTCTGCCGAGGAAGAAGAACGACCTCACGCTGGTGACGGGCCTGAGCTACAAGTTCTGAGTCGCCCGGTGCGCCGCCTTCCGGCGAGCGGCGGCGGGCTCTCGGGCCCTACCAGGGGCTGTCCGGTAGCGTAATGCGCGGGGCGCGTCTACCGAAGGTCCTGCTCGCTCCAGGCGTAGTGGACCGTGTACTCCAGTGTGGCGCGGCCTCCGGCCGGCACCGTGATCCTCCACTCGGCGTGCTCCGCGTCGGGCTTCGCGTGCCGGGCCGGCTTCCCGTCGACCATCTCCGCCGTGATCCTCCACTCGTGCCATCGGAACATGCGCTCGGTCACGTGCACCTGGACGGGCTCCTTCTTGGCGCTCCGCAGCGTGATCCGGTAGCCCTCCTCCAGGTTGTGGGCGTCGGGCCGGCGAAACGCCGTGCGGGTGCGCTCGGCCGTGAGGTCGAAGGCCCGGCCAAGCGGGAGGCGGACCGTGTCGCCGACCATGAGGTCGGGCACCGGAGCCTCGCCGGCGAGCAGCGTGGAGCCGTCCTCGTCCTCCTCGTAGATGCGGGCGCGCCCGGCCGGCAGCGGCCGGTCCACCGGGGTGTGCTCCCCCGAGGCGAGCTCGAGGACCGCCTGGACGTGCGTCCGGCCGGAGCTCCCGCCCGGCTGGGTCTGGGTGATGGGGCGGCTGGACCCGTACCCGTAGGCCTCTCCGCCATCGTACATGTAGAGCTTCCGGGTGGGGACGTCGGTGGCGCGCAGGAGGAGGGCCCGCACGGTCTGGCCGTCTTCCAGCGACACGGCGCGCGGCAGCTCGAACACGTGGTACTCGGAGAAGCTCCGCTCCTCGGCCTGGGCGACGGACGGCGCCGCCGCCTCCATGACCTTGGCCCGGGCCGCGTCCGCCAGGGACTGCGGGCTCCCGGTCCGGTTGAGCTCGCCGGCGACGAGCCGCACCCGGGCGTTGGGCCAGCTCCGCCCCGAGCCGTCCCGCAGGTCGGCCCACGCCTCGAGCTCGAGGCTCCCGCCCGAGGGGGCGAGCGTGATCGCGTACTCGGCGTTCCAGGTGAGGCCTCCGGTCAGGTAGCGGGCCGTGGCCGTGGACTGGCCGCCCCGCGCCGCGCGAACGGTCCAGGTGACGGCCGGGGCTAGCCGCTGGCCCTCGGGCAGGCCGGGAAGGAGGAGCTGCCGGACCTGGCCGGGCCCCAGGGACACGATCGAGCCGTTCTCTTTCCTCAGGAGGAGTCCGCCCGAGCCGGAGAGCAGGGTGGCGCGCAGCGTGTCGCCGCCCGCCAGCACGAGGTCGACCGCGCGCCCGACCGAGGCCCGCAGCAAATCCTCCATGCTCGCGCCGCCGGGCAGGCTGCGCTGCTCCACGACGCTCGCCGAGGTCCGGTCCGGGAACAGGAGCGACAGGCTCGACAGGTCCAGAGTCGAGGGGGGCGCTCCCCAGGTGATCCGACCCTCCCCGTCCGGCAGGCGGAAGCGCAGAGCTTCCCGCACGAGGGCGGGTCCGCCCGGATAGACCGCGATGTCCGCCCCGGTCGACGCGGTGGCGCCGGTGACCTCCGGCCCGGCTTGCTGCGCCGCCGCCAGCCCGAGCGGGGCGAGGGCCGCGGCAGCCAGGGTCACGAGTGCCGCTCCGGCGAGCGGGATCGAGGCTGCGGTAAGGCGCGGCGGGCTACCGGGGCTCCCTGTGGTCATGATCTCCTCCGCGAGGCCGGGTGGAGTGAGGCGTCGGTGAAGTGCTGGCGATCCTTACCCCGACGCGAGCGGCGGGGTCGGGGTCACCGGCTGTTCCTCCTCCACGAGGGGGCCGGTCGCACGGCCCCCCTCAAAGCTCCTTGACCTCCCGCACCAGGGCCCCCAGCGAGTCTGCCGCGTCCCCGAACAGCATGGAGTTGTTCGGCAGGTAGAAGAGCGGGTTGTCGACGCCGGCGAAGCCCGGGTTCAGGCTCCGCTTCAGGACGATGCACTGCCTGGCCCGGTCGACCTCGACGATCGGCATCCCCGCGATCGGGCTCGTCGGATCGTCGCGCGCCGCCGGGTTGACCACGTCGTTGGCGCCGACCACCAGCGCTACGTCCGTGTCCGCCATCTCCGGATTCACGTCCTCGATCTCGTACAGCTGGTCGTAGGGGACGTTGGCCTCCGCCAGGAGCACGTTCATGTGCCCGGGCATGCGGCCGGCCACCGGATGGATGGCGTATTTCACGGTGACGCCCTTGCGTCCCAGGAGATCGCCCAGCTCGCGGAGCTTGTGCTGCGCCTGCGCGACCGCGAGGCCGTAGCCCGGCACCACCACGACCTGCCGGGCGTAGGCCAGCATCATGGCCGCCGACTCGGCGTTGATCTCCCGGGCCGTGCGCTCGCCGCCCGGTCCGCCGCCCGAAGCCGCTTGCGGCCCGCCGCCCCCGCCGAACGCCCCGAACAGGACGTTGGCCAGGGAGCGGTTCATGCCCCGGCACATGATCCCGGTGAGGATGAGTCCCGAGGCTCCCACCAGCGCGCCGCTGATGATGAGCGACATGTTCTCGAGCACGAAGCCGGCCGCCGAGGCCGCCAGGCCCGAGTAGGAGTTGAGGAGCGCGATCACGACCGGCATGTCGGCGCCGCCGATCGGGATGACGACCAGCACGCCCAGGAGGAGCGAGGCTCCGATCAGGAAATAGAACACGTCGACGCCGCCCGCCGGGGCGGACAGCGAGAGCCACGTCCCCGCCGCCAGCATGGCGATGAGGAGGATGAAGTTGGAGGTCTTCTGCAGCGGGTACGTCACCGGCTTCTCCGTCACCAGCCCCTGCAGCTTCCCGAAGGCGACGAAGCTCCCCGAGAGCGTGACGCCACCGATGAGGACGCCGGCCACGATCGAGACACCGTGCGCCACCTCCAGCCCCGAGGCCCGCTTGGCCAGCTCCAGGAAGTCCGCGATGGCCACCAGGGCCGAGGCGCCTCCGCCGAAGCCGTTGAACACCGCCACCATCTGCGGCATGGCGGTCATGGGCACGCTCTGCGCCATGATGAGGCCGATGGCGGAGCCCAGAATGGCGCCGATCACGATCCACTCGAAGGAGACCAGGTGCTCTCCCAGGAGCGTGGCCACGATGGCGATCAGCATGCCGAGCGACGCGATGGCGTTGCCGCCGCGGGCGGTCTCGGGAGAGGAGAGCTTCTGGAGGCCGACGATGAACAGGACGGCCGACAGGAGGTAGGCGAGCTGGAAGAGCGACGAGCTCATGACCTAAGCCTCCGGCCGGTCGCCCGAGGGGCGGCGGTGGAACATCTTCAGCATCCGGTCGGTGACCAGGAAGCCTCCCACCACGTTGATCGTGGCCATGGCCACCGCCGCCACCCCCAGCACCGTCATGAGGGTGTCCGAAGCGGTCCCGGCGATGACGAGCGCCCCCACGATGGAGATGCCGGAGATCGCGTTCGAGCCGGACATCAGGGGCGTGTGCAGCGTGGGCGGCACCCTGGTGATCACCTGCCAGCCGACGAACATGGCCAGCACGAACACGTAGACGCCGACCAGAAGCGGTCCGATCATCCGCCCTCCTCTATGGTTGCCGACCGCGACGCGTGCGATGTCGCGGTCATGGCTGGAAGCGCACCTGGCCGTCGTGGACGACGCAGATGGCGCTCGTGATCTCGTCTTCGAGGTCGAGGGTCGCTTCGCCTTCCGGGGCCAGGTGACCCAGCAGGGTGACGACCGTGCGCGCGTACATCTGGCTGGCGTGGAAGGGGAGCGAGGCGGCCAGGTTGAGCGGACCGTGGATCTTGACGCCCGCGTGGACCACGGTCTCGCCGGGAGAGGTGACTTCGCAGTTTCCTCCGGCCGGCGCCGCCATGTCGACCACGACCGAGCCGGGAGCCATGCCCTCCACCATCGCCCGGGTGAGGAGCCGGGGAGCCGGTCCGCCGGGGACGAGCGCGGTGGTGATCACGACGTCCGAGGCCGCGACGTGCTCGGCGATGACCTCCTGCTCGCGGGCCCGCTCCTCCTCGCTGACCTCCCGAGCGTAGCCGCCCTCGGTCTCGGCTTCCTCCTTCACCTCCTCGGCGGCCACGAACGAGGCGCCCAGGCTCTCGACCTGCTCCCGGGCGGCCGGTCGGATGTCGAAGGCCTCGACCTTGGCGCCCAGGCGGCGCGCCGTGGCGATAGCCTGGAGGCCCGCCACGCCCGCGCCCAGCACGAACACCTTCGCCGGGGCGATCGTGCCCGCCGCCGTCATCATCATCGGGAAGAACTTGACCGAGGTGTCCGCCCCCAGCAGCGCGGCCTTGTAGCCGGTCACGGTGCTCATGGCCGAGAGCGCGTCCATGCTCTGGGCCCGGGTGATTCGCGGCATGAGCTCCATGGCCAGTGCCGTCACCCCGCTCTCGGCGAGCCGCTGCAGGAGGTCGCCGTTCCGATGCGGGTCCAGCAGGCCGATCAGGATGGAGCCGGCCGGGAGCTCGGCGATCTCATCCAGCCCGCCTTCCCTCCGAAGCGGAGGTCCGACCCGCGCCACGACCCGGGCGCCCTCCATGAGGGAGCCGGAGCCCGTCACCTCCGCGCCCGCCTCCCGGTAGGAGGCGTCGGTGAAGCTGGCCGCGAGCCCGGCCTCCTCCTGGACCGCCACCGAGTGGCCGGCCTTGATGAGCTTGCCCGCCGCATCGGGCGTCAGCGCCACCCGGGTCTCGCCCGGGGCCGTCTCCATGGGAACGGCGATTCGCATCTCCACCTTCTTCCTGTTCGGTCGCGTGAGCCGGCGGACCGGCGTGGAGCACGCTACGGTCCCGGCGCCGGGCGTTCAACGCCCCCCGGCGTCGGGACCGAACGGCCATCGGGGCACGGACGGCCCGAAGCTACCGTCCGCTGCCGCCATCGTCTGTCCGGCAAAGAGTGCACGGGGCGGTGGGGAAGCCGCGCAGGAGCCTGTGGGGCGTTTCCCCGCAGAGCGTCTCAGGCTTCCAGCGAAAACCAGACCCGCAGGCGCACCTGGAACTCGGTGACGTCACCCTGTCCGATGTGCCCTCGCTGCTCCACCACCTCGAACCAGCGCAGGTCGCGCATCGTCTCGGAGGCGCGTCGGACCGCGCGACGCGTGGCATCGGCGTAGCTGTCGGGAGAGGTGCCCACCAGCTCGATCGACTTGTACGTGGCGCCGGACATGGAGAGGTTCCTCCGCGGAAGAGATCGTTTCGGGTCCCGGGCTCCGTTGCACCGCGGCAGGATGGCGGCGGACGGGACGGGGCCGCAACCGGCGGACCGTGCGGGGGGTGTTCTTGGCACAGCTGACCAGGCATCAGATGGGAGCGTCCCTCCTGGAGGCGCTCCGGCAGGCCGGACTCGGGGTCCGAGACCTGTTCGAGGGCAGGCAGGAGCCCCTGTCGTGGTTCTTCCGTGGGCTGGCGTACGACCAGTCGGAGCTCGACATCCTCGAGTCGGGCGCGGTCGACATCCTGCACTCGCCCTCGGCGCTGGTGGAGCTGGCGGTGGACGAGATGGCCCTGGCCTGCGCCAACCTCGGCCCCGAGGGCGTGGCCGGCTACCTGGCCGTGCCGCCGGCCGCCGGTGTCGAAGCGCCACCCGACGCGGTGGATCCGGCCGGACTGCTGCTGGCTCCCGATGTCAGGCTGGGCTGGATGAACCTCGATGTGGCGCCGCCGGCCCTGTGGTTGGAGCGCCGGGACTCGGATCCGGCTTCGGACGAGCTCCTGGCCAGTCAGCTGGCGCGACTCGCCCGGGAGACGGGCGAGGACGCCGACTCGGTGGAGGTGCACATCGAGGGGGCCCTGGAGACGGAGGGCGCGTGGGCGGAAGCCCCGGCGGGTGTCCGCCCGGCCGGGGTGTCGGTCTACTTCAGCTTCGAGCTTCCCAGGGTCACCGACGAGCCGGGCGAAAGGGAGCTGGCCCATGTGTTCGAGCGGGGGGCCAGCACCGCGTCCGCGGCGCTGGAGCGCATGCGCTCGATCTTCCGGGGCGACTGAGGCGTCAGCCGCCCGGCGTCTTCCCCTTCCCGGAATCCGCCGGCGCCCGGCCCGCGCCCGCCTTCGCGGGGCCCGCCTTGCCGCTGCGCTTGGCGATGAGGGAGTCGAGGACTTCCCTGAACTTGGCGAACGGCGCCGCCCCCTCCATGGAGATCGAGTCCCCGATGATGAAGAAGGGGGTCCCGTTCACGCCGACCCGGGTCACGCTGGCCAGGTCGCGCACCTGCAGCGGGGACGGGCGGTCCTCCTCCAGGCACTGCCGGTAGGAGGCGGAGTCGATCCCGAGCTTCTCCGCGTACTTCATGAAGAAGTCCACCGGGGTGTCGGACTTGGTCCACTCGGCCTGGTTCCGGAACAGCAGGTCGTGCATGGGCCAGAACTTCCCCACCGCCCCCGCGCAGAAGCCCGCCTCGATGGCCGGCCACGAGTGCACGTGGCGCGGGTTGGGGAAGGAGATCCACAGGTACTGGATCTTCCCCGTCTTCACGTAGGCGCTGTCGATCTTCGGATAGGTCTCGTCGAAGTACTGCTTGCAGAAGGGGCACTCGAAGTCGGAGACCTCGATCATCCGGACGGGCGCCGACGTGTCCCCCATGATCCGGGCCCGGTCCGCCCGTTGCATGATCACCGACACATCGGACGGGACCACGGAGCCGTCGGGCGTGGTCTGTGCCTTCCCGTCCTTGTCGGCGCACGCGGAGGCGACCAGGGGGAGGAGCGTGAACAGGAGGAGTGCCAGGCGGCGTCGCGGCATGGGATGGCGTCCCTCGTCGGGGGAAGCGGAGCGGCTGTCCGGGAATCGTCCGGGTGCCGCGGGTCGGAAGAGTCTAACCCGAGCGCCCCGGGCCGTCCAACGGGACCGCCGGGAGCGGAACGTCGCCGGTCTCGGGACCCGTGGCGGCACACGGGTGGGACGTGTCAGTTTGGGCCGCCGTCGGACGGGCGGGGCCGGGGCGTCCGGCTCCTGCGGGTTCCGGGCGATCCAGAGGGAAGAGGGAGTGGTGGTCGGCTTCGAGGTGCGGGCGGCATGGGGCGCGGCGCAGGGACGGGGGGGACGATGAGGGGCGAGGAGGAGTCCAGGGTGCCGGCCCTGTTGTATGCGAGGGGGGAGGGGACGCCCGTCGACCTGCGGATCCACCAACATTCACGCGGTCACCGGATTCGGCGCGCCGTGGCCGGGCTGGGCCTCCTGTGGCTCATGGCGGCCGTGGCCGTCTTCATCCCGATCGCGCACCTGATCCTCGTGCCGGGCCTGTTCTTCGGCGGGATCGGCCTGTTCATCGTGCGCTGGAGGCGCCGGAACCGGTTCGAGGCCTTCGAGGCGACCTGTCCCGCGTGTGGGGCGCGGGCGTCCTTCGACCTGGCGGAGGGGGCCGAGCTGCCGCTCCGGATCCACTGCCCCTGCTGCGACGCGGCCCTCACCCTCAAGTCGAGGTAGCGCCGGGCCGAAGGCCCCACGGCGAGCCGATCGGTCGGGGACGGTAGCGCGCGAACCGGTCGGCGATGGGGGCGGGGCGCTCAACTCCCGATCAGCACCTCCCATGTGCGCCCCAGGGCCTCGTACGCACCCCGCACGTGCTCCTCCCGCGTCAGATACGAGCCCACGGCGAGGCGGAGCACCGTTCGCCCGCCCAGGGCCGTATGGGACAGGAACACGCGTCCCTCGCGGTTCACCCGCTCCATGATGCGCCGGGTCAACGCGTCCGCCTCCTCCCCGCCGGCCTCCGGGTCGAAGGCGCCCGGGGCATCCGGCGCCGGGCGCCGCTGCCCCGGCCCCAACGCGCGGAAGCACACGGTCGAGAAGGAGGGCGGGGCCGCCAGCGTGAAGCGGGGGTCCTCGCGGATCCAGCCCGCGAACGCCTCGGCCCAGGCAATGTGCCGTCGCAGCAGGGCCCTGAGGCCCTCGGCGCCGTGCCATCGGATCAGAAACCACAGCTTCAGCGCCCTGAAGCGCCGCCCCATGGAAAGGCCGTAGTCGTGGAGGTTGACCTCGGCGTCGTCGTCGCTCGTCAGGTACTCGGGCGTGAGCGCCAGGGACGCCCGGAAGGGGCCCGGGTCCCGGAACAGGAGCAGGCTGCAGTCCACCGGCGTGGCCAGCCACTTGTGCGGATTCAGGACGATGGAGTCGGCCCGCTCCCAGCCGGAAAACCGGGTCCGCTGCTCCGGCAGCATGGCGGCGGGCCCCGCGTATGCCGCGTCCACGTGCATCCACACCCCGTGCGCCTCGCACAGCTCCGCGATGGGTCCGGCCGGGTCGACGCTCGCCGTGGAGGTGGTGCCGATGGTGGCGCCCACCATGACGGGCCGGATCCCGGCGCGCTCGTCCTCGACCAGCGCCCGCTCCAGCGCGTCCGGGTCCATCCGGAACGCCGGGTCGGCCGCCACCCGGCGGACGCCCCGCTGGCCGAGGCCGGCGGCGATGGCCGCCTTCTCGAGGGAGGAGTGGCCGTGGTCGGAGATGTAGAGGCGCAGGAGCGGCAGGTCGTCCCTCCCCGCCAGTCCCCGCACCCGGGCGTCCACTCCCGCCGCCTCGCGAGCGGCGAGCAGCGCCGTGAAGCTGCTCTGCGAGGCGGTGTCCTGGATCACGCCCCGGAAGCCCGGGGGGAGTCCCACGAGCTGGCGCACCCAGTCGGCCATGCGCGTCTCGAGCTCGGTGGCCACCGGCGAGGTTCGCCACAGGATGGCGTTCTGGTTGAGCGCGGCCGCGACGAGCTCCGCCAGGATGGCCGGCGGCGCCGACGAGCTCGGGAAGTAGGCGAAGAAGCCCGGGTGGCACCAGTTCGTGAGCCCCGGCACCACCACCTGGTCCAGGTCGTCCACCAGTGCGTCGAACGGCTCCCCTTCCTCCGGTGGGGCGACCGGCAGCAGGGCGGCGATCTCCCCCGGTCGCGCGCGAGAGAGCACCGGGAGCTCCTCGATCGTCTCGCGGTAGCGCGCCACCCACTCCGCGGTCCGGCGCGCGGCGTCGCGGAACGCATCGGGGGTCATGTCCGGACGCTCCCGCCCGACGCCAGCCGGCCGTTCGTTGCTCACCGCGGCCTCCCGGCCGTCGGGCCGTCGGCCTCCGCGCCCGTCGCGGACCGGAGGGCCGTGACCAGGTGACGGTCTTCGTCCAGGCGCCGGAAGCGGGCGGCGGCCAGCCCCGCGTCCGCGAGCCACGCCTGGTAGGTGGACCGGTCGTACGTGTCGCCGCCATGCCGGCTGTTGAGGAGCATGGTGACCGCGAACAGGGCCGCGAACGGCGACTGGCCCCTCACGAAGTCCAGGATGGCCAGGAGCCCGCCCGGGCGGAGGACTCCGGCCGCGTCGGCCACGAGGCGCGCGTTCGTGGGCTCGTCGTAGATGTGCGTGATGTTTCCGATGAAGACGACGTCGAACTCGCCCTCGGGGAACGGATCGAGGAAGTCGCCCGCGCGGAGCTCGATGCCGGGCTCGCCGTCCAGACCGTACGCCCCACGGACGTGCTCGATGACCTCGGGCTGGTCGAACAGCACGGCCTGGAGCCCGCGCCGCGCGAACGCCCGGGAGAAGGTCCCCGGGCCGCCTCCGAGGTCCAGCACGGTCCGGGCGTCGGGGACCCGCTCGAGGCAGGCTTCGACCGCGGCCTCCACCAGCCCGGGGTCCTTGTTGGCCATGGCCGCCATGAACGCGGCGAGTCCCTCCGGCGACCGGCCGCCCGGCCCGACCTGGGGCGCCCCGGTGCGTACGGCCTCCGGGAGCCCGTCCGTCCAGCGGCGGAGGCTTCGCAGCCAGAAGCGGAGCGCGTCGCCCTCGAAGTCCGGCGTATCCCGGTCCACGAGGCGGGCGCGGCCGATCCCGGTGAGAACCACGCCTTCGGGGTCGAAGCGGACGAGGGCCAGCTCCTCGAGGGCGCCGAGCAGGATCCGGACGCCGCGAGCGGCGAGATCCAGACGCCCGGCCAGCGCCTCCGCCGTGGTCGGCCCCTCCGACAGGGCCTCGATGAGGCCCATCTCGAGGCCGGTCGCGGCCACGAGCGCCCACTCCGCACCCCGTCGGCCGGCGGCCAGCTCCCCCGGTCCCGGACTCAACTCTTCAGCCCCGGCGCCTGGTGGAGCACGAAGAACATCAGCGCCGCTCCCGCCAGCGACAGGTTCTTCATGAAGTGCGCGAGCTCCGTCTGCTTGGCCCGGGGGTCCTCGACGGCCCAGAAGTCGTGCACCAGGAGCGCCGCGGCCACGAGAAAGCCGATGAGGAGCCACGCTCCGATCGAGACCTGCCACCAGAGGAGGATGCTGAGCCCGCCGGCCAGGATGACCACGCCGCTGGCGGCCGTCGAAAGACGCGGAGCCGGGATTCCCTTGGAACTCGCGAACTCCGCCATTGCCTCCAGCTCACCGAAGTGGTTGAGTCCCGACATGATGAAGATGAGCGAGAACAGTATCCGGCCGATCCAGAATAGAGCCTTCATCACGCACCTCGTGTCCGAGTTCCGGGCTTCCCGCGCTCACGCGGCAGCTCGTCCAGGAGCTCGACCGCGCGCCGGAGGTGCGGGATCACGATGGATCCCCCGACCACGAGCGCCACGTTGAAGACGTCGAACATCTCTTCGTCGGCGACGCCCTCTTCCCGGCAGCGGATCACGTGGTAGGCCACGCAATCGTCACACCGGAGGACCATCGAGGCGACCAGGCCGAGCATCTCCAGGGTGCGGGTCTCGAGCGCGGTGTCCTCGTAGGCTGCCTGGTCGAGGCGGAAGAAACGTCGGATCCCGAGGTGTCCGGACGACAGGATGCGGTCGTTCATGCGCTCCCGGTACGCCCGGAACTCGTCCAGTCGATCCGTCATCGTGCCCCCCCGTGATTCAGTTCGGTCGCCCGGCCCGGGCCGCCCCGTCTTGGCGAGTCTCATCATGTCGGCCCTCCGGTTCCGCCGCCACGGATGACGCGTGCCAGGTCGCCGGTTGATAAGGCCTTGATCGGTGCGGGCGACGATGGGCACCGGTCGGGCGGCGCCGACCGCGGTGCGAGAAGGAGACGGGTGCCGCCGCCCCGGCGCTCCCATAGCTTGTGGCTTCCATGACAGAGGTGGCGCTGGATCACGAGTTCGCGGCGATCCTCGACGGGTGTCTCGAGGCGCTCGGCGAGGAAGTCATGGCCGTGCAGGAGGAGCTCGCCCGGCGCGGCCTGGACCGTCCCCTGCCGGGGCTCCAGGGGCGCGTGCAGGACTCGGCCGGCGGCAGCTTCTTCTACGAGTGGAAGGTGCCGGACGGAACCTACGACATCCGACCGGACGACGCCGTGCGGATTCGGACCGAGGCCTCGGAGGCGCAGGGCTTCGTCCTCGGCTACCAGCGTGCCAGGTCCGTGGTGCGCGTGGCCGTCGGCGACTGGCTGGGCCGCCATCCCGAGCCCGTCGAGCTCGAGTTCGATCCCACCTGGCTGCTCGCGGCCCTCGCCATGCGCCTGGAGGCGATGCGGGAGGAGCCGGGCAGGTTCCACCCGGACACCGTCCTGCGCCTGTTCGGTCGCGCCTATCCCGAGCTCGGCGAGGATGCGCCGCGCCTGTCCGGCTCGGAGACACTGAACGCCTCCCAGCGGCACGCCCTGGGACGGCTGCTGGGGAGCGACGTGCACTTCGTGTGGGGCCCTCCCGGCACCGGCAAGACGCTTCTGCTCGGGCACGCGGTGGCCGAGCTGGCCGAACGGGGCAGCGTGCTGGTGGCGGCGACCACGAACGGTGCCCTGGACGAGGCGGCCGCCCGGGTGGCCGAGGTCCTGGGACGCGGTGCCGTCGAGGCCAACCGCATCGTGCGGGTGGGCGCCGAGTACAGCGGCACGGGGGATCCGTCCCTGTCGCTGGACGCAGCCGTCGAGCGCCGGGTGCACGATCGTGGCCGCCGCGTCTCCGACGCCGTGGAGGAGATGGAGCGCGAGATGCTGTCCCGCGCCCAGCGCCGCGAGGCGGACGGGAGCATCCGGCGACGCCACGGACGCCTGGTGGCCATGGCGCGCTCGGCCCGTGACGAGGAGGCCATGCGACGCCTGTCCCGGATCGCCGGGGAGCTCCAGAAGCAGGCTGTCCTGGCGCTGCGAGAGGCCGACATCGTGCTCTCCACGCTCGCCCGGCTGGCCGTGTGGGACGACCTGGCCGCCCTGCGCTTCGACTCGCTGGTCCTCGACGAAGCCTCCACATCCCCCCTCCCCTACGTGTGCCTGGCCGCGGCCCAGACGGCGGGCCGCGCCGTGGCGATCGGCGACTTCCAACAGCTCCCCGCCGTGGTCGTCTCGCGCGGAGAGTCGGCCGAGCGCTGGCTGTCCAGGGATGCGTTCAGGGAAGCGGGGGTCGTCGGGGACGCTCCGCCCGGAGAGCTCGTGCTCCCGGCCGCGCACGACCAGCTGTGCGCGATGCTCACCGAACAGTACCGCATGGCGCCGCCGGTTCGAGAGCTGGTCAGCGACCTGTTCTACGGCGGACGGCTCGAGGACGCGGCCGAGGTCGTCGAGCGGAAGGGGCCGGCCTGGCCGCTGGTGCTGCTGGACACCGACTCGCTCGACCCGTCCGTCCAGCGCCGGGAAGGCTCGCGCGCCAACGCAGAGCACGTGGAGGCCGTGGTCCGCTTCCTGGAGGTGGCCGCGAGGGAGGGGATCGACGACGTGGCCGTCGTGGTCCCGTACCGATTGCAGGCCCGGCGGCTGGCACAGCTCGTCCGCACGCGGCTCGGCCGGGCGGCGCCCCGGGACCTCGAGGTGAGCACCGTGCACCGTTTCCAGGGTCGCGAGAAGAGCCTGGTCGTGTTCGACACGGTCGACGCGCCGCCGGACCGGAGCTGGTTCCTGCACGAGGGGCGGAACCGGGACTTCCCGCGCCTGCTCAACGTGGCGCTGTCGCGGACCCGTTTCATGCTGGTGGTGGTCGCCGCGGTGGAGGGGCTGCGCCAGGTGCTCCCCGAGGAGGCCCTCCTGAACCGCGTCGTGGACCGGATCCGGGAGCGCGGCACCGTCCTCGACGCGAAGCACATTGCCGATGCGCCGCGCCTGTTCCGGGAGGTCTCGTGAGGGTGGTCGTGCAGCGCGTGTCGCGCGCGGAGGTCCGGGTCGAGGGAAGGGTGGTCGGGGCCATCGGCGTCGGCCTCCTCGTGCTGGCCGCCTTCGCGCCGGGGGACGGCGAGCAGGAGCTGGCCTGGTTGGCGGACAAGCTGGCGGGCCTGCGGGTGTTCGCGGACGCGGAGGGCCGCATGAACGTTTCGGCGCGCGACGTGGGCGGGGCCCTCCTGGTCGTGTCGCAGTTCACGCTGTACGGGGACGTGTCCCGCGGTCGCCGGCCCTCCTTCATCGGCGCCGCGGAGCCAGCCCAGGCCGAGCGGCTCTACGACCGGTTCCTCGAGCTGTGCCGGGGCACGGGCCTGCCGGTCCACAGCGGCGAGTTCGGGGCCATGATGGACGTCGAGCTCGTCAACGACGGGCCGGTCACGCTCCTCATCGACCGGGACGGGTCGTGAGGGGGGGCGGTCGGGGGCGGCGCTCCCTTTGGCGTGGTCGGCCGGGAGGACGGACGGGGAGGGCTCCCTCGGTCGCCTGCGCTGCACGCCCGCCGGTCGGCTCGGTGATGCCCGGATCCCGGTTCGCCATGGACCACGGACCACGACGCATCCAGGCCGCTTCGCTTCGGCTCGGCTCGGGAGCCCTCCCCGTCCACCCTCCCTCCCATCGCCTCGGGCCCGGACGCGCCGGGCCCGCCCGTACCTCCACGCCGGGAGGGAAGGGGTCACGGGGCTCTCCCGAACGAAGCCGGAGCGGAGCAGCGGTAAGCGCCTCCTTGCCCAACGTCCCAGGCGCACCGGGGCCCTCACCGGACACCGTGGCGTTCGGCGGGTGCGAAGCGAAGGAACAGAGAGGGAGAGCCCCGTGACCCCTTCCCCGCCCACCCGCGCTCCGAGGCCGCTCAGGATCGGCGTGATCGGCTCGTCCGACGCCGGGCCGGAGGCGCTCGCGGCGGCGCGGGGCGCAGGTCGCGCCCTGGCCCGGGCGCGGGCCATCGTGGTGTGCGGAGGGCTCGGCGGCGTCATGGCGGCGGCCGCCGGGGGCGCGGCGGCCGAGGGGGGACTGGTGCTCGGCTTCCTGCCTGGCGAGGATCCGTCGGCGGCGGCGCCCGGAGTCGGGCTCCCGGTCGCCACCGGATTCGGCGAGGCGCGTAACGTGCTGGTGGTGCGCGCCTCGGAGGCCGTCCTGGCGGTGGCGGGCGGCTGGGGAACGCGGAACGAGGCGGCCCTCTGCCTCAAGCTGGGGGTTCCGCTCGTCGGGCTGCTCGACACGCTGGGCGGCTCGTTCTCGATCGAACGGTTCACCGATCCTGACGCGGCGGTGGCGCGGGCCCTGGAGATGGCCACGGGCCGCCGGCGCGAACAGCATACACACGGGGAGACCTCATGATCGCTTATCTCCTGCTCGTCACCCTCCTGGTGGCGCTCATCGTGAGCGTCGTCGCCTCGGCGACCAGGGACCGCAAGCAATCGCTCGAGGAAGACGCGCGTCCGGCGGCGAAGGCCCGGCAGGACGCCTTGCTCGAGGAGCTGCGCGAGCTCGAATTCGACCACGAGACCGGCGTGGTCTCTGAAGAGGAGTACGCCAGCCGGAGGCCGGCGTTGGAGAAGGAGGCCGTGGCGGCGCATCAGAGGGTCCAGGAGCTCGGGGGGGCGAGCCCCGACGGGGCTTCCCTGATTCGGGAAGCGCCGGCGGGCTCGTCGTGCACGTCCTGCGGGGCGCCCCTCCGCGAGGGCGCCCGGTTCTGCGGACGATGCGGATCGCCCGTCGTCGGAGCGGCGGGGCCCGACGCCTCCGGGGCGCGGCGGGAGAACGCGTGACCGATCCGCTGCCCATCGATTTGCGCTCCGACACGGTCACGCGTCCCACGCCCGAGATGCGCCGCGCCATGGCTGAGGCCGAGGTCGGCGATGACGTGCTCGACAAGGACCCGACCGCTGCGCGGCTCGAGCGACGCGTGGCGGATCTGCTCGGCAAGGAGGCGGCGCTGTTCTTCCCCTCGGGCACACAGGCCAACCAGGCGGCCCTCCTGCTGCACGGCCGGTCCGGGACCGAGGCCGTGTGCGAGGCGGAAGCGCACCTGTTCCACTACGAGTATGCCGACGCGGCCTTCCTGTCGGGCATGCAGCTCCGGACGGTGGCCACGGAGCGGGGGCACCCGGGCCGCCAGGCCTACGACGCGGCCATCCGACCCGGAGACCCGCATCATCCCCTGACCAGCGTCCTGTGCGTCGAGAACACCCACAACCTGCACGGCGGCGTGGTGGTCCCGCTCGAGGCGCTGCGGGAGGTGAAGCGGCTCGGCGAGGAGCGCGGGCTCCCGGTTCACATGGATGGAGCCCGGCTGTGGAACGCGGCGGCGGCCGGCGGCGCCTCGCTGGAGGAATACGCGGCCTGCGCCGACACGGTCATGGTCTCTCTCTCCAAGGGGCTCGGCTGTCCGGTGGGATCGATGCTGGCCGGATCGCGGGAGGCGATCGACGAGGCCTGGCGAGTGCGAAAGCGTCTGGGTGGCGGCATGCGCCAGGTCGGGATCCTGGCGGCGGCCGGGCTTTGGGCGCTGGACCACCACCTGGACCGGCTCCCCGAGGATCACGCCCGGGCCCGGCGGCTGGCCGAGGGATGCGCGCGGATCGACGGGCTCCGCCCGGACGCGCCGGAGACGAACATCCTCATGATCCACCTGGAACATCCCGCCCCGGAGCCGGCCGAGCTCTCGCGTCGTCTCGAGGATCGCGGCGTCCTCATATCGCCGGAGGGGCCCGGTCGCTTGCGGGCGGTGACTCACCTCGACGTGGACGACGCCGGGATCGACCGGGCGCTCGAGGCGCTTCGGGCCGCGGCGGCCTGACGCGCGACGCGTCCCCGGTTCGGCCTCCCCGGCCCGGGCCGCGATGCGCCCGGGAGCGGTCACGGCGGAGGAGGGCTTCCCGATCGCGCGATGAGGCCCGCGTGAGGCCGCCTCGGACCGTGTCGACGGGTCGGACCGGACGTCCGCGGCGGACCCGAACAAATTGCGAAGGGTCCCCCGGCGGAGTATACTCGAGATCCGCGCTGGACGCCGCACGAACGAGAGGAAGAGGCAGGGAGCTTCGATGGCGGTAGAGATGACGGACGAAAAGAAGAAGGCGCTCGACGTGGCGATCAACCAGATCGAGCGCCAGCACGGCAAGGGCGCCATCATGCGGCTCGGGGCCGAAGGGGCGCGCGTGAAGACGGAGGCCATCTCGACGGGCGCCCTCAACCTGGACCACGCCGTCGGCATCGGGGGGGTTCCGCGGGGCCGCGTCACAGAGATCTACGGCCCGGAGTCCTCCGGTAAGACGACGCTCACCCTGCACGTGATCGCCAACGCGCAGAAGGGCGGGGGCGTGGCGGCCTTCATCGACGCCGAGCACGCCCTGGACGTCCAGTACGCGGAGAAGCTGGGCGTGGACACGGAGAACCTCCTCGTCTCCCAGCCGGACACCGGGGAACAGGCGCTGGAGATCGCCGAGGTCCTGGTCCGGTCGGGGGCCCTGGACGTCGTCGTCGTCGACTCGGTGGCGGCGCTCGTGCCCCGCGCCGAGATCGAGGGCGAGATGGGGGACGCGCACGTGGGGCTCCAGGCGCGGCTCATGTCGCAGGCGATGCGGAAGCTCACGGGGGCCATCGGCCGGTCCCGCACCGCCCTCATCTTCACCAACCAGATCCGGGAGAAGATCGGGGTCATGTTCGGCAACCCCGAGACGACCTCGGGCGGCCGGGCGCTCAAATTTTACGCCTCTCTGCGCCTCGACATCCGCCGCATCGCCTCCATCAAGGAGGGGAACGAGCAGGTGGGGAACCGGACGCGCGTGAAGGTCGTGAAGAACAAGTGCCTGGCGGCCGGGACGAAGGTGTTCGATCCCACCATGGGCGAGGTTCGGCGCATCGAGGAAATTGCGGCCACCGACGACCCGGTCGAGGTCGTGGGCGTCGACAAGCGGGGTCGGCTGGGCGCCCGGCACGTGTTGCGCCGATTCGACCAGGGAGAGGCCGAGGTGACCGGTCTTCGGCTCCGCGATGGCACGGAGCTGTGGGTCACGCCCGACCACGAGGTCATGACGGACGACGGGTGGCGCCAGGCGGGCCATCTCGATGTGGGCGATCGCGTGGCTCGGCCGCGGCGGGCCTTCGGTTTTGGAGACGAGGAGCCCGTCACGCCCGCCGCAGCGCGCCTCCTGGGCTACCTGATCGGCGATGGCTACGTGGGTGGCAAGACGCCGGTGACGTTCGTCAATACGTCGGAGGCACTGCGGGACGACGTCACTCGCATAGCCGCCGACCTGGGCTGCGTGTCGGAGCTCCGTGGACGCGGTTACGAGCTCGCGCTGTCCCACCGTCCTGGCGAGAAGAACGGTGTCCTGGAGCTCTGTCGCTGGGCCGGAATCCACGGCTGCCTCGCCTGGGAGAAGCGCATTCCCGCAGCCTTCTTTTCCGAAAACACCTCCGCGTGGGTCGTGGCGAACCTCGTGCAGGGCATCTGGGAATCCGACGGCCACCTGTCCCGCGAGCGGACGGGCGGGCTGCGGATCGGTTTCACGACGACCTCGGAACAGCTCGCGCACCAGCTCCACTGGATCTTGCTTCGTTGGGAGATCGGGAGCTCGGTGCGGGAGTACGATACGAGTCAGAAGCGGCCCGGCCTCGTGGACGGCCGGCGGATACAGCACCGCCGCCCGTGCTGGGAGGTCCGCGTGTCCGGAATCGAGAACGTTACCCGGTTCGCGGAGGCGATTCCCACGTGGGGTCCAAAGGGCCGGGTGCTGGAAGAGCGTTTGAGCGACCCGGCGCTGGCGACACACCGGGGCTCGCAGCGGGCCTACCTGCCGGCGAATCAAGCGGAGCCCGTCCTGGAGTGGCTCAGGGATCAGGACGTTTCACCAGCACTGGCGGCCACTCTCGCGGGTGCGCCGGATCCAACCGGTGGACTGCGACAGGTGATCGGCACCAGCAGGCCGCGTCGGGATCGAGTGCAGGCTCTGGCCGACGGCCTTCAGAGTGAGTTCCTCGCCGGCGTGCTCGAAGGACAACTGTGGTACGATCGAATCGTGGAGGTGCTTCCGAGCCGTCGGGCGCACGTCTATGACGTCGAGGTCCCTGCCGATCACTCGTTCGTGGCGAGCGACGTGGTCGTGTCGAACTGCGCGCCTCCCTTCAAGCAGGCGGAGTTCGACATCATGTTCAACGAGGGGATCAGCAACGAGGGACTCCTCATCGATCTCGGCGAGGAGGCCGGCGTGGTGGACCGGGCCGGCGCCTGGTACTCGTACGGCGAGGACGTCCGGCTCGGCCAGGGCCGGGAGAACTCCAAGCAGTTCCTCAAGGAGAACCCGGACATCGCGGCCGAGATCGAGACGAAGATCAAGGACGAGCTCGGCCTCCGGAAGCCCGACGCGGCCTCCGGGGAGGACGAGGAGGTCGAGGCGGCGGAGGAGGACTGAGCCGGCCCGGCGACCCGTGACGACCGACGAGGCCCTGCGCGAGGAGGCCCTGCGGCGGGCCTTCCGCCACCTCTCGCATCGCCCTCGCACGCGGTCCGAGCTGGAGCGTCACCTGGTGCGCCGCGGCTACGACGACGCGCTCGTGGCGGCCACCCTGCGGCGATGCGAGGAGCTGGGGTACGTGGACGACCGCGCCTTCGCGGTCTCCTGGACCCTGGACCGGATCCGCCTCAAGCCGCGCGGAGTAGCCAGGATCCGCTTGGAGCTCCGGGAGAAGGGCGTGTCGGAGGAGGACGCGTGGGCGGGCATCCGCCACGCATTCGCCGAGGAAGGGATCGAGGAGCGAGACCTGCTCGAGCGCGCGGCCGAGAAGCGTTGGAGGGCCCGGCGCTCGGAGGACCCGCGGACCGTCCGCCGCCGCCTGGCGGCCTACCTCGAGCGGCGCGGCTTTCCCTCCAACGACATCCGCGAGATCGTGGACCACCTGGTGCGGTAGGCGGCGAGGACACGTACGGCCACAGCGCTGAACGGAGCACCCGAGAGGTCGATGGCGTCTGCCATGCTACCGGAATTCTTCGGAGCGGCAGGTTCGACGTTCGCAGCGGGGCTCTCATCGAATGCTGGGGTGGTACACAGGGATAATCTACGACTCGCTCCTTGACAAAAAAAGAAATTTGAGCGAAATGCCGATTCCAGCGGTTACGGAGTTTGTGGAATCGTCGCCCGGGAGGAGACCATGCCCGAGCGCTTGATCGTAGCCATCTCCGCCGCGATTATGACCCTTTCGGGGTCGGCCTACCTGTTGTTGCCAGCTAACGTCCAGGCCGCTACCGCGTCTGCCGGGCTGTGCGACCAGAGTTGCCATTCGAATTCTGATTGCAGCGCTGATCCCCTGTGCTCGAAGTGCTCAGCGAATCCAAAGTCTCCCGCAAATGGCTCGTGTGGTGGCACATGAACCTGACACATTTCCGGTCGCTGACGAGTTGACCGGACCGAAGGTCGGGTCGGCTCATTCACTTTCTGTCGGGACGGTCGGGTGGGCCGGTCGGATCAATTTCAGAACGTAGCCGTGGGCGTCCTCGCCGCGTGCGCGGTGGTCACGACGGCCTTGGTCGCGCGTCACGAACTGACCTCTCGTCGGCGAGCTCCCGAGAATCCAGGTCGGTACCGAGTCGATGCCCGGACGCAGAAGACCGCGCAGGACGGGGGGCACCTGATCGGCAATCGACAAGCCGCCTTGAAGATCGTGGAGTTTGCGGATCTGGAGTGTCCATTCTGCGCCCGAGCTCAATCCGTTCTGGACTCGGTGATGGACGCCTTCCACGGACGGGTGGCCGTAATCTTCCGCCACGATCCCATTTCCGATCTCCATCCCCACGCCTTCCGCGCAGCTCTTTCCTCGGAATGCGCTGGGGAGCAGCATCGATTTCCTGCTTTTGTGCGCGAGATCTACGCCATCCAGGATTCTCTCGGGCTCATCCCCTGGATCCAGCTTGCAGCGAGGGCGGGGGTCCGGGACACCATCCGATTCAAATCGTGCCTCGACAATGGGCGATATGAGGATGTGATTGCCAGGGACGCGCGTGCGGCGAGGCGCCTCGGCGTCTCAGGCACACCGACGTTTCTGATCGGTGAGACCGTCCAGAGAGGTCTGCCCCCCGATAGCGTTCTGGTCCATGAGATACGAACTGCGCTGGGGGAGCGATCGCACTGAGATACAGCCTCGTTCCCCTGCCCCGTCACGTACGGACGCCCGGGTCGGAGCCGCGGAAGCTCCTGCGGTCGGGACCGCGATGGGCTCCACGGGTCTTCCGGACGAAACGGCGATCTTCCTGTCTGATCTTCTTCCTCCTCCTGACCGGTCTGGCCGCTTGTGGCCGGCGCCCATCCCGGCCGACGACTCGGTTCGACCCCGACGTGCCGCGAAGACTCTTGACAGCCAGGGCGGGGTGCCATGATTGCCTCGATGTGACGATCGTCGCGACCCTGGGGCGCGCGGGCGATTCGGTCTCGATCGACGCCACGGCTCCTTTTGGGGCGTCGTGTTCGGTGCTCCATCTCGACAACGGCCACTTCGTGGTCAGCGGTCTCGTCGGTGGCGGGGAACTGGGGGTCTACGACGCACAGGGGAAGTGGCTTCGGGCCGTGGGACGCCCCGGTCAGGGGCCCGGGGAGTTCCGACGTCAGCTAGACCTGGCTACGGTGGCCGGCGATACGTTCGAAGTGTTCGACAGGTTCAATCTGCGTGCGACCAAAGCCACGTCGGCGGGCGAGTTCCTGGGCTCCTTCAGAACGCCCGAAGCTGCCAACGGACTCATCGCCATGGGCCGCGACCGGTGGCTGGTCCTGGAGACCCCGGGAAGCGCGGCTGTGCGAGACTCCCTGTTCGTCCTAGTCGACGATTCCGGAGCCGTCGTGCGCGCCTTCGGCGCGTCCTCGCCCGCTCTCGCCGACCTGGATGCATGGACGGCCGCCAGGGGCCGGGACGGGGACCTGTTCACCGCCAGCGTGTGGCATTACGAGATTTATCACTGGACGAACCGGGGGAAGCTCGAGGAGACTTTCCTGCGCCACGCTCCGTGGTTTCCCGACGCACAGGTGGTAACTCCCCGGAGGCTGGACCGCATGTTCGGGGAGCTTCCACCCGTGGATTACCTGGAGCACATCGCGGTCGACGATCGCGGTCGACTCTGGACCTTCTCGCTGATTCCCGATCCCGATTGGACGCCCGGCCCGACCCACTTCACGTCGCCGGCTTGGACTCGACACACCTTTGACACGATGGTGGAGGTCGTGGATGTCCGGGACCCCGTGAGAGCGAGGGTGGTCGCCTCGCGACGCTTCGATTCCGTCGTAGCTCCGATCTGTGGAAGGGATCTGCTCCTGTACCGGCTGATAGAAACAGCTGTGGGTGACACTCGAGCCGAAATCTTGGCACCGCGAGTGACGGTCGCCGGCCACACTCCCGAGACAGACCGGAACTGAACGGCCCGCCCCGTGCCTCCACGCACAGGCTGACTCCCGGCCTCCGCGTGACGCTCCGGTTCCCCGGCCGGCGGGGGAATCGGGGCTCAGTCGGCCGCTTCCGGATGGAGGCGGCCACTCTCCAGGTCGAGGGCGTCCACGCGGCCTTCCTCGAGGATGTAGTGCCACCCGTGCAACGCCAGCTCCCCGGCCTCCACGCGCTCGCGCACCAGGGGATAGTCCGCCAGCCGCTCCAGCTGCAGCGCGACGTTCCGCCGCTCGGTCTCTCGCAGCGTGTCCTCGTCCAGCTGGCCGTCCGCGAGCGGCATCACCGCGGGGCGGGCCAGCTCCAGCCAACGCTCCAGGTTGGGCGCCGACACGCCCGGCGGCTCGTACAGGGCACGGACGGCGCCGCAGTGGCTGTGGCCGCACACCACGACGTCCCGCACGCCGAGCACGGCGACCGCGTATTCGATGACCGCCGCCGCCTCGTGCTCCCCGACCTCGGGATCGTGGGGTGGCACGAGCGCGCCCACGTTGCGGGACACGAACAGGTCGCCCGGTCCCGAGTCGGTGAGGAGGTCCGGGAGCACGCGGGAGTCCGAGCACCCGATGAACAGGGTGCCGGGACGCTGTCCCGCCGCCACCAGCTCGCGGAAGTGCTCCCGGTAGCCGGGGAACGCCTCCCTGTGGAATCGCTGCAGGCCCCGGATGAGGCTGTCGGACATCGCGCCACCTCCCTTCGTTGGGATCCTCGTCGAACGGGCGAGGTAGGATAGCGGCGTCGGGGCGCGGTGCGAAGTCCCGCGGCCCCGGCTCGCGGACCGGCGCCGCCTCGCGCCCGGTCCGGGGCACTTCGGGCGTGCGCGCGCGGCCGTGGCGCCGCTACCTTCCGGGCGGTGGCGCCCGCATGTTTCCTGCACGGGCAGGATACGCGCGGGCGCCGCGGTGTACCGAGAAGCCGGCACGGTGGACGGGTGCCGGACGGGGCCCGGGAGCCGAAACGCCACCCGGCCGATGAGTGAGCGCCGCCAAGCCGATGAGACAGGGATGAAGACGGCCGAGGTTCGTCAGCGATTCATTGACTACTTCGAACGGCAGGAGCACCTGCATCTGCCGTCCAGCTCTCTCGTGCCCGCGGACGACCCGACCCTCCTGTTCACCAATGCCGGCATGGTGCAGTTCAAGCGCGCCTTCCAGGGCGAGGTGGCGCCGCCGGGGCCCCGGGTGGTCACGGCGCAGAAGTGCCTGCGGGTGAGCGGCAAGCACAACGACCTCGAGGAGGTCGGTCGCACGGCCCGGCACCACACCTTCTTCGAGATGCTCGGCAACTTCTCCTTCGGCGATTACTTCAAGTCCGAGGCTATTGGCTACGCCTGGGACCTCGTCACCGGCGAGCTCGGGCTCGATCCGGACCGCCTGTGGGCCACCGTCCACGTCTCGGACGACGAGGCGCGCGACCTGTGGCTCGACCTCACGTCGCTCCCACCCGAGCGGGTCCTCAAGCTCGGCGACAAGGAAAACTTCTGGCAGATGGGCGAGACCGGTCCGTGCGGTCCCTGCTCCGAGCTGCATTACGACCTGCGCGCCGAGCCCTCGGGCGGCCTCGCTCCCGACGCCTTCCTCGCCCTGGGCGAGGAGGACCGCTTCATGGAGATCTGGAACCTGGTCTTCATGCAGTACGACCGTGACGAGGACGGGCACGATCATCCGCTCCCGGCGCCCTCCATCGACACGGGCGCCGGGCTGGAGCGTATCGCGGCCATCCTCCAGGGGGCGCGGACCAACTACCACACCGACCTGTTCCTGCCGATCATCCACGCCGCCGAGGAGATCGTCGGGGTCGAGTACCCCATGGACCCGGCGCGCTGGGACGAGGGGCTCTCGTTCCGGGTGCTGGCCGACCACGCGCGCGCGGTGGCCTTCCTGCTCGCCGACGGCGTGTTCCCCTCCAACGAGGGGCGCGGCTACGTGCTTCGGCGCATCCTGCGCCGGGCCGGACGCCACGCGTGGCTCCTGGGACGGCGCGAGCCCACCCTGGATCGCCTCGTGTCGGTCGTGGTCGACGAGATGTCGGACGCCTACCCGGAGCTGGAGGCTCGCCGCGAGCACCTGGTCTCCACGACCCGGGCCGAGGAGGAGCGCTTCCTGTCGACCATCGAGGAGGGGCTCCAGCGCTTCGAGACGATCGCGCCCGAGGGGGAGCGGGGCACCCTCCCGGGCGAGGAGGCCTTCAAGCTCTACGACACGTTCGGCTTCCCCCTCGACCTCACGGAGCTCATGGCCGAGGACCGCGGCTGGGCCGTGGACGAGGAGGGCTTCCACCGGGCGCTCGAGGAGCAGCGGGCCCGCTCGCGGGAGGACCGGGTGGCGGCGCGGGCGGGCGCCGGCGCGGGTGGCGCGGAGCTGGGCGTACTCGTGGCCGAGGGCGACCAGGAGTTCGTGGGCTACCGCGAGCTCCGGGTCGAGACGCCCGTCCTCGCCTCGGCGCGGGTGGACGGGCGCGAAGCCCTCATCCTCGAGCGGAACCCCTTCTACGCGGAGGCGGGCGGACAGGTCAGCGACCGGGGCACGATCCGGGGCGAGGACTGGGAGCTGGCGGTCGACGAGGTGACGAAGAACCAGCGGGGGCAGGTGGTGGTGGCCGGGAAGCCGGTGCGAGGCACCCCCCCCGAGCACCCCGGCCCCGTCGAAGCTCGCGTGGAGGAGGAGGTCCGCCGCGACACGGAGCGCAACCACACGGCCACCCACCTCCTGCACGCGGCGCTGCGCGCGGTGCTGGGGGAGCACGTCCAGCAGGCGGGGTCGCTGGTGGCGCCCGACCGCCTCCGCTTCGACTTCAGCCATCGCGGCCCGATGACGGTCGCCGAGCGCCGGGAGGTGGAGCGACGGGTGAACCGCGCCATCTGGGTCAACGCCCCGGTCGAGCCCCACCTGGAGGGCTACCGGGAGGCCGTCGCCTCCGGCGCCGTGGCCCTGTTCGGGGAGAAGTACGGGGACGAGGTGCGCGTCATCCGCATTCCCGGGATCAGCGCCGAGCTGTGCGGCGGCTGCCACGTGCGCACCACGGGCCAGATCGGCCTGTTCCGAATCGTCGCCGAGACGGGCGTGGCGGCCGGCATCCGGCGGATCGAAGCCGTCACGGGACCGGCGGCCTACCGGCGGACCGTGGACGACGAGGAACGGCTCGGCCGGCTGTCCGGTCGCCTGGGCGTGCCGCCCTCCGAGCTCGAGCGCCGGCTGGAAGCCGTGCTGGAGGACCGGGAGCGGCTGCGGGCGGCCGCGGAAGAGGACCGTCGCGAGACGGCGGCCGACCTGGCGGCCGACCTGGTGGCATCCGGGGAGCTGCACGACGGCGCCCGACTGGTGGTCCGGGAGGGGGTCGAACTGCCGGCCGGAACGGACCTGCCCGCGTTCGGCGATCGGCTCCGGGACGCGCTCGGCTCCGGAGCGGCGGTGGTGCACGTCCGCCTCGAAGGGGAGGGCAAGGAGGCCTTCCTGGCCGTGGTCACGGACGACTGGATCGGCCGCGAGCTTCGGGCGGGCGCCCTGGTGCGGACCGCCAGCCGGGCCACGGGCTCGGGTGGGGGCGGCAAGCCCCACCTGGCGCAGGGAGGTGTGGGAGATTCGTCGCGCGTGACCGAGGGACTCGAGGCGGCGCGTCGCGAGGCTCTTACGCGGCTGGACGCCTCGGCGGTGGCCGGGGAAGGGCAGGGGTGAGCGCCGTGGGCCCCGAGGACGAGGTGTCGAGAGGCTCCCCTGGAGGCGGGGCCGAGTCGCCGCGGCGGCGCGCCCTGGCGTGGCTGCACGAGCGCCTGGGCGACATCCACCCGGAGCTGGCCGCGGCGGTCCGCCGCTGCGTCCGGGAGGGCCCGGAGCCGGACGAGGGCAGCTCCGTGGCGGACGTGCTGGCCGCCGCCGCCGCGGCCGAGCTGCAGCGGATCGCCGGGGGGCCCCAGGATCGGACCGCCGCCGTTCGACTCCTGGCCGCGGACGCGGTCCTGACCTTTGCCTTCGAGGCCGTGGCGGCCGACGGAGGGGACTCGGATGCGCTGGCCGACCGGGTGGGCCTCCGCGGCACGCTCGGGCACGCGCTGCTCGAGGCGCTGAGCTCCGGGGAGGGGATGGGGTGAGCGACACGCCTCGTCTGGCCGATCTGCACTGTCACCTGGTCCCGGGGGTCGACGACGGCGCCGAGACCTTCCGCGATGCCCTCGTGTGGCTGGAGGCCTTCGCCGAGGACGGCATCACCCGGGTGGCCACCACGCCCCATCTTCCGGCTCGACTGGCCGACTCGGACTATCGCGGCCGAGTGGAGGACCGTTTCTCGGAGCTGGCGGCCCGGAGCGAGGACCGACTTGCCTCGGTCGAGCTCTCGCTGGCCTTCGAGATCCGACTGGACGGCGCCCCGGTCGACCCGGCCGACGAGGGCCTGTGGCTGGGGCCCGGCCGGCACGTGCTCGTGGAGTTCCAGGGGCTGGTGTTGCCGGCCGAGCCACAACGGGAGCTCTCCGCCCTGCTGGACGCCGGGCTCCACCCGGTTCTGGCGCATCCGGAGCGCTACCAGGGGATCGGCGACGACCGGGCCTGGCCGGGCCTGTGGCGGGAGATGGGCGTGCGCCTCTGCGTGAACGCGGGCAGCCTGTGGGGAGCCTACGGACGGGAGCCCCAGGAGGTCGCCCGGGGCATGCTGGCGCGGGGCGAGGCGGACCTCATCGGGTCGGACCATCACGCTCGCCCCCATCGCTCCGACACGGTGAGGGAGGCGTGGGATCTCCTCCGGGACGCGGGGCACCCCGGGGCCGCCGACCTCCTTGCGGGCGAGAACACGCGTGCGGTGTTGGATGGCGGCGACCTCGCGGCGGTGCCTCCGGCGCCGCTGGATTCCGGGGAGGAGGACGGCTCCGGCGTCGGAACGGCGGGTCGATCATCCTGGTGGCGGTTCCTGGGCGCGGACGACCGGTGACCGGGCCCGGCTCCTTCGCGTCCCGCATGGCCGGCCTGGCCGCCGCGGCCGAGGCCGCCGGCGCGCTCGGGCCGTCGGTCGACCGCTACGTCGAGCGGGTGCTCGTCACGCTGCGGCGGGGCGGAAAACTCCTCCTGTGCGGAAACGGGGGCAGCGCGGCCACGGCCGAGCACGTGGCGGCCGAATACGTCGTGCGCTTCCGGCGCGAGCGACGAGCCTTCGCGGCGGTGGCGCTCACGTCAGGCGGCGCCGTCCTCACCGCCGCGTCGAACGACCTGGGCTACGCCGAGGCGCTGGCGCGCACGGTACGGGCGCTGGCCCGACCGGAGGATCTGCTCATCCTGCATTCGACCAGCGGCGACTCCCCCAACCTCCTGCGGGCCGCCGAGGAGGCGAAGGCGATGGGCGTCGCCACGGTCGGGGTGCTGGCCCGGGGCGGTGGACGCCTGGCTTCCCGGGTGGACCTGGCCCTGGTGCTGCCGGCCCGGGAGACGGCGCTGGCGCAGGAGCTCCAGCTGGCGCTGGAGCACGCGGTCGTGGATCGGGTCGAGGCGGTGCTCGCCGGAGAGGACGGAGCCGACGCCGGAGCTCCCGGGGGTGCGGCTCACGCTCCCGGGACTGCGGCTCACGTTCCCGGGACTGGAGATCACACCGAGCCGCGGGAGGCATGATGGGATCGATGCTGCTGCCGGGCCTGGCGGGCAAGCGGGCCCTGGTGACGGGCGGGTCGCGTGGGATCGGCCGGGCCACGGTCCGGCTGCTGGCCGGCTGCGGGGCCTCGGTCGGGGTCGCCTACCGGAGCGCCGAGGAAGAGGCCGCGGTGGCCGTTCGGGAAGCGACGGAAGCGGGCGCGGCGTTCCGCAAGCGACGGGACGCGGCCTTCGGGCTCCGCTCCACGGGAGCCGTCGAGGACGGGGAGGCCGAACCGGGAGAGCCGGCCACCTTCTTCCACCACGCGGCCGATCTGTCCCGCGAGGAGGAGGTGGAGGAGCTGTTCGATCGGGTCGACGAGGAGCTGGGGGGGCTGGACCTGTTCGTCGGCAACGCCGGCATCTGGAACGTGGACGACGCGCCGATCCGGGACCTCGAGATGGCCGAGTGGCGACGGATGATGGCGGTCAACCTGGACTCGATCTTCCTGAGCACGCGCGGGGCCGTGCGGCGCATGGGCCGGGGCGGCCGGGTCGTGCTGCTGTCGTCGACCGCCGGCCAGCGGGGGGAGCCGTACCACGACCACTACGCCGCCTCCAAGGGCGCCATCATCTCCCTCACCAAGTCGCTGGCCCGGGAGCTGGGACCGGAGGGCATCACGGTCAACTCGGTGGCCCCGGGGTGGGTGGATACGGACATGAGCGCCCCGATCCTGGAGGGGGCCGACCCGGAGGCGATGGACCGGATCCTGGGCGAGATCCCGCTGAGGCGGGTGGCCACGGTCGAGGATGTCGCCGGCCCCATCGGCTTCCTGCTCAGCGACCTGGGACGCCAGATCACGGGCGAGATCGTGAACGTGAACGGCGGTAGCGTGGTCTGCGGGTGACATCCATGGACCTCGACGCTCCGGAGGGCCTGCTCGAGGTCGCCCGCCGGCTCGAGGAGCGTGGCCACGAGGCGTGGGCCGTGGGCGGCGCCGTCCGCGACGAGCTCGCCGGGCACCACCGCGCGGACTGGGACCTGGCCACGAACGCCCGTCCGCGGGAGGTGCGCTCCCTGTTCCGGCGCACCGTGCCGATCGGGATCGAGCACGGCACCGTGGGTGTGATCGCCTCGGACGGCGTGATGTACGAGGTCACCACCTTCCGCCGGGACGTGGAGACGGACGGCCGCCACGCGGTCATCGAGTTCGCCGACTCTCTCGAGGAGGACCTGGCGCGGCGGGACTTCACGATCAATACGCTGGCGTGGCGTCCGGCGACGGGCGAGCTTCGGGACCCGTACGGCGGCAGGGAGGACCTGGACCGCCATCTGCTGCGGGCGGTGGAGGACCCGGCGCGCCGCTTCGCCGAGGACTACCTGAGGGTGCTGCGGGGCCTCCGCTTCGCGGGACGCTTCCGCCTGGACATCGAGCCGGAGACCGGCCGGGCCCTGGCCGAGGCCGTCCCCGGCACCCGGGAGCTGTCCGCCGAGCGGGTCCGCGAGGAGCTGCTCAAGATCATGGGAGGACCGGCGCCCTCGGCCGCTCTCCACCTGTACCGCCAGCACGGCATCCTGGCCATGTGGTACCCGGAGCTGGCCGAAGCGGCGGTCGAAGACCCGCGCTGGGAGCTGGACCTCGGGGCTGTCGACGCGTTGCCCGCTACGCGCGCGCGGCTGCGCGTGGCCCGCCTCCTCCTGGCGGTCGGAGAGGATCCCGAGGCGAGGAACGCGCGCGCGCGGGCCGTGCTCGAACGCCTCAAGTTCTCCAACGCCGATACGGATCGCATCGCCCACCTCCTGCGGGCCTACGAACCGGTGCCGGCCCCCACCGATTCCGACGCGCAGGTCCGGGAGTGGATCGCCGAGGTGGGACGTGAAGCGGTGCGGGACGTCCTCAGGCTGCACGCCGCCACGGCGCGCTCGGCGGGAGCCACGGAGGGCCAGCGCTACCTGGTGTTCCTGTGGCGACGGGTCCACGCCCAGCTCCTCTCCCACGCTCCCCTCACCCGCGCCGAGCTGGCGGTGGATGGCAACGACTTGCTCGCGCTCGGGGTCGCGCAGGGACCCGGGATGGGCGTGCTCCTCGACGAGCTTCACGCCACCGTGATCGAGGATCCCTCGCTCAACGTGCGCGAGTCCCTCCTCGACCTGGCCATGGAATACGCCGAGATGGGCGGCCTCCTGGCCGGTGCTCCGCCCGAGGAGGGGCGGGCGTGAGCGAGGAGCCGAGCCTGTTCGGACCCGGGGGTGGCGCGCCGGGACGGGAGCCCGTGCCGGGCCACCGCGCCTCCGCGCGGGGCCCGTGGTCCGTCGATCCGGGCGCGCCGCTGGCTGCCCGCATGCGGGCCCGATCGCTGGACGAGTTCGTGGGGCAGCAGAAGGTCGTGGGCCCGGGCGGGCCGCTGCGCGAGCTGATCGAGCACGACCGGGTGCCGAGCCTCATCCTGTGGGGCCCTCCGGGCTGCGGGAAGACCACGCTGGCCGGGATCATCGCCGGCGCCACCGACTCGGCGTTCGAGCCGTTCAGCGCGGTGACGGAGGGGATCGCCCGGGTCCGGGAGCTCATCGATCAGGCGCGCGTCAGGAAGCGCGCCACGAGCCGCGACACGATCCTGTTCGTGGACGAGATCCACCGCTTCAACCGGGCCCAGCAGGACGCCTTCCTCCCGCACGTGGAGGCGGGCGCCATCACCCTCATCGGGGCCACGACCGAGAACCCGAGCTTCGAAGTGGTGGGTCCGCTCCTGAGCCGCGCCCGGGTGTTCGTGCTCGAGGCGCTCTCGCCGTCGGACATCGCGGTGCTGTGCCGGCGGGCGCTGGACGATGCGGATCGCGGCCTGGGCGGCCGCGGCCTGTCGATCGAGGAAGAGGCGCTCCGCCGCCTGTCCGAAGCGGCCGATGGAGACGCCCGCCGCGCTCTCAACGCGCTGGAGACGGCGGCCGAGCTCGCCGCGGCGGAAGGCGCCATCGGCATGGAGGAGGTCGAGGGCGCGTTGCAGCGCCGCTTCCCGCGCTACGACAAGAGCGGCGAGGAGCACTACAACCTCATCTCCGCTCTGCACAAGGCGGTCCGGGGCTCGGACGTCGACGCCGCCCTCTACTGGCTGGCCCGCATGCTGGAGGGCGGGGAGGACCCGCTCTACCTGGCGCGCCGCATGGTGCGCATGGCGTCGGAGGACATCGGGCTGGCGGATCCGCGTGCGCTGCAGGTGGCCCTGGCCGCTCGGGATGCCTACCACTTCCTGGGCTCGCCGGAGGGAGATCTCGCCCTGGCCGAGGCGGTCGCCTACCTGGCCGCCGCACCCAAGTCGAACCGCATCTACGGCGCCTTCGGCGAGGCGAGACGAGCCGCCCGCGACACGCCCGCCGAGCCGGTCCCGCTCCACATCCGGAACGCTCCCACTCGCCTCATGAAGGAGCTCGGCTACGGCGAGAGCTACGCGTACGACCACGACTTCCGGGAGGGCGTAGCCCCGCAGACGTACCTGCCGGACATCCTGGCCGACCGGCGCTTCTATGAGCCCGGCGACCGGGGGGAAGAGGCCGATCTCGCGCGGCGGCTGCGGCGGATCGCCGAGCTGAGAAAGCGCGGTGAGGCTTCGGAGTCCGACCCCGGGGACAGGACCCGGTCCGGCGGCGGAGGGTAGGGACACGGGAAGCCGAACGCCGCCACGGGACCGGGCGTGGCGTCCCCACACGGGGCCGCGGGGCAGGATCTCGGGCGGCGCCTTGCACACGACACCCGAGGCACGTGGGAGGTAGATTCCCGACTCGATGATCGACGTCGAACAACCGAACGAGCGTGCCCTCCTGGTGGGCGCGCCACCCCTGGACCGCTCCCAGGAGCTCGTGGACGAGCACCTGGCCGAGCTCGCCCGGCTGGCCACGACGGCGGGGGCGGCCGTCGTGGGAGCCCTCGTCCAGCGACTCGAGGCGCCCCATCCCGCCACCTACATCGGGACCGGAAAGCTGGAGGAGCTCGCCCGCATGGCGCGCGAGCGCGGCGCCACCCTGATCGTGTTCGACGAGGACCTCAGCCCCGCCCAGGGCTCCGCCATCGAGGAGCGGATCGGGGTGCGGGTCATGGACCGCACCGAGCTCATCCTGGACATCTTCGCCCTGCGCGCCCGCACGGCCGAGGCCAAGCTCCAGGTCGAGCTCGCTCAGCTCCAGTACATGCGGCCGCGCCTCAAGCGCATGTGGACGCACCTGTCCCGCACGCAGGGCGGCATCGGGGCCCGGGGCCCCGGCGAGCAGCAGCTCGAGACGGACCGCCGGCTCATCGACCGGCGCATCGCGCGCCTGGGGGGTCGCCTGGAGGAGATCGCCCGGTCCCGGGACACGCAGCGCAAGGCGCGGCGGGCGGCGTACCAGGTCGCCCTCGTGGGCTACACGAACGCCGGGAAGTCCTCGATCCTGCGCTCCCTGTCGGGGAGCGATCTGTTCGTGGAGGACCGGCTGTTCGCCACGCTGGACTCCGCCACCCGGGCCGTGCAGCTCGGGGAAGGCTACGAGGCGCTGGTCACCGACACGGTGGGCTTCATCCGGAAGCTGCCCCACCACCTGGTGGCGTCCTTCCGGGCGACCCTCGAGGAGGTGGGCGAGGCCGACCTCCTCCTGCACGTCATCGACGCATCGGCCCCGAACTGGGAGCACCAGGCGCAGGCCGTGGACGAGGTGCTGGCCGACATGGGCGCCGACCCCGCCGGCGTCCTGCTCGTGTTCCACAAGGTCGACCGGCTCGGATCGACTCGCCGCGCCGCGCTCCGCGAGCGCTCGGCCGCTTTCATGGGACCCCACGTCATGACGACGGTCGAGGAAGCGGAGGGGCTGGAACCGTTGCGCGCCGTGCTGCGCCAGCGGATCCGCGCCCGTCGGCCCACGGTGCGCCTGGTGGTGCCGGTCGCCGACGGCCGGACGCTGGCCGAGGCGTACCGCGAGGGCGAGGTGCTGAGCCGGGAGCAGAACGGAACGGAGATCGTGCTCGTCGCCCGCGTACCCGAGGCGGTCGTGGGACGATGGGAGGGCCAGGAGGGAGTCCGCGTCGTTCGGCAGGATGCGGCGTGACCACGCCCCGGGCGTGAACGGAGCCCGCGGACCCGCGGGCGGCACCGTGGCCATCGTGGGCCGGGGCCGCATCGGACGCTCCCTGGCCGAGGCGCTGGAGGCCCACGCCCCGGGGATGCACGTCGAGCTGGAGGGCAGGGAGCCGAGGCGTCCCGCCCCGGCGACCGTCGTGTTCTGCGTGCCGGATGACGCCCTCGAAGCCGCCGTGCGGGTCCGGGCGGAAGCGTTCGCACCCGGCCGGGCGGACGGTGCCGCCGGCCGCGGCGCCTCGGGCTCGCGGCAGCCACCCGACCGGGTGGCCCTCCACACCAGCGGCGTCCACGCCGCGTCGGTCCTCTCACCCCTGCGCGAGGTCGGTTACGCGGTGGCCGCCTGGCATCCGCTGACGGTGGTGGATCGGCCGGACGGGGCGGCCCTGGTCGGCATCACGTGGGGGCTGGAGGGTGATGCTGCGGCGGTGGGCCGCGCCGCCGAGCTGGGCGAGGCCCTGAGGGGCCGCACGCTCCGCCTGGCTCCCGACCAGCACGCCCGCTACCATGCGGCGGCCGTGTTCGCGTCCAACTTCCTGGTAGCGTGTCTGGGCGTAGCCGCCGATGAGCTGCGGAGGGCGGCATCCGGAGCGCCGGCCGGACCCGACGCGGCCCCGGATGCGGAGCCCCTCCTCCCGTTGGCCCGGGCCGCCCTCGATGCGGTGGCACGCGGCGGCGTTCGGCGAGGACTCACGGGGCCGGTGGCCCGGGGCGACACGGGTACGGTGCGCCGGCACCTGGAGGTGCTGGACGGGGAGCGACGCGAGCTGTATCGGGCCCTGGCCCACGAGCTCCTACGGCTGGCAGGCCCGGACCTCGCGCCCGATCGGGCGGCGACGCTGCGGGCGGCGCTGGCCCCGAAAGACGAAGCCGGGGCTTAGAGAGAGACAGGCGAGGGGGGTAGCGTGGAGGAGTGGGGACGCATGCGGCTCTATATCAACGTGGATCACGTGGCCACGGTCCGGGAAGCGCGCCGCACCGACGAGCCCGATCCGGTGCGGGCGGCGGTGCTGGCTGAGCTCGGGGGGGCGGACGGCATCACGGTCCACCTGCGCGAGGACCGACGGCACATCCACGAGCGGGACGTGGAGCTCCTCCTCGGGACCGTGCGCACCGTGGTGAACCTCGAGCTGTCCGCCTCCGAGGAGATCCTGGGCCTGGCGGAGCGCTGGCAGCCGATGCAGGCCACGCTCGTCCCGGAGCGCAGGGAGGAGGTCACCACCGAGGGCGGCCTCGACGTGCCCGGAGGGCGGGAGCGTCTGCGCGAGGCCCTCGATCGCCTGGCATCCGCCGGGATCCGCACGTCGCTGTTCATCGATCCGGACCCCGACGCCATCGAGGCCTCGGCCGAGCTCGGGGCCGATGCCGTGGAGCTCCACACCGGCGAGTACGCCAACGCCGTCGGCCTCGAGGCGCGGGCGCGGCAGCTCGGTCGACTTCGGGACGCCGCCGTCCGCGGCCGGGAGGCGGGGCTGGCGATACACGCCGGTCACGGCCTCACATTCGAGAACGTGGTACCGGTGGCCGCCCTCCCGGAGTGCGAGGAGCTCAACATCGGCCACTCCATCGTGAGCCGTGCCGTGCTGACGGGCATGGAGGCGGCGGTGCGCGACATGCGGCGGCTGGTGGACGACGCGCGCCGGTTCGGGGCCTGAGGGCGGGTCGGTCGTGAACGACACCGCCGTCGGCGGAGGCGGTCCTTGAGGAAGCATCGCGGCAAGGTGCTCCTGGGCCTCGTCATCTCGGTCCTCCTCCTGGCCTGGGCGCTGCGGGACGTGTCCGCGGCCAGCGTGCTCGCGCTGGTGCGGAGCGCCCATCCGGGCTGGCTCGCCCTCATGGTCGTCGCCGCGACGGCCGCCTTCCCACTCCGCGCCTTCCGGTGGCGCGTCCTGCTGCTGCCCGAGTATCCGGACACCTCGTTCCACGGCCGGTTCGCGGCGGTGTGCATCGGCTTCATGGCCAACAACGTGTTCCCGGTCCGGCTCGGGGAGTTCGCGAGGGCCCTGGCGCTGTCCCGGGTCGAGCCGGTGGAGGCGGGAGCGGCGTTCGGCTCCCTGGTCATCGAGCGCGTCCTGGACGGTCTCACGCTCACGGCCCTCCTCGTGCTGGTCCTGCTTCTGCCGGACCACGCCCGCGCGGGGCTCCTGGACGTTCCGCTCCTGGGGCGCATAGCCCTGGGGGCGGCGGCCGTGTTCGGGGTGGGGTTCGTCGGAATCTGGGTGATGGTGCGCTATCCGGGCGTGGCCGTGCGTCTGTTCGAGGCCACGGTCGGGCGGGTGCTGCCCGACCGGTTCTACGAGAAGCTGCGCTCGCTCCTGGCGACCTTCGTGCGGGGACTCGGGATCGTGAGCCGGCCGTGGATTCTGGCGCGGGCCGTGGCCTGGTCCGTCGCCGTGTGGCTGTGCCTGGCGGCCTCCATGTGGTGCGGCATGCTCGCGTTCGACATCGGGCGCCCGGGGTACGCCGGCGCCGTGCTGGTGCAGGCCCTGGTCGGGTTCGCCGTGGCCATTCCTTCCAGCCCCGGCTTCTTTGGCCCCCTCGAGGCCGCGGCCCGGGTGGGCCTGCGGGCGTACGGGGTGGACGCGACGCGCATCGTCGCATTCGCGACCACGTACCACATCCTCACCTTCATCCCCGTCACGCTCCTCGGGCTCTGGCAGCTGTGGCGGCTGGGGCTGCGCTGGAGCGAAGTCGAGCACAGCGAGGAGATCGTGGAGGCGTCGGTCGAGGAGGCCTCCGGCCGGCCGGACGACGAGCGCGCGGGGCGGCGCGGAGCGGCCGGCGGTGGCTGAGCCCGTGCGGGTGGCCGCGCACGCCAAGGTCAACCTGCGGCTGCGCGTTCTGGCAACAGAGAGCGGCGGCTATCACGCCCTCGAGACCCTGTTCCTGCGGCTGGCCCTGCGCGACGAGGTGGAGCTGGCGCCGGGTCCCCCCGGCATCCGGCTCACGGTGGAGGAGGAGCCCGGTCCCCTCGCGGGAGCGGGTCGGTGCGGGGAGGCCGTGCCGCGGGGCGAGACCAACCTCTGCTGGCGCGCCGCCGAGGCGTACCACCGGGCCGTGGGCCGCGAGCCGGCGCTCGATATCCTGCTCCGCAAGCGGCTACCCGCGGGGGCGGGGCTAGGGGGTGGCAGCGCGGACGCGGCGGCGGTCCTGCGGGGCCTGGAGATCATGACCGGCGAGGGCCCGGGCGCGGCGCGCCTGATGGCGCTGGCCGGAGAGCTGGGCAGCGACGTGCCCTTCGCTCTGTCCGACGCGCCGGCCGCCCTGGCGTGGGAACGAGGCCGCAGGCTGCTGCCCCTGCCCGCGCCGCCCCCGCGCCCGATCCTGATCCTGGTGCCGGAGTTCGCCGTCGCCACGGCGGAGGCGTACCGGTGGCTGGACGAGGACCGCGGCGCGGCGGCCGGGGGTGACGACGGTCCGGGGGGCGCCTTCCTGCTTCCGTCGGCCGACCGGCTCGCCTCCTGGGAGGAGCTCGACGGGGTGTCGGTCAATGACTTCGAGGCGCCGGTGTTCGCCCATCACCCCGCCCTCGCCGAGTGGAAGGCCGAGCTGCTCGAGGCGGGGGCCCGGCCGGCGCTCCTGTCCGGGAGCGGCTCGGCCCTGTTCGGGGTATTCCAGGGGGAGGCGGAGCGGGACGCCGCCGCCGAGCGGTTCGAGGGTCGGCGGGAGGTGGCGGTGCTGCACACGCTGGGGCCCGCGTGACCGCGGACCGTCTCCCCCCCGGGCGACGGAGCGCCTCCGCCGCGGCGCTTGCGGCGGGGCCACCCCGATAGCAGCCTTCACACCGGAGCCGGCTCGGGTCGACCGACCGCCGCCGGCGCTGGCCCCTCGTCTAACGGCAAGACCCCGGCCTTTGGAGCCGGTAATCCAGGTTCGAGTCCTGGGGGGCCAATCCCACCCGACCCGCCTACACCTCCAGCCGATCCCCCGGCCGCGCCACCAGCAGGTAGAGCGCCGGCATCAGGAGCACGCTGATTAGCAGCCGCGACAGCAATCCCCCGACGATCACCAGCGCGAACGGCTTCTGCGAGTCCGACCCGACGCCGGTCGAGAGGGCCGCCGGCAGTAGCCCCAGGGCGGCCACCAGGGCCGTCATCATGATGGGCCGAAGCCTGAGAATGGCCGCCTCGCGCGTGGCCTCGACGATCCCCGTCCCGCCCCGCCGCAGCTCGTTGGCGTAGGAGATGTAGACCACGGCCGTCTGCACGGAGACGCCGAACAGGGCCAGGAAGCCGATCCCCGAGCTCACCGACAGCGGCGTGCCCGTCACCCACAGGGCCAGGAGTCCCCCGATCGGCGCCGACAACACCACGCCCAGCACCGTGATCGCCGGAAACTTGAAGTTGCTGTACAGGGCGAACAGGAGCAGGAAGATCAGGAACAGGGTGAGGGGCAGGACGAAGCGCAGCTGCCGGCGGGAGGCCGTGTATTCCTTGTACTCCCCGCCCCAGCTCACCGTGTAGCCGGCCGGCAGCGTCACGGCCGACGCCACCTGCTTGCGGGCGTCGGCCACGGCGCCGGCCAGGTCTCGCCCGTCCACCGAGAACTGGACCCCGATGAAGCGCGCGTTGTCCTCGCGGTAGATGAACGATGCGCCGCGGGTCACGCTGAGGTCGGCCACCTCGCGGAGCGGGATCTGCTGACCGTCCGGGGTGGCGATGAGGATGTTGCCGATCTGCCGCGCGTTGCCGCGGAACCGCGGCTCGAGCCGCACGACCAGGTCGAACAGGCGCTCGCCCTGTACGACGGAGGTGGCCGGGACGCCGCCCACGGCCGATTCGATGAGGTCGTTGACGTCGGCCACGTTGAGGCCGTAGCGGGCGATCTTGGTCCGGTCGATCTTGACCGCCAGGCTCGGCTGGCCGAGCTCCTGGACGAGCGTCACGTGGTCGATGCCCCGCACCCCCGTCAGCACGTGGCGGATCACCTTCCCCCTGGCTTCCAGGGTGTCGAGGTTCGGCCCGAAGATCTTCACGTCCAGCGCGCTCTTCAGCCCCGTCTCGGCTTCGTCGACCGCGTCTTCGGCAGGCTGCGTGTAGTTGAAGATGATGCCCGGGAAGCCGGACAGCTTCCGGTTGATGGCGGCGATGAGCTGCCGCTTGGTGTGGATCTTTCCTTTCCAGGTGTCGTAGGGCTTCAGCCCCACGTAGAACTCGGCGTTGAAGAAGCCGGTCGGGTCGGTGCCGTCGTCGGGCCGGCCGTGCTCGGAGCCAACGTCCGTCACCTGCGGGAACGAGCGCAGGATGGCCCGGATGCGGGGCACGATCCTCGAGGACTCCTCGAAGGAGATCGTGTAGGGCATGGTGGCCCGGACCCACAGGGCCCCCTCGTCCAGGTGCGGCATGAACTCCGCCCCGATCGCGGGAAGCACGAGGAGCGAGGCGGCGAAAGCGGCGCTCGAGACCGCCACCGTCGTCCAGGGCCTCGCCAGGCACCAGTCCAGGGAGCGCTCGTAGCGGGTCCGCAGCCACGCCATCATCGGGTTCCGGCGCTCGGTCACGCCCCGCTTGAACAGCCAGGAGGCCAGCACCGGGAGCAGGGTGAGGGCGAGCACCAGCGATCCGAGCAGCGCGAAGATCGTGGTGTCGGCCATGGGCCGGAACAGCTTCCCGGACGGCCCCCGCAGCACGTAGATGGGCAGGAAGCCCGCCACGATGACGGCCACCGCGTAGAAGATCGGACGGTCCACTTCCGCCGCCGCCGCCGCGATGACGTCCCGGAGGCGGCCCTCTCCGGGTTGCTGCAGAGCCAGCTGCCGATGGATGTTCTCCACCATCACCACCGCTCCGTCCACCAGGATGCCGAAGTCTATGGCCCCGATGGAGAGCAGGTTGGCGGGGATGTGCCTGAGATCCAGGCAGATGAAGGCGAAGAACAGGGAGAGCGGGATGGTGGCCGCCACGATCAGCCCCGCCCTCACGTCGTACAGGAACAGGATGAGCACGAACACCACCAGGATCATGCCCCGGAGCAGGTTGTGCTCGACCGTGTGCGTGGTGAGGTGGACCAGGTCGCTGCGGTCGTAGAAGGGGTGGATCTTGACGTCCTTCGGGAGGACCTGGTCGTTGAGCTCCTTCGTCATGGCCTCGACGCGCTCGAGGACGTTCTGGGTCTGGGCCCCCTTGCGCATGAGGATCACGCCCTCGACGGCGTCGTTGCGGTCGTCGAAGCCGAACTGGCCCAGACGGGGCGCGTGACCGATGGTCACCTGGCCGACGTCCTTGACGAGCACCGGCGTGCCATGCCGGTCGGCGAGCACGATGTTCCCGATGTCCTCGGGCGTGCGAATGCGGCCCAGCCCTCGCACGTAGTAGAACTGCCCGCCCTCCGAGTAGAAGCCGCCGCCCGCGTTGGCGTTGTTGCCGGCCAGCGAAGAGGCGACGTCCGCCACCGACAGGCCGGAGCCCGCCAGGCGGGTCGGGTCGAGCAGGACCTGGTACTGCATCGTCTCTCCGCCCAGGCCCGACTCGTCGGCCACGCCGGGCACCGACCGGTACTTCCTCGAGATGACCCAGTCGTTGAGGATCTTGAGCTGCATGGCCGAGCGGTCGGGGCTGTCCAGCACGTAGCGGTACACCAGCCCCGAGGGCGAGAACAGCGGCGAGACTCCCGGGCTCACCCCGTCGGGGAGCTCGGCATCGGGCAGGCGTTCGAACACCTGCTGGCGCGCGAAGTAGTCGTCCGTGCCGTCCTCGAACGTCATGCGGATGTCCGAGAGGCCGTACAGGGAGATGGAGCGGATGACCGTCATGTGCGGGATCCCGTTCATCTCGACCTCGAGCGGGACCGTGATGAGGCGCTCCACCTCCTCGGCCGCGTGGCCGGGCCACTGGGTCACGACCTCGACCATGGGCGGAGACAGGTCCGGATACGCGTCGACCGGCAGGCGGCGGAAGGACCAGATCCCGATGCCGACGAGCAGGACCGCGAACAGGCCCACCAGGAAGCGCTGGCGCAGGGCCGCGAGGACGACCCGGTGGATGAACGACTGGGGCACGGGCGGCTCGGGCGTGCTCACTGGGCCTCCGCGAACTGCAGGAACAGGGCGCCCTCGGCCACGACCCGCTGACCCGGCTGGAGGCCCGAGGCGATCTCGCGGCGGTCCCCGACCTCCTGCCCGAGCTTCACGAGCTGCCGGCGGTAGTCGCCATCGTCGCCGGCCACGAACACGAAGGGCAGGTTGTCTTCGTCCCGCAGCACGGCGGAGGATGGGACCAGCAGGCCGGTTCGGGCCGAGCGCCCCAGGATCGTGACCTGGACGTACATGCCGCGCTTGAGCCCCGCCCCCGGGTTCTCCGCCACGACCCTCACGGATGTGGCGCGCGTGTCGGGGTCCACCTCGGCGCCCACGTTGTCCACCCGGCCCCGGTAGACGTCGGCACCGTTGGTCGGCCGGATCTCGGCCGAGTCGCCCACCTGGACGTTCGGGAGGTCGGTGTCGAACACATGGGCCTGCACCCATACACGGGACACGTCGGCCACGGTGAAGCAGGGCGTGCCCCCGGCCTCGAGCAGCTGACCCGGCGTGATGAGCCGTTCCACGAGGATCCCGGGGAGCGGGGCCCGGATGATGCCGCCCGCGGCCGTGACGGGCTCGCCTCGGCGCACCGCGGCCAGCGACGCCGAGTCGACGCCGAGCGACACCAGGGCCTGGAGCGCCGCGTCCCGATCCGCCTCCGCCGCCTCCGCCCGCGTCTCCGCGTCCTGCATCTCCTGCCGCGCGATCGCGTCGATGGCGAAGAGCTTCCGGTCCATGTCTGCGATGCGCCGGGCATTGGTGGCTTCGGCCACACCTTTCCGGTAGTCCGCCACCGCCGAGGCGAAGTCGGGCGAGGCCACGACGGCGAGCGGCTGTCCGCGACGCACGCGAGCCCCGAGGCTCACCAGCACCCGGCTCACGGGCCCCGAGATCGGGGCCATGACCTGCGTGCTCCGGTCCCCGTCGAAGTCGACGGTTCCCGTGGTGCTCACCGAGGCGCGGAAGGTGTCGGGCTCCACGGTGACCAGGTGGAGCTGCGAGCGCTGCGCGGCGCTGAGAGGTGAGCTGGTGCTGTCGGCCGGAGTGCCGCTGCCGCCGCCTCCACCGCACGCCGCCGGAAGCGCCAGCGCGCCGGCCACGAGGGCGCCGAGCAGGATCCGGGCGCCGGGCCGGAGCGAGCCCGCGGAAGATCGAGCGATCACGGTGGGTCGGGACGGCTCATGCATGGGAGTCTCCGTGGGGCAGCGTGTCGGTGCCGTGGGATGGCGCGCCGGCGTCGGGGGACGGGCCATCGGTGGAGGGCGGTCGGCCGATCGTGTCGGGGGCGGCGCTCCGGCCCGTTCCTGCCCGCTCGAGAGCGACGCCCACCGCCAGCTCGAGGTCCGCGCGGGCGTCGTTGGCGGCGCCGAGAGCGTCCGCGAGCTGCCCCTCCGCTTCCAGCAGCGTTCGGCGGGCGTCGATGACCTCCAGCGAGGAGGAGCCTCCGATGCCGTAGCTCGTGGTCGCGATCTCGAAGGCCTTTCGGGCTTCAGGGACGAGCTCGTCGCGCAGATAAAGGGCCTGTCGGCGCGACGTCGTGGCGGCCGTGTAGGCCGTCCTGACCTCCTGCTCGACGGCGGCGCGGGCTTCCCGGTAGCTGTCGTCCAGCTCGCGGACCCGGTGGGACGCCTCGGCCACCTCCCCGCGGGTGTGGTTCCAGAAGAACAGGGGGACGCTGATCGAGAGGTCCGTGGTGTAGCTGCTCGGCGCGTCGTTCGAGAGGTCCTTCTCGAAGCTCAGGCTCAGATCGGGAAGCCAGAAGGAGCCGGCCAGGGACGCCGCGGCCCTCGCCCCGACCCGCTCCCGGTCGAGACCGTTCAGCAGCGGGCGGGACACGGCCGCGCGGGTCACCAGAGCCTGCAGGTCGGGCACCGTGTCCGGCACGAGGAGGGAGTCGGCGGCCTCGACCTCCGCGCCCAGCGGTCGACCCATCTGCCGGTTGAGCTCCGCCCGGGCGTCGGCCAGATCCTGTCCGTTGCCCAGGAGGTCGTTCCTGGCGGCGGCCACCTCGACGCGCGCCCTGATGGCGTCGAGGCCGGGCGCGGTTCCAGCCTTCGAGCGGGCCTCGGTCTTGGCCAGGAAGCTGCTGGCCAGCTCCAGCGCCTGGCCGAGCTGCCGGTGCCGCAGCTCCGCGACCAGGAGGGCGTCGTAGGCGCGGGCCGTGGCATCGGCCGTCTGCTGGCGAAGCTGGCGGTAGCCGTAGCCCGTGGCGTCCACCCCCGCCTGCCCGATCCGACGCTGCAGCAGGATTCTGGTGGGGAAGGGCACGTCGAGTCCGAGGGCGACCGCCCGGCCCGTGTACGTGCCCGGGCGCAACACGCTCTTCTGACCCGACAGCTCCCCGAGAAGGCTCGGATCCGGGAAGGCGGCGCCCTGGACGGCCCGGGCCCGCGCCTCGGCCACCGTCTCCCGGGCCGCGTGCACGCCGGGATTGTGCGCCAGGGCGCTGTCGATCGCCTCGGCGCGCGTGACCCGCAGGGGCGAGGCGCGACCACGGATCGCCGCGGCGCCGGGGGGCACGGTGTCGGCCGCGGTGCCGACGGCCCGCCCCGCCGGGGCTGTGCGGGCCACGGCCGGGACGGCCACCGACATCGTGGCCAGCGTCGCCATCGCGAGAGCGATGGATGTGTGGCACCACCGGGGAGCGTACACGGCCACCTCCGGGACGTCGTGACACGCGCCGGCACCATTCGGGTGCGGGGCGCGCGGCCCGTCCGGGAGGCGCGCCCGCGGGCGGCCGTCCCGAAGCGGGACGTTTCAGTCTGTGAGAGGGTTGTGGATCAGGCGGTGGGCGCGGGTGGCGCGCGGGGTTGCGCCAGGGTGCCGGGATCGGTTCGCAGGCCCGGCGCGCACGATGTGGCGTCGGAGCTCAGGGCGACGGCGGGCTCCATCCGGATCTGCAGGTCCGCCGGGACGGAGGCGCGCGCGCTCCCGGTCGTGAGCCCCAGCACGCAGTGGGCCGCGTGGTCTCCGGTGCTCGTGGGAGCGGTGAGGAGGGCGAGGCCCGAGGCCCCGGACGCTCCCGGAGCGGCCGGGGCCCGGGAGCCGGCGTGATGGGCGACGTCCGTGTGGAAGGCGAGCGCGTCGATCCCCGACCAGCCGAGCTCGCCGGCCAGGAAGAGGCCGGCCAGGAGCAGGGCGGAGCCCCGGCGGAGTACATCGCGAGCGCTCATGGCGGTCGAGGATAGCCATGCGGGTCGACCACGGCAACGGGCGTGCGCTGGCCCGATGACCGACGGCCCGCATCTTGAGGGCCGTGGAGCCCGGAGCCCCCGGGGACGCTCTCACTCCCCGCCGCAGACTTCCGCGAAGGACGAAGGACGCATGGACGACTCGCCACGGCCGGCCGGCAACCGCCTGGCCGGCGCTTCGAGCCCCTATCTCCTCCAGCACGCCGACAACCCGGTGCACTGGCGCGAGTGGGGGCCCGCGGCCTTCGAGGACGCGCGGCGGCTGGATCGTCCCCTGTTCCTGTCCATCGGGTACTCGACCTGTCACTGGTGCCACGTCATGGCCCACGAGTCGTTCGAGGACGACGAGGTAGCGGCGATCCTGAATCGTCGCTTCGTCCCCGTGAAGGTCGACCGGGAGGAGCGGCCCGACGTCGACGACTTCTACATGACCGCCTGTCAGGCGATGTCCGGCCAGGGCGGCTGGCCCCTCACGATCGTGGCCACGCCCGAGGGTCGTCCCTTCTTCGCGGGCACTTACTTCCCCAAACTGGGGCGCGGAGGGCGGCCCGGACTCCTGGACGTTCTCGGACGCCTGGCCGACGCGTGGGCGGAGAGGCGGGAAGAGGTGCGCTCGGGAGCGGATCGGGCCACCGACATCCTCCGGCGCATCTCGGGAGGGGAGCCCGGGACGGAGGCGGGGCCGGAGGAACTGGAGGCGGCCTACGAGCACTTCGCGTCCCGATTCGACGACGTCCACGGAGGGTTCGGCTCGGCCCCGAAGTTCCCGAGCCCGCACGTGCTCCTCTTCCTGCTACGGTATGCCGATCGGTCGGGTGAGGAGAACGCCCGGGTGATGGTGACCCGGACCCTGGAGCGAATGCGCGCCGGCGGCATCTTCGACCAGGTGGGCTACGGCTTCCACCGCTACTCCACGGATGCCCGCTGGTTCGTCCCGCACTTCGAAAAGATGCTGTACGACCAGGCGCTCCTCGCCCTCGCCTACCTCGAGGCCGCGCAGGCCACGGGGGAGGACCGCTTCGCCCGCGTGGCGGACGAGGTGCTCACCTACGTGCTCCGTGACCTCCGGGACGACTCCGGGGGGTTCCACGCCGCGGAGGACGCCGACAGCGAGGCAGGGGAAGGCGCCTATTACACCTGGACGGGGGAGGAGCTCGAAGAGGTCCTGGGAGAGGCGGACGCCGCCCTGGCGGGGCGGGTCTTCGGCGCACGGCGCCGGGGCAACTACACCGAGGAGGCCACCGGGAGCTTCACGGGGCGCAACCTCCTCCATGGGGCGACCCCCGTCGCCGACCTGGCGGCGGAGTCGGGCCGGACGGAGGGGGAGCTCCGCGAGCGCCTGCAGCGGATCCGGGAGCGGCTGCTCGAGGCGCGCGGAACGCGGCCGAGGCCGTCTCGGGACGACAAGGTGCTCACCGACTGGAACGGGCTCGCGGTGGCGGCCTTCGCGCGCGGGGGGCTGGTGCTGGACGAGGAGCGCTGGAGGGATGCGGCCACGGACGCCGCGGAGTTCCTGCTGGCCTCGATGCGCGACGGAGAGGGGCGTCTCCTCCACCGATGGCGGCGTGGCGAGTCAGGGATCGCGGCCACCGCCGAGGACCACGCCTTCCTGGTGTGGGGACTGCTCGAGCTGTACGAGTCCACCCTGGAGCCCCGCTGGCTCGCCGACGCGCTGCGGCTCCACGAGGAGATGGCCGCGCGCTTCTGGGACGAGGACGGGGGCGGTTACTTCCTGGCCGCCGACGGATCGGACCTGCCCGTTCGACGCAAGGAGGCCTATGACGGAGCGCTCCCGTCGGCCAACGCGGTCGCGGCGTGGAACGGCTACCGCCTGGCCCGCCTCACGGGCCGGGCCGGGCTCGAGGCCAGGGCCCTGGCGGTGGAGCGCGCTTTCGGGGGCGCGCTCCGGAAGGCCCCGGGGGCTCACGCGGCCCTTCTCCTGGCGGCGGACTTCCGGCTTGGCCCGGCGCGCGAGGTCGTGGTGGCCGGCGCCCGCGATTCCCGGTGCACCCGAGAGCTGCTGGGGGTGGCCCGGGAAGGCTATCGCCCCCGGGCCGTCCTCCTCCTGCGGCCTCCGGGAGAGGAGGGCGACCGTGTGGCCCGGCTCGCGCCCTTCACGCGGGAGATGGTACCGGGGGAGGCGGGCGCCCGCGCCTACGTGTGCCGGGAGTTCGCGTGCGCGGCGCCGGTGGTCGAGGCTGGCGTCCTGCGAGCGGCCCTCGAGGACTGATCAGCCGGCCGTGTCCTCCGAGAGGGAGAAACCGTTCCGCTCGAGGAGGGTGCTGAACTCGCCCTTTGCCACCGCCTTCCGATAGGCCTCCTCCGCCTGGACCGTGCCTTCGCGGATCAGACCGAGCAGGGCATCGTTCAGCGTGGTCATGCCCGCTCCCTTGCTCGTCTGCATGATCGACGGGATCTGGAAGGTCTTCCCCTCCCGGATCAGGTTGGAGACCGCGCTGCTCACCAGGAGGACCTCGAGGGCCGCCACCCGTCCACCCGTCTTCCGTCGGCACAGGGTCTGGGCGACGACGCCCTTGAGGCTCTCGGCGAGCATCGTGCGGATCTGGTTCTGCTGGTCGGCCGGGAACTGGTCGATGATCCGGTCCACGGTCGACGCCGCCGTGTTCGTGTGCAGGGTCCCGAACACGAGGTGACCGGTCTCGGCCGTCTCGAGTGCGATCTCCACCGTCTCCAGGTCTCGCATCTCACCGACCAGGACGATGTCCGGGTCCTCCCGGAGGGCGGCTCGCAACGCCGCCTTGAAGCCGGCGGTGTGCGTGCCGACCTCGCGCTGGTTGATGAGACAGCGCTTGTTCTCGTGGACGAACTCGATCGGGTCCTCGATCGTGATGACGTGGTCGCGACGCCGCTCGTTGATGTAGTCGATCATGGCGGCCAGGGTCGTGGACTTGCCCGACCCGGTGGGGCCGGTGACCACCACCAGGCCCTTGCCCAGCCCGCACAGCTCCAGGACCGCCCGGGGCAGCCCGAGCTGCTCGGCGGTCAGGATCTCGGACGGGATCTGGCGGAAGACGCCGCCGATCCCCCGCCGGTCCAGGAAGAGGTTGCAGCGGAAGCGCGCCACCCCCGGGATCTCGTATGCGAAGTCCGTGTCGTGGCGCTGCTCGAACTCCTCCCGGTTGCGGGCCGGCGCGATCTCCAGCAGGACCTCCCGAGTGCGCTCCGGGGACAGCGTGTCCTCCCCGCCCACGTCGACCATCTCGCCGTCCTTGCGGAAGAGCGGCGTGTTGCCGGCGGACACGTGGAGGTCGGAGCACCCCTCCCGGACCATCCGGCGGAACAGCCGCTCCATGAGCGGGGCGTCGGAGGGGAGGTCCGCCGGAGAGGTCTCGACGGCCGATGCGGGAGGCGCCGCGTGGGACGGGCTCGCGGGAGCCGCCGGGGCCCGGATGGTCGGAGTCCCGGCCGGCTCGGCGCCCCCCTCCCCGTCCTCCGCGGCCGGCGCCGGGCCGTCGAGCTCATCCTCCCCGGGCACGACGAGCACCCGGACGCCCGAATCGGTCCGGTAGGCCCGGACCTCCACGGAGCCGGCCGGCGACCGGTACGTGAACTCGTACCGCCCCGGAGCGGCCGGGTCCCGGTCGCCCTCGGGGAGGACCTCCACGAGGAGCGCCTCCAGCTGCTCGGGCGTCGGCGCCGTCGTGGTGAGCGGGGTCGCCTCTCCCCCGGAGAGGAGCATGACGGGCTGGCCGGAGGCCAGCGTGAGCCTCTGGGCGCCCGCCTCGAACAGCGCCTCGATGAAACGGTCCATTCCTGCCATGGTCACCGGATTCGCGGAGGTTGGGAGAGGTTCGGCCGGGCGCGAATCACGCCAGTTCGATCAGCGCGATGCGGTCCAGGTTGACCAGCCGGACCGTGTCGCCCGCCTGGACCGGGAAGAAGAGGTCGGCCGCATCGAGGAAGTCCCGGACGCGCCGTCGACCCTGGGGAAGGACCCAGCACACCCGGCCCTCGGACCGGCTTCCGTCCTCGAACTGGATGCGGACGCTCGCGGTGGCCGACTCCGGGTCGTCCGGCGACACGAGGGGGGAGCCGCCCTCCGGGTCCTCCCGGTACTCGCGCGCCACCTCCACCCACACGATGGAGCGACGGCGGACCAGACGGACCTGGCCATCCGAAGGGACCGTGACCGGGAAGAAGCGGCCGTCATCGTTCAGAAGGTCGCTGGGGTGCTCGCGGCCCGAATGACGGGCTGCCCGTTCCGACAGGTGCAGGAGGACGCGCAGCGGCTCCTCGTGGAGGAGCTTCAGGGCGGCCTCCACGCGGTGCTTGGGTACGGCGTAGCCCTCGCTCACGGTCGGGTCCCGCTCCCGCGGTACAGGATACGCCACACCGAGCCCCCCTGGTCGTCGGTCACGTACACGGAGCCATCGGGGCCCTGCGCCAGTCCCACCGGTCGGTGCGTGGCCGTGCCAGGCCCGACGCGGCTGCCCGCGAAGCCGTCGGCGAAGGTGGCCGTGTCCGAAGCGACCGGCGAGCCGTCCCGGAAGGGGACGAATACGACCCGGTAGCCCGCCTGCGGCTCGGGGGCCCGGTTCCAGGAGCCGTGGAAGGCGATGAACGCGCCGCCCCGGTAGCGGGCGGGGAACTGCTCGCCCGTGTAGAACAGGAGCCCGTCCGGCGCCCAGTGTCCCGGAAAGCCGATCAGCGGCTTCTTCTTCAGGTCGGCGCAGCGTCCCTGCTTCTTCGCGTTCCCCCCGTACTCGGGGTTCAGGATCCAGCGGCCCTCGAGCTCGTTCCAGAAGCAGTACGGCCAGCCGTAATCGTCTCCGCTCTCCAGCCGCACGAACTTCTCGGCCGGAAGCACGGCGCTCTGCTCGGCCGTGTAGTACTGGGGCCAGTTCTGGTAGAGCTGGTCGCGGCCGTGGACCACGCCGTACAGGTGGCCGTCGGCGGGATTCAGGGCGAGGGCCACGGTGTTGCGCAGACCCGACGCGAAGTGGAGGCCGTCCGCCTCGGTCTGGTCCTGCCGGTTCGCGTCGAAGCGCCAGATGCCGGCGCGCGTCTGCAAAGCGGGACAGGGATCGATCCCGGGCGAGCCCTTCACGCGGTCCTGCTTCTGGCAGCTGTTCGACGGGGAGCCGATGTTCACGAACATGTGGCCCTGCCCGTCGAAGGCGAGGGACTTGGCGGCGTGGTAATGAGAGGGAAGGCCGGTGACCAGGGCCTGCGCGGGGCCGGACGGCTGCAGGGCACCCTGCGGCAGGGGCCAGCGCACCACCTCCCCGTCGGCCCCGAAGTACAGCCAGCCGTCCCGGAGCGCGATGCCGGTCCCGCCCTCGCTCCCGAAGTGCTCCCGGACGTCCGCCCGGCCGTCGCCCGTGGTGTCGCGGAGGGCCAGCACTCCCCCGGATCGCCCGTTCAGGGCCACGAACAGGTCGCCGTCGGGAGCCACGACCAGGTGGCGGGCCTTGCCGACATCCCGGGCCACGACCAGGGCGCAGAAGCCGTCCGGGAGCGTCAGGCCGCCGTCGTCGGGGTCGCACAATGGCGGATCCTGGAGGCGGGCGGTTGGAACGCCGCGCTCCGAGCCAGCGGCGGCCCCCCCGCTCGCGGCATCGCGGGCGGACGCTTCGTGGCCGGAGCAAGCGCCCACGACGCCGACGAGAGCCAGGGCAACGGTGAGAAGGCCCGGGAGGGCCGGCAGTGGGGGGCATCTCGGCTCGGAAAACGGTTGCATGCTCGCGGCTCCTTGTCGTGGGTCCCGGGTCCCGGGTCCCGGCAAGCGGCCCGGACCGCCCGGGCCGCCGCAGCACCCAATGTATCCGGCCGGCCGGCGGAACGCAGGCGTCGGTGGCGAGTGCGCTCGCGGCCCGCTGCGGCAGGCGGGGATGGGGGTGGCGGCCCGGCCGCCGGGTGCCCGCCCCACCGCGCTGGCACGGTTCCGGCGGCCTCCGTACGTTAAAGGCTTCGCGTTTCTTTCGGAGAGGAGGCTACGCATGAAGAGCGCACGCACCCTGGCATGGGTCCTCGTACCGCTCGTCGCGATCGCGTGCACGAGCAAGGAGGGCCAGCAGTCCCAGGGACAGCAGGGGATGGCCGAGCAGTCCGGGCAGATGAGCCAGCAGGCCATGGGAGGCGCCCAGACGATCAGCCTGTCCCCCAAGGGCAACAGCGGCATCAGCGGCACGGCCGAGTTCAGCGCGGCGGGATCCGATTCCGTCCAGGTCAAGGTGACGCTGAAGGGCGTCGAGCAGGGCAAGGAGTATCCCACGCACGTTCATCACGGCACCTGCGCCACCGAGGGATCGGTGGCTCAGCCCCTGAACGGCGTGACCGGGATGGCCGACTCCACGGGGACGAGCACCACGACCGTGGCCCACTCGCTGTTCATGCCGGACTCCTCGTACTTCGTCCAGTCCCACCTTCCGGATGGAACGCCTGCCGCCTGCGGCGACATTCCGGCCATGGCGCACGGCGAGGCGATGTCCGACTCTTCGTCGATGGGAGGCGGCTCGAATTAGGGATCGCGATCCACGTCCCGCGGCCGGACGAGCGTCCGGATCGCGGGTTCTCCATCGAGACCCGGGGCCGGCGCGACCGACCCCGGGTCTTCTCGCATCGCCGGCACGGCGCTGTGGGGGGAGGGGTGGGGAAGCGCCTTCGGGCCGGAGTACGGGGCGACCCGCGCCAGTCGTCGCAGAAGGGTGGCTTACGGTGGGCTTGCAGGAGCACAGGGCGAAGGTCATGGCAGCCCGGGTAGAGGCGGGGCGCGCGGCACGCGCCCTGGTTGGCGTGCAGCCGGTCGACGCGACGACTGGCCGTCGGCACCGGCGGCCGGTCGGAGGGACAGCGTGATCTTCGGCGTGGACGTGTCGCCCTGGATCCTTCCGGCGGCCCTGGTGGCCGGAGGCGTCGTCCTGGGCATCCTGTGGGAGACGATGGTGCTCTCGGGGCTGCGCGGGAAGGCCCGTACGACCCGGTGGCGTTGGGACGACGTCGTCCTCGATTCCGTCCGCGGCATGGGGTTCGTATGGCTGGCCGCGGCGGGCCTGTACGGGGCGCTGCTGGCCGTGCCGCTCGGCCCGGACGCCAAGACCGTGGTCCGGAAGCTCCTGGTGGCGGCGGTCTTCCTCTCCTTTACGGTCGTGGCGGCCCGGGCCGCGGGGAGAGGCGTGGAGGTGTGGGCCCGGCACACCACGGGCGGCGTGCCGTCGTCGAGCCTGCTCAAGAACCTGGCGCGGATCCTCGTCTTCGCGTTCGGGCTCTTCCTCATCCTGCAGAACCTGGGCGTCCAGGTCACCGCCCTCGTCACCGGCCTCGGGATCGGCGGCCTGGCGGTGGCGCTGGCCCTGCAGGACACCCTCTCGAACCTGTTTTCCGGCTTCCAGATCATCCTGGCGCGCCAGGTCCGGAGCGGGGACTTCGTCCAGCTCGACTCGGGCGAGGAGGGCTACGTCACGGACATCCAGTGGCGAAACACGACGATCCGGTCCCGCATCGACGACCACGAGATCATCGTCCCCAACTCCAAGCTGGCCAATACGATCGTCACCAACTTCGCTCGACCCGTCGGCGACTTCTGGGTCAAGGTCGAGGTCGGGGTGGCGTACGGCAGCGACCTGGACCGGGTGGAGGAGGTCACCCTGGAGGTGGCCCGCCGGGTGCTCGAGGAGGCCGGGATCTCGACGTCGACCGATCCCGTGCTGCGCTACACGGGGTTCGGCGATTCCAGCATCGGTTTCGTGGTCCGGATGAAACTCGATGAGTGGAGCCGGCAGTTCCAGATCCGCCACGCCTTCATCAAGCGGCTCCACGCCCGCTACGCGGAGGAGGGTATCGAGATTCCCTTCCCGATCCGGACCGTGTACGTGCCCGCGGGGCTCCGGATCGCCCGGCGGGATGGACCGGAGGGCGGGGCCTAGGCCGGGGTCGTCGTCGACTCGCTCTGGCGGCTGGACTCTGGGTGGTCGATGTCCCGTCCGCCGCCGCCCGGCCCGGCCGCCCGTTCACGCTCGCCCGCCTCTCGATCCGCCGGCATCCCGTCGAGGCCGAGGATCGCCAGCACGCGGTCCGAGCGAAGCTCCTCCTTCTCCTGGAGTTCCGCGGCCAGCCGGTCGAGTCCCGACCGGTGCTCGCGCAGCGTGCCCGTGGCGCGCGCGTAGGCCTCGTCGAGAATCTTTTGGACCTCCTGGTCCACGTCTCGGGCGGTGGCGTCGCTGTACTCCCGCCCCCGCGCGATCTGCTCACCCAGGAACACGTTCTCCCTGGCGCCACCCAGTGACACGTCCTTGAAGCGTTCGCTCATCCCCCAGTCCAGGACCATCTTGCGAGCCAGGTGCGTGGCCTGCTCGAGGTCCTGCTCGGCCCCCGACGTGGCCGTGTCCATCACGAGGTCCTCGGCGGCCCGCCCGCCCATCATCACGGCCAGCCGATCCAGGATGTACTCCCTGCGATACAGGTACTTGTCCCGTTCGGGCAGCTGCTGGGTGACCCCCATGGCCCGGCCCCGAGGGACGATGGTGACCTTGTGGATCGGGTCCGCGTCGGGCAGGACGGCGGCCACGACCGTGTGTCCCCCTTCGTGGTAGGCCAGGAGCTCCTTCTCTTCGTTCGTCAGGGCCAGGTTCTCTCGCTCGAGCCCCATCATGACCTTGTCCCGGGCCGACTCGATATCGTCGGCGCCGATGCGCTGCTTGTCCTCCCTGGCGGCCAGGAGAGCCGCCTCGTTGAGGAGGTTCTTGAGATCGGCGCCGCTGAAGCCCGGCGTGCCGCGCGCCACCTCGTCGAGGTCGACGTCGTCGGCCAGAGGCTTGTCCCGGGCGTGCAGGGCCAGGATGTCCCGTCGTGCCACCCTGGTGGGCAGGTCCACCCTGATTCGGCGGTCGAAGCGCCCCGGCCTCAGCAGGGCGGGATCCAGGATGTCCGGGCGGTTGGTGGCGGCCATCACGATGACCTCGTGGGTCGGATCGAAACCATCCATCTCGGACAGGAGCTGGTTGAGCGTCTGCTCGCGCTCGTCGTGTCCGCCGCCCAGCCCGGCGCCACGACGCCGGCCGATCGAGTCGAGCTCGTCGATGAAGATGATGGACGGCGAGGATTTCTTGGCCTCCTTGAACAGGTCCCGGATCCTGGACGCCCCGACTCCGACGAGCATCTCCATGAAGTCCGAGCCCGTCATGTTGAAGAAGGGCGCCGCCGCCTCTCCCGCCACCGCGCGGGCGAGCAGCGTCTTCCCGGTCCCCGGCGGCCCGACCAGGAGCACGCCGTGCGGGATCTCTCCACCCAGTCGCTGGAAGCGCTCGGGGTCCTTGAGGAACTCGATGATCTCCTCGAGCTCGCGTTTGGCACCCTCGAGCCCGGCCACGTCCTCGAACGTGGTGGCCTCGTCCGTCCGGTCGTAGGCCCTGGCGTCGGCGCGCCCCATGGAGAAGAGGCTCTGTCCCCGCTGCCGCATGCGTGAGAAGAACAGCCATCCGAGCCACAGGAGGAGCAGGAAGGGAGCCACCTGGAGGATGACGCCCCACCACGAGAAGCTGGATGGCGGCTCGGCCTCCACGGTGACGCCCTTCTCGCGGAGGGCCCCGAGCAGCGTCGGGTCCCCGAACGACGGTACGTAGGTCGTGAACTGTTTGTAGCTCAACGACTTTCCGTCGGGCCCTTTTGTCTTGACCCGACGGGAAAGGGTGCCCTCGATCTGCTGACCCTTCACGGTGACGCGCTGGACGTTGCCGGCCACCACCTGTCGGTGGAACCGGGTGTAGGAGATGTTCGTGCGGTGGGTGCTCCCCCGGCCGAGGGGGCTCCACAGCCAGGCCAGGAGGAGGGCGGCCAGGACGAGCCATACGAGGCCTCCCTTCCGTCCCCCCGACCAGTTCTGTCGCTGCTGGAGCCGTGGTGCCTGCTGTCCCGGCCCGTCGATCCGTCGCAACTTCGCTCTCCCCGCTCGATCTCTTCGATCCCGGCGCGCCTCGGGCGCCGTTGCCGGAGGTCGGCCGGGGGTCCGGAGCGCCATGGCTTGCAAGAGTGAGGCGAGGAGCGCAACGGGCCCGGGTGGAGAGTCTCAGGCACAACGATCGACGGTACGGAATTCGCACGCCCGACTGCATCGATGGTGCATCCACAGCGGACGGCGACGGCGACGCGGGAGCGGGCGGGTGCGGGCCAGAATAGGTCTCAAAAGGGCGTACGAAGAGCCAGCGGCGGAGGACGGCCAGCGATTCCTGGTGGACCGCCTGTGGCCGCGCGGCCGGAGTCGCGAGGCGCTGGACCTGGTCGACTGGGCACGCGAGGCGGCACCGAGCGACGACCTGCGCCGCCGGTTCCACCGGGAGCCGCAGCTGTGGGACGAGTTCTGCCGGAGCTACCGGGCCGAGCTCGAGGACCGGCCGGAGACTTGGCGTGCCCTGGTGGAAGCGGCCCGCGAGGGACCGATCACGCTCGTGTTCGCCGCGCGGGACACCGAGCGCAACAACGCCGTGGCGCTGCGCTCCTTCCTGCTGGAGCGGTTGGGGGATGCTGGAGACCCGTGACCACGGCGTGAAGGTCCTCCGCCCCGACTTCGATCCGGCTGGCTTCCTGTCGCGTGTGCGCGGGGCCGCGGCTCGCGTGCTCCTCCTCGACTACGATGGGACGCTGGCTCCATTCCGCGTCGATCCCATGGAGGCGCGCCCGTACGAGGGCGTGCGCGAGCGCCTCGACAGGATCCGGCAGGGTGCCACGCGGCTGGTGCTGGTCAGCGGGAGACCGGCCCGGGAGGTGAGGGGGCTCCTCGGCCTGGATCCGGTCCCCGAGGTGTGGGGAACGCACGGGTGGGAGCGGGCCCTGCCCGGCCGGGAGCCCTCTCGGGTCGACCTCCCCGAGGCGACGCGGCGCGGACTCGATGAGGCAGCGCGAGCCGAGTCCGCCGGGAAGGGGCCCGGCCGGCTCGAACGGAAGCCGGCCGCCCTGGCGCTCCACGTTCGCGGGCTGGATGCCGACACGGCGGAGCGGACGTTGAGTGGCGCGCGTTCGGCATGGGAGCCGCTGGCCACCCGGCACGGGCTGGAGCTACGGGAATTCGACGGAGGCCTCGAGCTCCGGGTGCCCGGACGGGACAAGGGCGAGGCGGTGCGTACCGTGCTGTCCGAGGCGCGCGGCTCCTCGCCTGCCGGAGATGTCGCGGCGGCGTATCTGGGGGACGACGAGACCGACGAGGACGCATTCCGGGCCATGCGGGGCCGGGGCGCCGCCATCCTGGTGCGCACGCGGCTGCGCGAGACGGACGCCGACGCCTGGATCCGACCGCCCGCGGAGCTCCTGAGGTTCCTCGACGACTGGATCGAAGAGTCGACATCGTGACGGAGAGCGAATGAGCTTCTGGGAGACCCCGTTCTACGGCAACACGCCGGCGCGCTGGCTGACGGCGGCCGGCGTGCTACTGGCCGTGCTCTTGCTCTTCCGGCTGGTGGCCTCGGTCGCGGCGGGCCGACTGGAGGCGTTCTCCCGGAGGACGGACACGCGGCTGGACGACCTCGCGTCTCTGCTCCTGGACCGCACCGGAGCGCCGTTCCTGTTCGTGGCGGCCGTGTGGGCGGCCTCCTACTTCATGAAGTTGCCCGCTCGCGTCGCTGGAGGCATCCACGTCGCGGCGATCCTCGCGCTCCTCGCGCAGGCCGGAGTGTGGGGCGGCGCGGCCATCACCTTCTTCATCCGGGGGTACCGCGACCGGCAGCTCGAGGCGGACGCAGAGGCCGTCACCACGGTGAGCGCCTTCGGCTTCATCGGGAAGCTGATCCTGTGGAGCACCTTGCTGATCCTGGCGCTCGACAACCTGGGCTTCGAGGTCAAGACGTTGCTCGCGGGCCTGGGCGTGGGCGGCATCGCGGTGGCGCTGGCGGTACAGAACATCCTCGGCGACCTGTTCGCCTCCCTGTCCATCGTACTGGACAAGCCTTTCGTGATCGGGGACTTCCTGGTCGTGGGCGAGCACATGGGCACGGTCGAGCAGGTGGGGATCAAGACGACCCGGATCCGCAGCCTGTCGGGCGAGCAGCTCGTGTTCTCGAATGCCGACCTGCTCAAGTCCCGCATCCGCAACTACGGCCGCATGCACGAGCGCAGGGCCGTGTTCGAGTTCGGGGTGACCTACGACACGCCTCCGGACGTGGCCGAGAGGATCCCGGACATGGTGCGGGAGGCTCTCCTCGATCACGACCAGGTGCGGGTGGACCGGTCGCACTTCAAGGCGTTCGGCGAATCGGCCCTGGAGTTCGAGACCGTGTACTTCGTCTCCGACCCGGCGTTCAACACCTACATGGACATTCAAGAGGCCGTGAACCTGGATCTGATGCGACGCTTCCAGGACGAGGGCATCGAGTTCGCCTTCCCCACGCGGACCGTGCACTTCGAGGGCCGGGCGCCACAGGGCGATTCGGGCACCATGGAGCCCATGCCGGAGCCGTCGCGTGTCTGAGGGCGGCCGGGCCACCTCGGCGGGCGCTTCCTTCCCGGGCCGAAGGATCGTGGTGGCCTCCAACCGGTTGCCGGTCAGTCTCCAGCGGACGGGAGACGGCTGGGAAGTCGAGCCGGGCTCGGGCGGTCTCGTGACCGCGCCCGCGCCCGTCCTCCGGAGCCGAGGCGGCGTGTGGGTCGGCTGGCCCGGCACCGTCAAGGCGGACGACGAGCTCGAGGAGGTCCTGAACCGGGCCACGCGGGACTCCGGCTATCGGCTGGAGGCGGTGCCCCTCACGAGAGAGGAGCGGGACAACTACTACTACGGCTTCTCCAACGAAGTTCTGTGGCCCCTCCTCCACGACCTCCAGACCCTGTTCCGCTTCGACCCCGACTACTGGAGCGCGTACGAGACCGTCAACCGGTCCTTCGCCGAGACCATGGCCCGCGTGGCGGGCCCGGACGACTACCTGTGGGTGCACGACTACCATCTCATGCTGGTCGCGTCGGCGCTTCGCGACCTGGGGGTCGAGAACCGAATCGGCTACTTCCTCCACACGCCCTTCCCGCCGCCCGACATCCTGGTCAAGTTGCCGTGGCGCAAGCAGGTGCTGAGCGCGCTCCTGTGCTACGACCTCCTGGGGTTCCAGACGATCCGGGACCGAAACAACTTCCTGGCGTGCGCGGGCCAGTTCCTCCGCGATGTCCGCGTGGAAGGGGAGGGGACGGTGGTCCGGTGCGATTTCGAAGATCGCCACGTCCGCGTCGGGGCGTTCCCGGTCAGTATCGATTTCGACGATTTCGACCGGATCGCTCGCAGCGACCGGGTCGTGTCGCTCATGCGGGACCTCGGCGGGATCGCTCCCGGTGGACACATCATCCTGGGCGTCGACCGCCTCGATTACACGAAGGGGATCCCGAACCGGATCGACGCGTTCCGGATCGTGCTCGAGCGGAACCCGCCGCTGCGGGGCAAGCTCACGCTCGTCCAGATCGTCGTGCCCAGCCGGGAGCACATCCCCGAGTACCACGACCTCAAGCGGCAGATCGAGCGCATGGTGGGCGAGATCAACGGCCGATTCACGACCGACACGTGGGTCCCGGTGCACTACCGCTACCGGAGTCTCGATCGGCCCGCCCTGGTGGCCCACTACCGGAAGGCCTCGGTGGCCCTGGTGACTCCCCTCAAGGACGGCATGAACCTCGTCGCCAAGGAGTACTGCGCGGCGAACGTCGACCTGGACGGCGTCCTCGTCCTCAGTGAGTTCACGGGCGCCGCGGCCCAGCTCCAGGACGGGGCGCTCCTGGTCAACCCCTACGACACGATCGAGGTGGCGGAGGCCATTGCCCGCGCGACCCGCATGCCGAGCGAGGAGCGCCACCGGCGCATGGAGCGTCTGCGGAGCGTGGTACGGGACCAGGACGTATACTGGTGGGTCGAGACCTTCGCCCGGGCCGCGTCCAGTTCGGAGCTGCCGCCCCTGCCGACCCTGCCCGACTTCATGCCCGGCTTCCGCCTGCGGGGGGATCCGTGCGGCGCGGACGGGGCGTGACCCCGGCGCCGGAGCCGGCCGCCGCGTTGACTCGCGCCGTGGCCCGGTGTAGGCTAATGGGCTCTTAAGCATTCGCACACCCGCTGCCACCGAGGAGAGCATGTCGGAGCTATCGGCCACGGCGAGCCCCATGATGCTGCTCGCCGGGACCGCGAACCCGGCCCTGGCGGAGCGCATCGCCCGCGAGTTGGACCGACCGCTGTGCGATGTGACGATCAAGCGGTTCGCGGACGGCGAGATCTTCGTTCGCATCAACGAAAACGTTCGCGGACGGGATGTGTTCATCATCCAGCCCACGAATCCGCCGGGTGACAACGTCCTCGAGCTCCTCATCCTCATCGACGCCGCCAAGCGAGCTTCGGCCGCGCGAGTCACGGCGGTGGTGCCGTACTACGGCTATGCGAGGCAGGACCGGAAGGACCAGCCGCGGGTCTCGATCGCCGCCAAGCTCATGGCGAACCTGATTACGGCGGCGGGGGCCGACCGCCTGCTGTCGATCGACTTCCACCAGCACCAGTTGCAGGGGTTCTTCGACATTCCGGTGGATCACCTGTACGCGGCCCCCGTCCTCACCGGCCGTTACCGCGAGATGGAGCTGGAGCAGCCGGTCGTGGTGGCCACGGACGTGGGAGCGGCCAAGATGGCCCGCGGCTATGCGCAGCGTCTCGGCGAGGCGAGCCTCGCGATCATCGACAAGCGGCGGCCCGGACCCAACGTGGCCGAGGTGTCCAACGTGGTCGGGGACGTGGACGGGCGCCCCTGCCTGATCGTCGACGACATGATCGACACGGCCGGCACCATGGCCGGAGCCGTGACGGCGCTGAAGGAACGTGGAGCGACGCGGGTGTATTGCGTGGCGACCCACGCCCTGCTCTCGGGTCCGGCGATCGAGCGGCTCGCGAACGTGGACGTGGAGGAGGTCGCGGTGACGGACACGATCGCCATCCCCGCCAGCAAGCGGGCGGCGCTTCCGTCCCTGCGCATCATGTCCGTGGCGGACCTGCTCGCCCGGGCGATCGAGAACACCCACTTCAGCCGGTCCGTGAGCTCCCTGTTCAACGGCGATTCCTCCGAGGACGAGGATACCGGGGTCGGGCTGCGGGCGGTGGCGACGGATAGAGAGGCCTGACATGGCGGTCGAAGCGATTCTGAAGGCGGAGGAGCGGATCGAGACGGGCAGCGGCGCGGCGCGCCGGATGCGCCGCGACGGCTACGTCCCGGCCGTCGTGTACGGGCACGGCGAGTCATCCAGGAACCTCAAGATCCGGGAGCGTGAGCTGCAGGCGCTCCTCGACCGGATCAGCGTGGACAACACGCTCGTGGACCTGGAGGTCGACGGCGATGCGAGCCGGAAGGTGTTGATCCGCGAGGTGCAGCGGCACCCGTGGAGGGCGCGTGTGCTCCACGTGGACTTCTTCCAGATCCGTGCCGACGAGAAGCTCCGTGTGGCGGTTCCGCTCGAGCTCGTGGGCGTTCCCAAGGGCGTGCGCGACGAGGGGGGTATCCTCCAGCAGAGCCGCCACGACATCGAGGTGGAATGCCTTCCGGGCGAGATTCCCGAGCGCTTCGAGCTCGATGTCTCGAACCTGGACATTGGTGACTCGCTGCACGTGGCGGACCTCAACACCGGCGGCGTGCGTCCTCTCGAGGACCTCGACCTCACGCTGTGCGTGGTGGTGCCGCCGACCGTCATCCAGGTCGAGGAGGAAGAGGAGGAGGAGGTCCTGCTCGAGGGCCTGGAGCCCGAGCTCGTCGGCCGCGAAGGCGAGGAGGAGGGCGAGGAGACGCCCCGGGCCGCGGGGCGCCAGCGCGGGCAGGAGGACGAGGAAGAGGCGTAGCGTCGACCTCCTCTCTCTCGCACGGCGCAAGGCCGCGTGAAGGCCATCGTCGCCCTCGGCAACCCCGGCGACCGCTACCGCGACACACGCCACAACGTCGGGTGGTGGCTGGCGGAGAGGCTGCGGGCCGCCTGGTCCTTTCCGGCCTTCCACGCCCGGGACGCGACCCGGACGTCGGAGGGGCGGCGCGGGGAGCGGACAGTGCGCATCGTCGAGCCTCTCACGTACGTCAACCTCAGCGGCCGCGTCGTACGCGACCTGATGGTCGAGACCGGCCTGTCGCCCGCCGAGGACCTGCTGGTCCTGGTGGACGACGTCTCCCTGCCGCCCGGCGCCCTGAGGTTGCGGGCGGGCGGGTCATCGGGCGGGCACAACGGCCTCGCGTCGATCGAGGAAGCGGTGGGGACGCGGGAGTACGCCAGGCTTCGCATCGGCGTGGGCCGGCCCCACGACGACAGGATCGACCTGGCGGAGTGGGTTCTGGCGCCGCTGCCCGGGCCCGAAGAGGAGTCGGTGCTGGAGACGTTCCCGAGGGCGATCGAGGCCGTCGACTGCTGGTTGGTCGAGGGCGTCGAGGCGGCCATGAGTCGCCACAATGGCTGAGATCGGTTCGATCGCGGTGGACACCTAGAGAGGAGAGAGAGGGCCGTGGAGGTATACTCTAACTATGCGCTGTGGCTGGGTCTGATCGGACTGGCGTTCGCCTGGGCGCTGTACGCCTACGTGCGGAGTCAGCCGGACGGCAGTGATCTCATGCGCGACCTCGCCGAGCAGATCCACAGTGGCGCCATGACCTTCCTGCGCCGTGAGTACGCGGTGCTCATCCCCTTTATCGTCGTGGTGGCCTTCCTCCTGTGGGTTCTGATCGGAGGCGCCACGGCGGCGGCCTACGTGTTGGGCGCGTTCTCGTCGATCCTGGCCGGGCTGTTCGGCATGCAGGCCGCGACCCACGCCAACGTGCGTACGGCCGAGGCCGCGCGCTCCTCGGGCCAGGCCAGGGCGCTGCGGGTCGCGTTCAGCGGCGGTTCCGTGATGGGGCTGGCCGTGGCGAGCCTCGGACTGGTGGGGATCGGGGCGGTCGTCCTCATCTTCCTGCACCCCGGAGCCGTCGGCTTCTCCTTCAAGACGTTCGGCGAGATCATCTCCGGCTACGCCATGGGAGCCTCCTCCATCGCCCTGTTCGCAAGGGTGGGGGGCGGCATCTACACCAAGGCGGCGGACGTCGGGGCGGACCTGGTCGGGAAGGTCGAGGCGGGGATCCCGGAGGATGATCCGCGCAACCCCGCCACCATCGCGGACAACGTCGGGGACAACGTCGGCGACGTGGCCGGCATGGGGGCGGACATTTTCGAGTCCTACGTGGGCTCGATCGTGGCCACCATCGTGATCGGCGTCTCGAGTCCGATCATCATGAGCTCTCAGCGGCTGGAGGCCGTGGCCCTCCCCGTCCTCTACGTGATGATCGGCCTCCTGGCCAGCGTGGTGGGAGTGCTGGCCATGCGTGTGCTGGAGCGCTTGAACCCGGCCTCGGCGCTGCGCAACACGACGTTCGTGGCGGGCGTGCTGTTCTGGATCGCGGCCTACTTCGTGACCGTGCAGCTGGACGTGTTCGCCGGCGCGGACGCCGGACACTGGCACCTCCTGAACCACGCCGCCGGACCGTTCTGGGCGATGCTGTTCGGCTCCCTGTGCGGCATGGCCATCGGCATCAGCACGGAGTTCTATACGGCCGGCGGACCCATGCGAAGGATCGCGGACGCGTCGGAGACGGGGGCGGCGACCAACATCATCACCGGCCTGGCGGTCGGGATGGAGTCGGTGGCGATTCCGCTCCTCCTCATCTGCGCCTCCATCTTCCTGGCGTTCAAATTCTCCGGCCTGTACGGCATCGGGATCGCCGCGGTCGGGATGCTGGCCACCGTGGGCGTCACCATGTCGGTCGACGCCTACGGCCCCATCGCCGACAACGCGGGCGGCATCAGCGAGATGAGCGGCCTCGGCCCGAGCGTGCGCGCCATAACCGACACGCTGGACGCACTGGGGAACACCACGGCCGCCATCGGGAAGGGCTTCGCGATCGGCTCCGCCGCCCTGACCGCCCTGGCCCTGTTCTCGGCCTACGCGAACGCCGTCGGGCTCACGCGAGACGGCATCGACCTGGTCCATCCGCTGGTCGTCATCGGCCTGTTCGTGGGTGGCATCGCGCCCTTCTTCATCTCGGCGCTCACCATGACCGCGGTCGGTCGGGCGGCGGCGGGCATGGTGGAGGAGGTGCGACGCCAGTTCCGCGAGATCCCGGGGATCATGGAGGGGACCGGCAAGCCGGATCCCTCCCGCTGCGTGGACATCTCGAGCCGGGCGGCGCTGCGCGAGATGATCGTTCCGGGCCTCACGGCGATCGCCGTCCCGGTCCTGGTGGGCTACTTCCTGGGCGTGGAGGCGCTGGGCGGACTCCTGGCCGGCGCCACCATCAGTGGCGTGCTCCTGGCCCTGTTCATGGCCAACGCCGGAGGCGCCTGGGACAATGCCAAGAAGTTCATCGAGACGGGCCAGCACGGTGGCAAGGGATCCGACTCGCACAAGGCGGCCGTGGTGGGCGACACGGTGGGAGACCCGTTCAAGGACACGTCGGGTCCGTCGATGAACATCGTGATCAAGCTGATCAGCGTGGTGTCTCTGGTGCTGGCGCCCTGGTTCGCGCGCGTGCACGGGATCGTGCCGGCGGGGGACGTCGGAATGAGCGCGGCCTGGCACGAGCTCGTGCACCTGCTGGGGCATCTGGTGTAACGAACGGGGACGGGCCTCCGGGAGGAGGCGCGACCGAACGGTGCGCCCCGGTGGCGCGCCGCCACTCCTGCTCCGGGCACGGACCCGGGGCCGATCGAGACCGAAGGAGGCATGATGCGAGAGTACGAGACCGTCTACATCTTCCAGTCGACCCTCGAGCCCGAGGAGATCGACGGGAAGCTCGAGACCTTCCACGGCCTGCTGGCCGACGCCGAGATCACGGCCGTCGAGCACTGGGGCCGTCGGCAGCTCGCCTACGAGCTCGCCGGCCAGTCCGCCGGTTACTACGTGGTGGCGCAGTTCCAGGCCGACCCGGCCCGGATCAAGCCGTTCGAGAACGCCCTCAAGATGGACGAGGCGGTGCTGCGCCATCTGGTCGTCATCTCCGAAGGCGAGTCCGCCGTCCCGCCATCCCTCCGGGGAGACGACGAGGACGAGGACGACGACCGCGAGGACCGTGACGAGGACGAGGAGGATTGAGCCATGAGCGCGTTCAGGAAGAGCTGCAAGCTGTGTGACCGGGACGTCGACCGGGTGGACTACAAGAACGCCGACCTGCTGCGGCGCTATATTACCGATCGGGGCAAGATCCTGCCCCGGCGGGCCACGGGAGCTTGCTCGAGGCACCAGCATCAGCTGTGCACGGCCATCAAGCGAGCCCGCTTCCTGGCCCTGCTGCCGTACATCGAGGGGTACCGGGGCTGAGCTCGACACTCCGAGGCGGAGGAGGACGGGGGACGTCGGCGCCCCCCCGTTCGGTGTGACCTCCCGAGGGTGGGCCCTGACCCGGGCCCTGGCGCTGGCCCTGGCGGTGGCGGCCTTCTCACCCGTCGACCCGCTGGTCCTGGTGTTCGTGCCGCTCGCGGTCCAGATCCTCGCCTTCCGCTGGGACAGCCGAGGCGGGCTCGTCCTGGCGGCGGCGGCCCTCGTCGTGGCTTTCGCGGGACTCACGCGGAGTCCCGCCGACCCCCTGTGGTACGTGGAGCGGGCCTGGTCCCTGCTGCTCGGAGGAAGCTTCGTGGTGGCCACAGTCCTGTGGCCCCGGCGAGGCGTGGTCTCCCGTGGGCTGGCCGCCACGGCGGCGGCGTTCGGTCTGGTGGTGCTTGCCGCGCTGGCGCACCACTCGTTGCTGGCGGACCTCGACTGGCGTATGGGACACGATCTGGCCGACAAGGCGGACGCGGTCTCGCTGTGGCTCCAGGGCCGTTCGGGAGGTGGCAGCGGGCCGTTCGAGACGGCGCTGTACCGGGCCGTGAACTGGGAAGTGAGGCTCTACCCCGGATCCCTGGCGCTGGCGTCGCTGGCGGCCCTGGGTGTCGGGGCCTACGTGACCACGCGACTTCGGGGACGCTCCGACGGAGTGGGCCCGGTGCGTGACTTCCGCTTCAACGACCACCTCGTGTGGGTGTTGTTGGGAGGCATGGCGCTGTTTCTCCTGCCCCTGGGAGATGTGGCGGCGCGCCTCGGGGAGAACGCCCTGCTCGTGATGGGCGGACTGTACCTGTTGCGGGGCGCGGGGATACTATTGTGGCTGGGCGCCGCCGTCGTGACATCGGTGTGGAGCGCCCTCCTGTGGACGGTGATCGCGATCTTGCTCTACCCGGTCGGGATCACGCTCGCGCTGCTGGTGGGCCTCGGGGACACCTGGCTGGACCTGCGCGCTCGCCTCCGGGCCCCGTCGGGCCCGGATGGACGCTGAAACGACAAGGACGCGACGATGACAGAGATCATCCTGCAGCAGGACATCGAGAACCTGGGCGAGGCGGGGGAGGTCGTGGACGTCAAGGCCGGCTACGCCCGCAACTATCTCCTCCCGCGGGGCCTGGCCATCCCGGCCACCGAGGGGAACGTGAAGCGCATCGAGCAGGAGCGCCGGCGCATCGATCGGGCCCGCACCCGCGAGCGCGATCAGGCGGAGGAACTCTCTCAGCAGCTCGCCGATCGCTCGCTGAGCTTCTCGGTGCGCGCCGGAGAGGAAGGGCGCCTGTTCGGCTCGGTCACGACCACCGACATTGCCGACCGGCTGGCGGAAGAAGGGATCGAGGTGGACCGCCGGCTCATTCGGCTCGAGGAGCCGATCAAGGAGCTGGGCGTCTACCGCGTCGCCGTGGAGCTCCACGCCGACGTGCAGCCGGAGCTCAAGGTGTGGGTGGTGGCCGAGGAATAGGCCACGCTGCAGCTGGAAGCCGGTCGAAGAACCGGAATCCTCCGGTTCGCCGCGGCGCGTGGAACGTGGCTCGGCCCGGTCCTTCGGTGGGCTTCCAACAGGCGGCGCTCGTCGTCGCCGGGACTCCATACGGGAGCTACGCGTGAGCCCGAGCAGGCCGCCCTCCAGGCCGGAAACAGGCCAGGCGCCCCCGGCCCGCATCGCGTACTGCGACGGGTCGCGGCTGCGCCGGGCCCTGCTGGCCGCCGCCGAGCAGGTCGCGAGAGACCGCGACGAACTGGACCGGATCAACGTGTTTCCCGTGCCGGACGGCGACACGGGGACCAACCTGGCTCTCACGCTGCGCTCGGTGGCCGAGGCGGTAGGACCGCTGGATCGCGCGCCCCTCCACGAGGTCGCCGACGCGGCCGCGCGCGCCAGCCTCCTGGGCGCACGCGGCAACTCCGGCATGATCCTCTCCTATTTCCTGCTGGGCTTCGCCCGTCACCTGGGCTGCCGCGCACGGGCGGGCGCCCGCGAGGTCGCCGAGGCCGTGCTGGCATCCTCCCGGTCGCTCGCCGAGGCGCTCGAGGCTCCCCGCGAGGGGACGATTCTCACCGTCGTCCGGGAAGCGGCGACCTCCGGGCGGAACCGAGTCGACGAAGGACAGGACCTGTACGACTGGCTCCGCGAGATGCGGGGGGCCGCACGGCGCTCCCTGGACCGCACCCGGGACATGCTCCCGTCGCTGCGCGAGGCGGGGGTCGTGGATGCGGGCGCCAAGGGGTTCGTCGAGATGCTCGAGGGCGTCTCCACGCTGGTGGACCTGGGTCCCGTGCCCGTGGCTACGGGGGTGACCGGCGGCGAGGACGCTATGGCCGGCTCGGCCAGGATGGCCTTAGCGACCTTCGATCTCTCTCCGGCGGGCCCGGGGGCCGTGACCGGGACCCGGGCGATCGAAGACGAGGGACGCTACTGCGTGCAGATGACGCTGGAGGCGTCCGATCTCCCTTCGTCCGAGGCTCTCCGGCGCCGCCTCTCGTCCCTGGGAACCTCGCTGATCGTCGTGCGCTCCGGGGACCTGGCTCGCATCCACATCCACGCCGACGAACCGGGGGCCGTCGAGTCGTCGCTGGCGTCGCTCGGCACCCTGGTCGCGACGCGTGTGGAGGACACGCGCGCCACCGGAACCGGCACGGCCGTGCGCCCGGGTGTCGTGGTCACCGACTCTTCGGCGGACCTGCCCTCATCGTGGGTGCGAGAGAAGGGCGTCGAGGTCGTCCCGCTGCGGCTCATCGTGGGCGATGAGACGTATCTGGACGGTCGCGACCTGGAATCCGGGGAAGTCCTTCGGCTCCTCCTCGACCCGAACGCTCCCCAGCCCACCACGTCGCAGCCCCCGGCGGCAGACTTCGAGCGGGCCTTCCGCGGGGTACTGGAGTCGGGCGCCGATGGCTACCTGGGGATCTTCCTGAGCTCGGCCGTCTCGGGCACCTTCGCGGCGGCGCGCACGGCGGCCCGGGCCGTGGGCGAGGGTCGTGGGGTGCTCGTCGATTCCCGGAGCGGTTCGCTGGGTCTCGGATTGCTGGTGATTCGGGCGGTGGAGCTGCTCGAGACGGGGCTCCCGGTGCCGCGCGTGGCCGAGGAGCTCGAGCGCATCCGGTCCCGGTCCAACCTGCTGTTCACCGTCGACAAGATCGACTGGCTGCTTCGCTCGGGCCGGCTGGGTCGCGGGCAGGCCTGGATCGCCCGGCTCATGGGCATCATCCCGGTTCTGCAGCTCGATCCGGCCGGGAACGTGGTTCCCCGGGCCCGGGTACGGGGCCATGAGGCGGCGCGCGAGGAGATCTTCCGTGCGCTCGACGAGGGGCTCGCGGGTGCGCGGCGCTACCGCATCGGCGTGGTGCACGCCGGGGTCCCCGATCTGGCCGAATCGCTGGAACGCGAGGTCCGCGAGCGCTACGATCCGGTGGAGACCTACTGCCGTCCGATCACGGCCGTGCTGGCGGCCCACGCCGGGCCCGGCGCGTGGGGAATCGCCTACCAGGTGGAGAGTTAGTTTCGTGAGGCTGCCGTTCGTGACCGTACGTCCGGGAGGGGCATGACCGAGGGGGGGGAGCGAAGCACGCAGGTGGTCTCCGGGGACGAGCTGCGCCTGGGCGATCCGGGCATGCCGCCAGAGCTCTCCCTCCTCGTCGATGCCGGCCTCGAGCGGCACGCCCGCGAACCGGTCATCCTGGATCTCCGCGGACTGTCCGACGCCACCGACTTCTTCTTCATCGTGTCCGGCGACTCGGACGTCCACACACGCTCCATTGCCGAAAACCTGGTGCGGCGCCTGGATGAGCACGGCTTCGAGCCGGTCGGAATCGAGGGTCGGTCGAGCGGGCGCTGGATCCTGCTCGACTACGTCGACGTCGTGGTGCACGTCTTCCTGCCGCGGGTGAGAGAGTTCTACCGACTGGAGCAACTGTGGGGCGACGCGCCACGCACGACAGTCGAGGCATGAGCGGGTCGCGCCCGGCCCGGACCGGAAGGGCCGTTCTCGCCCTGGCGGTGCTGGCGCTGGCGGGTTGCGGGGGCGGGGCGGGCGGTCCGACCTCCCGCTCGGTCGGTGACACCGGCGCCCTGCGCGGCGTGTCTCTGGTGGTCGGAACCGAGGTCGGCGACTGGTCCCTGTTGGTGGTGCCCGGCTCGGGGGGCAAGGCCACGTCGCGGGACGTGAGGGACCCGACGCGGGTCCTGTGGACCGGTTCGACCGACCTGCCCGCTGCTCGCGAAGTCCATGCACTGGAGGGTCCGGTGCTGGTCCTCAGGACGGCGGATGGCGCCGTCTACCGTTACGACCCCACCACGGACAGCCTCGGTCGTGTGGGCCACGTCGCCTCGGATGCCCGGTGGGATGCGTGGGGCGCGTACGGCGCCTACCTGGATCGGTCGGACGGGCGCGTCCTCGAGATCGGACCCGAGGGGGCCTGGGAGTTCGCACTCTCCGGCAAGCCCCGCTGGGCCAGCCCCGTGGAGGACGGTGGTCTCGCGGTCCTGCACGATGAGGACGGCCAGGCGGCATCCGTGTGGCTCGTGAACCGTGGTGACTCCACCCCCTCGAGCCGAACCGGCCCGGGCTACGCGGGGCCGGGCCTCACGACGGCGTGGGGCAAGCGTCTGGTGCTCACGGCGGCGGGCGGGAACGGGGTCCGGGTCCTGGCCGTGCCGTCCCTGGCCGAGGCCGAGGACATCGATCTGGGAGGTTCGGTGTCCGCGCTGGCGGCGTCTCCCTCGTCGCACGACGTGTACGCCGCGCTCTCCGATCCCCCCCGCGTGATCAGCGTCAACCGCTTCAGTCGGGAGACGCGCGTCCTGGCTCGCGGGGACACGTCGATCACCGCGCTGCGTTCGGCGGTGCTGGGTCAGTTCCTGCTGGGGCGGGAGGGGCGCCGCGTCGCCTGGATTCCGCTCGGTGGCGCCCCGCCGAAGACGACCGAGGCCGATTGGCGCGAGGACCTTCCGCTGGGAACGCCGTCGGGGGACGTCCTGTTCGTCCGGGGGGACAGCCTCTACTCCTGGACCCCGGCGACGGGCCTGGCGCCCGTCGCGGTGGAGGCCCCAGCGGACGGCTGGTGGTCGGCCGTGCGCTGGAACCCCGCGCCGCCGCCGGTCCGCATGGCGAGCGTGGACTCCGCCTCGGCGGGTCCGCGGGGTGCGGCGGTCGACAGCTCCGCCCGGCGGATCGCCGTCGACACGGGCGCGACCGACACCTCGCCGCGGACCCCGCCAGCGGCTCCCCGGACCGCACCGGCCGATACCCTCGCCGCCGGGGCCGGGGCGCAAGCCGACAGCGGCACGACCTCCACGCCCGCCCTCCATCCCGAGGCCGGGATCTACGCTATCGTCACGTCCGCCCAGGCGATGTCCGGCGTCCGGACGCTGCTCTCCGAGCTGTCCGCGGCCGGCTATCCCACCGCCATCCAGCGGTATCTCGACGACGCGGGTCAGGTATGGTACAGGGGCATGGTCGGTCCGTACCCGTCGCGAGATGCGGCCGAGGCGGCCGCACGGCAGCTGCGCCGGGAACGCTCGCTCAAGGTGTGGGTGACCGAAGTCCGCCCCGGCTCGTTGTCGCCGGAGAACCCGCGCTGACCGACCGGTGACCCCGCCGCCGGACGACCGGGTCGCGGATCGCCTCGGGGGCCTCCCCGACGGAGGCGCGGTGGTCCTCGTCGTGATGGATTCGGGCGACGACGCCCGCGCCGCGGCCGAACGGGCGGTCGGCGTCGCGAGGACGCTGGCGGCTTCCCGTCCGCACGTCCTGCTCGCCGGCATCGGTGGCGCGGGCGTCGTCCTGGACCGCGTCCGGGCCGCGTCCGGCGCGGGTCTCGAGGCGGTGTTTCGGGGCGAAGCGTCTCTCTCCGAAGTCGCGGTACGGACGGGCCACGGCGAGCCCATCTACCTCCCTTCCGGCGTGCCCGAGGCCGGCCGAGCGCCGAACCGGGAGGAGGCCGTTCGGCGCGCGAGGCGGCTCGGAGCCGTGCTGCGGAAGGCTCGTGGCACGCTGGTGCTGCTCCTGGATGCCGAGGTGGCGACCGCGGATGGGCTGGCCGAATCCGTCGACCTCGTGCTGCGGGGCGCCGGGCCCGAGGGGGCGGGCCCCGAGGTCGCGCCGGCGGCAAGGGTCGGTCCGCCGGTGGCGATCGACGCGCAGGAGGAGGCGCGTCGAAGCAAGCGAGGCCGGTGGCGTCGCCACCGCAAGCGCGGTCAGACGGCCGTGGCCCGGGCGGTCGCCGCGATCACGCTGGTCGCGGCGGCTGTGGGAGGGTGGTGGATCACCATCGAGATCTTCGGCCCCGAGCAGCCGGCCACGACGGAGCTCGCGCCCCGGGCCGCGGGGGCCGAGACCACCGCGGTGGGAGCGGGCAAAGGGTCCGACCCCGGCCCCCGGTCGGGCCCGACCGAGTCGAGCCGGGCGCCGAAGGACGCGAAGGAGGCGGCGCCCGCCGCCGCGAACCGCGTCGCCACCCATGGAGCGCCGCGGCCGTCCGGCACGACCCCGGCGGCCGGCCCGGCGGCCCCGCTGCCGGCTTCCCGCGTGGCCGATCGGGCCCCGGCCCTCCCGTACTCGGTGCTCATCGCGAGCTACTCGAGGCGGGGCGACGCCGTGAGCCGGGCCCGCCGGTGGTCCGCCGCCGACGACATCCTGTACCTCGTGGCTCCGACGCCGGTGCAGGGCCGCGTGTACTACCGCCTGTTCGCCGGCGCGGAGGAGAGCCGGGACGATGCCACGCGGCTCATGAACCGCCTGGTGCACCGGGGACGTAAGGAACAATCGAGCACGTGGGACGTGCGGCCCGTCTCGCTCGCCTTCAGGCTGGCTCTGCGGGCCACCCGAAGGGCGGCTGCCGCGCGGGCTGACTCTCTGGCCACACGAGGGTTCCCGACCTACGTGATCGCGGCGGTGGCCGCGGACGACACGGTGTGGCAGGTGTACGCCGGGGCGTTCGAGTCGGCGGACGCGGGCGCCGTGCTGGCACGGGCGCTGGCGAAGTCGGGACAGGAGGCGAACCTGGTGACGAGGCGGGGAACGGGGGGACGATGAAGATCCAGAAGCTCACGCTCCAGGGGTTCAAGTCGTTCGCCGACCGGACCGAGGTGAAGCTCCACGACGGCATCACAGCGATCGTGGGTCCCAACGGATGCGGGAAATCGAACATCTCCGATGCCCTGCGCTGGGTGCTCGGCGAGCAGCGGCCGTCGGCCATCCGGGGTGCCCGAATGGAAGAGGCGATCTTCGGCGGTACCTCCCAGCGCAGCCCCATCTCCCGGGCCGAGGTGTCTCTCACCATCCTCAACGACGATGGCGCCCTGGCCCTGCCGTACAGGGAAGTCGTCATCGGACGCACGGTGTACCGGGGCGGAGAGGGCGAGTACAGGCTCAACGGCGAGGTCGTCCGCCTTCGCGACATCCAGGACCTGTGCCGCGACACAGGGCTCGGGGCCACGGAGTACTCGGTCATCGAGAGCCGCATGGTCGACGCGATCCTGAGCGATCGGGCCGAGGAGCGGCGTGCCCTGTTCGAGGAGGCCGCAGAGATCGGGCGTTACAAGGACCGTCGTCGGACGGCATTGCGGCGGCTGGACCAGGCGCAGACCGACCTCGAACGGCTCGAGGACGTCATCGGCGAGGTCGGGACGAAGGTGCGGTCGCTGGCCCAGCAGCGCGGGCGCGCCGAGCGTCACAGGGAATACCGTGACCGGCTCCTCCGGCTGGAGGTCGCGGTAGCGGGCGCCCGCCTCGAGGACCTCACCACCAGGATCGAGTCCCGCGAGGCGGAGCTCGATGAGCTCCGGCGCCGCCAGCCGGGCGAGGAGGGTCGGCTGCGCACGCGGGAGACCGAGGCGGAGGCCCTTCGGGTGCGCATCGCGGAGGCCGAGCGCGCGCGCGGCGAGCGGGCTCGGGATCTCGAGCAGGTCCGGAGTCGCATCGAGGAGCAGGAGAGACAGCGCCTCGTCGGCGCGGAGCGGTCCGCCGCCGCCGAGCGCCGCATCGAGGCGATCGGGGAGGAGCTCTCGGATCTGGCATCCCGCCGCGAGCGCCTCGAGTCCGAGTCGGGGCGGCTGGAGGAGCGGACCGCGGCCGAGGAGGCGGATCTCACCGGCCTGCGCGAGCGCGAGGCGGAGCTTCAGGCACGGTCGGAGACCCTGGCCGGTGACCGGGACGCGGCCCGTAGCGAGGAGGAGGCGGCGGAGGAGCGGGCCGCCTCCCTCGGGCGGGACATCCGGCTCGGGGAAGCCGAGGAGGAGGCTCGCGAGGAGCGCATCGCCGAGCGGGCCGCGGAGCTGGAACGCCGCCGGTCCGAGCTTCGCGACCTGGGCGAAGCCGCGGGCCGGCGAGCCGAGGAGCTGGAGTCGGCCCGGCGGGAGGCCGAAGCAGCGTCCAAGCGGGCGGCCGAGCTCGCCCGCCGGCACGAGGAGGCCGAGCGAGAGGTGTCGGCTCGGCGGGAGGACCTTCGCGGGCTGCGTGAGAAGCTGGCGTCCCTCGAGGGTGAGCTCGCGTCGGAACGAGCCCGGGCCGCGGGCCTCGAGAGCCTGCTGGCTTCCGGCGGAGATGTCCCCGCTTCCGTGGCCGCGCTCCTGGAGCGGTCGGACGAGATTCCCGGGTTTCGTGGCCTTCTGGCGGACTCCATCTCCGTGAACGCCGAGTTCGCGCCGGCCGTGGAGGCGGCGCTCGGCGCGTACCTTCACGGTCTCCTCGTCGACGGGTGGGACGGAGTGCGCGTGGTGCGGCGGTTGCTGGACGAGGACTCCGAGGAGGGCGTCCTTCTCCTGCCGCTGGATCCCGGACCACGCCGTTCCGCCGGCGGAGCGAAGGCGGGCCGGGGTCGACCCCTGGTCGACGTGGTCCGGCCCCATGGAGCCGGTGCCGCCTGGGTCGAAGCACTCCTGGACGGCGTGCGGCTCGACGCGGACGGAGAGCTCGCCTCGCGGGGCGGGAGCTGGGTGGCGCCGGACGGGAGCGGCGAGGACCGGTGGGGTGCCGTGCGGCTGGGACAGCTCGCCGCGGCCCGCGGCACGGTGCGCCGACGGGCGGAGCTGGAGGAGGCACGGGAGGCGGCCGCCAGAAAAGGGGAGCGGGTCGAATCGCTACGGGGAGACGTCGCCGAGATGGGAGCCCGTCTGGCGTCTGCTGCCGGTCGGGCCTCCGAGCTGGCGGAGGAAGCCACCGACACGGCGCGGTCGTCCCGGGAGGCGACCGAGAGGGCCGAGGCGTCGGCGGCACGGCTCGAGCGCGCGTCCCGCGAGCGCGAAGAGGCGTCGGCGCGGATCGCGGAGCTCGAGGGCAGCCTGGCGGAGGCACGGACCCTTCGACGGCAGGGTGACGAGCGACTGGAGGAGCTCCGGGCCGAGCTCGACCGGGCGTCCGAGGGCCTGGCGGGCGTCCGGGAGCGCTCCCGGCAGGCGCGGGGCGCCGCGGAGGAGTCGCGGGGACGCCTGCACGAGCTGCAGCTCGAGCTGGCCCGGCGGGAATCGGAGCTCGCCGGAGCCAAGGAGCGACTGGAGCGGGCGCGGACGGCGACGCGCGAGCTGGACGATCGGCGGCGTCGCCTGGAGGAAGAGCGGGCCGCCGAGGGAGAGGCCCGGGACGCCTCGGTCCGCCGCCAGGAGGAGGCGGGAGAGGCGCTGGCCGACCTGCTGGAGCGTCGGGCCGAGATGGAGGCGCGCCTCGGCGAGGCCGAGCGGGAGCTGGCGTCCCGCCGCGAGGCACTGGAGACCCTGGAGCGGGGCCTGCGCGAGGTGCGGCGGAGCGAGCGAGAGCACGCCGAACACCGCCACCGTCTGGAGCTCGAGCTGGCCGAGATGCGAGGCAAGCGCGGCTCGATCCGGGAGCGGATCGAGGCGGAGTGGGAGGAGACGCTGGAAGCGCTGCTCGAGCGGATCGAGCCCGTCGAGGATGGTGGGCCCGACACCTGGTCGCGGGAGCTCGAGGAGATGCGACGGAAGCTCGCGCGCCTCGGGCCCGTCAACCTGCTGGCAGCCGAGGAATACGAGGAGGAGAGGGAGCGCCTCGACTTCCTGACCGCGCAGCGCGACGACCTGGTCGAGGCGCGCGACGACCTGCACGCGTCCATCCGGCGCATCAACACCGAAGCCGCCCGCGCCTTCCAGTCCACCTTCGACCAGGTGCGCGAGAACTTCCAGCGGACGTTCGCCAGCCTGTTCGAGGGCGGCCAGTGCGACCTGTGGCTCGAGGATGCGGAGGACCCCCTCGACTCGCCCATCGAGATCTCGGCCAGTCCGCGCGGCAAGCGGACCCAGCGCATCCACCTCCTCTCCGGCGGGGAGCGAGCCCTCACGGCACTGTCCCTGTTGTTCGCGATCTACCTGGCCAAGCCCAGCCCGTTCTGCATCATGGACGAGGTGGACGCGCCCCTGGACGAGACCAACATTGGACGCTTCGTGCAGATGCTGGCCCGGTTCAAGGGTGACACGCAATTCATCGTGATCACCCACAATCCGCGCACGATCGAGGCGGCGGATTGGATTTACGGCGTGACGATGCAGGAGCCGGGCGTTTCCTCGGTGGTCGGCGTGGAGTTCGGGAAGCTCCCGGCCGGGCAGGTCGCGTGAGCCGCCTGGTCGTCGTCGGAAGCGGGACGGTCGTGCCCGAGGCCGACCGCGGCTGCTCCTCCTACTACCTGGAGCTCGGCGGGGGCCGCATCCTCCTCGACTGCGGAGCCGGGGCCGTCCAGTCTCTCGCGCGACTGGGGCTGCCGTGGAGCGGGATCTCGGACCTCGTGATCACCCACTTCCACGCCGATCACGTGGGTGCGGTGCCGGGCCTGTTCTTTGCGCTCAAGCACGGCATCACGCCCCCCCGCCGGGACGACCTGGCGGTGTGGGGTCCTCCGGGGACGCGGCTCCTGTTCGAGCGGTTGGCGGCCGCCCTGGGCGACTACCTGCTGGATCCGGGCTTCCCGTTGGCCTTCCGGGAGCTGACGCCCGGCTCGCGCGCGGAGCTCTCGTGCGGCGTGGCCCTCTCCGTCCACGAGACCGCACACACCGAGGAGAGCCACGCCGTGCGGATGGACGGTCCGGAAGCTGCTGTGGGTTACACGGGTGACACCGGGCCTGTGGCGGGACTCGGGCGCTTCTTCGCGGGCGTGGACCTGCTGGTGAGCGAGTGCTCGCTGACCGACGATCAGGTCGGTGACAACCACCTCTCGCCGACGCGGGTGGCGACGATCGCCGCCGAAGCCGAGCCCGACGTGTTGCTTCTTTCGCACATCTACCCGCACGTTCGGGAGCGACTCGACGTGCCGGCCCTGGTGGCCGCGGCCGGCTGGACGGGTCCGACGCGGGTGGCTGCAGACGGGATGTCGGTGGCGCTCCCCGTGGAGTGGGGGCGGAGCGCGAGCGGGAGTTGAGGGAGCCTTGAGCTCCGTCACGAAAGAGTCTCCAGGAGTCATACGAGCATGCTGGTCGTAATGAAGCACGGCGCGAGCCGGGAGGACATCGACCGGGTCGCCGACACGATACGAGAGATGGGCTACCAGGCGGAGCCGATCCCCGGACGCCAGCGCACGGCCGTGGGGCTGGTCGGAAACGACGGCCGGGTGGAGGACGGCCGTCTCCTGACGCTTCCGGGAGTGCTGCGGGTGATCCACGTCTCGCAGCCCTACAAGCAGGTGAGCCGGGAGTGGAAGCCCGACGACACCATCTTCGAGCTGGCGAACGGGGTGCGCGTAGGGGGCCGGGACGTCGTCCTCATCGCCGGCCCGTGTTCGGTGGAGTCCGAGGAGCAGATCCTGCGGACGGCGCGTCGCGTGCGTGCGGCCGGGGCCACGATCCTGCGAGGTGGCGCCTTCAAGCCGCGGACCTCGCCCTACTCCTTCCAGGGGCTCGGACGAGAGGGCCTGGAGCTCCTGGCCCTGGCGCGGCAGGAGACCGGCCTGGCCGTGGTCACCGAGGCCCTGGATGCCGAGGGTGTGGAGCTGGTGGCCGAGTACGGAGACATCATCCAGATCGGCGCGCGCAACATGCAGAACTACGCACTTCTCCGGGAGGCGGGCCGGGCCGGCAAGCCCGTCCTTCTCAAGCGGGGCATGTCGGCCACCATCAAGGAGCTGCTCCTCGCCGCGGAGTACATCCTGCTCGAGGGGGAGTCCCGGGTGATCCTGTGCGAGCGCGGCGTCCGGAGCTTCGACCACCACGCCCGCAACCTTCTCGACCTGACCGCGATCCCCAGTGTCAAGGAGCTCTCCCACCTGCCGATCATCGCGGACCCGGCACACGGTACGGGACGCCGGGACAAGGTCCCGCCCATGGCCCGGGCCGCGGTGGCCGCCGGCGCCGACGGAATCATGGTGGAGGTGCATCCGGACCCGGCCTCGGCCCTCTCCGATGGGGCCCAGTCGCTGACCCCGGACCAGTACGACGACCTGGTCGTCGAGGTCACGGCCATCGCACGCGCCCTCGGGCGGAGCATCGCCCGGCCGGCCGAGTCGGCGGTGGCCGAGGGCTGATCGCTCCCGTGGTCGATCCGGCCCGCCGGGCTCGTGAGCGGGCCGTCCGGGGCGAGGCCCTGGCGGTCGAGCACCTGCGGGCCGAGGGTCTCGAGATCCTCGCCCGGAACTGGCGTTCCGGGCGGTGCGAGATCGACGTGGTCGTTCGCGAGGGCCCGGTCGTGGCGTTCGTGGAGGTGAAGACGCGGGGCGAGGGCCCGCAGGCTCCGCTGGAGGCGGTCGACCGCCGCAAGCGCGCCCGCGTCCGTCGCGCGGCCGAAGCCTGGATTCACCGTCATCCGGGGATCGGAAGGGAGTTCCGGTTCGACGCCGTCGGCGTCCTTGTCGGCCCCGGCGGCCGCGTTCGTCTCGAGCACGTGCGCGATGCCTTCAGGGGAGAGGACGCGTGAGCCGAGGCACGGCTCGCGGGATCCGCCAGAGGGCCCGTACTGACCGGCCTCCCGCGAGGGCCGAACGGCCGGACCGCCCCGTCGGAGCGCTTGCAGGGCCCGCGTCCGATCCGTACCATGAAGGGCGCCCCAGGCCCGTGGGACTCCGAACGCGTGAACCCCGTCAGGACCGTGAAGGTAGCAGCGGTAAGCGTGCGAAGGTCGCTACGGTGAGCCTGGGGCGTTCTTGCATCCCGCCGGTCCAGACCCTCGCCTCGATGAACGGCTAGAATCGTGTCGCGCGCCGCCCTCGCCCGAACGCACCGTCCCCGACGCTTCGAGGAGCTCGTCGGCCAGGACGCCGTCGCGCGCACGCTGCGCGCCGCGGTCCAGGGCGGTCGCGTCGGGCATGCCTACCTGTTCTGCGGTCCCCGCGGTGTCGGCAAGACCACGGCCGCCCGCATCCTCGCCATGGCCCTCAACTGCCCGAACCGGGAGGGCGGCGAACCGTGCGGGACGTGCGAATCGTGCGAGCGCATCTGGTCGGGTCGAACGTCGCTCGACGTCGTGGAGATCGACGCCGCCAGCCACCGGGGCGTGGATGACGCGCGCGAGCTGCGGGAGAGAGCCATGTACGCTCCCTCCGACGAAGAGCGCTACAAGGTGTACATCGTGGACGAGGCGCACATGCTCACCCGGGAGGCGTGGAACGCCCTCCTCAAGATCCTGGAGGAGCCGCCGTCCCGGGTCATCTTCGCCTTCGCGACCACCGAGCCCCAGCGCATCCAGCAGACCGCGGCGCCCGTGCTGTCCCGCTGCCAGCGTTTCGACTTCCGGCGCGTTTCCGTCCGGGACATCCTCGGACGGCTGGAGATCGTGCTCGAGCGCGAGGGCGTGGACGCCGAGGAGGGGTCCCTGCTCCCCATCGCCCGGCGGGCCGAAGGAGGAGTGCGGGACGCGCTCTCCCTGCTGGACCAGGTGCTATCCTTCTCGGACGATCGGATCGGGGCCGCGGACGTCCGCCGCATGTTGGGCCTGGTGGACGAGGACCGCTACCTGGCCTACTTCGAGCTGGCCGCGGACGGCGATCGTTCCGGCGTGCTCCCCTTCGTGCAGGAGCTGCTGGACGCGGGCTACGACCCCGTTGAATTCGTGCGTGGGCTGGCGGAAGGCCTGCGCATTCTCCTGGCCCTGAGCATGGACCCCGCCGCCGACGTGGAGGTCTCGCCGGACTCCAGGCCTCGCTTCGTGGCCATGGCCGAACGTTTCGAGGAAGTGGACCTCCTGCGGCTCCTGATGGCGGTGTCGGATTTCGAGACGTCGGGCCGCTTCCGGCGCAGCGCCCAGCAGCGGATCCAGCTCGAGGTGCTGTTGCTCCGGCTCGTGTCAATGGACTCCGCGGTGGAGCTCGAGGATCTGCTGCGGGCCGCGGGCGGAGAGATCTCGCCCGCCGGACGCCGCCCCGGACGTCCGCAGGGCTCATCCCACCCCACCGCCACGGGCCGAACGAGGCCGCCGCGTTCGTCGGCTGCGGACGCGGGTGCGGATGCGGACGAGTCGAGCGCAGGATCGGGCGTCCCGCCATCTGCGGCCGGGCAGGCGGAGGAGTCGCCCGGACGCCGCCCGGACGAGCGTCCGGTGGGCGGCGCCGGGGGAACGGTCGGGCTGCAGGAGGCGTGGCGAACGGCCCTGGCCGGAGCCACCAACCTGTCCGGCATCGGCCTGGCGCTGCGGGGCACGCGCCTTCGGGAGACGGATCGGGGGGCCTTCCTGGTGGAGGCGCCCGCGGGCCTGGCCGACGACCTGGACGCCTATCTGGCCGACGACCGCTCTCGGCCCGTGCGGACGGCGCTGGCGAAGGCGCTGGGCCGCCCCGAGACCGACGTCGAGCTCCGGGTGCGTGAAGCCGGTCCCCCTCGCCGAATGACGGCGGAAGCGGCGCGTAGGCAGCGGCTGGAGGACATGGCTGGCATGGACCCAAGCCTCCGGGAAGCGGTAGAAGAACTCGACCTGTCGATCAAGGAGTGACACCGCCGTGGATTCTATGAAGAACCTCCAGCAGCTCTTCCAGATGGGCCAGCAGATGCAGTCGCGCATGAACGACCTGCAGAAGCGGTTGGCCAGCGAAACCGTGACCTCGCGGAGCGGGGGCGGGATGGTGGAGGTGACCGTCGATGGAACGGGGGAAGTCAAGCGCGTCAAGCTCGACCCCTCGGTCGTCGATCCGGGGGACGTCGAGATGCTGGAGGACCTGGTGCTGGCCGCCGTGACCGAGGCGCAGCGCCGGGCGAAGGAGAAGCTCGAGGAGGAGATGCGGGAGGCCACGGGCGGACTTCCGATGCCGGGCCTCTCCCAACTCCTGGGCGGTTGACGGCTCGGAGCCCTCTCCCGCCGCGGAGGCGACCGTGTCCGCGATCGAGGACCTGATCACGGAGCTGGGCCGGCTTCCGGGCGTCGGTCGCAAAACGGCGCAGCGGCTGGCCTACCACCTCCTGAAGACGCCACCGGGGGAGGCACGGCAGCTGTCCCGTGCCATCGATCGGGTGGTGGACGAGGTGCACGCGTGCTCGACGTGCGGCAACCTGAGCGACTCCGATCCATGTGAGTTCTGCTCCGACGCCCGACGCGACGGCGCGGTGTTGTGCGTGGTCGAGGAGGCCTCGGACATCACGGCCGTGGAGAAGTCGGGTCACTTCGACGGCGTGTACCACGTCCTGGGCGGACGGCTTTCGCCTCTGGACGGCATGGGGCCGGACGACCTCAACATCACCGCTCTCCTGACGCGGCTTCGTGGGGGAGTGCGGGAGGTGATCCTGGCCACCAACCCGAGCGTGGAGGGCGAGGCGACGGCGACCTACCTCCACCGCCTCCTCCGGGACCTGGAAGGCGTGCGGATCACGCGTCTGGCCCGGGGGCTGCCGGTCGGCGGAGACCTCGAGTACGCCGACGGCGTCACCATCGCGGAAGCGTTCACGGGCCGCAGAGACATGTAACGCGGGAGCACCGGATGCCGACCTGGATCTCGTTGGATGACTCGGAGGACCGTGCGTGGCGTATCCTCAAGGTCGCGGGGCTCGCGCTTCTGGGCGCCGGGGCCGTGACCGCGCTGGGCGCCTGGCTGGCGCGTGACCAGATGGTCCGTCACCGGAAGGACCTGTTCAGTCCGCACCCGCTCCGCCGCCTGGCCGCGCTGGGATATCTTAGGTCGCACCCGGATGTAGACAACGTCCTCCTGCTGAGAGATTTTCTCGCCTGGGAGGAGCGCCCCCTGTTGCGCCGTAAGGCATCGGGCATCCTCGAGGCGATGGAAGACGACCTGGCGGCGGCCGCGGAGTCGGCCGGGGGCGCCTGAGCGCGTGCGGGCCCGTCCGGCCCCGTGGTTGCGGGGAAGGAGGGGTCGGGCCGACGCCGCGCGGGCGGCGTCGTGGAGGCCTCGACACCCTGGACGCGGGTGAGTCGTGATCTGGAACCTGCCCAACGCCATCACCACCTTGCGGGTGCTGCTCGCGCCGCTCCTGGCGTTTCTGCTCCTGGAGCCCGGCGCCACGGCGCGAGCCCTGGGTTTCGGCGTGTTCCTGGTGGCGGCGATTTCCGACCTGTGGGACGGCTACCTGGCGCGGCGCCGTCACGAGATCACCGACTACGGTCGGCTGGTCGACCCGGTGGCCGACAAACTGCTCCTCGCGGCCGCGCTGGTGCCGCTGTACCTCCTCACGCGGCGGTCGGCCGATCTTGCCGGCATCCCCGTGTACGACACGGTCCCCCTGTGGGCGGTGCTGGTGCTCCTGGGACGCGAGCTCCTCATTACGGTGCTGCGCTCCGTCGCCGCGCGCCGCGGGCGTGTGGTCGCCGCCATGCGATCCGGCAAGTACAAAGCGTTCGTGCAGAACCTCTTCCTCGGAGGCGCCATGCTCTGGGTCATCGCCCGCACGGCCGGGGCGGATCCCGGCGGTGCTGGAATGGACCTCCTGGGCTGGGCCACGGCCGTGACTCTGTCGGGTGCGATACTCCTCACCGTGGGCTCGCTCGTGGAGTACCTCGCCGCCTTCGCACGGGTGCTCGAGAGGCGTCGCGCGTCGTGACCGAACCGGCGGCGGGACGGGGCCGGACCGGCCGCGTCCTCGTGCTGGTGGTGGGCGACGAGATCGTGGATGGCTCCGTGCGAGACCGGAACGGCGCCCGGGTCGCGGCGGCGGTCAGCGCACGCGGGGGGTCGATCGTGCGCATCGAGTCGGTGGGGGATGACCTCGACTCGATCGCGCGCGCCGTACGTGACGGCGTGAAGCTGGGTGCCGTGATCGTGACCGGAGGGCTGGGACCCACCCGGGACGACGTGACTCGGGAGGGGGTCGCGGCGGCGCTCGGTCTCCCGCTGGTCGTGGACGACGGGTGGACGGAGCGAGCGGCCGCCCGACATCCGATCGTCCGTCGGCTCCCGGGGATGGAGCGACAGTCACGCATCCCGGAGGGCGCCCGCGCGGTGGACAATCCCGCCGGCACGGCCCTCGGTTTCCTGGCCGAGACCCGGGAGGGGGGATGGGTGCTCGTGCTTCCCGGCGTGCCTTCGGAGATCTCCGCGATGCTGAGAGGCGAGGCGGGGAGCATCCTGGACGATCGCCTGCCCGGCTGCGTGGGGCCGGTCGTTCGCGCGGCGATCGCGGGAGTGCCCGAGTCGGTGGTGGCGGCGCGTGTCGATGAGGTGGCGGAATTGCGGGGTCTTCGCCTGGCCAGTTACCCGCATCGCGGCACCGTCGACCTGCTCGTACGTCCCTCCCCCGGCCAGGAGGGGGACGCGGCGACCCTGGCCCTCGAGGCGGCGGTCCGGGGCCTGCGGCGACGCTTCGGAGTGGACCTGTACGAGGTGGGTGATCGCCGGTTGCCGGAGACCGTCGTGGACGAGCTTCGCTCCCGGGACATGACGCTCGCCGTGGCCGAGAGCTGCACGGGTGGAGGGCTGGGCGCGACGGTGACCTCGGTGCCGGGCTCGTCCGACGTGTTCTGGGGAGGCGCGATCGTCTACGCGAACGCGGCCAAGCAGCGGCTTCTCGGCGTGCCCGGGCCACTGTTGGAGCGCGAGGGCGCCGTGTCGGAGGCCGTGGCCCTCGCCATGGCCCACGGGATGCGGGAGCGTGCGGAGACCAGCTGGGGCGTGTCCGTCACCGGCGTCGCCGGACCGTCCGGCGGCACGCCGGAGAAACCGGTGGGCACGGTGTGGATGGCCGCCGTCGGCGAGCGGGAGGCCGTGCGGCGGTATCGTTTGCCGGGTGACAGGGCGGAGGTGCGGGACCGGAGCGTCACGGCGGCCCTCGATCTCCTCCGCAGGATCGTGATCCACTCGGAGTGAGCCGAAGACTCAACAGGAGCCGGGTCCGACGTGAATAGACGAGACAGGGAGAAACTGGATCGGGAGGACGTCGAGCGGCGGGATGCCGACGGGGAGGAGCGTGCCCGAGCGCCCGAGGGGCCCGACGCCACCGACGGCTCCACGGCCGCCTCGGGGACGGACGCGGGCGCGGACGACAGTCAGCGCCTGTCGGACGAGATCCGAGAGGAGCTCGCCGAGCTCGAGGCGCTGCGGGAGCGCCACCTGCGGCTTGCCGCCGAATACGACAACTATCGCAAGCGCACGCGCCGGGAGCTCGGCGAGGCTTCCGAGCGGGCGCAGGGCGAGCTCATGGTCCGCCTCCTCGATGGCCTGGACGACCTGGAGCGAGTGCTGGCCACACCGGCGGAGGCGACCACCGTCGAGGCCTTGCACGAAGGCGTCGAGCTCGTGGAGCGGAAGCTCAGGAAGGAGCTCTCCGACGCCGGCCTCGAGCGCATCGAGGCCGAGGGCGAGCCGTTCGATCCGCGCATGCACGACGCTCTCCTCACGGTCCCCGTCGGGGACCCGGACCGCGACGAGGTCGTCTCGCGAGTGCTGGTGAACGGATACCGGCTCGGCGAACGGGTGCTGCGGCCCGCCCGCGTGGAGGTCATGAAGTACCAGCCCGGAGCGGGGGACGCCGCGAGGGACGGAGCCGGCGACGGAGTGGCTTGATGGCCACGCGCACCAAGGACTACTACGACGTCCTGGGGGTCCCGGAGAGCGCGACGGCCGACGACATCAAGAAGGCCTACCGGAAGCTGGCCAAGAAGCACCACCCGGATGCGAATCCCGATGACCCGGGAGCCGCGGAGCGCTTCAAGGAGATCAGCGAAGCGTACCGGGTCCTGTCGGACGCGGACCAGCGAAAGCGGTACGACGAGCTCCGGCGTTATGGGGGTGCCGGTCCCTTCACCGGACGGCGCCCGGGCGCGAGGCCCGGCCCGGCCGGCGGCGTGCGGTTCGAGGACCTCGGCGAGTCCGGGTTCGGCGGCATCGGCGACTTCTTCAGCTCCATCTTCGACTTCGGCAGGAGGGCGACGGGTGGCCACGAGCGGCAGGCTCGTCGAGGCCGGAACGTCGAGCTGGACGTCGACATCCCGCTTCGCGTGGCGGCCCGCGGGGGGAAGATCCGGGTCACCGTGCCGGTGCGGGAGGAGTGTGCGGCGTGCGATGGCACGGGCGTGGCTCCGGGCGCCAGCCTGGAGAAGTGCACGCGGTGTGGGGGGCGGGGGACGATCGCCTACGAGCAGGGCGGTTTCGCGGTCAACCGACCCTGCCCGGAGTGCATGGGTCGCGGAGAGATCCCCACGCAGGCGTGCAGCGTGTGCGGTGGTCAGGGGGAAGTTCGCAGCGCGCGCAAGCTGAACGTCCGCATTCCGGCCGGAGTGGAAGACGAGGCCCGCATCCGGGTGCCGAGTCAGGGGGAGCGCGGGCCGGGCGGCGGCCCCCAGGGCGACCTCATCATCCGCGTCCACGTGGGGAGAGACGCCTTCTTCAGCCGCGAGGGGCACGACCTGGTGTGCGAGGTTCCGATCAACCTGGCCCAGGCCCTGCTCGGGTCCCGGGTCCGCGTCCGGACGGTGGACAACAAGAAGGTCGTTCTCCGTATTCCGCCCGGGACCCAGAGCGGCACCGTGTTCCGGATCCGGGGCCAGGGAATCGGAGCGGAGGGAGAACGGGGCGATCAGCTCGTGCGCGTCCAGATCCGGGTGCCCGAGGACATGAGCGATCGGGGGCTGGAGCTGGCCCGCGAGCTGGCCGACGAGGAAGGGCTCCCGTATTGAGGCGGGGCCTCAGCGGACGATGACGCCTCCGCCAACGACGACTTCGTCCCGGTACAGCACGGCGCTCTGACCCGGGGTCACGGCCCGCCGCGGCGCCAGGAGCTCGAGCTCGAATCGGTCTCCGTCCATGGCGGTGACGACCGCCTCGACGACGGGCGCCCCGTGCCGGATGCGCACCCCGATCTCCTCGCCGGGGAGCGGCGGCTCGGCCAGCCAGTTGGCGCGTTCGGCTCGCAGGACCGAGGTCCGGAGCGCCTCTCGGGGGCCGATCACCACCTGGCGAGCCTCGGGCCGGATCTCGGCTACGTACATGGGCTCCGGGAAGCCCCCCGGAAGCCCCCGGCGCTGTCCGACCGTGAAGCCGGCGTAGCCCTCGTGGGAGCCCACCACCCTCCCGTCGTGGAGCACGACGTCGCCCCGCGACAGGGCCGGGTGGCCGGGCCCCAGGTACCGTCGCAGCACGCCCCGGTAGTCATTATCGGGCACGAAGCAGATCTCGAACGACTCGGGCTTGTCCGCCGTCGAGAGCTCCAGCTCGCGCGCGATGGCCCGGACCCGGGACTTGTGAAGCTCTCCGATCGGCAGGAGCAGGCGGTCCAGGGCCGCGCGGTCGAGGCCCCACAGGAAGTAGGTCTGGTCCTTTCGGTCGTCTTCGGCGCGGCAGAGGAGCGTCGGCTGGCCCGGCGATCGCCGGATGCGGGCGTAGTGACCGGTGGCCATGTGCTCGCATCCCAGGGCGTCGGCCCGCCCGAGGAGATCCCGGAACTTCGTGAAGCTGTTGCAGCGCACGCAGGGAATCGGCGTGCGGCCCGCGGCGTACTCGCTGACGAAATCGTCGATCACGTCCTCGGCAAAGTTCGCCTCGGCGTCGAACACGAAGTGCGGAATGCCGAGTCGCCCCGCCACCGCCTTGGCGTCGCCGATGCCCTCGAGCCCGCAGCACGTGTTGGAGGGGCCGTCGACCTCGCCGTAGCAGAAGGTCTTGATGGTGGCGCCCACCACCTGGTGTCCGGCCCGGTGGAGGAGGGCCGCCGTCACGCTGGAGTCCACGCCGCCCGACATGGCGGCCAGGACACGTCCTGGCGAGCTCACGGAGCCGGGGCGGCGTGGCGGGCCCCGGCCGACTCCATCGTCGCGGCGGCCAGACGGGCCGCGCTCCGCCCGGCTCGCTCCACTTCTTCGGCCGTGGTGTCCGGTCCGAAGCTGAAGCGGAGCACGCCGTACGGCTCGTCCGACCCGCTTCCCGCCCCCATCGCTTCCAGGACGTGCGAGGCGTGCTGACTTCCGCTGCTGCACGCCGAGCCGGCGGACAGCGCCACGCCCTCCAGGTCGAGGGTGACGAGCAGCTCGGCCGCGTCGGCCCCCGGGAGGCCGACGCTCAGGATGTTCGGAAGCCGTGCCGCGGCGCCCGCGCCGTGCACGCGTACGCCGGGGACCCCGGCCTCCAGGCGACCGACCAGCGCATCCCGGAGCTCCGTCCAGCGGGCGGCCGAGCCCGGGAGGGCCTCGACGGCCAGGCGTGCCGCTTCGGCGAAGCCCACGGCCGCCAGCGGATTCTGCGTCCCGGGCCACAGCCCACGCTCCTGGGAGCCGCCGAAGGTCAGGGGCTCGAGCCGGAGCCCTTCACGCACGACCAGGAGTCCGATTCCGACCGGACCTCCGAGCTTGTGTGCGGTCACGCTGAGGAGGTCGGCCGCCGAGGCCTCGCGGGACACCGGCACTTTGCCGAAGGCCTGCACGGCGTCCGTGTGGAGGAAAGCGCCGCGCGCGTGGGTCATGCGCGCCGCCTCGGCCACGGGCTGGATCGACCCGACCTCGTTGTTGGCCCACATGAGGGACACGAGGCACGGGGCTCCCCGGGCTTCGTCGAGGGCGGCTTCCAGCGCGGCGAGCCTGACGACTCCGTGGCCGTCGACCGGGAGGGGGACGAGGTGCGCCCCCTCGCGCTCGGCCTGGCGGGCGGCCTCCAGGACGGCCTTGTGCTCGATGGCGGACACGACGAGTGTCGGCCGGTCTCCAGCGTGCGCGCGCGCGAAACCGAGAACCGCCAGGTTGTCGGCCTGCGTCCCCCCGGCTGTGAACCGAACCTCCGAGACTGGCGCCCCGAGGAGGCCGGCGAGCCGTCCGCGCGCCTCCTCGAGATGGCTACGCGCCCGGCTCCCGAACCCGTGGGGGCTCGCGGCGTTGAAGTCGGCCTCGCCGAGCACGGCCTGCATGGCGGCCCACACCTCGTCACGCAGGGGCGAGGTGGCGGCGTGGTCCAGGTAGATTCGCTCGCCGTCGGCTCGGCGGTCGCGCATGGTGGCTCCCGCACCAGGGTTCACGGTCACGTGGGGACACCCGGGAATGCCGGCGCCCCGGTGCCCGTCCGGCCCTTCATATCCGGAGCCGCCGGTCGAGTTCCTGCAGCGGGAGGACCTTCCGACGTCCCCGAGGACGCGCTAGCTTCAGACTGCGGTTCATCGCCGCCGTCCGCCAGTGTGCGCCTCCGACCGTGCCAGGGAGGATCATGGACCCCGACGTCTTCTGCTCCGAGACCCTTCCGCCGCCCGCCGCCTCGCTGTTCCGAGCCACCGTCCACGGACTCGCCTTCGCCGGCCGCAGCCGACACCTGCTGACTCTGGACGGCGGGGACCATCTGCTGCTCATCCCCGATCCACCCGGCGGCCATCCGGAACAGGTGTGGGTCCACCTTCGGGAAGGGGATCCGCTCGGGCACCTCCCGGACGAAATCGGTGGCTGGCTGGTCCCCTGGATGCGGAGCGGAGGCCGAGCCCACGCTCGGGTGGTGCGCGTGGGGGACGAGAGCGTGCCCAGCTGGAAGAGGCTCCTGGTGGAGGTCGTGTGCGGGGAAGGGCGCGGGGGTCCATCGACCACCACCTGAGGCGGCGAGGGACGCCGGGTCACATCGAACGCACGCCCAGCGTCGTCACGTCGTCCACTTCCACCGTCTCCTCGGTCCAGAAGGGCTCGCCGTAGGGACGGCGGATCAGCGACCCGTAGTGCCGGTTCTGCGTCTCGATGAGGTCGTACAGGTCCTGTCCCGTGGGGAAGATCTCGCCGGCTGCGTCCTTCCCGTCGAACTGCGACGCGTAGCAGCGGATCGCCTCCATCTTCCGCTCGAACTGCCGGCCAATGTCCACCACGAACGTCGGCTTGAGAGGGTCCTCCCGGTAGCTGAGCGCGTAGAGGACCTTGAGCGGACGGTGCGGCTCCCCGTCCCCGTAGCGTGAGAGGCCCGCCAGATAGCAGGCATCGCGGGACAGCTCGGAGGCGATCCGGTGATCCGGGTGGCGTCCGCGAGGGAAGGGGAGGATGACGGTCCCGGGCCGCAGGCCGCGCAGGAGTCCCACCAGGCGGCGGCGGTTCTCATCGGTGTTGAACAGGCCGGCATCGGGCAGGCCCGCGTTGAGCCGGGCTACGACGCCGAGCACTCCCGCCGCCCGGTCGGCCTCCTGCCCGCGCAGCTCCGCCGAGCCCCGGGTCCCCATCTCGCCCAGGGTGAGGTCGACGATCGCGGTTCGGTGGCCCTGGTCGGCGGCGCGGAGGAAGGTGCCCCCGCAGGTGAGCTCCACGTCGTCGCGGTGCGCCGCCATCGCCAGGAGGTCGACGGGACCGATCTCCCGCGCCCGGGCGGCGAGCTCCCCGGCCCCCACCTTCTCCTCGTCGCTCATCGCGCGCCTCCCGCTGCCCGGCCCCAGGCGCGGCCCACGTGGCTGCCGGCCCTCACTCGTAACGCAGCGCCTCGACCGGGTCGAGGCGCGCGCCGCGGGACGCAGGGTAGAGACCGAAGCCGATCCCCGTCAACGCGGACACGCCGAGCGCCGCCAACACGGACCACAGCGGCACCGTGGCCGGGATCGGCGTCCAGTGGTCGATCGCCCAAACGATGGCGCCGCCGATCGCCATGCCGGTCGCGCCTCCGACCAGCGTCACCGTGGACGCCTCGACGAGGAACTGCCACAGGATGTCGTTCCGCCGGGCTCCCAGCGCCTTTCGGACCCCGATCTCCCGCGTACGCTCGGTGACCGAGATCATCATGATCCCGATGACGCCCACGCCGCCCACCATGAGCCCCACGCTCGAGAGGGCGAACATCACCGAGAACAGGGCCGTGGTGAGCTGACCCCACAGCTTGAGGATCTCGTCCTGGGTGATGATGGCGAAATTGTCCTTCTGGCCGGGGTGCAGCCTCCGGATCTGCCGCATCTTCCCCTCGACCTGGTCCATGGCCACGTCGATGGGCACTCCGTCCTTCGGGGTCACGATGAAGGTGATGAGCCGGTGCCAGAAGGGCACGTACTGCCAGGCGGACTCGAACGGTATGAGCATGTAGTGGGATACGAATCCCGCGAACAGGTTGTCGGCCCGGCGATAGGTGCCGACCACCTGGAAGGGGGTCGCGGTGCCCTGGCCCGACGGCGAGGCGATGGTGAACTGTCGCTGGAGCGGGTCGCGCCCCTCGTACAGGTCCTCTGCCACCTGAGAGTCCACCACGGCCACCGGCCGGCCACGCTTGGCCTCGGTCGAGGTGAAGAAGCGCCCGTCCTCGAGCTGGCCGTTGTCCGTCTCCAGGAAGTCGGCTCCCACGGCCACCAGCGCGACGCCGATGTCCCGGTCGCGGTGCCGCGCCTTGTAACCGCTCTGGCTCAGGTCGGCGATCGCGTCCGCGCTCTTGATGGCCGGGAGCTGCGCGAGCTGATCAGCCCAGCGCGGCTCCAGCGGCGGGTTCTTCATGAACGCGGACTCCTCCTCCTCGGTGCCGGTCTGTATGCCGCCGCCCTGGGGAGCGTGGGCCACGTAGAAGGTGGTGGGGCCCCGGGAGGAGATGAGCTCGGTGAAGCTGTCGTTGATACCCGTGATGGCCGCGGCCATCACCATGACGACCGTCACCCCGATCGTCACGCCCAGGATCGTGAGCCCGCTGCGCACCTTGTTGGCACGAAGGGAGTCCAGCGCGATCACGATGCCCTCGCCCAGGGCGACGAGCCAGCTCATCGGTCGATCCTCCTCACTCGGCGTGCAGGGCCACGATCGGGTCCAGCCGCGCGGCCCGGCTGGCCGGGTAGACGCCGGAGACCAGCCCCACGACGACGCCGAGCGCCACGGCCAGCCCCAGGGACCACAGCGGTGTGGACGCGGGCAGCGGTGTGAGCGCGTGCACGATCCGGGCGAGGCCCACGCCGATCCCCACCCCGAGGCCGGCGCCCACGAGGCTGAGGACCGACGACTCGGCCAGGAACTGGACGAGCACGTCGCTCTGACGGGCGCCGACCGCCTTGCGCAGCCCGATCTCGCGGGTCCGCTGCGACACGGACACGAGCATGATGTTCATGATCACGATGCCCCCGACCACGAGGGCGATGGACACCAGGCCCGGCAGCACCGTGAGGAGGACGTTGTTGATCTTGTTCCAGGCGCTCAGCAGTCCACTCGACGTCTGGAGCTGGAAGTTGTTGTCCCGTGCCGGGCGGAGCCTGCGGTCGGCACGGAGCCCTCCCTCGACGGCCGACATGGCGTCGTTCATCGCTTTCTCGGTCGGGGCCTTGACCGAGATCTCGTCGAGCTTGCCCGGATCGCGCGACAGCGTCTCGTCGTAAGCGGAGAACGGCAGGAGGATGGCCGCGTCCCAGATGCCTCCGAGCAGGCCGCCCCGCTTCTCGAACACTCCCACGACCTGGAAGCGATAGGGCCCGACCCGGATCTCCTTACCGAGCGGCGATTCGGCCGGAAAGAGCCTCTGGGCGATGTCCGGCCCGATCACGGCGACCTTGAGGCCGCGGCGCTCGTCCAGCGGCGACAGGCCCCGTCCCCGGGCCACTTCCCAGCCCTGCACCGTCGCGTAGCCCTCCGAGGCCCCGACCACCCGGATGTTCTTCCGCTCCCGCTCTCCGTAACGGACCTGGTCGAAGCCTCGGTCCGAGTCCCACGTCACCGTGACGCCCGGCGGCGCCGAGCGGCGAACCACGTCCACGTCGTGAAGGGTGAGCCGCGGATTCCGGGCGTAGCGGCGGCGCTGCTCCTCGGTCGTCCGGCCCGTCTGGATGGAGGGGCGCCGCACGACCGTGAAGGTGTTGATGCCGAAGATCGATCCGGCGAAGTCCTCCCGCACGTACCGGTTCATGCCCTCCACGATCGTGATCACCGCGATCAGGAAGGTGATGCCGATGATGACGCCGACGAGGGAGAAGAACGACTTGAGCTTGTGCGCCCAGATCTGGCTCAGCGCCAGTCGGAGTCCCTCGAGGAGTGGCACGTGCGTCGCTCGCGATCCGGGGCGCTACTGCGCCACGGCATGCGGGACCGTGATGTCGGCGTCGAGCGACTCGATCTGCCCGTCCCGCAACGTGATGACCCGCTCAGCGTGCGCGGCGATGTCGTATTCGTGGGTGACCATGATGATGGTCTGCCCGCTGTTCTTGTGGAGGTGCTCGAACACGGCCATGATCTCGGCCGACGTCGCCGAGTCCAGGTTCCCGGTGGGCTCGTCCGCCAGGAGGATGGAGGGGCGGTTCACCAGGGCGCGGGCGATGGCCACGCGCTGACGCTGACCGCCCGAGAGCTCGTTGGGTTTGTGCTCCATGCGGTCCCCCAGGTCCACCATGCGCAGGGCTTCCTCGGCCCGCTCACGACGCTCCGCGGAGCCCACGCCGCCGTAGATGAGGGGCAGCTCCACGTTGTGGAGTGAGCTGGCGCGCGGCAGGAGGTTGAACGTCTGGAAGACGAAGCCGATTTCGCGGTTCCGGATGCGGGCCAGCTCGTCGTCGTCCAGGTCCTGGACGGCCTGGCCATTGAGCACATACTCCCCGCCGCTGGGCGTGTCGAGGCACCCGATCAGGTTCATCAGCGTCGACTTGCCCGAGCCCGACGGCCCCATGACGGCGATGTATTCGTTGCGTCGGATCTCGAGGTCCACGCCACGAAGCGCGTGGACCGTCTCCGAGCCCATCTGGTAGTCCTTCGTCAGTCCCCGCGTCATGATGACGAGGTCTCTGGTCGCGTCCATCTCCGGCTCCTGTTCGGCCGCGCGTGTGCGCTGGCTCACGAACCCTCTGCGGTGTCGCCCCCGGTCGCCGCATGGCGGCGTCCGCCGGCGCTGTCCATGCTCGCGGTCCCGGTTCCCCGGTCGACCTTCTCGACCCGGACCGTGCCTCCGTCCCGGAGCTCCCGGATCGTCTTGTAAGGCCCCGACACCACCGTGTCCCCCTCGGCGATCCCGTTCAGGACCTCGAAGTAGGCGTCGCCCGCGATGCCCACGCGCACGGGGACGAAGTGGACCGCATCGCCGTGGAGCTGGAATACCCCCTCGGCTTCGTCCGGCTCCCCTCCTGATGCGCTGTCGGGCGCCGGCCCCGTCGTGGTCGTGTCCCGCAGCGTCAGCGCGATGATCGGGACGGCCAGCGCATTCCGTCGCGTCGCCGTCACGACGTCGGCCGTGGCCGACAGGTCGGGGCGAATGCCGGTGGGCGGCTCGTCGATCTGGATGCGCACCTCGAAGTCCACGGCCTGATCCGAGGTGCTCTGAGACGCCGTGGCGCTGCGGCTGCTCCGGTCCTGCATGGCACTGCTGGCGACCTTCACCACCCGGCCCGCGAAGGCCGAGTCGGGCCACGCGTCGATCTCGACCGAGGCCGAATCACCGACGTGGATCATCGGGATGTCGGTCTCGTCCACCTGGACCACCGCTTCCATCACCGACAGGTCGGCCACGGTGAGCAGCAGGCTGCCCGGGTTGTTCATCGTGCCCACGATGGCGGTCTCGCCCTTCTGGACGTTGAGGCGGCTCACGACACCGTCGATCGGAGCCCTGATGACCGTCTTGTCGAGCCGGTCCTTGGCTTCCGCCAGGGAGGCATCCGCCTGAGACACGCCGTGCTGGGCCGACTGCCACAGCGCGTTCTGGACCTCCGACTTGGTCCGCGTCTGCTCGACCTCCTGGTCGGTGACCAGGTCGGGCGTACGCTTCTTGAGCTCGCGCAGCCGGTCCCAGTCGCGCCGGTCCTGGTCGGCGCTGGCCTTGGCCTGCGCCGCGCCGGCCCTGGCCTGGGCGAGCTGCGCCTCGGCCTGCCGCACGGCGGCCTGGTACTGGGTCGGATCGATGACCAGGAGAAGGTCGCCCTCCTTCACGCGCTGGCCTTCCTGGACCGGGAGCTGCACGATCCGGCCCGAGATGTCCGCGCTGATGTCGACGGACTGCTTGGCCTCGATGTGGCCACTGGCGTTCACGTGCGACACCAGGTCGTGTCGCCCCACGACCTCGGCTCGCACCTGGGGCCCACTGCTGCGATTGGCCCCGATGGCCCGTATGACGAGTACGGCGACCACCAGCACTACGCCGGCGCCGATAGCGATCTTCCCTTTGCGACTCATCTATTCGGAGGTCCTTACCCTGTGCATTCGGGTGCAAGTCCAAGAGATCGAGGAATCCTACGGCTCCGGCCGCGGAAAGGTTTCGGAGAGCGGGCGCACGCGTCCCTCCTGGCACCCTACCCGGCACCGGTTGAAGGAACACCCCGGCTCCCGGACACGCTTAGACCGGTCGGGCGACGACCCCCGGACGCCCGTTCTGCGCCGTCCGGGGGTCCCTGGTCGCGCCTACCGCGCGAAGATGGCCGAGACGGCCTTCAGCACCACGTAGAGCCCCAGCACCAGCGAGATGCAGCTGCCGGCCGACCGTTTGGGGTAGATCCGGCTCAGGGCCACGCCGAGCACCACCGCGGCCCACACCCCGAAGATCCCCATGCCGTGCAGGAACCGGTAGGCGTAGCCGGCGTGGTCGAGGCCGGGAGCCAGCAGGTCGAGGGTGAGGCTCGCCTGGAGGTCCCTGGCCTTGATGACGACGGGCAGGGTGACGAGGCCGCCGATCGTCGGGATGAGGAACGTATGGCTCGTGGCCGAAAGGACGCTGCGGAAGCCGGCGTCGCCTCCCATCCCCATCTCGTAGATCAGGAAGAACACCGCGGAGACGACCACGATGACCAGCGGCATGAAGATGATGGGGCCCGCGTACCGGAAGATCCGTGCGACGGCCAGTCCCTTCTGGATGGCCTCCGCCGGCGCGTCGGGCCGGCTACGGAGCATCTGTTGCCGGATGGACTCGGTGATGATGCCGGAGGGAATGAGCAGGGACGTGACCAGCGACAGGACGACGACCAGGAGCAGCGCGCCCAGCCACCTGGGCTGGCTGCGGAGGGCGTCGAACAGCTTCCCGGGCGACACGAACAGCTGATAGATCCGGACGGCCAGGTTGGGGAGTCGAGGCTCCGTCGCCGGGCCGCCTTCGCCGCCCGACGCGGCCGTCCCCGTCGACCCTGTCTCGACACCTTCGATACCCACGTCGTCGCTCGCGGCCATGGCTCACCTCGTCATGCTGGATCGCGTGGCGGTCCACTGGTGATCCGGCCGTCGAACCTGGAGGACCCGCCCCTGGTCGTCGAGCCAGACCTGGATCCGCTCGCCGTCCAGCGTGACCTCGTATCGGGTCGCCGCCCGTTCCTGTCCCGCCGCGAGGATGCTGTCGGATCCCGCGGACCGGACCTGTACCGTCGCTTGCTCACCGAGCGACGGAACGACCACCGACGTGGACCAGGAGGAGCCGCCACTCCGGGCGGCGTGCTCACGGAAGAACACATAATACTCGTGAGCGATGCCTGGCTCCAGAAGGGCGAGGCCGGGGGAGGCGACGAACTGCCGGGAGCGGTTCCCTTCGTCCGAGGTGGTCTGTAGACGCAGGCGGGGTCCGTCCCGGTGTGCGACGACGTTGTGGACGTCCCCGGTGCGCGGCTTGAGCTGGAAGAGTTCCGGACGGAACATCGAGTCGGTCTGCAGCCACACCTGCTCGGGGACGAAGGGCGGTCGGGCGGAGTCCAGGCTGACGACTCCGACGGCCTTGATCGCGGCGCCCTCCCTCCGGATGACGAAGGTCTCACGGCCGGCGTGGCGGCCCGCGATGCTGATGTCGAACGATCCCTCGTCCAGCGTCCTGGCGGTCTGGGCGCGGCCCGGGACGGGGAGGGCGAAGAGGGCGACGGCGGCCAGCAGCGCGGCGCACGTCCCTCCGACCCGGGCCGTCGAACCAGGCGCGGCGTCCAGGATCGAGGCCCCTCGGCCGCCCGACTTTCGCTCAGTGCCCATGCTCCCCTCCTCCGTTCTCCAGAACGCGCTCCCCCAGGAACGCCACGAGATACTCGAACACTCTCCGGCCCTTGTCGGCCGACGCGCGCGAAGGCCGTCCCACCACGCCCGGTGACCCCGGCAGCGGGACGGGCTCCTCTCCGACCAGGAGCCTTCTGAGCTCTTCCTCCTCCACCGGTGCGTCCCGCACGAGCGTCGCGTGCACGAGGTCCGGAGCGAGGTGGAGGAGGAGCGACGTCTCCAGCTCTCCGGCGTGCTCCTCCACGTGCGGGGTATCGAGGAAAGCTCGCAGGTCGACCGCGTGAAGGTCGACCGCCCGAATCCGGGCACGAGCGCTCACCACCGTGCCGATGGCCTGAAGGTGGGCTCCGAACCCGTGAGCCGTCAGCAGGTAGATCTCTTCTACCCCCTGTCCCTCCCAGTTTTCCACCAGCTCGTTGAGCACCCGGTGCAGGGTCTTGCCCCTCAAACAACCCGATCCGGCGTAAGCCTGCTCCGTCTCGGAGCCCACCCCATAGGGCAGGGTGGGGGCCAGCACGACCCCGTACTCCTGAGACAGTCGCTCGGCCAGGCGGGTCACGATCACGGCGTCCGTGCTCAGCGGCAGGTGGGGGCCATGTTGCAGGAGGGTCCCCACCGGCACCAGAAGACGGGGATCGCGCCGGAAATGCTCGTTCGCCTCTCTCCACGAGAGGTCCGCGAGCCTGACCGGTCCGGCGGAGGATCCGCGTTCGGGATTCGTGTCGTCGGTCATGAGCCGGCTCCGAGGCTCGGGAGGTCGGTCGGGGGTCCGCGAGCGACACCGTACGCGGCGGGGGTTTCGCGGGGCAACCGGCCCGGGGTCGGCGAGCCGCGGCACGCAGCCTGCCTGTAGCAGGGTGATCCACCTTCAGGAGGGAGGCCGATCCGGGCCTGGATCCGAACGACAATCTACCGGGAGGAACGATGGTACGAGAGGGCGAGCGGGCGCCGGAGTTCGAGCTCGAGTCCGACCGCGGCGACACGGTGCGCCTCGAGGACTTCAGGGGACGGCGCGTCGTACTGTACTTCTACCCGAAGGACGACACGAGCGGTTGCACCAGGGAAGCGTGCGGATTCCGGGACGCGATGCCCGAGCTGGAACAGCTCGAAGCGGTCGTGCTCGGCGTGAGCCCCGACGGCGTAGCCTCGCACGTCAAGTTCCGGGAGAAGTACGACCTCAACTTTCCCCTCCTGGCCGATCCCGATCACGAGGTGGCCAGCGCCTACGGCGTGTGGGGCAAAAAGAAGATGTACGGGCGCGAGTACGAGGGCATCCTCCGCACGACGGTCGTGATCGGTACCGACGGCACCGTGGAGAAGGTGTTCGAGAAGGTGAAGCCGGCCGAGCACGCGGAAAAAGTCGTCGAAACCCTCGCGACCTGAGGCGCGAGTCGCTCGGTATCGGCGGCGCGGGCCGGGGCCGGATCGGCCCCGGCTCGTCCACCATTGACAATTACCCTCATCGATAGAGATTCCGACCGACTTACCGGACACGGGCGGTGAAAGCGCGCCTCGCGGGCCCGCCTGGTCACGAGCGTGATGGCGTGCCTCACATGAACATGCGATGGCCGGCCTCTGGACCGGATGTCAGGTTGACGGTGATTCGGCCCGTGGGCTGTCGGCGATCGCGACTTCGCGCGATCCGCCGAGGTCTTCGGGATCGTACCTGCACAATCGGGAGTCGTTATGCGTGTCCGCGCCGCGCTCGTGTCGTCGAAGGTGAAACCCGCCGTACGGTCCATCGCGTTGTTCGCCGCCTGCGGCCTCGCCGCCGGCGCCCTCGCCTGCAACCAGGAGCCCGCAGCGCCGGGCGGCCTGTCGGGTGGGACCTTGAGAGCGGCACGATCACCCCAACCGGTCGGCAGTGTGCTCGTCACGGTCTACCATTCGAACGGAACCGAAGTCGCCTCCAACTACTCGGTGGGCGTGATCGACGCGGCGTCCGGCCAGGTCTATGCCGGCATCACGAACGTCTCGGGTCAGGTCGCTTTCGACACGCTCCCGGCGCCGGGTACCTACTGCGTCGACGCTCTGCCGGTCGGATCGAGCACGCTGACCGCGAAGGGCTCCGAGGTCCCGCCGCCCGACGGTTCGAGCCTCGGCACGGTGTCCAGCACGGACGCCGCCGTGTTGTCGGGTCCCGGTGGCACGTCCGTCCAGCTCGACAAGGCGAACTTCGTCCAGTACTGTACGCAGACGCCGCCCGTGGAGCTGAAGAACCAGCATACGGTGGATGTCTCGTTGACCCTGTCGGACGGAACGCTCGTGTCCGGAGACATCCTGAGCCTCTCCGGAGGCGGCGTGTCCGCCTCTGACGCCTTCGACCACGGGTACCTGGGCATCGCCCTCACGTGGGGCGACCTGCCCGAGGCGTGGAAGCCGAAGGGGCTCGCGCCGGACCAGAACCCGCTGATCCTCCTGGCCGCCAATCCGGCGTCGCCCGACGTGTCGCTGCCGGTCGACAAGCAGCTGACCGACCCGCTCGTGTTCGAATCCGACTTCATCCCGTCCAACGGCGTGCGGCTGACGGGGACCTACAAGGGATTCACGCTGGCCGACCTGCAGAGCGGCGTCACGCCGGGGAGCTTCAGCGTGCTCACCGAGCCGCTCATGTGCAACGTCGACAAGGTGCCCGAGAGCTCGACGGATGGGAATGACGGCAAGGTGGAGCTGCAGCCCGTCGTGAAGTCCGGCTTCCAGGCGGACGCCGATCTCGATCGGATCCCGGGGGCCGTCGCCATCTGGTGGCACCAGACCGGCAGCGGCGACGTGACCTTCAGCCTCAGGGACCGGACGAACGGCGGTACGCTCACCTACCAGTCCACCCTGAGCTGTGACGATTCGGGCTGCAACGAGAGCAAGGTGACCGGGAGCCTGGCGGGCACGGTCCAGGCCGACTGGTTCGCGGGCCCGGACGCGGGCAGGCTCCGGGTCACGTATGTGCTGGAGGGCTTGCCGTCGGACGACGTGGAGTGGTCGGTGAGCACGTCGGGCGACCAGATTCCGGATGCCTCGAAGTCCAACCAGAGCAGCGCCTTCGTCGCCATCTCGATTCCGAAGCACGGGTGCCCGGGGCAGAGCAACGACGATCGGTGGATACTCGGGAACTGAGCGCACGGCGGGCGGGGCGTTCGCGTCCCGGCTCCTGAGACCCGGAGCTCCCCCGTGAGCGCCTTCGTCGGACGCAGCCGCGAGGTCGAGCACCTCCTCGGCCGCCTCGACCGGATCCTGTCCGGTCGGGGCGGCGTCGTCTTCATCACGGGCGACGCGGGGGCAGGAAAGAGCACCCTCACCGAGCGCTTCCTGGTCGAGGCGGCTCTACGCGCCCCCGAGGGGCGCATCCTGGTGGCCAGCTGTTCGGAGCAGTTCGGCGCCGGCGAGCCCTACCAGCCCTTCATCGAGGCCTTCAAGGCCCTGCTCACGGAGGGCCCGAGCGAGGCCGGTCCGAAGGGCCGTTTCCTCGACATGGCCAAGCGGGTGGCGCCCTACTGGCTCTCCGTCATCCCGGTGGCTGGCAACGTGATCTCGGCGGCGGTGCACACGGCCACCGAGGTGCGCCGCTCGCAGGTCGGGACCCAGGCGGCCGAGGCTCCCAGCGAGGAAGCCCTCCTGTTCCAGTACACCGAGCTCCTGCTGGCGGCCGCCGACGAGGCTCCCGTCCTCCTGTTCGTGGACGACCTCCACTGGGCGGATCGGGCCTCGGCCTCCCTGTTCGGCCACCTGGCGCGAAAGATCGGCGACCGACGTGTCCTCATGCTGGGGACGTACCGTCCCTCCGACGTGGAGGTGTCGCAGCATCCCATCCGCGACGTCCGGGCCGAGCTCCTGCGCTATGGACTTGCCGAGGACCTGGCGCTCGAGCCCCTGGACGAGGCCGCGCTGGCCGAGTTCATCCGTGAGGAGCTGGGCGGGCCAGGCACGCCTCAGCTGCGGCGCTGGCTGTCACAACGCGCGGGCTCCAACCCGCTCTTCTTCGGCGAGCTCCTGCGGTGGCTGGTCGAACAGGGTTACTGCACCGAGCGGGAAGGGGAGTGGGGCCTGGTCCGCCTCCCCGACCAGGTCGACATCCCCGCGTCCGCCGAGGGCGTCATCGGGAAGCGGCTCGGTCGACTGGACCCGGAGCTTCGCCGTGTCCTCGAATACGCCAGCGTGCAGGGCGACGAGTTCGATTCGACGGTCCTGGCCCGACTGCTAGAGGCGGACGAGCTCGCCCTGGAGGAGACGCTGGAACGGCTGGAGCGCGTGCACAGGCTGCTGCGGCTCACGGGCACACGCGACCTGCCCGACGGGGACATCAGCAGCGTCTACCTCTTCAGCCACAGCCTCATCCAGGACGTCCTGCACCAGGGTCTCCAGGGGAAGCGACGGATCCTTTTGCACCGGAAGGTCGCCTCCATCCTGGGGGAGATCTACGCGGGAGACACCTCGGCCGTGGACAACGTGCTGGCCGTCCACTTCGACGAGGGGCGCCAGCCGAAGGAGGCGTACGAGGCGGCGCTGAGGGCCGCGGAGAAGGCCAGCCGCGTGTACGCGCACGAGGACGCCGTCGAGCTTCTCGGTCGCGCGCTCCGCAATGCCCCGGGCGAGCCGGAGCGGGCGCGGGCCCTGACGCGGCGGGCAGCCGAATGGCAGCGGGCGGGACGGTTCGCCGAAGCGAGGGACGACGTGGGGGAAGCCCTCGGACTGGCGCAATCGTGCGGAGATCGGGCGCTGGTCTTGCACCTGCGTCGCCGGCGCGTGGACCTGGAGATCGAGCAGAGCGTTCGGCCCGCGACAGAGCTGGTGGCAGCGCTGGCGGACCTGGCCGGTGAGGCGCGGGAGGCGGGTGACCGCGAGGAGCTCTGCCAGATCCTATGGAGCGTCCGGGTCCTCCCGGCGGCCGAGGCGGCCGAGGCGGGCCTCGCGATCGCCCCCGCGCTCGAGGAGGCGCTCGGCTCGGCCGAGACCCTCGGTGACCCCGAGCTCATTGCCCGCGCCCACTTTTGCGTGGGCACCGGACCGGCCCGCGTGCTCGAACCGTCCACGGCGCTCGTGCACCTGGAGGAGGCGCGGTCCCGTTACGAGGCCCTCTCGAACCGCCTTCGGGTCGGGTACTGCTCCAACGCCCTCGCCGTGGTCGCGGTGCTGCTGGGCGACTATGGTCGTGCGAAGTTAGAGTTCGAGCGGGCCGAGGCTGCCTTCGAGGAGGTCGGCGACCCGGTGGCGGTGGCCTCCGCCCGGAACAACCGGGCCGTGCTCCTTACGCGCGCCGGTGAGTTCGAGCAGGCCGAGATGACGCTCCAGTCGGCCCTCGGCACCATTCGCCGGCTGGGGGCCGGGGCGCGCGAGTTGGCCGTGCTGCAGAGCCTCGCGGAGCTCTACGTGGCGACCGGGGACCTCGAGCGCGCTGAGGCGTGCTGGCGAGAGCTGGTCGGTGGCGCGGCCCGGGCGGGATATCCGGACACCGGGCTCGTGGCGGCCTGCGGCCTGGCGCTCGTGCAGGTCGAACGGGGCGAGCTCGAGGCCGCCGCGGCCGGTCTCGAGGAGGTCACCAGGCGCCTGGAAGCCGAGGCGGACTCGTGGACGGAGGGTCGCGAAGCCATGCTCCGCCTCCGGGCCGGAATCGCCCTCGCTCGCGGACGGTCCGATGAGGCGGCCGTCGCGGCCGGCGACGCCGCGGCGGCCCTGGAGGGCCGAGACGCGTACATGCGGGCCTCGTTCCTGCTCTTGCGGGCCGAGGCCCTCGTGGCGGGCGGGTCCGGCCCGGCGGTCGTCGAGGCCCGAGCCCTCCTCGAAGAGGCCCGGACCGTTTTCGGTGGCCTGGAGGCGAGGCCCGCCCTGGACCGGGTCGACGAGCTCCTGACACGCATGAGCCGAGGAGTGTGACGGTGCGATTCCGAGCGACCCGGGCCGATCGCACCCACCTTCCGGCGCTACTCATCATCGGAGCGCTGTCCCTCTCCTGCGGCGGCGAGTCACGTTCCGCGGGCGGCGACGCGGGGTCGACGCCCATCCGGGGCGGCACGGCCATCGTGTGCCTGCAGGCGGCGCCCCAGAGCCTGGATCCGTTCGTCTCCCCGGATGGCGCCTCGGTGGAGCTCGGCGCACTCCTGTTCACGCCCCTGGTGCGCTACGGCCCCCGAGAGTCGATGCGACCCTACCTGGCCCGGTCGTGGAGCTGGGGGCCGGGGCACCGCGAGCTCACCTTCGATCTGCGGACCGATGTGTCCTGGCAGGACGGGACTCCGGTCACGGCCGCCGACGTGGCGTTCACGCTTCGGCGGGCGGCGGACTCGACGTTCGGATATTTTGATCGCGACGACTTCCGAGACCTGGATTCCGTGACGATCCCGGGAGCGGCCACGGTGAGGCTGACTTTCCGCCGGCCCCTGGCCGCCGGGCTGGAGCCGTTCGCCGCGCTGCCCATCCTGCCCAGGCACCTGCTCGGAAGCCTGGATGCCGAGACGTTCCGCCATGCGGCGTACCACCACGAGCCCGTGGGCAGCGGGCCCTACCGGCTGACGGCGTGGCGAGCGGACGGCACGATCGAGCTGCAGCGCTCGCCCGACTATCCGGAGGTGCTCGGGGCCGACTACCTGGACCGGATCGTGTTCAGGGTCGTACCGGAGGCGTCCACGAGGCTGGCCGAGCTCCGGACCGGTGAGGTGGACGCCTGCCGGGTGGGCGCCTCCCAGGCGGGCGACGTGTCGAAGCTCGAGGGCGTCACGGCGCTGCCGATCTTGCCGGCTCCGACGCAGGTGATCGTCCTGGACACGCGGCAGGCGCCGCTCACGGACCTCCGCGTGCGCCGCGCCCTCTCGGCGGCGCTGGACCGGGCGGAGATCGCCGCCGTCGTCTCGCCCGTGGCGTCGCCCGCCCGCGCCCCGCTGGCCCCGGACCATCCGTATGCGGCGCCCGGCGTCCTGCAGCCCGACGCGAACGTGTCCCTGGCCGACTCCCTGCTGGACGCGGCCGGGTGGCGCGTGCCGACCGGCGGTGGTGTGCGCGTGGGACCCGCGGGCCGACGTCTCGAATTGACGCTCGCCGCGCCGCCCCAGCTCGAGAACGTGGTGACCGTCCTCCAGGCGGAACTGGCCCGCGCGGGCTTCGAGGTCAAGCCCGAGGTCATGGAGTTCGCCGCGCTCATCGGCCGCATCCAGGATCCGGCCCGGCGTCCTCCAGCCGTGCTGCTCGCCTTTTCCTCGGACAAGCGTCTGCGTCCCGATTTCTACACGAGTCTGGTCACGGGCGGTCCGACCAACATCTCCTCCTACTCGAGCCCGGCCGTGGATTCGGCGGTCGCGCGCCTCCGTTCCGCCGAGGATTCGGCGGCTGTGGCGATCCAGTACCGGATCATCGAGGAGCGGGTGGTCGCCGACCTGCCCCTGGTCTACCTGATCCGGGTGCCCCCCGTGTTGGCGGTGGGCTCCCGGCTCAGGGACGTGGCGGTCGGACCCGACGGTCCCTTTGCCTCGGTTCCGGAGTGGTGGATTCCGGCCGGGGAGCGGCGCTGACGGGGAGGTCCAGCGCGGACGAAGGCTCGTCCGCATGCGCCGGCCGGCCGCCGCGGGAGCTCCGGATGCGAGATCCGGGGCGCGGCCGGACCCGCCGCGAAGCCACGCGGTGCACCCCACCCGGGTTGAGACCCGGTTCACGCTCAGGTCGATCCTCGGGCATGCTCGCCACCATCCCTTCCGCCGCCCTCGTGGGCCTGGAGGTCGTCCGGGTCCGGGTCGAGGTGGCCATCACCCGGGGCACGCCCATGATCCAGGTCGTCGGGCTCCCGGAGAGCGCCGTGCGCGAAGGCCGCGAGCGCATCCGGGCGGCCGCCGGGCAGGTGGGCCTGCACGTACCGGGGCTCCGAATCACCGTCAATCTGGCGCCGGCCGCATTGCGAAAGCACGGCGCGGCCTTCGATCTCCCGATCCTCGTCGGGATCCTGGCGGCGTGGGGCGAGCTACCGGCCCAGCGCTGCGCGGGCTGGCTGGTGGCCGGGGAGCTGGGCCTGGACGGGAGCCTGCGGCCGGTGTGCGGCGCCCTTCCCATGGCGCTGCACGCCCGGCGCTCCGGGGACCTGGACGGGATCGTCCTGCCCCTCGAGAACCTGGCCGAGGTCCGCCCCGTAGACGCTCGGTGGGAAGCGACGGAAGGACGGCCTCTCCGGGTCCACGGCGCGGCGGATCTCGAGCAGGTGCTCGCTTTCCTGCGTGGCGACGCCGACCTGCCCCGGGCCCGCGATGCGGAGGCGGCCGCCGGGGGCTCCCGGGGGGACGGGGAGAGCCCCGGCCCCGACCTGGCCGAGGTGCGCGGTCAGCGCCACGCCCGCCGGGTCCTGGAGGTGGCTGCCGCCGGGGGGCACAGCCTCCTCCTGCGCGGCGAGCCCGGCGCGGGCAAGACGCTGCTGGCTCGCTGTCTGCCGTCGCTGCTGCCGCCGCTCTCGCTGGAGGAAGCCGTCGAGGTCACGGCGATCCACAGCGTGGCGGGCCGACTGCCGCGCGGGGCCGGGCTGATCGAGGACCGCCCGTTCCGTGCCCCCCACCACACCGTGAGCCCGGCGGGCCTCCTGGGCGGCGGGTCGTCGCCCCGTCCCGGGGAGCTCTCCCTGGCCCACCGCGGCGTCCTGTTCCTGGACGAGCTTCCCGAGTTCAGCAGGTCGGCGCTGGAGGGGCTCCGCCAGCCGCTCGAGGACGGCCGCGTGAGGCTCGTGCGAGCCCGGGCGGCCGTGTCCTTTCCCGCCAGGGTGCAGCTCGTGGCCGCGATGAACCCCTGTCCGTGCGGCCGGATGGGGAGCTCCGACGGCGCCTGCACCTGCGATCCCGCGGCGGCCCGTCGCTACGCGCGGCGGGTGAGCGGTCCGCTTCTGGACCGCATCGACCTGCAGGTGGACGTGCCCCGGGTGCCGTGGCGCGATCTGTCCCGTGACGGGGCAGCCGAGTCCTCCGAACGGGTACGGGCGCGCGTCACCGCGGCCCGGTCCCGGGCGGCGCGTCGCACCGGAGGCCGCTCACGCTCCAACGCCCAGCTGGCCGACGCCGAGCTCGACGATGTCTGCCGCCTGGACCTCCGCGGGAAGGAGGCCCTCGGTCGGCGCGCGGACATGCTGCGCCTCAGCGCCCGGGCCTGTCGCCGCGTACTGCGGGTGGCTCGCACGGTGGCGGACCTGGACGGGGCGGACAGGATCGCGGCCGAGCACGTGCTGGAGGCGGTCCGCTACCGCAGCCTCGACCGGGTGGAGGAGGTCTGAGGAAACGGAGTCCGCCGCCCCCGCGGCATGGCCTGCCGACCAGGGCTCAGGAGCCGGGATCCAGCCGGTACACGGTCCCGTTGGCCGAGAGGACGTAGAGCTCGCCGGCCGCGTCCTCGCCGAATGAGAGGACCTGGCCGAGGGAACCCACGTCCCAGCTCCGCTCCTCGCCGACGGCGGTCCCGTCGTAGCGCAGGCTGCGCAGCCAGCCGGAGCAGTAGTCCGAGTAGAAGTAGGTCCCCTGCAGATCCGGCATGGCGCTCCCGCGATACACGAACCCGCCGGTGATCGAGCAGCCCTGGTCGTGGCCGTATTCGAGGATCGGCTGCACGAGGCCCTGACCGTCACAGGAGGAGGAGCCGTAGCAGTGGCGGCCCTCCATGACGTTCCAGCCGTAGTTCAGGCCTCCCGTGGTGGCCGACACGGCGTCCACCTCCTCCCAGTCGTTCTGGCCCACGTCCGCGATGTAGAGGAGCCCGGAAGCCGGATCGAACGAGTAGCGCCACGGATTCCGAAGGCCCCACGCCCAGATCTCTCCGCGGAAGCCGGCCTGGCCCACGAACGGGTTGTCGGGCGGGATCCGGTACGGAGAGCCTCCATCCACGTCGAGCCGGAGAATCGCCCCCAGGAGCGTGCCCCTGTTCTGGCCGTTGCCCCGGGGGTCCCCGCCCGAGCCGCCGTCCCCGAGCCCCACGTACAGCATGCCGTCCGGACCGAAGGTCACCAGGCCGCCGTTGTGGTTCGAATAGGGCTGGTCCACGGCGAGGATCGTGTCCCCGCTGGCCGGGTCGGCGCGGTCGGGGTCGGAGGCGCTCACCCGGTACGCCACCACGCGCGTGTCGCCTTGCGGGTCGGTGTAGTCGACGTAGAAGCGGCCGTTGCTGGCGTAGTCGGGATGGAAGGCGAGGCCGAGGAGTCCGCGCTCCCCGCCGCTGGCCACGGCCGGACGGAGGTCGAGGAAGGGCTCCGGCAGGAGAGAGCCGTCCTTCACGATCCGGATCGTGCCCCGCTGCTCGACCACGAACAGCCGGGGATCGCCCGGCGGCGCCGTGAGCCACACGGGGGACGAGAGCCCCGACACCACGGGCGTGGCCACCAGCCCGCTCGTGCCCATCTCCGCGGGAGGCGAGCTGGAGCCGCACGCCAGGCCGAACGCGACGGCCGCGGCCAGGCTCCACGCCGCGAGCCGGGCTCTCCGGCGCCGGAGCCCGCTGCGAGCCGGGTTCCGGATTCCGAGGGGCCGGAATGCGACGGACGGCGTCCTGGGCGGGGCGGCCACGGCGTCCTCCGGGGCGGTCAGAGCACGGGCTCGAACAGCCGGCAGAAGTTCTCCAGCAGCTTGCGCGGCAAGGGCCGGGCCGCGTGGGCCTCGCCCGTGACCTCGCGGCTCGCCGCGATCTCGGTCTCCACCTGGCGGGACAGGGCCGATACGAAGCCCGGATCCACGATCTCCACGTTGGTCTCGAAGTTCAGGTGAAGGCTGCGGTAGTCCAGGTTGGCCGACCCCATCATGGCGTAGACGCCATCCACGACCAGCGACTTGGCGTGCATGAAGGGCGGCCGACGCTCGAAGATGCGTACGCCGGCGCCGAGGAGGCGCGAGTACAGGGCCCGGGCCGCGAAGCCCGTGTACCAGTGGTTGTTCTTCGCCG